>ENA-ORRX01000004-ORRX01000004.1-human-gut-metagenome-genome-assembly--contig:-NODE-4-length-83812-cov-9.73447_pt1 | contig 83812 bp, 61 predicted proteins | sample MGYA00242186_ERZ509153 | MGnify/ENA primary metagenome ERZ509153 (study PRJEB26280, sample SAMEA2338643) | human gut metagenome | biome: human gut; feature: human-associated habitat; material: faeces... | reverse complement strand
TAAAACCGAGAAACGACGAATCCAACAAGAAAATCAAGTCGAGGAGCATCACTCATGGAAATGTATATCTCCGCAAGACAATCATAGAGTGTGCATGGGCAGCCAGCAGGACGAAGGACTGCTTCTTCAGCCGGTTCTCATTCCATCAGACGCAAGTCAGAAAAAAGAACAAGATGAAGGTCCTGGTGGCTGTGGCAAGAAAGATGCTCATCGCCGTTTGGCATGTGTTGCATGACAACACAATTTATATTGACTTCACTACTGATCGTAAAACATCCCGAACAAGGGGATGAACACGATATACCGCCCGTCAGCAGGCTATTATCTTTGTGATGGTAACACCTCGTCCACAAATTAACCATACTGACAGACGGCTATGGAAGCCAGTTTGAGTACAAACTCGAAGAGGAAAGTATAACTATATGAGTAGACCCTTGTTTGCGCTTGGGTCAAGGAATTTGTGCGCCTCATTTTAATTATACCGATTTTTAGTTACCTTTTGCGGAGATATTCATTTTTGTTTTATAGAGGAAAGATAACGATTTTTTTCAGAAAGCGAAAATTTGCCATAGAAATACATAAGATTAATATCACACAATAGCGAAAATCGTCATGTTGGCCTTTCAAAATGTCCAACTTACTATGTCAACGAAAGATAAAGCACAATCCTTTCGTTAAATAACAGAATCATCTTGTCAAGATTGATAATAGAACAAGCAAACCCACTGACTATCAGCAGTTATGCCAAAGATCAGTGGGTTAATTGTTCCCAAATTGTGTCACAGGCATCCTGATGGAAACATTAGATTTTTAGAACCAATAGCACCATCTGCCAACCATAATGACTATAGCTGAGGTGAACACGAAGAATCCCAAGACGAAGAAGAACCAGAAGAACCACTGGACATAGTGACCGAGGTAGCAACCATCATATTCCTTGTATCGTTCACGGACTTTCTTCCGTTCATCGGCAAACATGGAATTGACCTCACGGATATGCGTCTGCATCTGTGCAGTCATCCATTGGCGTTCTTTGGCAAACAGTTCTTGGATTTTCTGCCAGTCAGCATCATTGACATTTACAGACACCTTAAATTTTGTGGGAGCATTTTCCAAGACTTTGTCTATGTGCTGATTGATGGTATTAACCTTTTTGCTGATAGTAGTCACAGCACTTCCTAATTTGGCTTCTGCACGTTGATACTGCAGAATGGCAGACTCCAGTTCAAGTGTGGCATTGATGGTAAGCGTATCCGCGATGGGGTCTATGTGACTTTTTGATGGTCATCGAGAGTGGCTTTGATGCTGGAAAAAACCATAAAAACAGCTTTTTGATTCTCTAAAATTGATTTTTATTTTGTAACATGTTTTTACCGCCAGTACGATATTTGCATGGCAGGACAGATGATTAATACTGTATTTTCATTGACAATAGCTCTAATTTCTGCTTGTTTGTTTTCGAAATACAGGTTTCGGAAATATCTCCCACAGATTTCGCTGATGCGTACAGATTTCATTATTTTGAGATTATTAATTGGTATTTATAATTTGTTGTGGCGAAGCCAATTAATAACTACAAATAAAAAAATAATTAAAGAACATCTGTGACTATCAGCGTAATCTGTGGGAGAACTTGTCTATGTATGTTAGAATTCCAACACCATTGTCTGGCGCGGACTGAGCTTTACGTTATGGCTTATCACTACGTTTCTGCCCGTTGTGACATCCACGGCTTTCTCGGCATTACCGATTATCTCGGCATAACGCTTTACGTCGAGTTCGGCTGCAGCGTTTCTGCCGTTAATGACGGTCATGACGCTCTTGCCGTTATACTGACGCGCCACCACGTAAACGCCGTGTTGCGTGCAGAACTGGGTCTGGCTGCCTTTTGTTATCACGTCGTTGCCCTGACGCCAATGCAGCAGACGGCTTATCCAGCCGAACATATCGTTCTGAGCCTTGGTGCGTCCCTTTGCCGTGAAAGCGTTGCGAGCGTCGCCAGCCCATCCGCCGGGGAAGTCCTTACGCACGTAGCCGTCTGTGACAGACTTCGTGCCGTTCATCAGAATCTCCGTGCCGTAATAGAGCTGCGGGATGCGGTTTACGGTCAGCAGCAGCGCCAATGCCTGCTTCAGCGCCAGCGTGTCCTTGCCCTCGCCTAAGAAGCGGTCGGTGTCATGGTTCTCAATGAACGCCATCACGCTCTTGGGGTTCGGATAAAGATAGTCATAGCAAAGGACGTTGTATATGCGGTTCATGCCGTTCCACCAGTCGTCTGTCTCCTCATGCTTTGCCTGATTGATGCGGTCGAAGAAGGCGAAGTCCATGACGGTCTTCAGATAGCTGTTCTTCTCGGAGAGCTTGCTGTTCTTCTGCCAGGCGGCAGTATAGGCAGGCTCCGTCACCCACGTCTCGCCCACGGTGTTGAAGTTGGGATATTCGCGGTCGAGCGTCTTCATCCAGAGCGCCATGCCGTCGCGGTCTGCGTAGGGATAAGTGTCCATGCGGATGCCATCAATGCCGACAGTCTCAATCCACCACTCGCTGTTCTGAATCAGATACTTCATGACGTGCGGATTGCGCTGGTTGAGGTCGGGCATCGTCGGCACGAACCATCCGTCCACCGTCTCACGCAAGTCCACCTTGCTGGCATAGGGATCGAGCACCGGCGTGAGCTTATAGCTGGTCTGCAGATACATGTCGTTCACCTTGGCATTGCCGTCCATCGTGTCCATCTTCTTCTGATGTTCTTCGGTCTGATATTCGGGCAGGAGCCATTCAGAAGTGTTAAACCAGTCCTTCGACGGCATGTCTGCCACCCAAGGATGGTCGAAACCGCAATGATTGAAAATCATATCCATCACCACCTTCAGTCCCTTTGAGTGAGCCTCATCCACGAGACGCTTATACTCGTCGTTGGTGCCGAAGCGCGGGTCCACGCGGTAATAGTCCGTTGTGGCGTAGCCATGGTAAGACGAGTTGGTGCCATTGCTGGGACTGTCGTTCTCCAGAACGGGCGTAAACCACAGCGCCGTCACGCCAAGGTCTGTGAAATAGTCGAGGTGCTGACGTATTCCCTCAAGGTCGCCGCCATGACGCAGACTCGGAGCCGTGCGGTCGCAGGTCTTGTCGCGCATTGTCTTGAAGGCGTCGTTCTTGGGATTGCCGTTGGCGAAGCGGTCGGGCATGAGCATGTAAAGCACATCCTCATTGGTGAATCCCATACGCTTGTCGCCCGCCATAGCGCGGTCTTTCAGCTCGTACTTCACCTTCTTAGTCTGCTTGCCCTGCTTGAAGCTGAGCGTCATCTCGCCCGCCTTCGCACCCTCAAGGTTGAGATAGAGGAAGAGATAGTTGGGCGAGTCGAGACGTGCGATAGAGTCGATGCGCACACCGGGATAGTTGACTTCCACGTCCGCGTCACGCACGTCCTTGCCGTAAACCATCAGCTGGAGCGACGCGTCCTTCATGCCGACATACCAGTTGGTGGGTTCGATGCGGTCCACCTTTACTGCTGCGTTCAAGCTCATAGCACCCATAAGCATTATTAATGATACCAGTTTTTTCTTCATTATCTTTTTTATATTATGGTCCTTACTTTCTGTATAATATCAGCGCAGACTGCTCGTCTGCCAGCACCTCCTTACCTTCGAACGGCATTCCGATGCCTTCCTCATTGATTACGCCGTTGCAGCAAGCCACCGTGTATTCGCCTTCGGGTACGTTGACCAGCTTGGCTTCCTTATTGGCGTTGAGAATGACGATGATGTCCTTCCATGAGTCGATACCCTCAAGGTTCTTCAGACGGAACGCCACAAGGCAGTCGTCGGTGGCAATAAACTCCAGATGATTCCTTACTGCGTCGGCATTGGCGAGGCGGAAAGCGGGATGATTCTTGCGAAGACTTATCAAGCCACGATAATACTCGAACACCTGAGGATATTGCTTGAGGTTGTCCCAGTGGAACTCGTTGATGCTGTCGGGCGACGAAAAGCTGTTATGCACGCCTTTCTTGTCGCGGAGCATCTCCTCGCCAGCAAGCATAAATGGCACTCCCTGCGACGTGAAGATGGCTGTCTGAGCCAGCAGGTCGAGGCGGATAAGCTCTGCCATACGGTCGGCTTCTGACCTCGACGCGTCCTTCAGACCGGGAATGCTCGCCTTGAGACGATCCACAAGGCACATGTCGTCGTGACAGCTAACGTAGCTGATCTGCTGTGTAGGATTGTTGGTCCACGGCTTACGGTCGTAGTTGACGCGTGTCATATCCACCTGATTGTGGGCGATGCCACCCACGATGCCGAACTTCAGGCTCTCCTCCTCGCCCTTTATTCCGGCAAGGAAAGCGCCCTTCGTGTCGTCGGAGAACGGTCCGCGAAGTGCGTCACGCATGTCGTCGCTGAAAGCTCCGATGCCGTTCAGACGGGGTGTGTTGGCTTTTATGGCAAGCTGGTCCTGCGGATAGGCACACGTTCCTGCGCTCCAACCCTCACCATATATATATATCGAGGGGTCTATCTCGTCCACGGCAGCACGTATCTGGTTCATCGTCTCTATGTCATGGATGCCCATAAGGTCGAAGCGGAATCCGTCAATGTGGAATTCGTTTATCCAGTACTTGACGCTCTCTATCATATATTCGCGCATCAGCGGACGCTCTGAAGCCGTCTCGTTGCCGCAACCCGAACCGTCGGAATAACGTCCGTCGGCTGTCTTGCGATAGTAATAGTCGGGATAAGTGCGCTGGAAGTTGCTTCCGTCAATGTCGAACGTATGGTTATATACGGCGTCGAAGATGACACGGATGCCAGCCTTGTGGAGCGCCTGCACCATTTCCTTAAACTCACGGATGCGCACCTCAGGACGATAAGGGTCGGTGGAATAGCTTCCCTCGGGCACATTATAGTTCTTAGGATCGTAGCCCCAATTGAATTGCGGGCGCTGGAGCTGCGTCTCGTCCACCGAAGCGAAATCGAACAGCGGCTGGAAATGGATGGCGTTGACGCCGAGACGCTTCAGATAGTCGATGGCGCGAGGCTCTGTCAGAGCCAGATACTTGCCACGATGCTGCATGCCCGAAGTGGGACTGATGGAGAAGTCGCGCATGTGAAGCTCGTAAATCACGAGGTCGGCAGGCGACGCAATAGCCGGACGGCGGTCGTCAGCCCATCCCACGGGGTCGGTGTCAGCCATGTTGATGATGGCGCCACGGTTGCCGTTGACGCCTACAGCCTTGGCAAACGTGCCGGGACACTCGCCCTTGCCTATATCGAAAGTATAGAATATGCCACTAAGGTCGCCCTTTACGGTAGCCTCCCAGCGGTTGTCGCCTATGGCACGCATCTTGACAGTCTTGACGGGTTTGCCACCCTGTCCAGCCTTATAGATGCGCACTTTCGGGAGGGAAGCCGCATTGAGGCGGAATACGGTCTTTGTCTTACCGTATTCCATCTCGTCAAAGCGCCCCTGAGCATTTACGTTTAACGTAATCATTGCGGCAAGAAATGCCGAGAACATATAATTCTTTTTCATGTCAGTAGCGTACGTATTGTTGTTATTTAGCAATAAGCGACACAGCGAAGCCACCGCCACGTGCCTCCTTTATCTTCAACACATCGCCCTTCTTGACGGTCTTGTGCAGAATCCGGTAAGCCTTCGGATTGTGCTCATAGTCGGCGTCCTTGGCATCCTGATAGATGGCGCAGTCATACTTGCGACCCTTGTCGAGGAAGTCGAGGCGTACCACAGCCGTACGAGCCTCTTCGCCTGTCTTGCCACCCACGAACCAGTTGTCTGTTCCCTTAGCCTTTCGTGCCACGGTGATGTATTTGGCTGGCTCTGCCTCCAGATACTTCGAGTCGTCCCAGTCACAAGCCACGTCGCGGATGAACTGGAAAGCATCGTCATACTTCTCATAGTGTTCGGGCAGGTCTGCAGCCATCTGCAGCGGGCTGTACATAACCAGATAGAGCGAGAGCTGTCCGCAGAGTGTGGTGTGGACGAAGCTCTTATTCTGGCTCCAGTCAGAGAGACGTGTCTCGAAGATGCCGGGCGTATAGTCCATCGGACCACCCTGCAGACGAGTGAACGGCAACATCACGGTATGGTAAGCCACGTTACCGCCGAATGCCTCATACTCTGTTCCGCGTGCACTCTCATTGCCAACAAGGTTAGGCCATGTACGGCAGATGCCAGTAGGACGTGTTTCCTCGTGCGCATTCACCATGATGTGATGCTTGGCAGCTGTCTCAACGACGCGCTGATAGTGATTGTTCATAAGCTGGCTGTAGTGGTATTCGCCTCGCGGAATGATGTCGCCCACGTAGCCGGTCTTCACGGCGTCATAGCCATACTTGTTCATCAGACGGAAAGCATCCTCCAAGTGGCGCTCGTAATTGAGAGCTGCGGAGGAGGTCTCGTGGTGCATCATCAGCTTCACGCCCTTGGAGTGGGCATAGTCGTTGAGCATCTTAATGTCGAAGTCGGGGTAAGGAGTGACGAAATCGAAGACGTCAAGCTTCTGATGACCGAACCAGTCTTCCCATCCTTCGTTCCATCCTTCCACCAGCACTTCCTGCAAACCGTTCTTTGCAGCGAAATCGATGTAGCGCTTCACCTCCTCGTTAGTGGCACCGTGCGTGCCGTTGGGCTTGCACTTAGCGTAGTCGGTAACGCCGAGACGAACCGACGGCAGGTCGTTGGTATAGCTCCATGTCTTTGTGCCGACAATCATGTTCCACCACACGCCGCAGTACTTTGTGGGATGAATCCATGAGGTGTCCTCTATCTTGCATGGCTCGTTGAGATTGAGAGTGAGCTTGCAAGAGAGCATGTCGCGGGCATCGTCGCTCACCATTACAGTTCGCCAAGGAGTGTTGAAAGGAGTCTGGATGAATCCCTTTCTGCCCACGGCGTCGGGTGTCAGCCATGACTCCAGCACGAGGTTCTTGTCGTCGAGATTGAGGTGCATCGTGGGATAATCCAAGCAGGCAGCCTCATGTATATTAATGTAGAGTCCGTCCTTGGTCTTGAGTTGCAGCGAAGTCTGGACGCCAGTGTCGGAGAATACGGTAGTTGACGAGTTGCTCTTATATGCCTCGCGGTTCTTTGCAATGACCTCACGGATGCCGGTAAGCGGAGTGATGTTATATTCATACTCCTGCGTGTCGTAGTCGCCGGGAATCCAGTAAGCAGTATGGTCGCCGGTCATAGCAAACTGCGTATGCTCCTCTTTTATCACGAAATAGTTGAGCTGTTGCTGCTGCGGAAACTCATATCGCAGACCCATACCGTAATCATACACACGGAAACGTATGGTGATGTCGCGGTCTGAGGAGGGTTGGTGAAGGTTGACAGCCATCTCGTTGTAGTTGTTTCGGATGGTTGATGTCTCGCCCCACACGGGTCGCCAAGTCTCGTCGAAGGTGGATGTCTGCGTGTCCTTTATCTTGAAACCGTCCATGAGATTGGTCTCCTCCATGCCCTTCGAGGCGTGCTTATCCTTGGCAAGCTCCAGTCCGAGGTGAGAGGGGCTGACCACCTGCTTGCCCTTATAGGTCATTTCGTACGTGGGCTGTCCCTTGTCTGTAAGCGAGAAGGTGAGCGACACGTTGCCGTTGGGTGACTTTACGGTCTGGGCTGCTGCCATCATCGGGAGCAGCGCAGACAGTATCATGTATGTCTTCTTCATTCTGACGTTTGTCTTATATGTGTTTTATTGCTTTCTGCTATACGGAGTTATCTGCCAGCCTGACTGATGAGTGTGCTAATCTCATCCGTGAACTTGTCGTCAGCCATGAGATTCTCTATGTTGAGGTGCATGCGGTAACGCCAGTAATGCTTCGGATTGGCAGGGATGTTGATGCGTTCAGCGTCAGCATCAGGCAGACGCAGACGCTCGTCCATGGCGAGCCAGTCCTGAACACTCAGCACGCAGAGCATCGATGGAGAGTCGAGATGACGGGCAATGATGTCCTCTGCAAGCCATCCAGGCAGCGGATGCGGAGCCGGTCCTTCATGATGAAGCATCGAGTTATAGTAGTCCTGCGTACGTTCATAGTTCTCGTCCCACCACTGGCGGAGCGTAGGCATGTCGTGGCTGGATATGGTGCAAACCGAACGGTAAGGGTTCTGGCTGAGATGTCCGAAGCGCGTAGTGGGCGACTTTGGCATGCTCTGCAGTTCAAGGCTGAATATCTTCAGCTCTTCCATCACCCAAGGAACACAGTCGGGCACCATGCCGAGGTCCTCAGCACAAACGAGCATACGTGTGGCCTGTACCAGCTTGGGCAGCTTCTTCATAGCCTCACGATACCAGAACTGATTGTTGCGACGATAATAATAGTCGTTGTAAAGACGATTGAAAGCCTCCTTGTCTACATCGTAGAGCGACTCATAGATGAAGTCGAGCTGGGCTGAGATACGCGGATGGAACATATCGGCACGGTTGCGGTCGCGCACGAAGAGCACGTCGCTCACAAGCGAATAGAGTCCGTCGCGCAGCCAAAGATCTTCCTGTCGGGTCACGCCGGCAAAGCGTTCCTCTATCTTGCGCTGCGTGTTCACCTCGGGCTTCATGCGATAACGCTCGCCGTCGATGCGCTCCAAGTATTCGCTACGCACCTCATCTGCACGCTCATGGAAGATGCGGTCGAGCACCCAATCGGTGATGAAAGGCTCGGTGAAGCGCTCCTCCTGGAAGTTCAGCCCGTAATGCATTATCTCCTCACGACTCATTGCCTGCGACGGAACGAACTGACCTGTCAGACCGTATACGCAGTCGATGGGTATCTCCCAGATGCGGAAGAATCCCAATACGTGGTCAATGCGGTAAGCATCGAAGAACTTCGACATGTTCTGGAAGCGGCGCACCCACCACTTACAGCCGTCCTTCAGCATCTCGTCCCAGTTGTATGTGGGGAATCCCCAGTTCTGTCCGTTGACAGAGAAATCGTCTGGCGGCGCTCCCGCCTGTCCGTTAAGATTGAAGTATTTGGGTTCCATCCACACGTCGCAACTATATCTGTTTACGCCGATGGGGATGTCTCCCTTCAGGATTACGCCCTTCTGCTTGGCATACTCGTGAGCTGCCTTCATCTGCGAAGACAGTACGTACTGCACGAAATAGTAGAAAGCCACCTCCTGATACTCCTTTGTGCGAGAATCCGACAGCATCGCGCGGTCATCCTCGTTCCATGTATTATGGTCTTTCCATTGTGTGAAATCGGCTGTACCATACTCGTCTCTCAGCCATGAATACTGAGCATAGGGCACCAGCCAGCTTTGTGTTTCCTGGAAGAACGCCTTAAACTCTGCGCTCTTCATAATCTTCTTACCTTCCTGTTGAAAAACTTTCCTTAAATATCCTGATTTGAAAGCGTTTACCTTCTCATAGTCAATCTGTGGCAGAGCATTGAGTTGGCTGCGCTCTGCTTCCGCCTCACGGCGTGCTTCCTCGTCCTCCAGCTCCGGCAATGTGCGAAGATCGGCATACTGTGGATGTATGGCGAAGATGCTGATGCAGCTGTACGGATAAGAGTCGGTCCATGTATGGGTGATGGTGGTGTCGTTGACGGGAAGCAGCTGCAGCACGCGCTGTCCTGTCTTCGCCATCAGATCAATCATCATCTTCAGGTCGCCGAAGTCGCCTATGCCAGCACTCTCCTTGGTACGGAGCGAGAATACTGGGACAAGTGTTCCAGCCAACTTGCGGTTCCATATCTCGAAGAAAGCCTGATCAAGGCTGTACATCACCGTCATGCCCTTCTTCAGGTCGGGCAGAGTGAGGCAGCGGTTATTGCCACACTCCCACATCATCACGTGTCCTGAGGCATTGGTCACCACGAACTTCAGCTCTATGCTCTCGCCTTGTAGCTGCGAAGCGTCGATGTCGACAGCCCATTCGCAGTAGTTGTGGAGCGTCATGGGCAGCGCTTTGTCAGGACACCATTCGCCTAAAGTCTTCTGCGCTCCCACCACAGCCAGACGTTCGTCTTCACGAAGCTGTGGTGCACGTACGATGAGACGCAGCGTACGGTCGTAGGACGTGGGCTTAAGAGGCTGCGGTTGCTGATGGTTGATGCAGTCCGTAAAGGCGCTACTGTAGAGATACGAGTCGTCCGGCATATCGTTCCAGCGGTCGTAGACGTGATATTCTGTTGCAGCGGTACACGTAAAGTCGAGCACATGCTTCACCGTCTGCCATTCGCTTCGCTCGTAAGCGCCATCAGCCGTCACCTTATAATAATATGTAAGGCTATGGTCAGACTTGCGCTGCGAAAGGTCGCACCACCACTCCGCTCCATTAACGGTGGTCATGCGATGTGTCTTCACCTCGTCATTCTCCACGATGCAGAGCGAGATTTCCTCACCGAATGCAGTACGGTATTCTATATGAAAATGTAATGTCATTATGTATTTGGGTTTAGGTTTGTTACCATGAAAACTGTTACTTTCCTTTTACACCTCTTTTCTGCTACGGATGGCAGCCACCGAGAAGGCACCGCAAATGAGCAGTACGCCAGCCACTATCATCATGTTGCTCTGGTGTGAGCCTACAAGATGAAGCAGTTCGCCACCGCATAAGGCTGCCACAATCTGAGGTATGCAGATGGTGCCGTTGAAGAGTCCGAGGTAAGCTCCCTTATGGCTGTAGCCCTCAAGGGCATTGGTGACGAAGGCAAACGGCATGGCAAGCATGGCAGCCCAAGCGCAACCTACGAGCAGGAAGGGAATTACAAGCAGGTTCTTGTCGCCGACGAACGGAACAAGGGCGAAGCCTATGCCGCCTATTACAAGGCTAAGAGCATAAGCAAATTTCTCGCTCTTGAACTTCGGAAGAGCCATAGCCCACAGCACAGAGCCGATGGCTTGCCAGAAGAACAGCACGCCAACCCAGTTGCCTGCTTCCTGATAACCCTTGGAAGCCACGTCGGTGGTGTGCCATACGGTTTCGGCAATGGTGCCGTTGGTGTAGGTCCACATATACATAAAGGCTGCCCAGCAGAAGAATTGTACGAGTCCTATCTTCCAGAACATCGAGGGTGCATTCTTGAGAAGCGTTATCCAGCCTGCACTTTTCTCCTCGTTCTGAGGCTGAGCCTCGTTATACATAGCATATTCCTCTGGGTTCCATTCCTTTACCTTTACCGTTGTGAAGATGACACAGAGGATAAGTATGGCTGCTCCGACGTAGAACGAATAGATGACCGAGTCGGGTATTACGCCCTTCGGGGCTTCGTTGGCAATGCCGAGAGCCGTGAAGAAGAACGGGAATACGTAGCCTATAAGCGAACCAGAATTGCAGAGAAACGACTGGATGGAGTAAGCGAGCGACTTCTGCTTCTCGTTCACCATGTCGCCGACAAGCATCTTGAAAGGCTGCATAGCCATGTTGATGCTCGTGTCGAGGAACATCAGCGAGACAAGACCGAAGACCATTGCCGTGCTGACAGCCATTCCGAACGATCCTGCGTTCGGCAACAGACACATCACGAGCACAGCCACCGTAGCTCCGACGAAAAGATATGGGACGCGGCGTCCGAAGCGACACCATGTTCTGTCGCTAAGCGTGCCGACTATAGGTTGCACGAGGATGCCCATCAGCGGGGGCAATATCCAGAAATAGCTAAGGTTGTGAGGGTCTGCTCCCAGTGTGGCAAAGATGCGCGATATGTTGGCGCTTTGCAAGGCGTAAGCTATCTGTACGCCAAAGAATCCGAAACTCAAATTCCAGAGTTTCCAGAATGAAAGATTAGGTTTTTGGGTCATTGTTATTTGGTTATTTTACTTTTTATAGCAATAAAGAATTTGGCTTTACTCCTTACAAGTCCATTACTCAAAGTGTGGTGCCTCTCACTACGAGGCGTGTCCTTACCACTCGCATTGCTACCTCATTACGCGGCAGCGAGCCTTCCACCTGACTTATCAGTATGTTGGCTGCCTCCTCGCCCACTGCCACACCACGCTGTTCCACGGTGGTGAGCATCGGATCGCAAGCCATGGAACGGTTGCCATTGGTGAATCCGCAGATGCTTATATCCTCAGGAACTTTAAAGCCCATGCGCTTGGCAGTGTAGAGAATGCCGATGGCGGTGTCGTCGTTGATGGCGAAAAAAGCATCTGGACGTTCGTCGTCCGGCAAAGAGAGTATTTCGGGAGTGATGGCCTCAGCCTGCGCGCGGTCGTCACATATTCGGACAAGGGCTTCGTCCAACTTCAGTCCGTTCTTGGTCAGTGCGTCATGATAACCGTTATAGCGATTCTTTGAGATTTCCAGGTTCATCGGCGAACCATAGAAGGCAATGCGCTTACATCCTGTATCAATCATGTGTGTGACCGCTGCATATGCTCCATTATAATCGTCCACCACCACTCGCGAACCATTCACGCCGGTGCAGATGCGGTCGTAAAACACAAGTGGCACACCATTGTCCATCAGTTTCTGGAAGTGGTCGTAACGTCTGGTGTCCTTGGCTTGCGACACGATTATGCCGCACACCTTATTTTTAAAGAAGTCGTCGCATATAGCCACTTCCTTGTCATAGCGTTCGTTGCTCTGAGCCACCATAACACGGTAGCCACGTGCACGTGCTTCTTCCTCTATACCTGACAGTACGGACGCGAAGTAATAATGCACAAACTCCGGAACGATAACACCTATTACCTTCATCGGAAGGCTACGGCTGTGACGCAACGCTCCTCCAATGACATTCGGGTAAAAGTTATGTTCTTTCGCGTATGCCTGAATGCGCTTTTTCTGGGACGCGCTGATGCGTGGGCTGTCGTTGAGCGCACGACTGACAGTCGCTATGGAGACGCCCAAATCACGGGCTATATCTCGCATTGTTATAGGTAAGTTATCTGCCATGGTTTTCAGTTATGCCGCAAAATTAGTCATTATTCCCGAATGCGTAACGCTTTTCTTCGGACAAAATATCAAAACAGAGTGCAAACGATTGCACTTAAAATATGACGGTTTTGCACAAAAAAAGAAACAACGTATGTTTATAAATTCTAATTTTGCAAACAGAATGAAATGAGCCCTTAAACTACTGAATTTCACTTATAACATATAACAATAACTAAAAACAGCAAAACATGAAGCAGTTGAAAATCAAATTGCCTCTGAGGACCATGGCACTTGCCGGCGGTCTTCTCCTTGCTACAAGTTCCTTTGCACAGAACAACATCGTCGTTAAGGGACATGTAACAGATGCTTCTGGCGAGCCAGTCATGGGTGCTACCATTACAGTTAAGGGTAAGGCCCTCGGTGTTACCGACATTGATGGTAACTTCTCAGTAGACACAGCCCCCGGAACAGAGCTTACATTCACTTTCTTGGGTATGACTCCGCAGACCATAAAGGCTTCGAGCAACATGAGCGTTACCTTAAAGGACGACTCTCAGAATCTTAATGAAGTGGTGGTCATCGGTTATGGTGTGGCTAAGAAGAACGACCTTACAGGTTCGGTCACTGCCCTCAAGCCGGATGAGAAGAATCATGGTATCATCACTTCTGCCCAGGACATGATCCAGGGTAAGATTGCCGGTGTGAACGTCAACTCAGCATCAGGTGCTCCTGGAGACGGTGCACAAATCCGTATTCGTGGCGGTGCTTCTTTGACAGCAAGCAACAACCCGTTGATTGTTATCGACGGCATGCCTATGGATAACTATGACACAAAGGGTGTGAACAATCCTCTCTCTCTTGTCAATCCTAACGATATCGAGAGTTTCACTGTACTGAAGGACGCTTCGGCTACCGCCATCTACGGTTCGCGTGGTTCCAATGGTGTCATCATCATCACCACAAAGAAGGGCCGCAGCGGTCAGAAGCCGCAGGTTTCTTACAATGGTACGGTTTCTGTAAGCACCATTGCCAAGAAGTTGGACGTGATGAACGCTTCTGAATACGTTGATTTCATCAAGAACTATTACGGCGAAGACTCTTCTGCATACCAAGGCTTGGGATGGAAGAAGTTCAAGGAAGACGGCACACCTGACTATGCTGCAGGCACATTCGATACTGACTGGCAGGACGAAATCTATCGTGCCGGCATCAGCCATGAGCATAACGTCAGCCTTACTGGTGGCATCAACAAGCAGTCATGGTCAATGCCTTACCGCGTCAGCGTGGGCTACACCGGTCAGGAAGGTATCTTGAAGGGTTCAGACTATAAGCGAGTTACAGCAGGCTTCAACATTAATCCTTCTCTGTTCGACAAGCACCTCAACCTCAACATCAACGGTAAGTATTCTTACTCAAAGACTGTTCCTGGTGGAGCGGAAGCTGTAGGCGCAGCTATCAACATGGATCCTACTCGCCCTGTAAAGAGCAACGACGAGCAGTTCAAGAACTGGGGAGGTTTTTGGCAGTGGGCACTACCTACTACATCATACGACCCAACATTCCCATACAACCGCAATGATGACGCTCCTACAAACCCAGTAGAAAAGGTAGAGAACTACGACTTCTACAAGAGTGCACATGTTCTCTTGGGCAACGTAGAGGCTGACTATAAGATTCATGGCTTCGAAGACCTTCACTTGCATGCCAACTTAGCCGGCGAATTCAGCAACGGTGGTGAGTATAACACCAACAATCCGCAGTCTACATACGGTTTCTATTATGGTGGCAACAGCGAGAACAAGGAGAAGAAGTATAACCTCCTGGCTACAGCATACGCTCAGTACACCAAGGACTTCAACAAGGCCAACCACTTCGACATCATGGCTGGTTATGAATATAGCCACATGAAGTATTGGGGCGACCAGTGGAGCAAGTCTATGTATCCTTCTACCTTCGAAGGTAAGAACGACAAGGGCGAGGCTCTCGCAGGAACCGTCAAGTCTTACGACACAAGCAACTGGAAGGGACAGACTTACCTCGTCAGCTGGTATGGTCGTGCCAACTACTCTTTGCTTGACCGTTATCTCCTCACATTCACAGCCCGTTACGACGGTTCAAGCCGCTTCGCTGACGGACACCGTTGGGGCTTCTTCCCATCAGCAGCCTTCGCATGGCGCGTTAAGGAGGAGAGCTTCCTGAGAGACGTAAAAGCTGTCAGCGACTTGAAGCTCCGCCTTGGCTGGGGTAAGACAGGTCAGCAGGACACTGGTAAGGAATACTACACAGCTACTTACAAGAAGAGCACCAGCAATCACCACCTCTATCCTATCGGTGGCGGTGACAACACAGGTCTGCTTTATCGCCCGTTGGCTTACAATGACGATCTGACTTGGGAGACCACTACCACATGGAACGTAGGTCTTGACTATGGTATGTTCGACCAGAGACTTACTATTAACCTCGATGCATACTACCGCAAGACCACTGACCTTCTCAGCACCACAACCATCTCTGCAGGTCAGAACTTCGACAATGCCCTCCTTATGAATGCAGGAACATTGGAGAACAAGGGTTTTGAGGTTGCTATCACAGGTCGTCCTATCCAGACAAAGGATTGGTTCGTAGAACTTAGCGTTAACGCTGCCTACAACAAGAACGAGATTACAGAGCTTGCAGGCGGCCGCGATATGATTGAGGCAGGAATGAGGGTAGGTCAGGACCAGGCTATCACCTATCATAAGGTAGGAAAGCCAGCCAACTCATTCTTGGTATACCAGCAGGTATACGACCAGAACGGTCGTCCTATCATGGGCTGCTATGTAGACCGCAATGGCGATGGAACAATCGACGAGAACGATAGATACTTCTATAAGAATATCGTAGCTCCTTGGACAGGTGGTTTCAGCTTCAAGGTTTCGTACAAGAACTGGGATCTCGGTAGCAACTTCCGTGTAAGCTTAGGCAATTATCTCTACAATGGATACGAAGAAGGCGCGATAAACACTAAAGAGATTTGCAGCGCTAAGGGATATTACAAGAACACTACAAAGGAGATAGCAGCTTTAGGCTGGACTTCTTACAACTATCCTCTTACCGACTACTTTGTACAGAACGGTAGCTTCCTGAAGTGCGACAACATCACATTGGGCTATAACTTCAACAATCTGTTGAAGGCGGGTAACTACAAGGGCATCTCAGGCCGTATCTACGCCTCATGCTCTAACGTATTCACTATCACAAAGTACAGCGGTATCGACCCTGAAGTAAACTCTGGCAAGGACGACAGCATCTATCCGCGTTGCCGCACATTCCTGCTCGGTCTGAACCTCAACTTCTAACAATTTTAAAAAACAGATTTCGATATGAAACTCAATAAATTCAAAACAATAGCCCCCGCAGCAGCTCTCTTGCTCGCAGCAAGCATGAGCTCTTGCATGGATGATTTGAATAAGGGCAACATTGACCCTAATGTTGACCCCAACCCTAACATCACGGGCTTATACAGCAAGTGCTACGCAGGCCTTATCATGGAAGGTAATGACGGCAATGCCGATTTCACTATCGACGACGCTGGTAAGTCAACCCTTCTACGCAACCTGTTCAACTTCAACGAGGTACCTACCGACGAAGCAGTCTGCTGGTGGTCGGATGGCGGTATCGCAGATGTTGGCTACAATAAGTTCGATCCGGGTAATGCTACATTGAAGAACTTGTACTATCGTCTGATGTCGAACATCTCTTACGAGAACCACTTCTTAAGTCTTGACGCTGCCAAGGCTGAGAAGACCAAGTATGCTGAGGTACGCGTGCTTCGCGCTTACAGCTATTTCCTTATGCTCGACTTCTTCGGCGATCCGACATTCATTGACAAGATTTCGGCTGAGACTCCACGTCAGGCACACTCTTACAACTCTAAGTTTGAGTCAGGCAAGTCTTACACTCGTGCAGAGCTTCTGCAGTTGGGTCGTGAATTCCTGTTCAACTGGGTGAAGGACGAATTGCTCGCAGCTGAGCCTGACCTCTTGGAGGCAAAGCCTGAGACTGACAGCGATGCCGACTATGGTCGCATAGACAAGGGCACATGCTGGTTGCTCTTGAGCCGTCTTTACCTCAACGCAGGTACATACCTCAACAACGACGGTCAGAACAATCCTTACTGGAAAGAGGCTCTCGAATATGCCGAGAAGGTTATCGAATCACCTTATGCACTCTTCGATGACAGCAAGATGTCTGCAGAGGCAAAGGCTAATGGCTACAAGCCATACGACTTGCTCTTCATGGGCGATAATGGCTCGAATGGTGCAAGCTGCGAGGCTCTTCTCCCATTGATGCAAGATGGAGAAAAGACTCAGGGATATGGAGGTTGTATGTTCTATGTAGCTGCTCTTTGGGATGCTACGATGCAGACTGTTGCAGATAAGGACGCAGCCACTACTGCCAACTCATGGTCAGGTATGCGTGTTCGTCCACAATTCGTAGAGAAGTTCTTCACCGATCCTTCTGTAGTAGTGAACAAGTCGTCAAAAGAAATTCGTGCTATGAACGTTGATGACCGTGCTATCCTTTGGGGTAAGGGCAACAGTGACGGCGATCGTACTTTGGAGATTGGTGCTAACGATAAGTTCGTCAAGGGTATTGCAACACCAAAATGGAATAACAACTATTCTAATGGTGGTACTCCTCACGACAGCTATAATGTCGACATCGACTTCTTCCTCTTCCGTGTAGCAGAGGCTTACCTCAATGCTGCAGAGGCTGAGATGCACCTTAACGGTGAGGGTTCTGCTAAGGCAAAGAAGTACATCAACGCTCTCCGCGAACGTGCCCATGCTGCCAAGCGTGATTCTTACACTCTTAACGATGTTCTTGACGAGCGTTCTCGCGAGCTTTATTGCGAAGGTCTTCGTCGTACCGACTTGATTCGTTTCAATCAGTTTGGTGGAACTCAGGCTACATACAAATGGGAGCTTAAGGGTGGTAGCACTAATGGTACAACATTCGCTAAGACCAATAACGTATATCCTATCCCATCTTCAGAGATTCGTTCTAACAAGAACCTGACACAGATCGACGGATATAATGAGGTTCAGAACTAAAGTATAAAAGTAAAAATAGAACTATAAAAGTAAACGCAATATGAAGAATAAATATATGATGGGTGCTCTGCTTTTCGGCATCATCAGCTTATTCGCATCATGTTCGGATGACAACGATTCTAACCCTACGCTTATACAGCCTAAGGAGTTCACGTTGAACACTCCAGAATATGCCAATTCCACTATAGACCTGGAGCACTCCACAGGACTTGGTCTTACATGGTCACAGCCTAAGTATACAGAAGACAATGCTCCGATCAACGCCACTTACGAGGTGCAGGTTTCTCCTACCAACGCATTCAACGTCTCAACGGACGAGGCTGCAGCAGACGAGAGCGGCGAGAAGGTGGCTGACTACGCTGTTCTTAGCAACACCACAGAGAAATGTAATGTCTCAGCCTCTGCCGAGGAAATAGACAAGGCATTGGTGAAGATCCTTAAATGGACAGAAGGCAATGTTCCTGCCACGCAGGAGGTTTACGTCCGCGTGAACGCTTTCGTACAGGAGGGAACAAGCCGTCTTAACCCTGTAGCTTCAAACTCAGTAAAGCTCAACGTAAATCCTTACTATATTGAACTGAAGGATGCTGTTCCAACAATGTGGTATCTTGTAGGTAACATGTTCGGCGCTAAGTGGGCAAATGACAAGAACATTGGAGTAGACGCACTTCCTATGTTCCTTAAGCCAAACTTCTCTTACGACAAGAAGACTGGTGCTGGTGAGATTGAATACACCAACTACTTCCTTACTGGCGATTACAACGACAAGGCCGAGTGCGACGGAGCTGGCTTCAAGATTATGCCTTCCGACTTCAACTGGGATAACAGTATGAACGCCGATGGCGCTACAAAGGGCACTATCATCAACCGTAACGGAGGTAGCGACGGTGGTCACATCGTAGCTCCGGAAGCCGGTTACTACACCATCACTCTCAACACAGCTGACAACACAGCCAAGATGGTGAAGTACGAGGGTACAGTAAACAACTATGGCACTATCCAGATTACTGGTTCATTCAATGAATGGGGCGACACTCCGATGCTTCCTTACAACACTGAGGGCGTTGAGAACCACGCTTGGTACTACGTAATGGATGTTGCTGCCGGCACGACTGCACAGTTCAAGTTCAAGATTGCAGGTTCTTGGGATACCAGCTGGGGCTATGGTGCAGCAGATGGCGCTATCAACATGTACGGAAAGTGTGATGCAGGTGGCAAGAACATCGGCTTGGCAGAAGGCAAGTACGTCATCTCATTCAACGACATCACAGGTTCGTTCAGCATCGTTAAATTGTAAATCACTTTAAGCAAAGACAATTATGATTAAGAAAATATTATTGGGAATGACCCTGCTGATGTCTATGGTGTCTTGCACCGAGGACTTTACAGACTGGGCACATCCGCAGACCAATCCTCAGGAGGAAGCCGTGGCATTCGGCGACAACGATAGCGTAACTCCCGTAGACGTCATCAATCTGGCTGACGTCAAGACAGAGACAGTGAAGGTGGCAAGCATCGTAGCTCCAACAACTTCCAACGCAGCCTACACACCGGTCTATAAGATCAACTTCGACGGTCAGTCGTTCGACATTGACGCCGAGGGCAACATGGCAACAGCAGACTTGGCTAACTACATCGTCGAGAAGTATGGCAAGCGCCCCACTGAGCGCGACATCGACGCCACACTTGACGCATGGATGAACAATGGAGCGACAGCCGTTAAGATGGCAACATCTGCAACATTCCAGGTTAAAGCTATTCCTGAGGCTCCGGTTATCGAAGAGGGCTATTACCTCGTAGGCGACATGTTCACAACAGAAGCACATGGCGGATGGACGAAAGAAGCCGCAAAGGCATTCAACCACAGCGACAAGGACGTTTATGAGGATCCGGTCTTCACCGTTAGCTTCGAGACAACAAAGGCAGACCAGTACTGGAAGATCATTCCTAAGAAGAACATCGACTCTGGCGAAATCTGGGCTGCTGGCGTAGTAGGTCCTAAGGTTGACGGCGACGACAGCATGACAGGTTTGTTGACAAGCGATAATCCTAAGGCTGGTAAAATTGCCAAGGCTGGTAAGTATAAGCTCACCATCAACATGATGGACTACTCTTACACCTTGGAGGAAGTGAATTACGATCCGTTCATCTACTTCATCGGCGCAACTGACGGTTGGAAGAGCTCTGACCAGAAGCTCGCTCTCGTAGACGAAGCAAAGGGCACATACACTGGCTACGTTTATCTGGCTGATCCTAACGGCTCAGGCTTCCAGTTCAAGTTCCAGCGTAAAGCCGGAGACTGGAATAACGCCATCGGCGCTGGCGCCTTAAGCACATTCTCAGGTGCAGCAACCAACGAGGGTGACAACATCGGTGTGAATGCAGGAGAAGGCGTTTACTACATGGACGTAAATCTCTCAGAAGGCAAAATCACAGCCACTAAGGTAGAGAAAATGGGCATCATCGGTGGTTTCAATAATTGGGAAGGCGACGCAGTCATGACATGGAACGCTAAGGAGTATTGCTTCGAGGCAACCAATGTTGGTGTGACAGCCGACGGTTGGAAGTTCCGCGTAAATGGTGATTGGCCCATCAACCTCGGTGGAAGCATCGACAACCTGACAGCTGGTGGCGACAACATCTCAGTAGCAGGCAACACCGTTAAGCTCTACCCGACCAGAAAGACCTCTGACAAGATCTTCTGCACAGTGAAGTAAACACTTTTCATTCATAATAGACTTTTATATATTATGGGCGGTTCTCAAAGAATGAGACCCGCCCATTTTTTTGTTGCTGCATAGTTAGGCAGGGCTTTAACAAAAACATGCAACAGTGCTAATCTTACAATAACTAATGAATTGTACCTGATATGGTGCTACGGAGGCCGGAGACCTCCGCTACTAATAGCTTTTTCCTCAATTTGTTTAATGTCTTCTTGTCTAAAAAAACATGTCTTCATGTCTATCATGCAAACGTTTGCACAATCGAATTGTGTGTTTACGCCTCGTTCTGCTACAAACATATAAGTATTTGGCGTAAATTTGCACGTATTCAATTAAAATGTAGTATTTGCGTGAGCAAATAGTGAGTAGCTAAACAAGTAGTTATATATACAGTAGTTAGTAACAAAGCGAGTCATGAGTAAAGTTGAAAATCATTATTTAAACAAAAAGTAACTAAAACCCGAATATGAAGAAGATTTTATTGACAGCAGCAGCCCTCATGGGAGCCGCAAGCATGTTTGCACAAGGATGGCCCGCCAATTACGAAGGCGTGATGCTCCAAGGGTTCTATTGGGACTCGTTCCGCGCATCAAAGTGGCAGAACCTTGAGGCTCAGGCAGACGACCTCGCCCCTTACTTCAGCCTGGTATGGGTTCCGCAGAGCGCCAATTGCACCAGCAGCGAACGCTCAATGGGATATGACGACCTCTATTGGTTCAGCAATTACAATAGCTCTTTCGGCAACGAAGCCGAACTGCGCTCCATGATCAGCACCTTCAAGAGCAAGGGCATCGGCACCATTGCCGACGTGGTAATCAATCATCGCAAAACGCTCACCAGCTGGACCGACTTCCCCACAGAAACTTATAAAGGCACTACCTACAAGATGAATTCTACCGACATCTGCAGTGATGATGACAAGGGAGGAACTTTGACATGGGCTAACAAACAGAAACCAAAGGTTAGCCTCAGCAGCAATAAAGATACGGGCGACGACTGGAACGGCATGCGCGACCTTGACCACTACAGCTCCAACGTGCAGACCGTAGTGAAGGCTTACCTCGACATGCTCCTTAACGACTTCGGCTACGCCGGATTCCGTTACGACATGGTGAAGGGTTACGCCGGCAAGTTCACCGGCATTTACAACACTGCCCTCAAGCCCCGCTTCTCCGTAGGCGAGTATTGGGACGGCAACGCCACCACCGTCAAGACATGGATAAACGCCACGAATGTGAACGGCGAGCCAACATCGGCTGCCTTCGACTTTCCCGTGCGTTACGCCGTGCGCGACCTTATCTCATCCAACTGGAGCAACAAGGCAAAGGACGGTCTTGTCAGCGATGCCACATACCGCCAGTACGCCGTCAGCTTCGTGGAAAACCACGACACGGAATACCGCTCAAGCTCAGAACAGCAAGACCCCATCCGCAAGGACACGCTTGCCGCCAACGCCTACATCTTGGCTTCATGCGGCACGCCATGCGTCTTCTATAAGCATTGGCAGGCTTACCCCACCGACATCAAAATGATGATCAACGCCCGCCACATCGCTGGCATCACCAACACCAGCAACACCACCTTCAACGAGTACGTCGGCTCGAAATGCAACGTCCTCAAGACAGAGGGTTCACACGGCACGCTCTACGCCGTGATGGGAGCTAACGCCGACGCTTACCAGACACCGTCGGGTTACACCGAGATACTGCGTGGCAACAAATATCGCTATCTCCTCAGCAACAGCAGCAACGTGGCATGGGTGGACTTGCCCTCTGGCAGCTACGACAACGCACAGAAGGCTCGCCTCACAGCCGTGAGCGACAAGCAGGGCGCACAGCTGGTATACACCACCGACGGCACCACGCCCACCGCACAGAGCCACAAGGCTGCAAGCGGAACGCTCATAGATATCCCTGCCGGCACCACCACGCTGAAAGTAGGTCTGCTTGTCGGCTCCGCAGTCTCAGCAGTCACAACGCGCACATACAAGGTGGGCCTCTCTGACACGTTCACACCCTATGACATCACCGTAAACGTAAACGTGGACAACGTAGGATGGAGCAGCGTGAACTTCTGGACATGGGACGACATGTACGACGACAACTTCACGTCCACCGGCAAATGGCCAGGCGACGCCGTCACCACAACAAATACCGTGGAAGGCCGCAAATGGTATAGCCGCACATACCGCATAGACAAACGCGACCGCATGCTCTCCTTCGTCTTCAGCACTGCCAGTGGCTCTCCCCAGACCGTCAACGTATACGACCTTAACAAGGACGCATACCTCGAAATCTCCGCCAATAAGGACGGCCAAAGCCACTATTACGTGAACGACGTGACCTCCCAAATGCCCACCGCAATAACCACCGTCACCGCCGACACCCCACGTTCAAAATACTGGTACGATCTGCAGGGCCGCCAATACCCCACTCGCCCCACCCAACCGGGCGTCTACATCCACAGCGGAAAGAAGATTGTTATAAAATAATAAAGATCCGCGAAGCCCTATCGGGTTTAAACAAAAGGCTTTACATTAGGTCTTACGAGAACCATGTTCTCGACAACCTAACGTAAAGCCTTTTATTTGTGCTAAGCACGCGCCCATAACCGGAAATACAAAGAAAAACACAAGGCAACACAGTAGCGGAGGTCTCCGGCCTCCGCAGCAAGCAACAAGGTTAGTACAACAATAACATGCAACAGTGCTAATCTTACAATAACTAATGAATTGTACCAGATATGGTGCTACGGAGGCCGGAGACCTCCGCTACTAATAGCTTTTTCTTCAATTTGTTTAGTTAGCACAGCCTCTTATACCCTTGTGTTTTTCTTTGTTTTTGTCAAAGCCATGCCAATCCTAATTCCTAACTCGGACGGCGGGTGCCGTCCGACACAATATTTGCATTTCTAACGCTCAATACTCCTCGCTCAACGCACAACAAAATCTTTGGTGCGAAATTCATGAGTTTTGAGCGTTTACAGACAACATACTCATATACAGTGGGTTATGCGATTTTCGGACGAGACGCAAAGAAATCGGACTCGCGAAAGAGCCGTTTTTTCATGCAATAGCGCCACTTTTACTGCCTAATAGTGGCACTATTGGAGTGTAAAAGTGGCGCTATCGTTAAGCATGGGTGCTGTTTGCACAACAAAACACCGTAAAAACAGCAAACAGGAACTCTAGAATCAATTTTTATTTTGTAACAAGTTTTTACCATTTGTACGATATTTGCATTGTCAGACATGAAGCCTTTATTCAGATAAGAATAAAACAACAAAGGCTTTACATTGGGTATGCAGAGAAAAAGTTCTCGACAGACCTAATGTAAAGCCTTCTTTTTATTTAATGGTATTGCAGCTTACTTCTCCTCGTACTCAGGACGGAGCTTGCGTACGGTTTCGGCGGCACGCCACATTTCCTTGTCGTGCATGGCCTTGAGCTCGGCGTTGAGCTTCTCGCGGTAGTCGGGCTGCGAGTTAGAGTCGATGGAAATCTGTGCTTCCACACCTGTCTTTACTGAAAGATAGAGCCATTCCATGACGGGCTTGATGGCCTCACGGAAACGTGGAGCCCAGTCGAGAGCGCCACGCTGTGCTGTGGTGGAGCAGTTGGCGTACATCCAGTCCATACCCTTCTCTGCGAAGAGCGGCATGAGGCTCTGTGTCATCTCCTCAACAGTCTCGTTGAAAGCCTCAGATGGAGAGTGACCGTGCTCGCGGAGCACCTCGTACTGTGCCTCAAAGAGACCCTCCATAGCACCCATCAGCGAACCACGCTCACCGGTAAGGTCGGATGTTGCCTCGCGCTGGAATGTGGTCTTGAAGAGGTAGCCGGCGCCGATGCCGATACCGAAGGCAAGTGTCTTGTCCTCTGCCTTGCCTGATGCGTCCTGATAAACAGCGTATGAGCAGTTGAGTCCGCGTCCCTCAAGGAACATTGTGCGGAGCGATGTGCCCGAACCCTTCGGTGCCACCATGATGACATCCACGTCAGCAGGAGGAACCACGCCAGTGCGGTCGTTCCAGTTAATGGCGAAACCGTGTGAGTAATAGAGTGTCTTGCCTGCGGTAAGATACTGCTTGATTTTAGGCCATACGGCTATCTGACCTGCGTCAGAGAGGAGCATGCAGACGATGGTGCCCTTCTGGGCTGCCTCCTCGATGGAGAAGAGAGTCTCGCCCGGAACCCATCCGTCAGCCACTGCCTTGTCGTATGTCTTGCCCGGACGCTGTCCGACGATGACATTGAAGCCGTTGTCGCGGAGGTTGCCTGCCTGACCAGGACCCTGGATGCCATAACCGAGAATGGCTATTGTCTCGTTCTTAAGAACCTCACGTGCTTTCTCCAAAGAGAACTCTTTGCTGGTGACTACTGTCTCTACTACGCCACCGAAATTCATTTCTGCCATATTAGTTAACTGTTGTGCAGCCGGGGTCGTGCCGCTGTTTATTATTTATTATTTAATTGAAGATTCTCTGCGGTTTGTTTACATTATGCACCCTGAACCAAATGCAAAGGTAATAAAATATCAGATAACACCAAACAAAAGTGTCATTCTTTCACAAATTTAACCTTACATCTGCATACTTCCTTTAGGTCTGAGGCGTCCTCTGTGGTCTGCTTCATCACCTGCACGCAGAACTCGCCCTCTCCGGATTCGTCCACAAAGAGATGGAGCTTGTCGCCGCAATGCGACTCTGCCACGTAGGCGATGTCGAAGCGCTGCAGGCGGTTGTGACGATAGAAGTCGAGGTCCCATAGGTCGAGGATATGCTCTATATACTTGACGCTGTTGATGTGTCCGTTGACGTCCACGTCGCTGTAGTGAGTGTCGACGACGCGCAGACAGCGTGCTTCCTTCGAGAGCTTCACACGCTGGAAAGGCTGTATGGGGCACGGCTTGTCGGTCTCGATATACTTGGTAATGAGTCCGTCGCGCTCGGCAAGGATGTCCACCGGCTGGCGCGTGTCAGTATCGATCATCGCCCAGATGCTTCGTCCATAGCCGAGACATTCGCCATCGGTGTCGCGGATGGCATAGTTACGGCTGGTGAAGAAGCGCATTACGCCTTCCACCCATGTGTCGACGGTAATACGGTCGTAAGCCTTCGGCATCTTCTCCATCTCCATCACGAAGCGTGAGAGCACCCATGTCTTGTGTACGGTGTTGAGATAGTCCATGCCGTATCCACGCTCGTTGCTATGGAAGTCGGCTGCATTGAGAAGATGATTGCCGAGGTGGCCGAGGAATATGCGGTTAGAGAAATCGCAATGGAACGGCTCAACGAGGAAATCATAACTTCCAACTTTGCTTAATAGATTCATAGTGTTTCTTGAGTTTTGGGGTTCTGCTTATGTTTTTTTCAATTAGATATCCTTGTTCTTAAGGAGGAATTCGGCAAGCGGCTCTTCCGTGCTTCGCGTCACAGCCACCCTACCCGAGCGCGAGTACTGGAGCAGACAGCCGAAGGCATGGAGCTTGTTGTAAAGATCCTGCACGTCGTCAGTCAGTCCTGCCACCTGCACAGTGGTGTACGTGGGATTGACCTCGAGCATACGCGCTCCGCTACGTCTTATCACGCGCGACACCTCCGGATTTGCCATCAGCGCTGGCGTGGCAATCTTATAGATGGCTATCTCATGGATGAAGAGTTCGGAGTCAAGATAATAGTCGGCTTTCACCACGTCTATCTTGCGCTCTATGAGCTTCGTGATTTTCTTTATCTCCTCCTCGTAGCTCCATGCGGTGATGGTGTACTTGTGGATGCCGGATACGCTGAACGCGGAGGCATTGACGCTTTCTATGTTGACCTGCTGTCTGGTGAAGACCGCTGACACCTGACTGAGGATGCCCGGCACGTTCTCGGAATAGACAAGCAGGGTGTAGAGTTTCTTTTCCACTTTCTTTAATGTGTTAAGTTTGACATTTCCCTATAGATTCACTTCGAGCAGCATCTCGTCCACGCTCTTTCCCGGAGGTGTCATCGGCAGCACGTTGTCTTCCTCCTTCACGGCACACTCGAGGATGAACGGGCCGGGGGTGGTAAGCATACGCTCCACCTCACGCTTCAGATCGTCGCGCGTTATGGCGACGCCGTAATTGATGGCGTAGCCGTCGGCTATGGTGCGATAGTCAGGATTGAGCATTCGTGTGAACGACTTGCGCTTGTTGAAGAACATGTCCTGCCATTGTCTTACGTTGCCGAGATAGTTGTTGTTGAGGAGGATTACCTTCACGGGAGCTTGCTGCTCCATGATGGTGCCAAGCTCCTGTATGCTCATCTGGAACGATCCGTCGCCAGTGAAGAGGCAGATGGTGCGGTCGGGTGCGCCGAAGGTGGCTCCAACGGCAGCCGGCAGTCCGAAGCCCATGGTGCCAAGTCCGCCACTCGTCACGACGCTGAGCTTGCGACGATAACGGAAATAGCGGCATGAGAACAGCTGATTCTGACCCACGTCGTTGACGAGAACCGCCTCGCCGTGCGAAGCCTCAGCCACTACGTTGACCACCTCGCCCATAAGCAGAGGGTCTTCGGTGGGATGGATGGCAGGCTCGATGACGCGGCGGCGCTCCTCATCCCAGTAAGGACGGAAACTCTCTATCCATTCACGATGGCTGTTCTTATTGAGGAGGCGCGTGATGGCTGGCAGCGAAACCTTGCAGTCGCCCACTACGGACACGTCGGTCTTCACCACCTTGTCTATCTCGACGTTGTCTATGTCGAGATGTATGATTTTAGCCTGCTTGGCGTACGTGTCGAGTCTGCCCGTGTCGCGGTCGCTGAAACGCATACCAATGGCTATTATTACGTCCGCTTTCTGCGTCAATACGTTCGGAGCCAGATTGCCGTGCATGCCGAGCATACCCATATTGAGGGGATGGTCGGTGGGCAGAGCTGAGAGTCCGAGCATCGTGCGTGCCGCAGGAATATCTGCCTTCTCAAGGAACTGGCGCAGCTCTTCCTGTGCTCCGCCAAGCTCCACGCCATGTCCGACAAGTGCCAAGGGGCGCTCTGCACGGTTAATAAGACTGGCAGCGGCTGCCACATGATCGTCCTGAATGTGCGGATAAGGCTCGTAACTGCGTACGGACGTCACCTTCACTGGACGCCACTCGCACTTCTGCACCTGCGCACTCTTCGGGAAGTCGAGCACCACAGGACCCGGACGACCTGAACGAGCGATATAGAAGGCGCGGCTTACAGCCCACGAAATATCCTCCGGACGACGTATCTGATAGCTCCACTTGGTTATGGGCTGCGTCATACCAACGAAGTCAACCTCCTGAAAGGCGTCGGTACCAAGGGCTTCGGTGCCCACCTGTCCGGCAATGACGACGATAGGAGTGGAATCAATCATCGCGTCAGCAATACCCGTAAGCGTGTTTGTGGCTCCCGGACCGCTGGTGACGATGCACACTCCAACCTCACCACTGACTCTCGAAAAGCCCTCCGCAGCATGAGCGGCGGCTTGCTCGTGGCGAACAAGGATATGATTGAACACCTTGTTGTCGCCACGCGTATAATCGTAAAGAGCATCAAAGGTGGGCATTATGGCTCCACCCGGATAGCCGAAGATGGTCTTGACACCCTCGTTCTGGAGGGCACGCATCAGGGCTTCAGCTCCTGTTATCTGTTCCATAATATATAGGCATTTATGTTATATGATTCGAACTCCTCCCTTGTCTGCCGAGCTGACACTCTGCGCATAAGCCCTGAGAGCCTTGCTGACCTTACGGTCGCGAGTCAGCGGCTGCTGAGGACGTGCTGCGAGCTCGTCGTCGGATAGGCGTACGTTGATGGTGCGTGCGGGGATGTCGATGTCGATGATGTCGCCGTCCTTCACCTTGCCGATGTTGCCACCGGCTGCTGCCTCAGGAGAAATGTGGCCGATGCTAAGACCGGAGGTGCCGCCGGAGAAGCGTCCGTCGGTGATAAGAGCGCACTCCTTTCCAAGATGGCGACTCTTGATGTAGGACGTGGGATAGAGCATTTCCTGCATTCCAGGTCCTCCCTTTGGACCTTCGTGGGTGATGACCACACAGTCGCCGCTCTGCACCTTTCCTCCGAGGATGCCCTCGCAGGCTGCTTCCTGAGAATCGAAGACACGTGCAGGGCCGCTGAATTTCCAGATATCAGGGTCGACACCGGCTGTCTTTACCACACAACCGTCCTGGGCGATGTTGCCGAAGAGTACAGCCAGACCGCCGTCCTTCGTGTAAGCATGCTCCAAGGAGCGGATGCATCCGTGCTCACGATCCGTGTCGAGCGATTCCCACTGGGCGTCTTGGCTGCCCATCTGCGTGGAGAACTTACGACCGGGTGCGCTATGATAGATGCGGCTTGCTTCTTCCTGTATGTTATCGCCCGTGATGTCGTAGGCGCTCATAGCCTCAGCAAGGGTGGTGCCGTCAACACGACGTACCGAACCGTCGACGAGTCCACCACGATTCAGCTCGTTCATAATGCCAAGTATGCCACCGGCACGGTTGCACTCCTGCACGCTGTACTTCTGCGTGTTTGGCGCCAGCTTGCAAAGGCACGGCACATGACGACTGAGACGGTCTATATCCGCCATCGTAAAGTCTACGCCTCCCTCCTGCGCCACGGCAAGAAGATGGAGGACGGTGTTGGTGCTGCCGCCCATGGCAATGTCGAGCGTCATGGCATTGAGGAACGCCTCACGGGTGGCAATGCTGCGCGGAAGAACCGAGTCGTCGCCATCCTCATAGTAAGCAAGGGCGTTCTTCACAATCTGACGTGCTGCGTCGCGGAAAAGACGGACGCGGTTGGCATGCGTGGCAAGGATGGTGCCGTTGCCGGGCAAAGCCAGTCCGATGGCTTCGGTAAGCGAGTTCATCGAGTTGGCGGTGAACATTCCTGAGCAACTACCGCAACCCGGACATGCACAACTCTCAAGCTTCTGCAGGTCGGCATCGTCCACACTCGTGTCGGCACCCTTTATCATTGCAGTAACAAGGTCGGCATTCTCGCCGTGCCAACGTCCTGCCTCCATCGGACCTCCCGAGCAGAAGACCGTAGGTATGTTGAGACGCATGGAAGCCATGAGCATTCCCGGCGTGACCTTGTCGCAATTAGAAATGCAAATCATAGCATCAGCCTTATGTGCATTAACCATATACTCCACGGAGTCGGCAATGATGTCGCGCGAAGGCAGCGAATAGAGCATGCCGTCGTGTCCCATGGCAATACCGTCATCGATGGCAATAGTGTTGAATTCTGCAGCATAGCATCCCATGCTCTCAATCTCTTTCTTTACTATCTGACCTATCTCATGCAGATGCGTATGACCGGGTACGAACTGTGTGAACGAGTTGACGATGGCTATGATGGGCTTTCCGAACTGTTCGTGCTTCATACCCGCTGCCACCCAAAGGGCTCTCGCTCCAGCCATACGACGACCTTCCGTACATACTGCGCTTCTCAACTGATGTTTCATTTGCGTGTTTTTGATAATTAAATTGCTGCAAAGGTAAAGAGTTTTCACAAAACAGCCAACTAATATGTACGTTTTTTAAGGGTTTTAAGAACAGGTTTGGTGCTAAACCGAACAAAAGCTTACCATACGTCAACAATATGGCACAAACGCTATTTATTTGCGCATTATTGCTTATTGAGGATTTTCTTCCCGTCCACAATGACTATTCCCTTGCTGTGTAAGGAGGTCTTTCTGCCGGACAAGTCGTAAGCGACTGTAGGATTAGACGTAATGGTTGGGGCATCAATGGATGTCTCCACATTAACGGAATAGACGTTTTGAGCGGCAGCACCAGTAAGAGTGGTGGAGGATTTTACGTCGGGAAGGACAAAGTAAGCACGCATTGCCTTAAGGCTGCCTTCCCCATTGGGCGTGACAAGGCGCGTGCCGTCGGAGCTGATAAAGCGTGTGGAGCCATTAGCCTTTAGAAGTACAGGGGAGAATGTGCCCTGAAAGCTGTAGCTATTATAGTTTGCATTGACGGTCACAACTTTAGGTTCAGCTGCTTCTATCTCACGATTTAAGAATACGGGGTCGATGATATCGCCGCCTTCCACCTTTATTATATAAGGCTCGCCGGCAATAATCTCCCTCACACGACTGAACGAAAACTCCACCTTATCGGATTCTTTACTGATGGCTCTCACTAATCGCATGACTGCAACGCCGGGTAACGACTGGCTGAGGTCGTCACTGTTAAGGCTGAACGGTAGGCAAAGCGAATAGAATCCGCCGTCAGCAACGAAGGTTCGCTCAAGGCATACGCTCTCCACCAGACAGCCTGACGCCTCCTTCAGAGCCGGTGTGTTGTCAGCATCCTCACTGAGTGTGAGGGAAGCCTTACGGCGGACACGACGATAAATCTGGATATGCTCCTGCGAATCGTCGTACATATAGCAGCCAAACTTACCTTTAGGATTATACTTCAAGTATTTATAGTTCTTTACGCCAAATTCTATTATGGCGTTTCCGTCAGCATTTACCATTACTTCTGCCAAATTGCTCTTTGCCTTTGGCTTGTCGCTGCAGAAAGACAACTCATAGCTTACACGTGAAGAAGCCCACAGCCAGCCTTTCTCTTCATTATTGAAATTCCACGATGATCCGCTCTTCTCCATAACGAACACCGCCACGCTGTCGTTATTTACTTCTACGGCAGCGCCATTCTGCAATACGTCTACGTGACACGACTTGATGTAAGGTGAGGCTTCGTACTTGCTGATTGCAGCACAATGATTGCGACTGACAATAACCACTTCGTCGCCAACATGGAGTTGAGAAGCATTTGTGACAAGACAGAACTGATTGTCCGATTCGGCAAACGCTTGCAAAAGGAAAAGCGAAAACATAAGGAAAAAAGCGCAGAGTCGTTTCATAGGATATAGTGATGATGGGTTTACGGATAGAATAATGATTGGGTTTGATAGACGTTTACGGTCATTCCGGCTGACGCCATTTAGCCACAAGCGGCAGATGGTCGCTGAAACCGTCCATATAACGCGGTCCGAGATAATTGCGGCGGGGCTTCACACCGCCAAATTTCTCGTCGGGAACAAGAAGGAACGGGGCGTCATAAACACAGCATGACAGCATGCGGGAGGCAAGCGAAGGGCTTACAAGTATATGGTCGAGGCTGCCCCACTCTCCCTGATAACGATACGTTCCCTTTGCTCCGTTATGTCCTTTGGCACCCGCCGACACATCCATGAAGCCACGATTACGAATCATAAGCAGACTCTTCGATTCGGAATAGTCATTAAAGTCGCCCGCTATAACGATGTTGGCGTCGGGCGAAACAGCCTTTATGGAGTCAGCAAGGGCGCAGACTGTCTTTGCTGCTGCCATACGGAAGGGACGCGAATAAGCCTCTCCTCCCCTACGACTGGGGAAATGCACAACCATGACATGCAGCGTATCACGTCCCCATACAAGTCCCTTTGCGTACAGAATGTCTCGTGTGGGACGCATGCCCTTCACTCTCTGCACGCTTACAGCCCTGCTTTCGAGCAACCAGAATGTGTAAGGCGAATAGAGAAGCGCAACGTCGATGCCGCGCTCATCAGCAGACTGCGTCATGACATACTCATAACTGGCGTTTCTGAGCAGCGAACGCTTTGTGAGGTCGCGCAGAACGCTGTCGTTCTCCACCTCGCACAACGCCACAAGGTCAGGCAGCTTCCAATTCCATCCGCTGCCATTCTCTTTCTCCTTATCTTTCAGATTCTCCCCACAACGATCCTCGCCGCAAGCTATGATGGTCTGACCGATGCGGTCAAGCTTGCGCCAATAACGATATGGCGTCCAGTGATAAGAGCCTTCAGGAAGAAACTCCGTGTCGTTCTTCAGCGAATCATGACGGCAGTCGAAGAGATTCTCGCAGTTTAGTTCCACAAATGTGAAGATGGAGATTAGCAGCAGGGAGAATGTCATATAAAGAAGAAGGTTAGGCGTTTGACTGTATGGGGTTGTCTTTCAATGTAAGTGGGCAGCCACTCCATCATTGCGAGGAATGGCTGCCCTTGTTATGCTTGCATATATTTGCAGAATGATTATTCCTTCGTTACGTCGTTGAACGTAGCAACACGGTTGAACTCCACCTGCTCGAAGAGCTTGTCTGTGGCACCCATACCCTTTGCTGTAAGACGGTCAGCAGAAATCTTATATCTCTTTATGAGAATGTTTCTTACGGCGTCAGCACGAGCCTGTGAAAGGCGGGCGTTGAGTTCGGCAGAACCCTCAGGAGAAGCATAGCCTCTGATCTCCACCTTAGCGTCCTTGTGGTTCTTCATATAGTTGGCGATAAGCTCGATGGGAGCATACTGCGCAGCGTCAACAGACGACTTGCCCTGACCGAAGATTACGGTAGGCTGGAGGTTTGTGACTGTGGTCGATACCTTAGGAGCCGGCTTATTCTGACATTCCTCAAGGGCTTTATGGAGGCTGTTAATCTGCTTGTCCTTGTCAGCAAGAACCTTATTATACTGAGCCTCCTGATTGTTATACTCTTCGCGGAGACTGTTGATCTGTGCGTTGAGAGCATCAACCTCAGACTGGTCACGACCTACGGCATTGACGAAGTTGTGTGTGCCGTGAGAGTTCTTAAATCTATATACCAAGCCCACGTTCAGCTGAAAAGCAGAACGATTGATGTTGTATTCCACACCCTCATAGCCGTTGCCGTTAAGAGCATAGTTAAGGGACGGCTCAAAATAGAGCTGCCAAGCCTTCTGTTTACCGAGATTGAATGCGAAGTCGAGTCCTACCTTAGATGTAAGGAAGTTGGCTGTGCTGAGGTCCTTGCGATTGGTGAAGCGATGTCCCCATCCAAGTCCGTAGAGAGCCGAAACCTCGAATGTGCGCGGAGCACCAGGATAACCGCCGAACCAGTTGATAAGGTTGACTGTTCCGAGGAGTGATGTATTGATGTAGTTTACGATCGTACCTGTTGTGTAGCCGCTTGTCTCCTTGAAGTAGACGTTGCTCTCTGCAGCCAGACCGAAGACTGGTGTGAAGTTGCGACCTATGCGTAAGCCTACGTTAGGAACAAGATCCTCAAGCCATGATGCGTGTCCAGTAGTTTTTGTTGCAACGCCAGCGTTGATACCAACATAGACATTGTCGAATGTTTTGCTCTCAGCTACAGTCTGTGCCGAAGCCGAAACTGCCATCACGGCAGCAGCAAAAAGTGTAGTAATCTTTTTCATAGTCTTATTGTTTTATAATTACTTGGTCTAAGAGTTGTATTTCTCTCGATGTTATGTTGCAAAATAACCGAAAAAAAATGTAACGTCCAAACAAAAACAATAATATTTGTATTTTGGAACACAAAAAGCATAATTACATCTGTTCGATATCCTGCCTTACGTTATTTCGGATTTTCGTCAAGTAAGCTTTCATACGGTCAGCGTCTTTCTCGTCTATGATGCTGATTAGCTCGTTGAGTTCGTCGCGTATCTGCTCCACCTGTGCGCTGGTATAGGGATTGAAGAGTATTTCCTGCAGCAGGTAGTCGTCTTCGCCTAACACGCCTTTGGCAATGCGCAGATGGCGCTTGAAGGTTGTTCCCGGCGCATCCTGATGCTTCATCACCGCCGAGAACACGAAGGTGCTGACAAACGGCGTGCTCAATGAGTAAGCCACTGTCTTGTCATGTTCTTCAAAGGTGTATTCATAAATGTTGAGTCCGAGACGTGTGTAGAGGTCCTTAAAGAATATCCGTCCCATATAGTCGCCCTCGCTTATGATGATGGCGTTCTCCTCGGAGAGTTGTCCGAGGTTGGCGAAGGTAGGTCCGAACATCGGGTGAGTGGAGACATACGAATGACCCGACTGCTCATAAAACTCCTTCAGCCCGGTCTTGACAGACGAGATGTCGCTGATGATGCAGTCGGCAGGGATGACGGGCATCACCTCCTCGAAGGCTGGTATGGTGTACTTTAGGGTCACGGCGTTGATGACGAGCTGCGGCTGGAAGGACCGTATCTCGTCCAGCGTGGTGAAGCGCTGGCAGTTGTATGTGAAGCGCATGCGCTTAGGGTCTTTCTCGTACACCGCTGTCTCATGGTCGAAACTGAGGACGTCGAGGAAGAAGCTGCCCATCTTCCCCGCGCCAAGAACAAGTATCTTCATTTTCTTTTACTTCTGATTAACTATCTCCATCTGCTGTCTTACTGACTCTTCGTGGATGTGCTCGAATATCTCCTTCACGAACTCTGAATCCATTCCTGCAAGCGAGCCTTGCGCTCCGCGCTTGTCCAGAATCTCGTTGTAACGAACGGTCTGGAGCACAGTCATGTTGTGTTCCTTCTTGTATCTGCCTATCTCGCGGCAGACGCTCATTCGCTTTGCGAGGAGTTCCATGATGCCGTTGTCTATTTCGTCTATCTGCTTGCGGAGCATATGTATGCCTTCCGTCACCACCTTCTCGTCACGGATAACAAGGAGGCTGAGAATATAGTTGAGCACGTCCGGCGTCACCTGCTGCTTGGCGTCGCTCCATGCTGCGTCCGGCGCACAATGGCTCTCCACCATAAGTCCGTCGAAACCGAGGTCCATCGCCTGCTGGCAAAGAGGAGCTATGAGCTCGCGGCGTCCACCGATATGACTGGGGTCGCAGATGACGGGCAGGTCCGGCATGCGTCGTCGCAGCTCTATGGGAATCTGCCACATGGGAAGGTTGCGATAAATCTTCTTCTCGTAGCTGGAGAAGCCGCGGTGTATGGCAGCCAGACGCTTTACGCCTGCCTGATTGATGCGCTCCATAGCTCCTATCCACAACTCCAAGTCGGGATTTACCGGATTCTTCACAAAGACGGGGATGTCCACTCCCTTCAGACTGTCGGCTATCGCCTGCATGGCAAAGGGATTGGCAGAGGTACGCGCTCCAATCCAAAGGATGTCAACGTCGTACTTAAGGGCAAGCTCTACATGCTCCGGCGTTGCCACCTCTGTGGAGATGAGCATGCCTGTCTCCTCCTTCACGCGCTTCAGCCACGGCAGCGCTGTCTCGCCGTTGCCCTCGAAGCCACCCGGCTTGGTGCGCGGCTTCCACACTCCCGCACGAAACATTCTGAATCCGTGCGAAGCCAACTGGCGTGCTGTTGTCATCACCTGTTCCTCGGTTTCAGCCGAGCAAGGTCCTGCTATAACGAACGGGCGGTCATCGCTGCCCGGTAAGTTCAATGGTTTGAGTTCTATATCCATAGTTATGTTTATTTTCTGTATTCGTAGTTCTGTTTACTGTCAGTGTGTCCATCTTATGCGCCTCATTCTCTCCAGAGCCTCGTCCATCTTATCGTCCTTGGCACAAAGGCTGATGCGCACATATCTGTTGCCGTTCGACCCAAAGATAAATCCCGGCGTGATAAAGACACGAGCCTCATTGAGCACGCGCTCCGTAAGTTGCTCGCATCCGTCGTAGGCGTCTGGAATGCGTCCCCAAAGGAACATGCCCACCTGCTGCGGATCGTATGTGCATCCCAGCCTTGTCATCATCCGCTCTGCCTTGTCGCGGCGTCGGCGATATGTGGTGATGTTGGCTTCGCGGTGCCATTCCGGTGTGTTCCCGTTCAGAGCAGCAGCTGCGGCGAGCTGTATGCCACGGAATGTTCCTGAGTCTACATTGCTCTTAATCTTCAATATCCACGACGTGAACGTGGGATTGGCGATGCACATTCCTACACGCCATCCTGGCATGTTATGACTCTTCGACATCGAGTTGAACTCAATGCAGCATTCCCTCGCTCCCTCCACTTGCATGATGGACATAGGATGTTCGTTGAGGATGAAGGAGTAAGGATTGTCGTTCACCACCACGATGTTATGGCGTAGTGCGAAATCGACAAGTCGTTCGTATGTCTCGCGCTGTGCGTTTCCTCCTGTCGGCATATTGGGATAGTTGGTCCACATCAGCTTCACGTTAGAGAGGTCCATGCTCTCCAGTTCGTCGAAGTCGGGCTGCCACGCGTTGTCCTCTCTGAGGTCATAGCTGACCACCTTCGCTCCGAGAATCTTGCTTAGCGACGTGTATGTGGGGTAACCCGGATTTGGTACGAGCACTTCCTCGCCGGGATTGACGAAGGCAAGCGTAACGTGGAGGATGCCCTCCTTCGATCCGATGAGCGGCAGCACTTCCGTCTGCGCATCCACGTCTACTCCGTACCAGCGTGCATAAAAGTCTGCCATAGCCTGACGCAGTTCGGGCGTGCCCATCGTTGGCTGATAGCCATGCGCCTCCGGCTGCGATGCCACCTCACAGAGGCGTTCCACCGTCCGGCGTGACGGTGGCATGTCAGGAGAACCTATAGCCAGCGAGATGATGTCGCGTCCCTCTGCATTAAGGCGTGCCACCTCCTTCAGCTTCCGCGAAAAATAATACTCCTGTACGTTGGAAAGGCGTGTTGCGGGGTGTACGGCTGTTGTTAATGTAGCAAGGTTCTCCATAAGCATGTGTGTTTTAATGATACATATATATATTTACTTGCCCACGTATTCGCCGAGAATCTTCAGCGACCGTGTCAGCGGTATGATGGCGTCGATACTTTGTCGGTATCGCGTCAGGCTGTTGAATGTCAGGTCCACATAGAAGAGATATTCCCATTCACATCCTATCACGGGCAGCGACTGTATCTTCGTGAGGTTGATGCCGTAGAAGGAGAGGATGGTCAGCACCTTCGAGAGGCTTCCCTCCTCATGCGCCACGTGGAAGACTATGCTCGCCTTGTCTGCCTTCTCAAGCGGACGAAGGAAGTCTGCATTGTTGGGATTGGCTATGACAAGGAAGCGCGTGAAGTTGTGCTTGTTGTCATGTATGTTATCCTCGAGCACCTTCAGCCCGTACATCCTCGCTGCCGAAGCATTGCAGATGGCTGCCCATCCGTGACATTTATGCTTGGCTATGTATTCTGCCGCACCTGCCGTGTCGTCCGCTTCCACAGCTTTCATGTCTGGATGACGAGAGAGAAAGGCGTTGCATTGTGCAAGCGCCACCGGGTGCGAATGCACCTCCTTAAGCGTGTCCCAGTCGTCCTCGGGCAGACAGCAGATGCAATGTTCGATGTGCAGCTTGTGCTCTCCCACCACCGTAGCACCAGAGGCGCGAAGCAGTTCGTAATTGTGGAGCAGACTTCCGGCTATGGTGTTCTCTATGGCTGTCATGCCAATCACAGTCGGGTCGCGGCGCATATTGTCGAACACCTGCTCGAAGGTGGCGCAGCATATCAGCTGTATCTGCTCGCCCTGAAAATACTGGTGGGCGGCAATGTCGTGGAAGGAGCCTTGAAAGCCCTGTATGGCAATTCTCTTCATATTGGATTTCTCGATGTTTCTTCGCGCCCTGAAACGCGAAAGCCCCGCTTTCACTGTCAACGTGAAGCGGGGCCCGGATTATAGGATATATTAAATATTTTCCCTTTCTGTCATAAGTTGAATTCACACGCAACTTCCCGCTTCACAATTCCTTGCAAAGTAAAAGTAAAATCGGTAAATGTATGCGAAAACGTTACTCATAACTAATTATTGTTTTAATTCAACGCAAAAGTAAGACATTTATTTGTTTTACGCAAATAATTTACGATAAAATGTCATTAATCTTCACATTTTCGCGACACATGCCTCATAACTCCTGCCTTTTTCCTACCTATTCGTTATAGAAAATCTTGTAAGGATCCATCGACTTCATGCGGTCTTTCACCTTCTCTCCGATGTCCTCACCCGGCTGCTGCTGCGACGCACGTAGCTCTTCAGCCGAAGCCTCGTCCTCTGCCGCTCCTGCCTCATTGCCAAGCTGACGGCGTACCTCAGCACGTTCCGCGAAAGCGTCCACCGAGAACGGATTGACGTCCAGCACACCGCCGTAAGTCTGTTCTGCCTTCTCCATATCGCCCTTAGCCTTTGCCACACGCGCATTGAGCATCAGCACGTCTTCGTTGGCCTCGATGCGCTTCAGGAGTTCGTCGGCGTCCTTGCCGGCTTCCTCCACATCGCCGTTGGCAAGCAGCGTCTCGCCACGCAGAAGCCTTGCAGCCTCGAAGTCGTCATACTTGTCGAGCGCCTTTGTCAGCATAGCCACGGCATTGGGCACGTCGCCGAGTCCACGATAAGCCTTTGCATAAAGATAGAGAGCCTGCGGGTCTGCCTCGTCCACTTCTATCGCCTTCGCGCAAGCATCAGCCATGGCGGCATAATCCTCCATCATGTACGCCACATCTGCCAGGCGCGTCAGCACAGCCACATTGTCAGGACAAGCCGTGGAGATGCTCTGCAACTGTTCGTAAGCCTTCTCCATATCGCCCATTGCGATGTATGCCTGCGACAGATAGTCGCGACACTCAAGGTCGGTGGAGTTAAGCTCCAAGGCATGCAGGAAGCATTGCACGGCATAGCCGAACTGCTGCATCTTGAGAGCACGCACACCATCGTATTTGAGTACTTCGAAATTCTTCTCTTCCTTCTTCTCTTCGGCTTGACTGCTACGTCCGCCGAACAAAGCCTTGAATATGTTCATTGGTATTATTCTGTATGTAAATTTAAACGACTATTTAAAACAGCGGTAAAGGTAACAAATATTTTTCAATTTACGGCCATTTACGTTTTCAGCCAATTATAGATTAAGCATAAATTATAGTTAAAGTGTATGAAAAGCCTTTCGGTTTACGTCCATAATGGCTAATTTTGCTGTTGATAACGCAGATTTTACAGTTATGGATAATACAAGAAAGTTTTTCATATTAGCAGCTTTCGCCTTTCTCTTCACCGTCACGTGTAAAGCTCAGGACGTAAGCCTGAACGCCAAGGACATGCCTGCCCGCTTTGACGAGTCGGCTCTTCAGCGCATCATGCCCACACGTTACGGCGGACGATCACGCCAGTGGCGCGAGGAGGCTATGGCGGAAGCGGAGAGGCAGAGCCAGCATCAGGACTCGCTCATGCTTCCTCCACTTAACGCTCAGGGTCAGGTGGACACCACCTGCCGTTATCCTTTGGCTTTCGGAGGATGGAACAGTTGGGGACTGCATCGCGGACTCAACGTACAGATTGGCGCGTCGGTCTTTGCCGAATTCGGTAAAGGGGCGCACAGCGGAGCCGGCTTTCAGCAGAACATAGCCCTCATGTACGCCATGCCAATCAATGACAAGCTGTCCGTAGCCGTCGGAGGATATCTTAACAACGTCAACTATGCCGGAGGCAACTGGCACGACGCAGGACTGTCCGCCGTAATGGGCTACCGATTCAATGAGCATCTGGAAGCCTACATTTGGGGACAGAAGTCTATCAACAACAACGTAGGCAACCGTCTGCGCTACGGTCTTTACGATGGCTATTACGGCGGATACGGTTTCGGAGGATATGGCTTCGGAGGTTTCAGCCGCAACTTCTACGGCTTCCCCTCCTACTCTGCCTACGACCTCTCCGGCATCGGCGACCGCATCGGAGCCACCCTCCGCTACAACTTCAACAACAATATGAGCATCGAAGTGACGGTGGAGAACAGATGGATGCCGAGCAGATAAAGCATTGAACGATGTGGAAGAAACAGTGAAATTTTCAACAGAAAACTAAGAAAAAGTTTGTTTTCTATTGGAATTTTTACTACTTTCGCAATGTAATGAGAAATATTCTAACCATATTAGGCAACATTCCAGTAACCTCTTCGGTCATTGCCTCGCTATTTCCCGAGGTAAAGACCAAGTCAGCAAAAGTCGCCCAACTGGAAAAGGCAGGTGAAATCATCCGCCTTAGACGAAACTTGTTCGTTGTAAACCCACAAGAAACCAATCTGCCTCTTTCCTCCGGACTTATAGCCAACCATCTGTTGGCACCATCTTATGTTTCTATGCAGACCGCATTAAGGTATTACGGACTGATACCCGAAGCTGTATATACAGTCCAGTCTATGACATTTAAGGCTGCAAAGAAATTCCACACTCCGGTAGGAAATTTCTGCTATTATCATATTTCGAGAGAAACTTACCCTATAGGAATCACTCAAATAAAAGAAGGAAACGGCGTTTACATAATGGCTACTCCGGAAAAGGCGTTATGTGATTTGATTGCCAATCTGCCTGGTATCAATCTGAGATATCAAAAGGAAGCTTTAGAATTTCTGGAAGAAAACCTAAGATTTGATATGGATATGTTCAATCAACTCAATCCTGAAATATTCTCGGAATATGCAAAAAAGGGGAAAAAGTCAACATCCATACTAACCATTCTAAAACTCCTACAACATGAATGATATCTACCAAAACATGTTATCGGCTTATGATCTATCCACAGATCAGGCTAAAAGGAATGCTACATTCGAGGTTAATCAGCAAATTATTCTTGCTGGTTTATACCAAGGCGGCTTCTTTGATAAAGCTGCATTCTATGGCGGAACCTGCTTGCGAATATTCCACGGATTAGAACGCTTCAGCGAAGATATGGACTTCTCGCTATTAAATAAAGATGACAGTTTTGACTTCACACATTACTTCCAACCCATCATTGATGAATTTGAAGCCATAGGAAGAAAAGTGGACATCAAAAAGAAAGACAAGAAGAACTTCGGAAAGGTGGAATCCGCTTTCTTGAAAGACACTACAGATGTTTATGATATTTCCTTCCAAACCGAAAAAGCCATCAAAATAAAGATTGAGGTGGATACCAATCCTCCACTCCTTTTCGCAACAGAACAAAAACTTTTGATGGAACCTCGCTCTTTCATGACAAGATGTTTTACCCTTCCTAACTTATTTGCAGGCAAAATGCACGCTCTGGTTTATCGAGCATGGAAAAACCGAGTGAAGGGACGTGACTGGTATGACTTCGAATGGTATATTCGGAATAGAATACCTCTGGACTTTAAGCATCTACAAGAAAGAACAAAAGAATTTAATGGTTGTGAGAAATCGCAAGAAGAATTCGTAAAGGACCTGGAACAGAGGTTAGGGTCGGCGGACATCAAGCAGGTGAAAGCTGATGTTATGCCATTCCTAAGAAATCCCAAAGAAATGTCCATCTGGTCAAACGAATACTTCTTGCAATTAGCTAAAATGATCAAGTTTGAATAGTCAGAACCCTTTCTACTTCTTATACTTCAGCCTCAGGCTGTTCGTCACTACGCTCACGCTCGACATTGCCATTAGGGCACTTGCCCACATGGGCGTTATCTGGATGTTGAAGCCGAAGACGTGGGGCAATCCGGCTGCGAGCGGGATGCACACAATATTATATATGAAAGCCCAGAAGAGATTCTGACGTATCATGCCCACTGTGCGTTGCGACAACTGGCAAGCCTCGGGGATGCGTCGCAGGTCGTCGCCCATCAGCGTCACCTGCGCCACGTCCATCGCCACGTCCGTGCCGCGACCCATGGCAATGCTGACATCTGCAAGAGCAAGAGCCTGCGAGTCGTTGATGCCGTCGCCAACCATAGCCACGCACTTGCCTTCCGACTGCAGACTGCGCACCATATTCTCCTTGTCCTGCGGCATACAACGGCTCTTCCAGTGTTTTATGCCCGTCTTGCCAGCCCAGTAAGCGGCAGCCTCTTCCTTGTCGCCACTCATCATCCATACTTCCACCCCACGCTCCTGCAGCAAAGCCACAGCCTCGGCAGCATGCGGCTTCAGACGCTCACGCTTATCGATGGCTACGTCGTCAGCCAGCTTAAAGTTGATGTCCTTATTGGGAACGGTCAGCGTTCCTGTCTTGTCAATGACCACGGCGTTCACGCGGCAGAGCTGCTCCACAGCCGTGGCGTCCTTAACGAGGATGCCCCTCTGCGCCGCCTTTCCAATGCCCACCATAAGGGCTGTGGGCGTGGCAAGTCCCATGGCGCAGGGACAGGCAATGACCAGAACGGACACCGCTGACAGCAATGCCTGCGGCAACATGGCCTCACCGCCGACTACCATCCATACCACAAACGTAAGCACAGCCAACAACAGCACGCACGGCACGAACACCAAGGCTGCCTTGTCCACAAAGCGCTGTACGGGAGCCTTCGAGCCTTGCGCCTCCTCCACCATGCGAATGATGTTGGCAAGGACGGTCTCTGAGCCCACCTGCTCGGCACGGAAGCGAAGACAGCCCTCGCCCACTATGGTTCCGGCAAGCAGACGGTCGCCGGCATGCTTGCCGACAAGCAGCGGTTCGCCGGATATCATCGACTCGTCCACACCGCCTTCTCCTTCGCTTACCACTCCGTCCACCGGTACTTTCTCGCCCTGACGCACCTCCACGATGTCGCCCTTTGCCACGGCAGCAAGGGGCACGTCACACACTTCGCCCATACTGACGACATGCGCTTGCTTCGGCACGAGTCCCATAAGCGAGCGTATGGCAGAAGCCGTGGATTTCTTCGCACGCTCCTCAAGACAACGACCCGTCAGCACAAAGGTAATGATCATTACCGATGCGTCGTAATAAGTGTGCCACTCTATGCCACGTGCTCCCCAGAACTGTTCGCCCCAGAAAGTATTGAAGACGCTGAAGAGGAACGAGATGGCTGTGGACATCGCCACAAGCGTGTCCATATTGGCTGAGCGATGAACCAGCAGTCGCCAGGCATTGGCATAAAACTGCCGTCCGCAATAGGCCATATTCGCGAGTGCGATTATCAGCATCGTCTGATTGGCAGCGTCACGTCCGCCCACCGCCAGCCATCCCATCGAGACAGCCATCGTCAGCAACGCCAACACCCACGACACAGCCATGCGCTTCAGCTGCAGACGATAGCTGTTCTTCTCTATCGTGTCCACACGGGTCTCCTCGTCGATGATAAGTTCAAAGCCAGCCGCGTCCACCACCTTCTTCATGTCGGCAGGCGTAACCTTGCTTTCGTCATACTCCACCATCGCCGTGCGTCCCGGCAGCGACACCGCCACACTCTTCATTCCGTCCATAGCCTTCAGCCTGCGCTCCACATTGGCGCTACATCCGGCACATGCCATACCCAATACGGGCAATATCTTCTTTTCCATACATGCAAAGTTACGAAGTTTTCGTCATTCACACATTACATTATTATGGATGAAGTTTATAGGAGCATGCACCACTACTACTTGTATGGGTACTTGTATGGGTACTTGTATGGGTACTTGTATGGGTATCAATAAAAACAATCCTTGATAATTACGAATGATTATCATGAATTATTTGAATTTTCGCCATACAAATATTGTCTATAGAGTAAAAACATGTTACAAAATAAAAATCGGTTTTAGAGATTTGTCTTGCTGTTTTTGTGTGGTTTTGTTGCATTTGTGACACCCTGATTTATCAATACAGCCTCTTTTACACTCCAATAGTAACCCTATAAGAGTGAAAGAGAGGCTGTATTGCATGACAAGAGAGGCTATATTGGAGTGTAAAAGTGGCTCTATAGCAGCCCAAAGATGCTTGTTTTGCTCCGTCATTCATTGCACATTTCTTTTCTTAACAGCATAACCAGCTGTTTGTCAGCACACTATCGTTGCACGCTCAAAACTAAAGAATTTCGCACCAAAGATTTCTTAGTGCGCTGAACGAGGAGTATTGAGCGTCAGGAATGCAAATATCGTCTTCGGAGGAACCGTCGAAGAATTAGGAATTAGGAGTTTTGAATGTATCATTATGCGCTATGGTCTCAGTTTTTTTATAGAACTGGCGTATAATTCGCTTTTTTTATGTAAGTTTGCCAAGTATAATCAATATGATTCCGACATGAACAAAATAAGATATATAAATATGTGCATTGTTGAATTTGGCAAAAAATTCAGCATGCCAGCTGACATTGCCTTCAATTATCTAAAGCAATACAAAGCTCTCGCTTTTTTGGATAAATGCTATGAGGCAGAACATCAGCTGTCTTTGGCAGATACTATAAAAGACATACAGTTATATTGCAGAAAAAACGGAGGAACCATATAATGAAGCTATATCATGGGACAAATGTTGATTTCCAGCAAATCGACTTCAAAAAATGTAAACCAAATAAGGATTTCGGTAGAGGATTCTATCTTACCGATATTAAGCGTCAGGCTCTTGATATGGCTGTAAGACGTTGTGAATTTGAACAAACAGGAACACCTATAGTACAAGAATATCTTTTCGATGAACAATTATTGAACGACAATTCTTTGAATGTCAAGATTTTCAATGGGGTCAGTACTGAATGGGCAGAATTTATTCTAAAGAACAGAAAGGCAAGAGGACAGCAAACACACGGGTATGACATTGTTGTCGGTCCTGTGGCAGACGATGGAGTTGTATTTCAGCTTAATTTATATCTGCAGCATTTCATCACCTTAGCCCAACTTGTAAAAGGATTGGAATTTCGTAAAATGAACAGCCAGTATTTCTTCGGAACAGACAAAGCTGTATCAAAACTCAAACGCGTATGAGACTTACAAAAAAACAAATACAGTTTATTATAAATTGTGACGTTGAAGAGATTGTGTCTTTTTTACAAGAAGACTACAATATGCCGGTTATTGAGGCTTTCGATAAAGTATATAACTCAGAACTGTATAAGAAACTGACTAACACACGCAATGGGTTGTATGTGCAAAGTCCACGTTATCAATATGAATATCTAAAAGAGGAATTAGGAAACGTGTCTCTTGCCAAAGACAATTGACTAAATGGAATTAAATCACACGAATAAATGCTATACCGCTGACTGTGCCATGTCCTTCTTTGACCAACTGGAGGACATTGCCACAGCTGACATCCCTATACGCGAACGCTATTATGTTCTGCGCGATACGTTTAAGCGTATTGTCAACCAAGCCATAGCGCTGAACAGCATCAACTTTATCGGACTGTTCGCCAAGCTTGACTACATCATAAAGCAGCATGGCATTCCGGCTGAGGACGCCATCCTCATACACGACACGCGAAAGGTGCTCAACGCCATTCACGACACAGCGGACAACGACCTTACTACGTCGCTGCCATACGACATCAAGGCAACGGCTCTGCTCGTGTCGGCGATAAACGGCAGGATGAGCATACCGCAGTCGCTCGCAAGGCTTTTCCCAAAGAAGGACCGCAAGACAAGGTGGAGCAAGATTGACATCAATATGCTGCGCGTGGTGGTGAACTCGTGGGACGACGACTATATATACGTAACGGAGGAGCAAAACGCTTCGGAAATGAAGGTGTGTTACGGGGCGCAAAACAGATATCTCACGCATAACGGCAAGGGCGACTGGACTTACCTGAAGCAGATTCTCGCAAAGGACTCGCAGCTCAATCTTGTGCGCATCCGCATGGAGGAGAATGTCTGCATGCCGGAACTGATAATCTTCGAGCCAGACTACCTCATCGACATCACCACCATAGCCTCTTGCTTCGAGACGTACGCCGAGTCGCCTTACGTGAATATGGTGAACCGTCTGAAGCCGCAAGCCAATACCGTGCACATCCATCTGGGAAACCTTGCAGGACGCTTCCTTGACGACACGGTGCACAGTCGTGAAGTGTCGTTCGGCGAGGGCGTGATGGAGTTTTTCAAAGCCAACACCATCAGCCTCACGTCATGCGACGACATGAACGACAGGGGCACGGTGGACAAGTTCTATACGGACGCACGCATGCAGAAGCAGAACATACAAAGGCTTATAGGAGAGCGTCTGCCAAGAGAAATAGACGAGTATGACCCGAAGGCGGTGGTGCTGGAGCCTACTTTCTTCAGCGAAGTGCTGGGCATTCAGGGACGTCTCGACTTTCTGCACGACAAGGAGGGACGCACCACCATCATAGAGCAGAAGTCGGGCAAGGGCGCTTTCGTGCCTTTCTCGGCTCCGGGATTCAATCCCAACCGACCCGAACCGCAGGAGAAACACCTCGTGCAGCTGTCGCTTTACAGGGCGCTGTTCAGCTACGAATTCAGAAAACACTCTGACGAGTTGCGCCACTTCATGCTTCTCTACTCGAAGTATTCCGAGGGACTGGTGTCTATAGCCAACCTCCCGGAACTGACGCTGCGTGCCATCCGCATGCGCAATCTGCTGACTTGGTGCGACACCACGCAGACAAGCAACGGGCTGAGGATGCTGGAGAAGCTCACGCCGGAGATGCTCAACCGCAAGGGAGCCACCGGACGACTGTGGGACGAATGGACCCGTCCCGAACTTGACCGGCTACTCTCGCCCATACACGACGCCTCGCCGCTGGAACGTGCTTACTATTTCCGCTTCATGGAATTCGTGGAGCGCGAGCATCTTCTCTCCAAGGTGGGCAACAAGACGAAGGACGACAGCGGATTTGCCGCCATCTGGCTGGACACATTGGAGGACAAGCGGGCGGCTGGCAACATTTACGAGGAACTGACCATCAGCTCGTTCGGACAGAACAAGGACGGCATGGTGGAGAGCATCTCGCTGAACTTCGCAAGGGAGCAGTCGGCTGATACGTCAAACTTCCGTAAGGGCGACATCGTCATTCTCTATCCCTATAAGGCGAACGCCACACCCAACGCCTGTGCGCAGATGGTGAACCGTGCCTCCATCAAGGAGATTACGACGGAGGGAGTGGAACTGGTATTGCGCAACTCGCAGACTGACCGCCAGGTGTTCGACACGCCCGACGGCACGTTCTGGGCTATAGAGCACGACATGTTCGAGTCGTCATCACGCGCTCTCTACAGCGCCATGCACAGCTTTCTGTCCGCATCGAAGCAGCGACGCGACCTTATCCTCAGCCAACGACAGCCCACCATTGACGAACACGTACACATGCGGGGCGAGTATGGCGCTTTCAATACGCTTGTGGAACGAGCCAAGCAGTCGCGCGACCTCTTTCTCGTTATCGGTCCGCCGGGTACGGGCAAGACATCGTTCGGTCTGCTGAACATCCTCAAGGAGGAACTTACAGACCCTCACTCCAACGTGCTGCTGCTCTCTTACACTAACCGTGCCGTGGACGAGATATGCTCAAAGCTGGTGGAGAGCCAAATAGATTTTCTGCGAATAGGTTCGCCGCTAAACTGCGACGAGGCTTATCATGACCATCTGCTCTCGGAGCGCGTGCAGCAATGCCGCACCTCGAAGGAGGTGAAGGACGTGATAAGCGGCATGCGGGTGTTCTGCGCCACTACGGCTGCGCTCAACGCCAACATCCACCTCTTCAAGATAAAGCACTTCGACCTTGCCGTCATCGACGAGTCGTCACAGATACTGGAGCCTCATCTTATCGGACTGCTCAGCGCACAGTCGGGTGGACGCGACGCCATATCACGCTTCGTGCTCATCGGCGACCACAAGCAGTTGCCAGCCGTGGTGCAGCAGATACCGGAGGAATCGCACGTAGATGACGACGAACTGCGCAGCATAGGACTGACCGACTGTCGTCTGTCGCTCTTCGAACGACTGCTCTCCAACTTCAAGACTGACCACGGATATGACCCGCGCTACGTGTATATGCTCACACGGCAGGGACGTATGCACCGCGACATAGCTGAGTTTCCGAACTACGCTTTCTATGGCAACCGGCTGGAAGTGGTGCCGCTCCACCATCAGACGCTCCCTATAGAGACCTGCCATTCGCAGAACGGCATAGAGCAGATGCTCCGCACACGCCGCATAGCCTTTGTGGCAGCGCAGAAGCCAAGGGCGGCTGCTTCGGTGAAGACCAATCAGGTGGAGGCGGAAATGATTGCCGCCACGGTGGTGCAGATATATAATATATGTAAGGACAGATTTGACGAAAGCCAGACGGTGGGCGTAATCGTGCCTTATCGCAACCAGATAGCCACCATACGCGGAGCCATCGACCGCTACGGCATCGGCGTTCTACACAACATCACCATTGACACCGTGGAGAGATATCAGGGCAGCCAGCGCGACTATATCATCTATGGTTTCACCGTACAGCAGCCTTACCAGCTGAACTTCCTCACCAACAACGTCTTCGAGGAGGACGGAATGGTGATTGACCGTAAGCTGAACGTGGCGATGACGCGTGCACGTCTGCACCTCGTGCTCGTCGGAAATCCCGACATTCTGCGCGAGAACTATACGTTCTACAATCTGCTGGAGTTCGTGAAAAGCAAGGAAGGATACGTGGACGTTCCTACGGAACAATTCTGCAAGGGCGACTTCAGAATGCCTACGGCTGATCAACGGAACAGCGAGGACGACGCTTTCCTCGGCAACAACCGCGACGCCAACCTTGTGTTTATCTGCTACGGTAGGTCCGACTTCTCACACGGAATGTCGGTATACAGCCGCGAAGAGGAAAGAAACATCGGCTTGACAGCTGCCAATCAAGTGGAGATATTCTGCCGTTACCTCATGCCGAAATACCAGAATGAGGCAAAGCAGACGTTCTTGGCAAGAAAAGAAGAGATGATGAAGCTTGCCGCAGAATACGGCGGACACCTACGGATGGTGGACGTAGGATGTGGTCCGGCGACGTGCGGTGTGGCATTGGCGGAGACTATGGCTGACGATGACATCAATATTGAGTATGTTGGCATTGACGTTTCGGAAGAGATGCGGGCTGAAGGCGAAAGGCAGATGAAACGGTTAGGCGGACGAAACATCAGCTGGCGCTTTGCTTCTTCAATGGAAGAAGCGGCTGAAAGCCTGTCTGACGCAGCCCAATCGCCCACCCTCACAATATTCTGCTTCTCGCATTTCTTCGCTTCCATTGACGGCGAGACGGCAGAAAGGTTGGCGGAACAGATAATAAAGATAATGGCTGCGCGCAAGGAAGACAATCACATGTTCGTGGTAATGCAACCTCAAGAAGACAATAGACTGATGGCGTTCAGAGCTTTCAGAAAAGTAATGAATGAAGTATAAAAGAAAATCCCCGAAGGAATGTTCCTGATTCAGGAACTTTCTCTCCGGGGACTCACCTTAAAAATGTAGCTTATGATGTCTGAAACGACATTCGTTAGTTGTACCAAATGGAGGAATCTAAACGACCGTGGCGGTCATCAGGTTCGTTATAAACATTGTCCAGCTCGTATGATTCCAGATCATAACTGCGCTTAATAGTCTTCATCATAATATCCTCCTTTTCCAGCCTTTTGTCTCGTATAGGCTTCTACTTGTTAGTTACTAAAGGATGTGAGACATTATCCTATGGTATATAGTAAGTACTATTTTTTAATAGATATCGCAAATATAGCAATAATATTGACACGTGTCAAGAGATAAACCTAAGAAATTTACTTTTTTAACAAAAATTAATGCTAAATCTTTTACAATATGCAGTTTTTATACCATAATCATTATGACTTAGTCCTTCAGCGAGTAGACGATGGTGGTCACGACGCGCACCTTCTTAATATAAGGTGTTGTCTGGTCGCGGTCGTCGATGGAGAACTGGCCTTGGTCAGCTGACACAATCTTGTTGAGCTTGCTCTTTGAGTTGGCAGCAAACTTCTCTGCTGTCTTCTGCGCATTGGCTATGGCCTCCTCCATCATCTCCGGCTTCATATTCTGGAACGACACATACTCGTACTTTACAGGATTCTCGTAACCGCCGTCCACAATGGCCACGCCTTCCTTGAGCAGGTCGGCTTGACGGGCAATGATGGAACGCACAAGCTTGACGTTGTTGGACGTTACGGTGATGACGGACGTGATGTTGTAGCGGTAATTGCGGTCGTTGCTGCCATACTGGTTGGCATTAAGGTCGATAACGATAGGAGCGTTGACGCTGATCTCCGAGGCTTTTATGCCATGAGAGGTGAGGAAGCGCTTAATCTTCGCCTGAGTATTGCCGAGGCGTGTGTAAAGATCAGGAAGGTCATCGCCAAGTTCCTTTGAGACGATAGGCCACGTCACCTTGTCGGCGTCCACCTCTTTCTCAGCAAGTCCCTTGACAGTAACCTTGCGATCCTTGTTTGCGAAATTGTCAATACCTCCCTTGATGCATAAACCAAGGACTACGATGCCGAGCGCTATGAGCGCTGCGCTTAGGATAGAATACTTGTTGTTCATAAATGTTAGTTTTTGGTTTGTTGATGGATTTATGATTTTTATTAAGTACACCTTGGTTTGCGGGAGGATTGGGACAGGACTATAAAGCCCTTACCCCTGGCATACTTCTCTCAATATCTGCACGATGCGTTCTGCGGAACGACCGTCCCAACGTTCAGGGATGGCACAATGCTTCCATTCGCCTGCCACCATGCGGCTGATTTCTTCGCCAAGAAGCACGGGATCTTCGCCGACGAGTACGTTTGATCCTGTCTTGACGGTCTCGATGTGTTCGGTGTAGCTGTTGAGCGTGATGCACGGCACCATGTTGAATGTAGCCTCCTCAGCCACATTGCCTGAGTCGGTCACTACGCCAAGAGCGTGTGCTGTGAGATAGCCGAAGTCAAGATAGCCGAGCGGGCTTACAAGATGCAGCCCCTTGAAGAGCTGCGGATTCTCGCTTACGATGCGCTCCACAGCCTCTGCAGCACGCTTGCGGAGCGGTGCCACAACGGGCTTGTCGCCTGCATGCTCCATCATGCTTACCATAAGGCCGCGCAGCTCGTCTGTATTGTCGATGAGAGCCTTGCGGTTAAGCGTGAAGACGATGTAAGAGCCGTTCTCAAGTCCCAACTCATCCATGACAGCGGGACGCTGCATGCGCTGATGATTGAAGCGGAGAGTGTCCATAAGAATGTTGCCCACCATGTATATCTTTGACGACTCAGCTCCCTCACGGGTTGCAGCACTACTGCCGCCGATGCCCGCTGTGAAGAGGAGGTCAGAGAGTCCGTCAATGACGAGACGATTGATTTCCTTCGGCATGTTGATGTCGAAAGAGCGAGTGCCAGCCACCAGGTGTGCGAGACGGATGCCCTGCTTCTTTGTGACGATGGCAGCAGCCATTGTGGAGGCGAGGTCGTCCACCACGATAACGGCGTCGGTCTTGTGGTTTTGCAGATAGCGTTCGAAGGCGGACATCACCTGTCCCGTAAGCTCGTTAAGGTTCTCGCAGTCGACACCAAGGAAGACGTCGGGACGACGCATCTGAAGGTCGTCGAAGAGTGACGGCTCAAGTGTGGGGTCATCCTCACAGCCAGCGTAAACGAGGCTGTGGCTGACTCCTGCCGCTTCCATGACACGAAGAATCGGGGCTACTTTGATGAAGTTTGGACGTGCGCCAACAAATATGCAAATATTCATAATAGTGTTTAATAAGTTCCACTCCCTTATAGCTTCATTGTAAAGCGAATAGTATGACGCTATCGCTTAAGCCGAGTGGAACATTCTTGTGATTAATTTATTTTTTTATTCCTTTTCCTTAAACAGTTCCTTTATTCCGCCCAGACTACCCAGCATGTTTGTAGCCTCGAAGGGCAGGAATACGGTCTTTGCCTGATTGCCCTGTGCGAGTTGCTCCATCATCTGGATATACTTCTGTGCGAGCAGGTAGTTGGCAGGATTTGTGCTCTTGCCTACTGCCTCCGTGATTTTCTCAATGGCGATGGCTTCAGCCTCAGCCTTACGGATGCGGGCCTGTGCTTCACCCTCTGCACGCAGGATTTCCTGCTGCTTGGCAGCCTCAGCGCGGTTGATTGTGGATGTCTTCTCACCCTCTGACTTGAGGATTTCAGCCTGCTTCTGACCCTCAGACGTGAGAATGGTGGCACGCTTGTTTCGCTCTGCCTGCATCTGCTTCTCCATTGCCTGAAGCACGCTTGCCGGCGGAATGATGTCCTGCAGCTCCACACGGTTCACCTTGATACCCCACTTGTTTGTGGCGTCATCGAGGACGGCACGCAGCTTGGTGTTGATGGTATCGCGTGAGGTGAGCGTCTGATCAAGCTCCATCTCGCCGATGATGTTACGCAGAGTGGTCTGCGTGAGCTTCTCAATGGCGTTGGGGAGGTTGTTAATCTCATACACAGCCTTGAACGGATCGACAATCTGGAAATACAGAAGAGCATTGATCTGCATCTGGATGTTATCCTTTGTGATAACATTCTGCTTATCAAAGTCGTAAACCTGCTCACGAAGGTCGATAGTAGTGGAGTAAGCATATCTGCCACGATACATGGTCACGATGGTCTTGGCGCGATCCATGAAGGGGATGATGATGTTTATGCCGGGTCCGAGCGTTGCATAATACTTGCCAAGACGCTCCACTATCTTTGTTTCGCTCTGCGGGATTATCACTACAGCCATCTTTACGAAGACTACAGCAAGCACAACAAGTGCTATAAGAAAGACGGTTATTACACTCATAATAATAAATTGATGTTGGTTAAAGTTAATATTGTTGGTTAAAGTCGATATTGGTTGACAATTATTCAGCGACATTCTTATGCCACCGGCTCCACCTTTACGATGATGCTTTCCCTGCCAATGATTCTGACGCGCGCTCCGACAGGGATGTCATTCACGGCATCGCTTTCTGCTTTCCAGTCGTCGCCGTCCAGCTTCACACGTCCGTAACCGCCGGCTTTCACAGATTCCGAAACCTCTCCCACTCTGCCAATAATGGCATCGGCGTTGCTTACGCGATGGTTGGCTTTGGCATTGAGCATGGCAACGAGGCGCGGACGCAGGAAATAAATGGACAGTACGGAGAACACAGCGAACGCCACAACCTGCAACCAAAATGGCGCCGGTGTGAGCGACACGCCCATAGCACACAAGGCTCCGATGCCGAAACACGTGATGAAGAAGTCGCCAGACGTCATCTCCATTATCAGGCACACGAAGGCAACCACTGCCCATATCATCCAAATGTGTTGCAAGAAGTATTCTACCATAATCATAAGGTTTTAATAAGGTTTAATAAAAATGCTGTTTTAACATTTTCAAAGTTACCATCTTTTTTCCTTACAGCAAAACGATATGACTTATTTTTTGTCCTTAAACCAACAATATGTCTTATTTCCACCAAACAATAGCGTCTTTATTAACATGCGAGTATCTGCTCCGGGCGTTCCACGAGTGTGGTTGCTCCGTGTGCAAGCAGAAATTCCTTGTCGCGGAATCCCCAAAGGACGCTGATGCAGGGCATGCCCGAATTGCGTGCTGTCTCTATGTCAACGTCGCTGTCGCCTATATATACCGCCCATTCCGCCGTTACGCCGAGCTGCTTCATAGCCTCTATTACTGTGTCGGGAGCCGGCTTCTTGCGTATGTCCTCACGCTCGCCGATGGCAACGGGCACAAGCTCGTCACCGAAGAAATGACGACAAAGTTCCTGTGTTGCCGCATAAAACTTATTGCTTACCACAGCCACCTTCTTGCCACGGCGCTTCAGTTCATGCAACAGTTCTATCACACCGTCGTAAGGACACGTAGTGTCAAGGTTGTGCTGCATGTAATGCTGGCGGAAGTCAGCATAGGTCTTGTCGAACGCCGGATTATCGAGACCGCCGGGAACGGCACGCTCCATGAGCTTCTTCACACCGTTGCCCACAAATCTTCGAACCTCGTCGATGGTGCGCTCCGGCATGCCATTGGAGGTAAGAGCATAGTTGCAACTGGCTGCAAGGTCAGCAAGGGTGGACAGCAGGGTGCCGTCAAGGTCGAATATGTAAGTGTTATACATGACTGATATATTATTAATAGTGTATATTATTATTGTGATTATCCTCGTTGTTCAATCCGCTGCAAAAGTACACATATTTTGTTTAAGACACCACTAAAATACTTCATCGAATTAAAAACACTTAATATATTTTGTCGTATGTCATAATTCTAATACCTTTGTACTGTATTAAGACACAAATTTGTTGAATAAAATAACATAAACAATGAAAAAGAACACAAGAAGAAAATACCTCATCCCGGCAGTTGCCTGTCTGGTGGTGATGGCAGGCATCGTCTATTATTACTTCTTCGCGTCGATGGCAGCAGGCAACGAAACGCGCTACGTCTACATCGACACGGACGACACAGTTGACTCGGTCTACACAAAGCTTGCCGACGTATCAAGTTTAAATGGTATGTCAGGATTCAAGACGCTCGTACGACATAGCCATTATGCCGACAACATCCGCACGGGACGCTACGCCATCACGCCCGGCGAGGGAGCCTTCACCGTATTCCGCCACATGAAGAACGGACTGCAGTCGCCCGTCAGCCTTACCGTTCCTTCAGTACGCACACTTGACCGTCTCGCCGCAGAACTGTCAAAGCGTCTCATGGTGGACAGCGCAGCCATCTACGAAGCCCTCTCAGACGAAGCTATATGCAAGAAATACGGCTACGACACCGCCACCGTGGCAGCGCTCTTCATCCCCAACACGTACGACATCTACTGGAATGTCAGCGTGGAAAAGCTGCTTGACCGCATGAAGAAGGAGAACCATAACTTCTGGAGTGGACAGCGAGAGGAGAAGGCACGTGCCATGAAACTGACGCCTGTGGAGGTGACAACATTGGCAAGTATCATCGACGAGGAGACAGCCAACGACGGCGAGAAGCCTATGGTGGCTGGAATGTACTATAACCGCCTCATGCTACGCAACGCGGAATATCCCGACGGCATGCCGTTGCAGGCTGACCCGACCATCAAGTTCGCATGGAAACGTTTCGATCTGAAGCGAATCTACAATAACCTCCTCTACATCAAGAGCCCGTACAACACATACAAGAACCCCGGACTTCCCCCAGGACCAATCCGCATTCCGTCCATCGCCGGCATTGACGCCGTCCTAAATCACGTACATCACGACTATCTGTATATGTGCGCAAAGGAGGATTTCAGCGGCACGCACAACTTTGCACGCACCTACGAGGAGCATCTCCAGAACGCAAAACGATATAGCGAAGCGCTTAACCGCAGAGGAATAAAGTAAATCGCAGAGGAATAAAGTAACAGGAACAAAATAAAAATCGGTCAAGCAAAGAGCCAGTCAACCTTTCGTTGACAAGCCTTTGCTTGACCGATTTTCGTTTATCTATATTTTAATAGGGAGATAGTTTACTCAAACCCACAAGCTACAAGCGGCTCTTCTCCTCATTGCCAGCTCCCGTTCCCTTGTACTTGCTGCGCTTGGCATTGAAATTATACGTAACCTGCAAGGAGACGTTACGAGTGTAGTTGTAGCAGTCTTTCGTTGTGCCCGACCCAAGTCCGTACATCGTCCAACGTTCCTTAGCCGTCTTTAAGATGTCGTTTGCAGAAAGATAAATTATCCATGTGCGGTTGGCAAACGACTTGTAAAACCGCAGATTTACGCTGTAACTGCTCTTCTGCATACGAAATCCATCAGCATTGGATGTAGCGGCATAAAAATTCATTGCCGCTCCTATGGTCTCTGAAAGAGCGAAATGATTGTCGAGCGAACAAGACAGCAAAGGTTTGCCTAATGCCTTACTGGAGCCATACTTCTCAGTATCGAAGAACTGCTGACTGTAATTTATTTTCCACGTAGGACGGAAGATGCCGAACCTTGGCGAAACATTTACAGAAGCATAAAGCAACTGCTTATGGTTGAAGTTCAATGACGTGTTATAAGCAAACTCCTTTCCTGGATAGATATACTTGGTCCACTCCATCACATCCTTCAGATATTTATAACCTATAGATACATTCAGCCACTTATATATCATCATCGCCTCAACATTCAACACCTTCTCCGGTTGCAAGGTAGGATTTCCGCCTTCATACAAGAAACGGTTGTCATACTGCATGAAGTTACCGAGTTGCCGATAGCTTGGACGGTGAATCTTCTCATTGATATTCAGCTGCCAATACCAATTGCCTTTGTTGCATGAAACGCTGAGATTAGGGAAGAAGTTGTTATACTTTCTGCTCACATCGTCCTGCTTCACTCCATCAGACAGATAGTCACGGACGATATTCTCGTAACGCACACCAAGCCCGACTGTCCACTTGCTGAGAACCAATCCGTACTGTGCAAATCCGGCAATATTCCTTTCATGGATATCCGTCTTTGTGGATGGCACCAGCTGCTCCTCGTTCAGAAACGTTCCGTGTGAGTCGGTCTTCGACAGCTCTGTTCCTACAGACATATTGCCTTTCCAAAGAGGAATATTCACAACCAGCTTGCCTGCCCACATATCGCTATTCTGGCGATTGCTTGAATGTATTTCCTGATACCCCAACTCCTTGCTGCTTTCAAAGCCCTCATCATTACGTCTGTTTTTGATAGCATAGTATGTGGCGTTAAAATCAACACCTACCTGTCCAACCTTTCCCACATAATATATATCAGCCTGATGTGAACTAAGAAAAGGCTTCATAACCTCATCCTGATCAATACTGCCCTGTGCCACACCATTCAGCAATACATCCTGACGGCTAACACTATTCGTCCTACCTTTCAACATTCCATAGTAGCGATAAGAACCACCAACAGAATTGCTATCATTAAGCGAATAATCAGCAGAAAGATATTCCGACAAGTAACGGTTTCTGAGTTCCGTCATGTATTTCTGATTGTTGTGATAATGCTTGTCAGGCAAATAGATATCAGTAATCAGATTATTATCTTCCCCGTCATGTGTACCCATAGTCCATAAACTATTGGCTATCTCGAATTTCTTGGTCTGATATCGGGCGCTGATAAGCTCGTAATCCGCCATCCATTTATTATATTTACCAAAAGCATCAGCACGCAAGCTGAATCCATTTGCACGGCGTTCTTTGGTGCGGATACGAATTACCGACTCTACCTCGGCATCATATTCTGCCCCAGGACTTGTAATAACCGAAATCGACTTGATGTTGTCGGGAGTGATATTTACAATCTCATTATTGTCATGCACACGCTTGTTGTTGATATAAACAATTGGCGATCCTTTCCCGAATATAGATATGCTTTGCCCATTAACAGAGACACGTGGCAAGAGATTCAGGACTTCAAACGTATTCGCCATCTTTGAAAGCAAGGTATGCTCTATGGCAACTTCCATGCCTCCAGGCAACATCTTGTATTGAGGCCGGTCACCCTTCACCACCACGCCCTTGACAATCATGGTTTGGGGATTCAACCTGATGACACCCATCTCAGTATTATTACATATACGACTGACTGTCTTATAACCAATATATGAGATTCGGGCTAACACTTTTCTGGAATTGCAAGGAATGACAAAATAGCCATTCTCATTGCTCACTCCATGACCTACGATTGCAGAATCAATGGGCGACAGCAAGGCTATTGTTGCGTATTCAGCGGCATTGCCTCTCTCGTCCACGACACGTCCCTTATAACGATATGTCGTCTTCTGCGTACATTCCACCATAATGTTATTCTCCACCTGTGTCATTCTGATGGGATAAAAACCGATCAGCTGCATAATGGCATTAGGAACATTCTGGTTGCGGATACTCTTTGTAACCTTAAAGTCTTCTAACTCATCATACACAAAGTTGATGGTGTACTTATGCTGACGTGCATTAATATCCTTCAACGCCTCAGAGAACGACACATTATTATATTGTCGGGTGATGCGTTGGGCATAAGACTGCTGAGCCGAAGACAACAGAAAGAAAAGATACAGCAGGATTACGGTCTTGCAGTTATCGGGCGTAGTCTTAAATATGTTTTTCATAATACGTCCTCCCATCTTATTTCACCATCAATGTGCCGTCCGCAAACTCGATCTGTATGCGGTCGAAAGCATTCAGAATCTCAAGGTTCTGCTCCAAGCTCTTGGTCTTATTCCAGTTAAAGAAGAGGCGAACGTGCTGTGTATTGGCATTGACATACTCCACTTTGACATGATAGAAGTATGCCATTTGCATAAGGATTGTACCCAACTCAGCATTGTCAAACACCACCGGCTTCATGTCAAGCGAATCCTTACTCTCTGACGTCATAGCCTTAAGGCTTTCATTGGCTAACGGCTTCGGCTTGACTGTCTGTTCTGTCACAGCATTATTATCCACAGCCTTTTCCGAAGCCGAGAACCTAAACCAACCGTTCTGCACAGCAGCAAAGGCTACACCCGAGAGAAAGATGATGCCTATGACGGAAGCTGCTATCTTCATTCGGTTGGGATAAGAACCATTAGAAAATTCCTTCCAAGCCTTATCCACGTCTACCTTCTTTGGCGCAGCTTTCTTGCCAGCCATTCTCGCAATAGACAAGTCTCGCAAAAACTCCTTCACTTCCTCATCATCAAGCAAGCGTTCCATCTGCTCGTCAGTATATTTCTCAGGATGCTCCTGCATGTCAAAAAGCATCATCCGCTTTTCATCTTTGTTCATGTTAGTCATTGTTTTGCTCATTTTATACGTTCCCTAATCCAGTCCATCGCCTTAGAAAGATGATTGAACACCGTCACCTTGCTCACTCCTACTTCGTCAGCCACCTCTTTATACGACTTGTCTTGCATATATCGCATACGGAAGATAAGCTTCCGGATTGGAGGTTCAAGGTCGTCGATGAGAAGCAACAGCTGTTCAAGACGCTCGTCCGTATCTTCAGATAGAATAACGTCGGCATCATCGGTCAGCAACCTTGCCACTCTTTCCTTCACACTCTTATGGGCAATCAGATTGAGACAGCGGTTGCGGACGCTCCGCATCAGATAACTTTCCTCGCTCTCGGGCAACAGGACCACATCATCAGCAAGAATCCGCGTGAACACTTCGCTCACCACATCCTTGCTTTCGTCGTCATCCGAGAGAATGTATCTGGCCAAATTATACATCTTCTCATAATGCCGACGAAACATCTGTTCTATGTCCTTTACCTGTGTCATACACACTATATACAGTTGAGCAAAGCGAAAAACTAAGCAAAACAATGATTTTTTTGAAAAAATATAGATAAAGGTAATGCAAGCCATTACCTAACATACAAGTCATTACCGTAAAAATGATTATAGGGTAGCATAAACTGCTCTATGACGCATCTCAGTTTATACTACCCTAATTATCTATTTCAGAAGTTTCACTACGTTTTCAATATCAATACCGGTCATTGACGAAATCTGTTCTTCTGTCATTCCTTTATCAAACAGGACCTTAGCCATATTGCGTAACTGCTCATCCTTCAGGGACAACTGCTCATCCTTCAGGGACAACTGCTCACTCTGCTGGGACAACTGCTCACTCTGCTGAGACAACTGCTCACTCTGCTGAGACAACTGCTCACTCTGCTGAGACAACTGCTCACTCTGCTGGGACAACTGTTCACTCTGCTCTTTCAGTATTTTGTCTCGCTGCATGATAGCTGTGTCGCGGTCTTCGATGGCCTTATAGTATTCGTCCTCTACGTTCATGTCCTGTCTCATCTCTGAATTTGCAGCAGCAGCAGTGAGCTTATGCAGTACGTACAACATGTCGTTGTCGTCAGCATACTTGTCCTCGTCTATCTTAAGCACCTGCTGCGTATTGCCCTCCACTTGAGTCTGGTCGAACACGCTGAGCACCTTTTCCAGCCTGTTGTTCACATTGCCATGCAGAAGAGGAATCTGAACGATGATGCTATTATGGGTAAGACTCTCCACAAAGGGCTCTTCGCTGCCTTCCTTCACAATGTTGCCGTTATAGTCGAACACGTCGTGATTTACGTACACTATCGGTTCTTTGATGTTCCCTACCTTATGTCCAAGGAGATATACAGCCACCATAGGATAGGCAAAGCCTTTCTCATCAGCCTCACGTATATTGTTTTTGTTGCTATATTGCGCTCCAAGATACTGACGGAAACGGAGTGTTTCGGTATTGAGCCACGTCTTCTGCAGTTCAATCAGCACCACGCGGTCCTTCTCTACATCGCCTTCGCGCTCACGAACGGTAGCAGCAAAGTCAATGCGGAACATAGAGAGCGTGTCGCGTGTGGTGTTGCTGTATTCATGCGGACGCACCGTCACGTGCACCACTTCTTTCTTCAGCAAAGCCGACAGCATGGTCTTGGCTATGCGCTCGTCCTCCATGATGTATTTGAACACGGAGTCGTAAATCGGGTTGGCTACATGTATAAACATAACGTTCTGGTTTTATTGTTTTTACAAAAGTAGATAAAAATTCCGAAAAACGAGTCTGTTTGTTGCAATAAATCTAACGCATACGTATGGAAAGACATCCGTATCGTTTTACTCGTATCGTATAGCCTCTATCGGGTCGAGCTGTGCCGCCTTTTTTGCAGGATACCAGCCGAAGAACACTCCCGTGAACGTACATACGGCGAAGCTCATGACGATGCTCCAAGGCTGGATGAAGATGGGCCAATGAGCCACCAGCTTCACCGCATACGAAGCTCCGACACCAAATGCCACACCGATGAGTCCACCCGTCACGCTGAGAAGTATGGCTTCGATGAGGAACTGATTGAGGATATCCACGCCGCGTGCTCCAACGCTCATTCGCAGACCTATCTCGCGTGTTCGCTCCGTGACGCTGACATACATGATGTTCATGATGCCGATGCCTCCCACGATGAGCGAGATGCCTGCCACACAACCCAAAAGTATGGTAATCATGTCCGTAGTGGAGTTCATCATACTCGCCAGTTCTTCCTGCGAACGGATGTTGAAGTCGTCATCATCGGCAGCCTGCGTGTCGGTGGCTTCCTTCAGCTTATGATTGCGGCGAAGCACCGTCGTAATCTCATCGATGGCCTTTGGGGTGAGGTCTTCGGTTATGGCTGAGCAGGTTATGCCGCCAAGATAGGTCTGTGCGAGGATTCGCTTCATCACCGTCGTGTAAGGAGCAAGCACAAGGTCGTCCTGGTCCATACCCATCGAGTTGTATCCTTTCTTCTTCAATACTCCTACAACACGGAACGGAATGGAATTGAATCGTACCACCTTGCCCACAGGATCAGAGCCATCAGGGAAGAGATTGTCCACGACGGTCTGTCCGAGAATACATACTTTTGCACTCGACTTTATGTCGGCATCGGTGAACATCTCGCCCTCATCCACAGCCAACTGACGGATGGTGAGATAGTCCTGATTGACGCCATAAATGGAGGACGGCGTGTTGTTGTTGCCGTATATCCACTGGCCGCTGCTGTTGACCGTAGGACTTATGCCCTGTATGAAGTGACATTCGTCCTTGAGCGACTCGTAGTCTGTTAGCTTCAATGTCTCCATAGACGAAGCGTCCTGCCTTACACCTCCCGGGCCACGGTCGGCTCCCGGACAGATTATAATCATATTTGAGCCCATCTCTGCGATATTAGCCTGGATGCTTCTCTTTGATCCTTGGCCTATGGCAAGCATCGTGATGACCGACGCCACACCGATGATAATGCCAAGTGCGGTAAGGAACGACCTCAATTTATTGGCGGCAATGGCGCGGAGGGCTATTTTTAAAAGATTGCTACAGTTCATTTCTTATAGGTTAAAAATGTTACTCACTGAACCTTTGCTCCCATTACTCATCCGAATTGGCAGACAATGCCGCCAGTCCGTCCGCCGCCGAGAGGATGTTGTGGTTATACTCGTCGCTGATGACATGGCCGTCACGCAGCATGATATTGCGCGAAGAATAATTGGCAATGTCCGGATTATGGGTCACGAAGATGATGGTTCTGCCCGCGGCGTGGAGTTTCTGGAAGAGGATGAGAATCTCGAACGACGTACGTGTGTCGAGGTTTCCGGTTGCCTCGTCAGCAAGAATGACGGCAGGATCGTTAACCAATGCGCGGGCAATGGCTACACGCTGCATCTGTCCGCCGGACATCTGGTTCGACTTATGATAGAGTCGCTCGCCGAGGCCCACAGCCTGCAGCGCCTTAATGGCACGCTCCTCGCACTCCTTGGCACTAACAGAAGCGTTATACATCAACGGCAATTCCACATTCTCCACACTCGTGGTCTTCGGCAGAAGGTTATAGTTCTGGAAGATGAAGCCTATCTTACGGTTGCGCAATACGGCACGCTGCGACTTCGACATCGTCCTGACACTGACACCGTCAAGATAATACTCGCCTGAACTGGGCGTATCAAGGCAGCCAAGCTGGTTAAGAAGAGTGGACTTACCCGAACCCGACTTTCCCATGATGGTGACAAACTCGCCCTCATATATCTTGAACGAGACACCGCGCAGCGCATGTACCGTCTCGTCGCCGACGAGAAAGTCGCGCTTTACGTTGTCAAGCTCTATTACTACTTTCTTTTCGTTCATATATCAATGTTGATTATTTTTTCTTGTTCTTTCCCGGAGGGCCTGGTGCGAACGGGCTGCTCTCACCGCCAGCAGCTTCTGCCTGAGGCTCCTCGCCTCCAATGACGCTGAGTCCGGTAACCACCTTTATGCCAGCCTGCACGCCACCAATAATCTGTGTATTTGTACCGTCAGCCATACCGATGTTCACCTTATGCGCAACAATGCTGTTGCCCTCAATGGTCCATACCTTGTTCTTTGCGCCCTGAACGTCCACAATCTTCATCTTTCCTACCGTCTCCTTTGTAGGCGTAAAGCGCAGAGCCTTTGACGGAACGGCAAGCACGCCCTTGCGCTCTGCAGTATAAATGGTGACGTTGGCTGTAAGACCCGGCTTAAGCTTCAGGTCGGCGTTTGGGGCAGAGATAACCACCTCGTAGGTTACCACATTATTGGTAGTGGTGGCTTCCTGACGTACCTGCTTTACTGTGCCTTCGAAAGTGTCGTCAGGATAAGCGTCCACGGTGAAGCTGACACGCTCGCCTTCCTTCACGTCGCCTATGTCAGCCTCGTCCACATCAGCCACCACCTGCATGTTTGTTAAGTCCTGAGCGATGGTGAAGAGTTCCGGCGTAGAGAAGCTGGCTGCCACGGTCTGACCTTCTTCCACTGACTTGGAGAGCACCACACCGTCAATGGGAGACGTGATGGTGGCGTAGCCGAGATTGGTCTGTGCACGCTGCACCTCCTCTTTGGCTGAAGCCACCTGCTCCACAGCCTGGCGATACGAAAGTTTGGCATTGTCATAATCGTCGGCTGCCACAAGTCCCTTCTGGAAAAGAGTCTGATAGCGCTTGTAGTTTGCGGTCTGATAGTTGAGCTGGCTCTGCGCGGTAGCAAGCTGCGTCTTGGCAGTGGCAAGCTGACTGAGAAGGTTGGTCTTGTCGAGCTCGGCAATCACCTGTCCCTTCTTCACCACCGAATTATAGTCGACATAGAGCTTGCTGACGATGCCACTCACCTGCGTACCCACCGTAACGGACGTCACCGGTTCAATCGTACCGGTGGCAGTAATGCTGTTCTGGATGTTTGCCGACGCGACGGGAGCCGTGTCAAACGAAATCTGCTGCTCTTTCTTGCCGCCTGAGAATGCCCATACGGCAACGGCGATGATAGCGACAATAGCCACTACCACCCATACCTTGCTTAATTTTTTCATCTCTCTAATATAAATCTCTAATTATTATTACTCTTTATAAAATCTCTAACTTATAAGGTTAGCTTGATTGCTTGAATGTGAAAACGTATCTATATAAGACAAACAGTAGGAGCTGCGGGCATTCTTGCCCGCGGCACTACAGTTATTCTTTGCTATTCATTATTATAAGGTTTCTCCTTTATAATCTTCTGTTACTTTATTTCTCCTGTACGATAGAAGTCCAGCATGTTAAGGTTAAGGATGGCGAGATACTTGCTCTGAAGCTCATTCTGCTGAGCCTGAAGGAGATGCGTTTTACCCGTCATCAGTTCCACAATGTTCTTCAGTCCCTGATTAAACTGCTCGGAAAGAAGCTCATAGCTTGCCTGTGCGCTCTCCGTTGAGACGCGAGCCGCCTTAAACTTGTTCTGATTGTTGACAGCTTGCAGCCAATAGTTCTCCACCGTTGAATAAAGGGTGGTCTGCTTATCCTGCAGGTCCAGCATATAGTTCTCCTTCTGAAGCATCGCCTTGTTTACGGCTGTCTTTGTCTTACGGTTATCAAAGAGCGGTATGCTCACCGTAACACCACCGCCAACCGTGAAGTTGTTCTTCACCTGATTACCCCATCCGTTACTGTTCATTGATGTGGTGGAAGTGGAAAGACCGGCGTTCAGCCCTACTGTCGGCAACTTACCTGCCTTGGCTATCTTCACGCTAAGGTCGCTACTTTCGATGCCAAGCTTTGCGTTCTGTATCTCAGGGCGCTGTGTCAGCGATGCTGCATAAACATCGTTGAGGGCTGGCACGTCCTTAAGAGCCATCTCGTCCGTCGTGGAAGGAATGACAACGTCAAACTCGTCATTATCAGCTATCTGGAGCAACTGCTTGAGCTGGCGCTTATAGTTGCGCAGATTGCTCTCAGCTTCCACAATGCTATATTCGTCTTCGGCGCGCTGGGCGGTCAGCTGTGCAAGGTCTGCCTTGCTCATCTTACCCACCGACACCATTGTCTTGCCGCGCTCCTCATTGGCTTGGCTGGTCTTAAGGCTCTCCTTCGTGACAGAGATGGCCTCATCAGAATAGAGTATCTGGACGTAGAGTTGGGCTATCTGCTCGAGCACGTTGTTGGCTGTGACAGCCGAATCGAGGCGTGCCTGCTCTGCAGCGAGCTTATTCAGCTTGACAGTATTGGTGTTTTGTCCACCGTTCCACACAGTCCAGTTGCCCGACAACGAGTAAGAACCGTTGTAATACACCTTCTTCACATCAGCCTGCACCTTGTTGCCGGCAATCATAGCCGATCCCTGTTCAGGCCACGGATTGTAGCTTACGTTCTGTGATGTTGACAGACTCAGGGAAGGTAGCAAGGCAGACTGGCTCTGCTTCATGTCCTCAAGGGCAGAAAGCTGCTGCACCTTGGCTTTCTGCAACTGGATGTTATTTGCCAAGGCATAATCAATACAATCCTTCAGCGACCACTGTCTTGCTGCACATTCCGTTGGCATCGACATAAGCATAAGACCTGCCATTGACGCCATTGCTATTGTTCTCTTTGATAAAATCATGTTTGTTTGAATTTGTGTGTAATTCTAAACTAATAATATACTTTTATAATCTCTCTGACTTCTTAGATACAGATATCGGTCAGAAAGTTTATTCAGACTACTTAATATTAACAAATGTTTGGATTACTTCAGACGTATTTTGTCATTGGCGATATACATCACCGCCACAATCGCCGGCACCACGTACATCCATGACGACATTACGAAGAACTGACGATAACCTATGTTTTCCTCCAAAATGCCTGTCATGCCGCCACATAGCGTTGCCACAACAGCCATCACGCCAAGCATGACGGAGCGACGACACACCTCTCCCCTGCCGCTCGCAGCGAAACGGGCTGTCACGGCGGACAATGCTGCAAAGCCAACGCCAGCCGCAACACCTGCAATACTGAACAAGAGGCAGACTATTGCAAGCGAGACGGAAAGATTGAAGCTCATATAAAGCGCTGCCAGACTCGGACCTGAGAAGAGCACAGTCATCGGCAGAAGGCACAGACGCAGCCCGTACTTACGACACAAACTTGTGCCGAGGACGTTTCCGAAGAACACGGCGCCTACGCTTACCGAACCGACAATGAGGGCAAACTCCTGCGGCGACATGCCAAGACCGCCGTTATGGGGCATATCAATGACGAAGAGCGGGATGCCAAGAAGTGGGAAGGACGCCGCCAATGCGAACGAAGCCATGAGCAATAGGCTGACACGGTTGGACGAACCGGCAAGGATGCCGTTCAAGGCTTCCTCATATTCGCCCTTGTGCAGACCGAAAAGGTCGCTTTCCGGGTATGCGGGATGTGGTCTGACGGGAAGGAAGATGCTGTGCCAGAGCCAAAGAAAGAAAAAGATGCCAGCCATAACGTAGAACACAAGGCTCCACGAATAGCGTATGTTTCGGGTCAACACCTCCATATTACCTGCCACCATAGCCATGCAGCCAATGCCAAACAGCATGGCTACACCACGAAACAGCTTCACTATAAGCGTATGGAAGCCCGGCAACGGAGGGCATAAAGGAAGGTAAAAGCGCTCCACAGCAATACGGTGGAGAACGATGGAGAATGTGAAGAAGGGCAAAAGACAAAGCGTGCCCTCAAGACGATAAGGCGTAGGAATGACGAAAGCCACACCCCATAACGCCAAGGCAGAGATAAACTCGGACGTGAGTATCCATACTTTAGTGGTGCCGCGGAAGTGTGCCACGACCTTCTCCAGCAACGGACGCAGCGAGAATGGTATGCAGAGCAACGCCAGAACAAGCGTGGTCTGGCTGTTGTTCAGACCGAAACGGCGCAGCATCACAAGCAAAAGCACAACAACAGCCATCGAAACACCATCGCTGAAGGACAGCGACGGGAGCCATAACCAGCTTACACGACGCGGCACACGCTGCCCTCCCTGCCCCTCTGTCTGAGGCTGGGAAGAAAGCGTGCAAGGCGTATCGCCAGTATAGTTATGGTCTGTCATTGGCTTTTATTTATTATTTACTTCTTTCCGAAGTCGGGATCAATCTTCAGAAAGGCGGTTACGAGGAACGTTATCAGGCAGCATGCCATGACGATGATGAAGAACATCTGGTAACCTACGAGGTCCTTTATGTATCCCGACACCATGCCGGGGAGCATCAGTCCGAGGTAAGAAATGCCGGTGCATATCGAGTAATGCGACGTGCGGAACTTGCCCTGACTGTAGTAAAGCATGTAAAGAGTGAGGACGGTGAATCCGAGTCCGTAGCCAAACTGCTCGATGAAGAGGCAGGTTGACACCACCCAAAGGTTGGATGTGAGCGTGTAACTCAGGAGAATGTACACGGCGTCAGGCAGCGTTATGGCACAAACCATAGGCCACAGCCACTTCTTCATGCCGTCCCTGCTGACCAGCACGCCTCCCAATATGCCTCCAAGCAACAAGCCTATCAGTCCTACCGTGCCCTGCGCCAGACCGTACTCTTCCGGCGTGAGTCCCAGTCCGCCTTCAGCATTGGAGCGCATGAGGAAGGTCTTGGTCATCGTATTAAGCAGAGCCTCCGGGAATCTGTAAAGCAGAAGGAAGAGCATTACGAAGAGCGTCTCCTTCAAGCCGAACTTGCAGAAGAACGAGCCGATGATGGTACGCAGCTCATGCGCCACCTCCGACACGCTCTTCTCCGAACTTACGTCTTCCGCCGGTCGGGGCATCATCTTGCAATGATAGAGATAGATGCCTATGAAGATGGCTGCAAGGGCGTAGAATATAAGGGTCCACGTATATACGATGGTCATGTGAAAATGATGCTCCAGCAATCCTGCCAGCGACACAAGCGCGCCATTCACGAATATCACGGCAAGACGATAGAACGTATTGCGCAGACCTACATACTTCGACTGGTTGTGTGCGTCAAGCTCTATCATATAGAATCCGTCTGCCGAGATGTCATGTGTGGCACTGGCGAACGCCATCAGGAACAGGAAAGCCATCGAACCCTGGAACCATAAGGCAGTGGTCAGCGTGAAGGCAATGCCGGCAAGGGCGCTACCCATAAGCAGCTGCATTGCCAGCACCCACCAGCGCTTGGTCTTGAGAAGGTCGATGAACGGGCTCCACAACGGCTTTATCACCCATGGCAGGGCGAGCCAGCCGGTATAGAGTCCCACCTCCGCATCGCTAAGCCCCATCTGCATATACATAACAATGGAGAGGGCTGTGACGACAACATTGGGCAGACCTTCCGCAAAGTATAACGTGGGAATCCATGCCCACGGACTCGTCTTCTTCATATTCAGATCTTTATTTGTATATCTTCTTTATCTCCGCACCCTTATAATAATGTAAGAGGATGCTGTCGTAGCTGTATCCGTTGGCACCCATCACGGCTGCACCAATCTGACACATGCCCACTCCGTGACCCCAACCGGCTCCGGTCAGACGGAATTTCTGAGGAACGCCGTCCTTAACGTCCAGCTTGTCCACTACGAAGGCGCTACTATAGAGATGTGTTTCGCTGAGGGCTCGTCTTATCTCCAGCTCCTTACCGATGGTGAAGCTGCGCTCCGAACCGACAATCTTCAATCGGCAGAGACGTCCGCTTCGTCCGCGCTCCACAGGTTGGAGGTCGAGGATGTCACCGAAGTCCATCTTCAGCTTTTCAGCAATAAGACTCTTCAGCTGCTCCTGCGTATATTCCACATGCCAACGATAGAAGTCAGTGGTCTCTTGATCGTAGTCGTTGAGCACCTCGGAAAGTATGGTCTTGTCCGTAGTGTTGCAGAACGACTCCGGCGACGTGCGTATCCAGCGTTCAGCCTCAGCCTCAACAGTAAGGTCTGGCAGCACTGGCTGTCCCTTAGCGTCAGCCACCGACACAAGATAAGGCTTGCGAATGTTCTCCCAGCAGTACTGGAATTCCTCCGTTGCACCGCCGCAGCACTTGCTGAAACGGGCGTCGCATATCTCGTCGCCACTCATCAGTATCTGTCCGCGTGTGGCAAGCACAGCCTGCGCCACCTTCGGACTCGTGGCCTTGGTGATGCCCTGATAACGCTGACAATGGTCGTCGGCGCAGACATCGAAGATGGTGTGGTCCTCACGGTCATACCACTTCACCAGCTCGTCGTCCTTGCGGATGAACGAGAAGAAGCCGTTCTGACCTGCGCTGGTCTGATGTTCGCGTCGCTGTTCTATCTGAGAGAGAAGCCAAGAGCGCGATATTACGGCGTGAGCCTTGAGCAGTTCCTCGCTGGACGTGGCGCTCATCTCGCTGGAGATGACGCTCTCCAGATACGACTCCACAGGCAGTTCGTTTATGGCGCAGACCTTATCCGAGTCGACCACAAGGCGCAGCGTTCCGAGGAAGGTCTGCGTCTCCTGTCGTTCCCAATGGAAGTTTACGCCGATGGTGACGTCGTGCAAAGAGAACGAAGCGTTCTGCTGTTGCGGAATGAACGTCAGCTCGCGATATTGTGTGCCGTTCCAAAGGATGGCTCCTTCGCTGAACTCCACCACCTGTTCGCCGTCAATAAGATTTCCCTTTGCCATATACGGGCCGTTAAGCGAGAAGGCTATCCTTGCTCCACTTACGATGCCTACGGATACGTTGGGCTGCTTTCCTGCGAAATGGTCGTTGGCAGAAGCATTTCCTGCCGCAATGGTGCGCAGTTTGTCGGCTATCTCGTCATAGTCTGCCTTGGTAATGCCACACTCCTGTATGATGCTGACAGCCTCTTCCGGCGTGATTTGCTCGAAGTCGGTCTGACGTGGAGTAACGATGAAGCCCGACATATCGAGCGCTCCAGGGCTTACCAGACGCTGCTCCTCACCCTCTGCAAAGTAACAGTCAGGGCGATGCTTGCGACGCGGGATTACCACCACCTGATAGTCGCTGCCGTCGCGCCATGCCACGATGTTCATCATCGGCTCCGTGTCGCCGCCGTGCATAGGCAATGCGGAATATAGCACACGGAAGAGTTGTTCGCCAGCCGACTGGTCTGAGGTGCATATGGCAAATACGGGTACGGCAAAACCGCGCACGCCTACAATGTCGCCATGTCCTTCCTTCTTGACAAGCACCTCGCAGTCGCGGCTCAGTCTGGGCCATTCGGTCTGCAAAGGCAGCATGCCGGAGCATATAGCCTGGAAGTGCATGTGGTCTGGTGCAGAAGCTCCACACTTCGGGCCGTTATAGAACACGGTCAATGAAGGATAAGCATTCAGCAGACGGTAAATCTCGCCGTAGTTCAGTCCGATGCTCTGCGGACGGTGTGCACGCAAAGGTATGGTGAAGTGCTGCGGCATGATGGGGAACGGATTGACAAGCAGCGTGAAGTTCTTGTCCACCTGCTTCTGCATCTGCTCCTTAGGGCGGTTATGCTCACAGAGGAAACACGGGCGCTTGGCTATTGTCTTCTTGTCGATGGCAGCACCGGTAGATACTATTCGTGCAGGATTGAACTGCACCTTCATCGTCTGCTCGCCACTCGCCAGTTCGCGTATCTTCACGTTGCGGAGATCATGATAGTGCTCACGTGCACTCTCCCACACCTCCAGCTGACGATTGAAGAAGCGTTGCAGCGAGTTGTCGGCAGAGATGTCAGCCTTGCCCTGTGAGAGCTGCTGGCGTGCCGACACCTCAAGCGTGCGCAAGCGGTCCTTATACAGGTTGTTGGCGTTCTGTCGTTCGATGCTGAGAGCAGAGTCGCTGTTGCCATCCCAGCGGCGGCAGAGATACAGCTCGTCGTAGATTCTGCCAATGCGATACTTGCGGCTGAAGGCAAGTCCGACAGCATAATCCTCGCCGTAGCTGGTGTTAGGGAACTGAATCTGGCGGAGTATTGGCGTAAAGAAAGCTCTTGGCGCTCCGAGTCCGTTGATGCGCAGGGCGTTGTTAGGTCCGTTATGGTCGGTCCACTCGGCATGGTCAATAAGTCCCGGCGGCAATGTCTCGAGCTTGAAGTTGCACATGCGGTACGATCCTACAATCATCGCCGCTCCCTGTTTATGGAATTCGTCCACGATGCGCTGCAATGTCTTGGGCGACGAATAGAGATCGTCGCTGTCGAGCTGTACGGCAAAACGACCGCAGCGCTGGTCGGTCGTGGCAACGTTCCAGCATCCTCCGATGCCGAGATCGGTACGTTCGGGGATGATATGTACGAGGCGCTGGTCCTTGGCAGCAATGTCGCTGAGTATCTGCGTGGTAGAGTCGGTGGAATGATTGTCCACAACGATGACGTTATACTTGAATGTGGTCTTCTGTTCGAGGGCGGAATGCACGGCGTCTGCAATGGTGCGTTCACGATTATATACGGGGATGACGACTGTTGCCTCGCACGCGAAGTCCTGCTCGCTGAAGTCGGGCTTCAGGTAAGACGACGTGTCTACCGTTGCACCTATTTTCTCAAGATGTCGGGTAACCACCTGCTCCATCTCCACCTGCACTTCACGGTTGCGCGGATTCACATAGTCAAACTGGCGTTCGCCACTCTTTCTATTGTCCGTCTCCACCTGAGTGTAGAGATATTCGTTAATGTGGAAGAGCGGCGCCTTTCTGCTTATGTAAAGGCGAAGGTCATAAAATCCTGCCCAGTCATATTCGGGGCGCTTGCTGGCTGCATAGGCGTGGAGCAACGACGAGCGTATAAGGACCAGCTGCCCGAAGTCGAAGTCGTCGCGAAGACTACCAGTCTGATAGTCGATGGCGGGATGACGCTCCACCCCACTCTCCTTCTTCACGTAGCTGTCTGCATACACCAAGCCGGCACAACTGTCCGTAGCCACGCGCAGCATACGCTCCAATGCGTTCAGTCCGAGGTCCACGGGAGTGGTCTTCAGGCTTATGAGCACGTATTCGGCGTCGGTATGCTCCTCAATGGTGAGCATGGTCTTGGTGGAAAGAAGCGAGTCTACTGTTATCTTCGTACAGTCCGCTGGCAACATGGTATCAGAACTGCCGTTCTCCTCCGCACATTCTTGTGCATCGGTAACAAGAAGGTTTATATGCTGGATTGTCTTGCTTTCTCTAAGTGTCTGCAGCGTCTTGCCGAGCGTGTCAGCATCGCTGCACGGCAGAAAGCAGTCTATTTTCTCTCTCATATCATTTTCGGTTTGTTGTAAAGAGTGTTTAAGATACTGCAAATTTAGCGATTTTATTCTTCAATAAAGAAGAAAACTCCATATAAATAACACGGTTCTTCTGCTTGGACAATGAATCAACCAAAATGCCAACTTTCTCGTCAGAAACCTTTGCTGTCTCAAAATCTTTCACTACATTTGCAGCAGATACAAGCTCTTCCGCTTTTATTGTGGTTCCCGGATGGTTCGGGAGGGCCTCGATAAAGCAAAGGGCTTTTTATTTTGATTCCCCACCAACACTTTTCTCCTCATTCTCTTACTTCGTATCAATATTATTTGTATCTTTGCTTTCAGAAGATTGGTCAAGAGCAGAAATATTGCCGGTGTCTGCCGGCTGCTGAGCATCAGCGGGACTGATTGAGGTACTACCGTCCTCAGACCATTTCTCTAATCGTTGTCAGGCACTTCTATTTTTTGTACCTCATACGAATGGATTGCGCTTTAACCGCGATGACATCTCGCTGTTCCACTTGTCGTAGTTCAGAGAGAAGCGGATGAGCACCGCTACCGTGATAAACGCGCTGCTCACGAATTTTTTTGGCATTCACCTCCTGACGCTCGGCAAGACCCGTCGTGTCCTTGAACTCACCGCTATACAAAGTTTCGGAAACAGAACGGATTATATCCGACAATGGTTTACTATCGGCTCTTTGAAGTGACTGTTTGGAGTAGAAGAACTCAATAATATGGGCATTACCATCATTCAGTAGCCCTTTGTTCTTATGATTTGATATAACAATGCTAATGCCATTATTTTCGCCATTCTTGTCAAAGAACGAAACACGTGCATTGTGATTGCTCACACGGATAGTAACCAACTTACCATTTCGTGTCTCGAATGTACCATAATGATTTGCTTCGTGTTGTTCCAAATTGAGCGCTTGAGACAAGTCTGTTATGAAACCTTTGGTTTTGTTAGGACGTTTTTCGTAATTATCTGCAAGTATTTCAAGATTATTTTGTACTTTTGCACCATCAGCACTTGAAATGGCAGTGGCATTATTAGTGGATTCGTCTGCTATCGTTACGGTTTCAAGTGCTCTTTTTTGTTTAGCACTTAACATTACATCTTCTCCGTTCGCCTCGTCCAGCACCTTCTGACCCTCAGCCACGTCAGTAATCACCTCCATGCCATTCTCGCGCAGACGGTCAATCACTGCATCACGGAGCACCGCCTCAGCCTTAGAAGGCTTAGACGGAGAAACCACAGTACCCTTGTCTTTGTCAAGAGAGAAGCGGATGGTAGGTTCTTCCGAATGTTCGGGTGCCACGTATCCGTCACGGTAGTCATTGATATCCTGTCCGTTCTCCTCGATGGAATGTATGAGGTCTTTGTCCTCCCAATTGATTTCCCTGCTCTTGTAGCCGGGAAGCAGATGAGCCTCGTCACTCTCGTCATGGCTCTCCTTGATGGTATCCATGTCGAAGCTTTCGGTCATCTTCTTGAGACCCTTATCGTCAAGCCCCATATCCTTGAGCTTCTCTTCTGTGAGGTCACCTCCCTTTCGGGGACACCACATACCACCTGCATTCTGATTCAGTTCCTTTGCCTCAGCGTCAGTCAAAGCTCTGTTAATCTTGTATGCGCCTGTGATAATCATTGGCGTTGCGCCTTCTGAAATGCTGTTGGTGCGATAGAGATAGTAACTGTCCTTGGGTATGTATGGCAAACCGCCTTGGTTGTTCCTGTATTGTCCGTTGTCGTTCATACCCAATTCCCAAGCGTTACGTTGGTATTGCTTATGAAGATCAGGGTCTGCTGCATACTCCACCTCAAAGAAAATCACTTCCTTCGGTATCGTGCCGTCTGGTGACTTGAACTGCGAAGCGTTAGGATACATTGCCAAGTGCTTGCCAGGTCTCCAAGCCAGTTTGTTGGACTTGTTGCCACCTGCTTGGCTTCCGTTCACACTAACACTCGCTCTTCCGTTTGTGTTCTGTAACGGTTCTCCGTTTTCGTCTCGCTTCATATAGCCGGTGTCGGCATTAAGCCAAGTCTGGGCAGGAGTTCCGGGGTCATTGGACAACATCTTCGGTACAAGCTTGTATCCTCCGTTCTTCAGCTTTTTATATATGAAGACCGCATAACCCTTCTTGGTTACCTTAGGAGCAGGTTCTTGTCTCAGAGAAAAGCGAACGGTGTCATCGCCATCAAGCTGCTGCTCAGAAAGGCTCCAAGAGGCCCAGCGCTGCCTATCTTTTCCCTCAGATTCCTTGGGATTTACAAAATCTTTGACTACCTTTGTCGCAGTATCAAGGTCTTGCTTATCTATTTCCTGCCGAACATACTGGGACGCTGAGGAGAGATAAGTGAGGCCTTTTTCTTTATCTACCCATTTCAATGTTCCGTTCTGAACAATAGGATATACTATGTCTGCCACATTGCGACCATGAACCGAACGTATATCATTCACTTCAAGTATTTCACCGCCATTCTGTATCTGACGGTTTAACTCAATAGCAACACATACATTCTTGCCGTCACGGTCTTGCATTTCAGTCAGTACTCCCAATACATTGTCACTACGTTTGAATACGAAGATTGGATGCGACAAGTGATTAGGCATATCCACAAGAGCCTCTACAGCTACATTATGCTTTTTTACACTACCTTTGGTAAGAATACGCTGGCGCATTACAATAGGCAGATTAGGCAAGAATGCACGCATTACACCTTGTGGTCTGCCAAGATGTAGCATTTCATTCTTATCCATTTCGCCATTCTGATAGCGTGTAAGTTCATTATTGAAACGCTCGTTAGCAGCCAGTTGCTCACGCTCACCCCTCGGCTCAGAAAGGCTCGAAGAGGCATAGCGCTGCCTATCTTTTCCCTCAGATTCCTTTGCCGTCTCAGAAGAATTGTCTATATTTGCAGCAGATAAGTTGACCGTAGGGTCGGAAAGGGCACCGACCTCTTCTTTATCGGAAGGCAGTATGAGGAGTTGCCCGTCCTCACGGTCAACTTGCTTTCTTATTTTTTTCAATCCTCTTTCGTCAATAAAGTGTCAATGAACGATTTCCACATTGTCTTTATTAGGATTTACCTCTAATAATACTGTGCGGTTATTGCCCTTCTCGTCCTTCGCGTTGATAAGATCACACCGTTGCGGACAAAGCCGTTGCCCTCAAAGTCTTCTACAGCAGGGTCGTCAGACTTGATGAACACCTTCTTAAGGTACACCACCTTCATTCCGAATGCCTCAGCAATGCCTTCCGCCGCTTTCTTCAGCCCCGACGAGATAAGGAGCTCGGACACATCATCCACCCTCTGCTCCTCAATCATCCGGTCTATCATAGCCGGGGTGGGCGACATAGCCTCCTTCTCGCCTGTTTTCTCTTTATGTGACATCTTAGCCTGTCCAGATGATTGCTTATTGCTGAGTGCTTTAGCACTTTTCTCCTCATCCTCTTGCTTCGTATCAGTATTATTCGTAACTTTGTGGTCAGAAGACTCCCGTTCAGCAGTATATTGGCTGGAATTGGGCCGGCTAAGAAGTGACTGTTGTTCGGGAGTTATTGTTTCGCTTTTATAAATCACTTTCTCATAGTCGGACAAATTCGCATTATCTCTCCGTCCGAATACGGTAGAAATGGCGTTTACTTCCAAGTCACGTCCTGCATTCTTTACGTCAACTCCTACAACTATATATTCGCCATTCGTTTTTTCAGAGTTGTATAAACCCTATATCCAGATTCCTTGTTGGTAATTTTTGAAATTGCAAAAGGATTCTGAATTGCAACTGGTAATTGTCCCCATTCATCTTCTGTAAGGTTATGTGAAATGTTAAAGCAAAGGGCTTTTTATTTTGATTCCCCACCAACACTTTTCTCCTCATTCTCTTACTTCGTATCAATATTATTTGTATCTTTGCTTTCAGAAGATTGGTCAAGAGCAGAAATATTGTCGGTGTCTGCCGGCTACTGAGCATCAGCAGGACTGATTGAGGTACTACCGTCCTCAGACCATTTCTCTAATCGTTGTCGAGCATTTCTGTTTTTTGCACCTCATACGAATGGATTGCGCTTCAGCCATGATGACATCTCGCTGTTCCACTTGTCGTAGTTCAGAGAGAAGCGGATGAGCTCCGCTACCGTGATAAACGCGCTGCTCACGAAGTTTTTCTCCGCTTTTATTTGCAGTTTTAGATTTTTCTTCTACCTTTGCAGCAGATAAAGTTTCGTCAAGTCTTGCTTGTGCCTCCGAGGAGCGTATTTTACGAGCAGTTGATGAAACTTTTTTGTTACTATAGAAGTCAGCAAGGATGTTGTCGCTACTATTGATAGCTTCATTGAAGGCACGACTGCGGTCACCTTCCTTCTCCTTATCATATTCGTAAATCTGCACACCAGCATTCTGCAAAGCCTGCTTTACCTCGTTGCTAGCCGTTGTTGGAACCACAGCGGAAGAGAACTCATCAAAGCCTACAGGACGTTCAAACTTGGTTTCAAAGTACATGGCTGGGGACAATACATTCGACCACTTTTCTCTGAAATTATCAAATTTCTCTCGGTCAGAAGTCAATAAGCCCTTCTTGGAGCGAATATCCTTCAATGTTCCATAAGAAGGCATCAACTTAGCAGCAAAGTTTTGGAAAAGTACCAGCGTTCTTTCCAGTTCTCTTAGCCACCTTATCAGAAGGCAATATCAGAGAAATGTCACCATAGTCATCATGGTTCTGCTTACTAGAATCAATAACAGCCACAGACGGATTGGCAAGACCACCCTGCTTGATAGCCTTCAACAGCTTCTCCTCTGTAATGTTATGCACTCCTGCAAGAATTTTTTCATCCTTCAAAGAAAACTTTTCGCCATTTTCCTTGGTAGTTTCAGAAGAATCGTCTATCTTAGCAGCAGATAAGTCATCCGTAAGGTTGGAAAGACCACCAACCTCTTCTGATTGTTCAGAAGGCAGTATGAGGACTTGGTCGCCCTCACGGATGGCTTGTTTCTTTATCAATCCCCAATTTTTATCATTCACAAAGTGCCAATGAACGATTTCCACATTGTCTTTATTAGGATTTACCCCTAATAATACTGTGCGGTTATTGCCCTTCTCGTCCTTCGTGTTGATAAGATGACACCGTTGCGGACAAAGCCGTTGCCGTCAAAGTCTTCGACAGCAGGGTCGTTTGACTTGATGAATACCTTCTTAAGGTACACCACCTTCATTCCGAATGCCTCAGCAATGCCTTCCGCTGCTTTCTTCAGCTCTGACGATATAAGGAGTTCGGATACATCATCCACCCTCTGCTCCTCAATCATCCGGTCTATCATAGCCGGGGTGGGCGACATAGGTTCTTTCTCGCCACCAGCACTTTTCTCCTCATTCTCTTGCTTCGTATCAGTATTATTCGTAACTTTGCTTTCGAAAGAAGTACTTCTATCCAAAACATTCGCAAGAATGTCACGATAAAGGGCAATACCTCCGTGAGGCTTCTGCGCTGCGGTTTGAAGGGTATTGCCCTTCTTTATGTTATCAGCCACAAATACTTTCCTTACGTCCATCCGCCTCGTACAGCACCCTCTGGGCCTCAGCCACGTCCTTAATCACCTCCATGCCATTCTCACGCAGACGGTCACAGCATCACGCAGAGCCATCTCTGACTTATAAGGCTTAGACGGAGAAATCACAGTATCCTTGTCTTTGTCAAGAGACAAGCGGATGGTATCATCGTAAAGATTTTCACCCTCACCAAATTTCTCGCCCGAAACCTTTGCCGTCTCAAAATCTTTCACTACATTTGCAGCAGATATAAGCTCTTCCGCTTTTATTGTGGTTCCCGGATGGGTCGGGAGGGCCTCGATAAAGCAAAGGGCTTTTTCTTTGTCTATATTGGTAGCCTTACCACACCACCTTTTCGGGGCTGCATCACAGTTTTAACAGCTACAATGAAGTTCTTGCCATCCTTTTTCAATTCAGTAAGAATAACATCACCAAATTTCTCACCCGAATCATTTGCCGTCTCAGAAGAATTGTCTACATTTGCATCAGATAACTCCTAAACGGATGGATATTGGTGAGGATTGTTCTTGCCGAGAAGTGACATCTGTTCTGGAGTTATTATTTTTCTCATATATAGAAAGACAGCAGAATGTTTTTTGCTCTCTTCAAGCATTTTTTTGCCTTTATCGTAAGACTTTTCAACTCCTTTTAGTAACTTTGCAAGTGGATAGAGAGACCCCGATTTCACTTGGGGAATGCTACCCACACCATTAGAAGTGCTTGGCAAGTCATTGTCGAGCACTTCTATTTTTTGTACCTCATACGAATGGATTGCGCTTCAGCCATGATGACATCTCGTTGTTCCACTTGTCGTAGTTCAGAGAAAAGCGGATGGTATCGTCATTCTTAAGAAGAATTTGAGCAAAAGTGAGGCTGCGTGGCTACGGCGAGACGCCATAGCCTCCTATAATTCCTAATTCGGACGCCTTGCCGTCCGACACAATATTTGCATTTCTAACGCTCAATACTATGAGTTGAGCGCACAACAAAATCTTTGGTGCGAAATTCTTGAGTTTTGAGCGTGCAGCGATAGTGTATTGACACACAGCCGATTATGCTGACGGGGAAAGAAATGTGCAATGAATACACGCATCATAGAGTTGTCATAGCGCCACTTTTACACCCTAATAGTGCCACTTTTACCATGCAATAGCGCCACTTTTACACTCTAATAGTGGCACTATTGTATGATAAAAGTGGCACTATTGTTAAGCATTGGTGCTGTTTGCACAGCATAACACCATAAAAACAGCAATCCAGAACTCTAGAATCAATTTTTATTTTGTAACATGTTTTTACTCTTTGTACGATATTTGCATGGTGAACATGAAGCCATATTTTTTGATAAGAAGACGTGCAAGGAGGGTTAATCTGTTAAGCCAAGAAGTTGGTGGGAGCATGAATGCATGCCTTAGATAAAAAAAATTGAGCGCAGTCAATCGACTGCGCTCAACCAACACAAAAACTAAACTAGACTTAACTAAGTTAATACAGGACTTTCACAAGCCCTGATATTATCGTTTGCAAATATAGCAATTCTTTTTCTGATATTTGCTTTTTATGCGATATTTTTTTCACTTATGCGCGATTTTATGCAAAATTCTGCTAAAATCTACTGAACAGCTTAAAATGAGCTATTTATGAATAGTTCACCTCAATAGAGGTAATGACTTGGCAATAGTACCAACTTCTTCATTATACATAAGTTTGCCTTGCTTGTCAAACAACTCTGTTACGATTGCAAAGATAAATTTAAAATCTGAGAAATAACATCTTTTGCGTTGTTTTTATAGATTATTAAATTATGGTCGGAAAATGTCTCAGAAATGCAACTGTACAATATCTAAAGAAACACATATAAGTTTCATATACAGCATTAAAAACATGAGAAATGTTAAATGCAATTCCCTTTCTAACAATACAAAGCAAAATTTTCTCGTTTGTAGATTGTTTTTCGTACTTTTGAAATTAGAATTATAAAAATGGGTATTTTTAGAATTTATGACTAAGGAGTAACAATATACCCATTTTGTAAATAAAGGGAATGTTGAACACCTAAAAATATCAATTTATGAAAACCAAAGGACGCAACATATGCGATACCCTCAAGGCTATTCGCAAACAAATAGCGGATGCCAATGGGATAGACTATTCACCCGAAGAATGCCACTTCAAGGGCGAATGCAAGGGAACTTGCCCAAGATGTGAGCAAGACGTGAGAGACCTGGAACATGAGTTGAGAATCAGACAAATGGCCGGGAAAGCCATCAAGGTCGCAGGAGTGGCATTGGGAATCACCGCCCTCGCCGCATCCACCACATCATGCGCCACCCAGAAGGGATATTATAGTTCTATATCAGAGAAAACCCTCCCTATTCTATTTCAAGAATATACGCCAAACGATTCCGTCCTCCTCAAAGAAAAAGAAGCACTAAACAAGAAAGGAGTACTTTTTGTACAAGGGCATCTCATTGACGAGCAAGGAGATCCACAAGTAGGAGCCACGATTACGGCAAAAATTTCTGGCAGCAAGACTATTGCTGATAAAGATGGAAACTTTACTATCGAGGTGGAGAAAGAAGATATAATCACCGTGAAATATCTTGGCATGCAAGACAGAATCATCAAAATCACAAAAATGAGCCAAGAGAAACTCAATATTATCACTTTGACAGAAAGCAGAGATGTCTTGGGGGAAGTCGCAGTTATCAGAGGAACAGCTCCTATCATCAAGAAAGATACTCATTCAGAAGAAGCAAAGCAAGAAAAGTACACGAATGATGGTAAGACCGCCATCATCCAACAAACCGTCGCATCAGACTCCACCAAGAGCAGCAAGCTATTTGGCGCAGCAATCGAGGAAATGGCATCATTCCCTGGCGGTTCAGCTGCATTGATGCAATACATCGCCCAAAATCTCCGCTATCCAAACATACAAGGAGATTGCAATATACAAGGAAGAGTCATTGTTGGTTTCACTGTCAATGAAGACGGAACCCTGAGTGACATCAAGGTGATGAAAAGCATTTCCCCTACCTTCGACGAGGAAGCCATTCGGGTAGTGAAAAGTATGCCGAAATGGAATCCTGCCAAGCAAAATGGCAAGGTCGTAAAAACGAAATATACAGTCCCCGTTACCTTTAGATTAGAATAAAATGAAGACCGCCCCACTCATTTGCATCGACCGCCACCGCCTTACGATAGACGGCGAGGGTGTCACCACCCTCGTGGCATTCCACGGATGCCCTCTCCATTGCAAGTATTGCCTCAATCCCCAATGCCTCGAAGCCGACGGCGTATGGCAGGAGATGGACACGGAACTGCTGATGATGAACGTGGAGATGGACAATCTTTATTTCTTGGCGACAGGAGGCGGCATCTGCTTTGGTGGAGGCGAACCACTCTTGCGAAGCGCATTCATCAAGGAATTTTGCGAGCAATGTCCTGAGGGATGGCAGTTTACGATGGAGACGAGCCTCAACGTGCCTCGCCATCACTTGGAGGAAGTCATCTCCTTCATCGACTCCTTCATCATCGACATCAAGGACATGACACCTGCCATCTACCAAGCCTATACCGGCAAGGGCAATCAGCAAGTTATTGAGAACCTTGTCTGGCTCTACTCCCATGCCAAACATAAAGATAAAATCACCCTCCGTCTCCCCATTATACCCAAGTTCAACACTGAAGAGGACAGAAAACACAGTCGTCAAGTCTTAGAAGAATTAGGGTATGAGAATTTTGATGAATTTGAATATGTGATTAGAGGATAAACTGGTTAAATCTATGCCCTACCGAGACTATGGTCTCATTTCAGTGTTGTTTCTACGGACTATCTTGCCGTTCAAGGTGGACTCACGGATATACTCAGCCAACTTGCGATTGGTTTTTCTCGCCATCAATTTCAATACCTCGTAGCTTGGCAGAGAGAATTTCTTCGTGTCAAACTTTGACAGCTTGCGAATCCTTTTAGTGGGCAGTTTTCCACCCTTTCTCCTGGCTTGTTCATGCATGCTTGTAATTCGACATACTGTTTATAGTTGGTACACTCATTTTCTGCGACCGTTGGGAACAAAAATTCTCCGCCCTTATGGTGGAGCGAGGAGTTTTGGGGTTCCCAAAACATAACCTCGCTCCCTCCTCTAAGAACAAAAGACGAGATATTTGCCTTTCGGCTTTCCATGCCCAAGGTTGCAGACCTTAATTCTCTCAATTTACGCCAAACATCAAAGCTGCCACATTGAAAGAACAAGGTCACAGACACAAGCTACTTTGTACATGGAGTTTGCAAAGGAAAAGGTGATATTTTCAGTGTGAAACTTGCCAAGTGTTTCAGTTGTGTGTTGTTGATTTCCTTTGTGAACTATGCCGAGTGTGCTGTGTGTCCTCGGTATAGTCTGCATAAATCTAATGCCATGCTAAAACACTGCGGAGGTTCGCCCAAGTGGCTGGAGGCGCAAAGCCTCCAAGGAACGTTGCTGCAACCATTTCGGAGAATAGAGCGGTTGCCAATAAATCCACAAGTACATTCTACGGCAGACCAAGTGATGGGTATTTTTCAGTTGAGTAGTTGAGAATATGTTGTATGGTAATGAAAATCAAAGACTTAACTTATCAACAAGTTCTCAACAAAAGTTTCTACACAACACTTCACTGGGCAAAAGAGAAACATAGGCATGAACATTGAGGATTTCTCTTTTCATCATTCTCTTTCTTTTGTTGAGATATTTGTTGAGAGTATGTAGAGCCGTAAATACTTGATATTCAACACTACTTTCTGTATATTCAACAAATCAACAAAAATAAGGGGATTAGTCCGCCCTTTTAATGGCTTAGGACTATCCCCATCAAATAAGCTGCTTCATACCAATGCTTCTGTACTTCTTCGTGACAGAACGACAGCATTAAGCCAACGACAAGAGGACATTCAGTTAATAGCGTTTGTCCCTCCATTGAGTTGTAGGATAATGACACTACCTTTCTCTTTTGCCCCGTACAACCTCTTTATGATTGTGTCACGAAATCGAACAGCACCGTATGAATTTATACGGAAACAAAGGGCAACAATCATCGGGAAGCCATACTGCGTTTGCCAAATGCCCTTGGAAGTTTCCTTTTTCTGTTGGACATCCGACACCAAAAACAAGCCTTCCTTGTACATTGACCTTATCACAGCATGGAGTTTCGGGGCGGTGACATGAAGCATATCAACCAATTCACCCTCAATCATCCACAAGTCTTGCAAGTTGGACGGAATGGAAAACTCTCCATTTCCGTCCATAGTGATTACAGTTCTTTTCATGCCATTCCTCCCATTGTTGGCAAATGCCCCTTGATTCGATTTTCAAAGACTGATATGTCATGCTCCAACTTGGTGCTTGTCACCTTGGCATATATCTGCGTCGTGGTGATGTTCGTGTGACCGAGTATCTTGCTTACTGTCTCAATCGGCATACCGTATTCCAGGGACAATACTGCAAACGAGTGCCTACTAACGTGGTACGAGATTCGTTTCTTGATGCCACACATTGCAGCCACTTTCTTGATGCGCTTGTTGATAGTGTCAAGTCTGCCGATATTGAACAAGTGGCTGTCCTTTCTCAATGGCTTGTATCTCTCAACAATCTGCATCGGAATATCCATCAGCTTGACTTGAAACGGCACGCCTGTCTTTTGACGCTTGGAAACTATCCAAGGAGCACCGTTTATCATACAGATGTTGTCCTCCGTCAGGTTCTTTGTGTCAATGAAAGAGATACCTGTCCAACAGCCAAAAACGAAAAGGTCTCTTGCAAATGCCATGTTTGGGTCTTCCAACTTTATCTCGGTCATGGCGGTAAGCTCGTCCAAGGTCAAGAACTCACGCTCCTTGTGGTCTGGGTCAACGTGGTACATGGCAAAAGGGTTTCTCGGTATCTTGCCGTTGTAGTGTGCTGCCGTGACGATATGCTTCAACGGAATGGAGTATATCCAAATGGTGGACTGCGTAAGCCCTACAACGTTCTTCAAGTACAGGCAAAAGTCACGGATGAACTCCTCGGTAAGCTCATTCATTGCCATGTCGCTGCGCTTGTACTGAAACTTGATGAACTCGGCAACGTACTTTCTTACCACAAGATACTTGCGATAAGTCCTAACAGCTCGGTCTTTGCCCACACGTTTGGCAAAGGTTGCGTTCTCCTTGTCAAAGGCTCTGAGCAATGTCTCGTACTCCATGCCTATGCCTTGATAAGCGTTTCTCACCATTTCAGCGGTAACGAACGCCTCACGGTCGGAAAGTCGTTGGT
>ENA-ORRX01000002-ORRX01000002.1-human-gut-metagenome-genome-assembly--contig:-NODE-2-length-92548-cov-18.453_pt1 | contig 92548 bp, 88 predicted proteins | sample MGYA00242186_ERZ509153 | MGnify/ENA primary metagenome ERZ509153 (study PRJEB26280, sample SAMEA2338643) | human gut metagenome | biome: human gut; feature: human-associated habitat; material: faeces... | reverse complement strand
TTGGTATATATATCAAAGCGGTAATGCTCATTTTAGTAACATTAATGTTGTTGGTTATGCTAATATCGGTGGTAATACTACTATCAATGGTTATGCTAATATCGGTGGTAATACTACTATCGATGGTAATTGTCTTGTTAAAGGTGGAGTTACAGCTTATCAATCTTCTGATGTTCGTCTTAAAACTAACATTACTAAACTTAATTGTTTAAAGGTTATTAAAAGTATTGGTGGTACTTATGAATTTGATTATATTCGTGACCATAAACATAGTATTGGTTTTATTGCTCAAAATGTAAATAATCCATTACTTAAAGATATAGTTGCTAAAGATGATAATGGTTATCTAAAGATTAACTATTGGAATCCTAAACTTATTAGTCTTGCTTTTGGTGCTTTAACTGAAATAGATGATGAAGTTGATAAACTTAAAGCTAGAGTTATAGAATTAGAAAGTGAAGTTGAATATTTAAAAAATAAAGATTATGTCTTACAATAGTGAAAATGGAATTATTAGTGCTCCTGTTAGCATTGATGATGTTAAACGAGCTCTTGGAGAGAGTAGCAATGACCTTGCTACTCTTTGTAAGAGTGAAAATATAAATATATGGAGTAAGTATAAACCTATTAGTTGTAAAGGTGAATTTAAAGAATATCCTATTGGAGAAGACTCTGAGGAAATAGTAACATCTTCATATAATAAATATACTTGTGTTGTTCGTTGTGGTATGAATATACCTATGGATACTTATAAGAACTTACGTTATAATTATGGAGAAGAAGGTTTTGCTATTGAAGCATGTAAAGAACTTTATATTGATAATATATATGGAGTTAGTGGTATTGATAAAGATGCAAGTACTAATTCGCATACTGTACATGCTTCAGGAAAACATTTTCCAAAAGGTGGTGCTAATTCTCCTTATAGATTAGGTGATTTTAGAAACTATAATAATAAAGCAATAAATAATATGTTCCAATCTTCTATTCCTGAGTTACATAATGCTGAAGTTTATTATTCTTCAACTCCTAAATTTAATTGTGTTCTATATAAGAATACAAATGTGGATGATAATACAAATGTTACTATGGAAGATATAATTACCGATTTGTATTTAGCTTGGTCTTTTTGGATTCAAATTTGTTATGATTCTCCATATAATAATACTGATAAGATTTATAAAAATTATTATGTTGGTAATTTCGAAAAATCAACAGATTATATATACGCTAGTAAAGAAATAACTTTTGATATAGGTAATGCTAAAAAAGTTAATATTGTACCTTTTTTAGCATATACTCGTAATTCATCTTTATATGATAATACAAAAATAATTTTTATAGCTTCTCCAGGTAGTATTAGTTTTAAATATTATCCTAGACAAATTAATATGGAAAGTATTAAAAGTGGTTCTAGTGGTTTTGTTGATTTCTCATCATTGAGAGAATTATTTGGTGGTAGTTGTATTTGTAAAGCAAGAATATATAAACTTCCTGATGCTGCATTAACAGTTACTGATGGTATGTTTAGAAGTGTTTGTACTTATGGTAATAATCAGACCTTTAGTAATAAGACAACATACGGAAGAGGTTATGTATCTAATAGCTCTGGTCAATATACAGGCTCTGTAACTATTCCTAAAGGTGATAGAACAGATTATGTTGAAACATATATAAGATTTGATAATATTTATGATGGAGGTTATTATGGACAAAGATGTCAATTATCTTTTGAAATTAATATAGATGGTGGATGGAAACAAGTTCCTCCAGGAGGTAGTTATATTATGCATTAAAATGTAGATGTTCTTAATATAATAAATGTGCTAGAAACGATATTAATTTACTTATCAAATAAGTATAACTATTTAATAATACAATTATGGAAATTAAAGTAACTAAAATTGTAAGTATGACTTCTAACGTAGAAGCTACTGTAAATGAACTTAGTATTAATGCTAATGTTCGAGTTCGTAACAATGATACTATCGAAGGTGTAGATAGTGGTAGTGTAAATGATAATGCTGGTAATCAACTAGCTAGTTTCAGTTATTATGGAAGTAATAATCTTAATATTAACTATAATAATATTGAGAATGGTAATGTTGCTTCTGTTAGTGCTGCCGTTAATGATTTCATTAAAGAACTAGAGAAAAATCCTACTCTTGTAAGTATTGCAACTACTAGTGAAATCTAAGTGATTACTTTGCAAATATATTAAAATATATTATTATATATATAACGTAGTTATATAATAATATATTATTAATATATTTGCACTACAAATTAAACATCAAAATAATAAAGTTATTATGATTAAAGTAAAACAAAGTAATGCTGTTAGTGCATACAATGTACTCAAGCAAATTAAGACTAAAGAACTTCCTGCTGAAGTAGCTATTGCTATTTGGAAGAATGTAAAAGTATTAAAGCCTATTGCAACTTCTTATGAAGAAGCTATTAAAGATTCTAAAGAGTCTCTTAAAGGTAGTAATGATGAAGAGATGTCTAAACTGCTTGCTGAACTTCAAAAGAAAGAAACTGATGAAGCTGCTGGTAAATATACTTTTACTCGTACTGATAATGAGAATCGTGTTAAAGTAACTGAGTATTATTCTAATGCTCAAAATAAACTTAATGCTTTTATTAAAGAACTCGATGATAAAGAAGTAGAAGTAGAACATACTACTATTAAAGAGGATGATTTAATTAAAGCTCTTATTGGTACTGATTTTAATATTGGTGTTATTGAGCTTATTGATTTCTTATTTGAAGATGCTCCTAAAGCAGATGATAAAGAAGATAAGTAAAACATTAAACCCGCCCCGTAGAAGATGTAATTGGTAGAACTTCTACTAATCATACCTTTTACGGGGCGGCTTTCATATTAATAATTTAACTACTACTGATATGGCTTCTCTTGCTCAGCTTACTAGTGAAATTTTACATGGTGTAGGTCAGCCTAATAATCATACTCTACGTGAAAGAGTTCGTAATGCTATAATTCATACTCGTAATGAACTTATACGTAGAAGTTATGAAAATCATGCTTACGTTGATAAAATTCATACTCAACGTTTTAAAGTTTCACTTATTACAGTTAATGATGGTGATGTAGAACTACCTGAAGATTATGAAGGAGTTCCACTTGATAAAATTAAAAGAACTCTAGATAAAGTTCCAAGACCTATTAGACTTACTAATAATCTTCCTTTTGATAGAGTTAGTTCTGTAGGATATAAAACTAATAGAGAGTTTCCTTATATTAAAGAAACTACTGCTAGATTTAAAGGAAGTGTTCCTGGTCTTTGTGGTGCTATTAGTTACGACTATATTAATGAATATCTTTATTTATTTCCAGCTAGTAAAGATAGAATTGTTCCAGTAGATGCTATTGTTATAGAATCAGCTTTTGAACATCCTAATCAAATTCTAGATATTAATGGAGACCTTACTGTTGAGAATCATCTTTATGATGACAACGAGTGGTTACTTAGTGAAGATATGATTGGTCAAATAAAAGAAATAATATATAAAAGGGAACTATTAAATCAACATCAAGAAACAGATGAAGTTCCCAATGCTATAAAATATAATTAGTGTATGACTGCTGTAAGACTTAATCCAATAAATATGAGTAAGTATCATCAAGATATGAAAGATGCTTTTACTCTAGAACTTGAAAGAGCTAGACTTTCTTATGATGAACTAGCTGGTAACATAGTTGAAAAACGTTCTAAGATTGTTCCTTATGTTGATAGTTTTGCTCTTCCTGTAATTGACTATCCAGAGTTTCAACAGAACAAGTATATAAATGGTCGTCTTGAAAATGCTGCAAAAGGCATGTATGAAGATAAACGTAATGACCTTGAACATAAACATCTGTGTTTTAGACTTGTTGCTTATGCTGTTGATTTACGAAAGATGAGTGAACTAGAACAAAAGATTAAACTTTATGAGAAATGTATTGCTCTAAATTATGCTGAGTATAGAAATATAATTGGTATATTTTATAATAAAGTACATGACGTTCTTATTCTTAAAGCTCATGGTTATCGTCTTGAAGGTAAACTAGGTTATGTTTGCATTAATAGAGTTCTTAATACTGGTTGTAAGATTTGTGACTTTGTTGCAACTAATAAATACAAGAAAGAACTTGAAGCTAAAGGCGTTAGAATTTGGAATAAAGAAGAAGCTGAATTTGCTAAAGCTAATGGCTTAGAATATGATGCAGTTGACCCTAGAATTTATAAAGCTGATGAAAGTTGGTATGAACTTGCTCTTTGTAATTGTACTCTTCATAGAGCTTATGGTTATAAACTAACCATGATTGATTATCGTTCTGTAAAAGTCAGACAATATAATAATGAAGGTTTGATTAAACTTACTGGTGGTGACAAAGAAAAGATATGTCATTTACCTGTATCTCTAAAGATTAAACTAACTCTGTGTTTACAAGTAGATAAATTAATGTATACTAAATTTGTTAGAAATGAAAATCAAACAAAATGTGGATTTGAAGCGCATCATTGGTAAAGTTGATAACGACTTTAATCTTAGTGAAAGTGATTGGATTCCTCGTGCTGCTGCTTGGATAATTGATGCACTTAGTCAAATGAAATGTCTTCCTATGGCTAAGAAAACTAGAAGACTTCAAATAGTTAATCGTATAGGTATATTTCCTTGTCAGTTAAATGCTACTGACATTAAAGTATTTGACGATTATGGTTGTGAAATAAAACAACTTAAAGCTAATAATAGTTGTTGTAATTCAGGATTTGGTTCTAAAACTAATGTAGAACCTAGTCCTGAAATTGCTGTTATAGATGATACCAATAAAACTGGTCGTAATTTTATGAGGGTTGCAACTATTAGAAGAGCTGATGATAGTCGTAACTTTGTAATAACTAATAATGGTCATATTGAACTCAACTTTGATACTGATTGGATAAATGTTCAAAGTTTTGAACCTATGACTTATTATGATGATTATTATGATTGTGAAGTTCCAATGGTTTATGATAATGGTATTCTATTAGAAGCTATAAGTTTTTATATTTTATATAAATATCTTAGTCGTGGTAGTCATCATCCAGTATATGATTTAAAGAGTAGTAGTCCTGTTACTAATCCTTATATTCAATGGAAAGAATTAAAGAGTAAAGCTATTGCTTCTGTTCGTAATGATTTATATAATGCTGATGGTTGGAGAAACTTCTTCTACAACTCAACATTTGACCCAAGAAGATAATAATTATGAATATAGTAAAAGAACTCAATTTGAATAAAACTCCAAACGTTGTTCCTAACGGAAGTTTGGTATTTGCTAAGAACATTAAAGTTAGTTCTGATAATTCGTATATTACGAATGAAGAAGGATTAACTTATGCTTTTAGTACTCCAGTTGAAGGTAAAATAGTAGGTATAATTCCTTGTATGAAAGAGATTGTAATACTTAGTTACCTTAAAGCTGATACCGATGAACATAGTTCTCATATTTATCGTTGTGTAGAAAATGAAGTTACTGGTCTTCTAGACTTAAATGAAGTAGGTAACGCTTGGACTTATAGCGGTGGTAAAATTGTAGGTACTTATACTTATAATGTAAACGGTGAACTTATTATAGCTATTGGTGAATACGATATTGTTAAAGTTGAAGAAGTTGCTGGTAGAGATGACGATGTTATTAATCCTGGTGATGAAGACGATAATGACAATAAAGTAAACGTTCAAAAAATAACTAAAGAATATATTCCTTTAAAGACTATAAATCTAGATAGAGCTAATGCTAGTGATAATCCTGAAGTATATTCAGTTTGTGCTAACATTCCAATAGCTAATGTAAGTCTTGAAGAAAGAGTTCCTGGTAATAGTATGCCTAATGGTATATATCAATTCTTTATTCGTTATGAAATAGATAAAGATTATTATACTAATTGGATGCCTTTAGGTGGTTCTTATCATGCTCTTAATATAGAGAATAAAACTGTAATTAATCATATATATGATGTTACTGGTGGTTCTAATTTAGCTTTAACTCGTTGTGTAGCTGCATATAATAACGATAATAAAGATTGTAACTATAATTTTAAGTTTCGTATAAAGTTTGATGATACTTATAATTATAAAGCTTATCAAATAGGTTATATACTTAAACATGAAGAAGCTGCTCTAGCTCGTATTTGGCGTAAGTTTAATACTGACGTTCGTGACTTCATTTTTGATGCTGGTAATTTTGAAGAAACAACAATAGATGAATTAACTGCTAATAGTTTTAATTTATTTAATGTTGCTTCTCTTTGTAATTATGAGAATCGTCTTTATATTGCAAACTATGATGAGAGTGATTATAATGTAGACCTTACAAAATATGCTGAAGGTATTAGAGCAAACATGATTTATGAACCTTGTTCTGATTTAGATTCAGTTAAGATTAATACTATAAATTATGAGACTTATACATTTAGTTGGTCAACTGGTGGTATAAGTGCTGCTATTGTTGAGATTAAAAAACCTTCTAAAGATGTTATTGTAAATGTTAATGGTCAACGTACAACTTATCATACTATAATTAATGCTAGAGACTATAATGAACTTAAAAGATATGTATGTTGGGTAGTATCAAATAATGAAAATATTGCTGATTTTGATAATTGTGCTTTTGGTGGTTATGGTGGCAATCATGTAATTCCATGTACCAATGTAGCTTTTGGCATTTACGGTGCAGACAATCCAACATTTGATATTATTACTGTACCAGTTAACGGTTATTCTGATAGACTATATAGCAATTTAGGTCAAGGTGGTGGAACAAGTCATAAACATACTGGTCTTAAACTTGTAAAAGATGCTAAAGGATTTTTACGTCATGGTTATAGTGCTGTAGCTTCATATCGTCCTAATAGATTTAGAATGAGTAAAGGTACAAATACTAGAACTTATTCAAATACTATTATGGTAGATAATGCTATCAGAACTTTAATGCCTAATAGTGTATATAACTTCTTCATTCATTATGTTCGTAAAGATGGTAGTTATACTAATGGTTATCAATTAAAGAATGATGTTCGTCCTGATGCTATTCTTAATTCTGTATCAATGACAGGTAGTAGATCTGTAGATGTTCAATTAAGTAGATTAACTACGTTAAGTGAAAGAACTAGTAGTATTACTTCTGGTAAGGATAGAGATTTTACTAGTTTACTTTCTATTGATGCTCTTAAAGATAAGTATGCTTATGAAGTTGTTAGTACTGCTGTTTCTCCTAGTTATTCTGATACTCTAAGAGGTACTAGTTTTGGTTATTATAAGAATTATAATGGAGACCTTTTATTTAAAACTGGTTCTACTCATAATTTTAATAATACTAATGATAATGTACTTTATAGAATTAAAGTTGGTTTTACTAATATAAAAATACCTGATGGTTATATAGGTTTCTTCTTTAGTTATGAAAAGCCAGAAACTACAAATAGTTATCAAGCTTATTGTATTAAGAAAACAAACACTGGTGCATTGTTTAAAGCTAGTGAAGTAGAAACAGGTAAGATTAACTATAATGGTTCTATTTATATTCCTGAATATAAAATAACTAGTAATGGTTTTGAACTTCCTACTACTAATCCTGCTTATATAAATAATGCTGGTATTGTAGCTAGTAATGCAGTAGATGATGACGATTTAACCAATACTGTAAATACTGCCGGTTCTGATGGTGGTATAGTTCTTTCTCTTAAAGACGGTAAAGGTAAAGTTATTCCTGAAATAGGAGAAGTAGGAAATGTTATGATATTCAATCGTAACATATATTGTAAGAAAGATAAACAACTTATTAGTTTTGGTCCTATATGTTTTAAACATTCAGATGTTGAAACTTATAGTTATGCTGATAGTAATGATGCTGATAATTTTCCTAATAATTATGTTAATGATTACGATTTTAATTATCCTGCTTTTTATGTTAATGATAAAACTTTAGTATATGACCGTAAGGTATATATATCTGATACCGGTAAAGTATACGATATATCTGAAAGAAATGCTATTGCTAAAGATTGGACATCATTTACTACAGCTTATGCTAGAATTGTCAATTATAGTAAGTTTAGTAGAGTTAATACAAATGCTATTTCAATAAAGAAAGAACCTGAGTATTTAGTAGGTGTTTTAGGTAGTGAAGAAGGTGGTACTGGTACTCATCAACGTAGTGCTAATATTATTGTTAAGCCATTGAATGCTACAGACCTTATAGAATTAAAAGATACGTATATAGAAAGTAATTATAAACTTTATACTAATTATAAAGATAATCTTAATTATGATTCTTATAAACGTGCTACTATTCGTCGTAGTGATGTAATTGGTGATGAAAGTCTTGCTAACTCATGGAGACACTTTAGAGCGAATAACTATAAAGTGCTTTCCAAGAACAAAGGCAACATTACAAATATCATTGGCGTAGGCACTGCATTTTTCGTCCACACAGAGCATTCTTTATTTTACCTTAATAGAGATAACCTCCTCAAGACATCGGGCGATACAGCGCAATTAAAAATGCCAGATTTGTTTGAAGTAGAACCTATTGAACTATTTACTAGTAATCATGGTTATGGTGGACTTCAACATCCTCAAGCCTGGACTGTTAATAGTAATGGTTATTGGTTTGTAGATGCAGACAATAAAAGAATATATAACTTTGATAATAATCATCTTACTGATTTAACTAGTGATATTCTTAATTGGATAAACAATGTTCAAATAGCCGATGCTCACATGGTTACAGATTTTGCTAATGCTCGTGTAATTATGTGTCTTGCTTATTATAGTGAAGATGTTGGAGATAGAGAACATAATCAGCCTGCTTATATTACTTTATCGTTTAATATGATTAGTAAGAAATTTGTTAGTCTTCATGACTATAAGTTTAACTTAGGTGTAAATACTAAAAATCATTGTTATTTTTATTATGCTGTAACAACTAGTTCTTTCCTTTATTGTTTCCATAAAAATACTCCTTTAGGATTCTATGGTAAAACTGGAGATTATGCTGGACTTGATGACCATGCTTATGGTTTCCCAGCTATGAGTACAAATCTTACTATAAAGAAAGAAGATGGTACTGAAGAAACTAGAACTGTTCATCCTGCTATATTTGATGTTATCGTAAATGAGAATTATAATATTCCTAAATGTATTAATTCTATTAGTTATATACTTAATAAAGAGTATGCTTACTTTAGTAATCAAGTTACTAGAATGGCTGAACCACTTATGGGCAATGGAACTTATGGAGATGTAGAACATTATAGTGGTGATAAACTTCGTATTTATACTGATAGTAATGATACAGGTGACTTAGATATTTCAGGACATAAGATGATTAATGATGATACTGTAACTAGAGATAGAACTCCAGATTACAAAGTTCCTTATTATGATAAAGGCATTTGGAACTTTAATTATATAAGGAATTATATTAGTAGTAAACTTACTAAAGAAGAGATATGTAAACGTTATAACTTGGATATTAATAATCTTACTCCTACACAAGAAACTAAGATTCAAACTATGCTTAATAATCCAAGTGATGAACGTAATCTAGTTTATGGTCGTTATTTCGTTGTTAGATTTATCTTTAGAAATATAGATAATGTTCCTTTTAGATTTGAGGATTTAAATATTAATTATTCAAAATATTAAATTATGACTGGAAAAATTAAAAGAAGAAGTCTTCGTTGTGGTGGTAGACCTAAAGCTGACTTCGGTAGTATTTTTACTACATTTATTGCTCCTGCTTTAGGTGTTGCAGGTTCTGTAGCGGATTCTGCTATAAGTAAAACCCAAGTTTCAAAGAGCAATACTAAACCGGCTGTTAAAGATACTAACACAGAAGTTACTAATAATAATACTTCTGTTGAGAATCTTCCTACTATTCAAGTTCCTACTAAAGAACCAATTAGTGGACTTGTTACTAGTAATACTGTTATTCCTCCTGACCCAACTAAAACTCCTGCTATGAGATTAGGTGGTAGAAAGAAATGTTGGATTGGTACAGCTATTATGGGTGCTACTAGTATAGCAGGTTCTTTATTTGGTGGTGCTGCTCAAAAAAGAGAAATGCGTCGTCAAAAGAATATTCAAGATTGGCAGAATACAACTCAAGAAGCTGCTAATATGACTTCTGTTCTTAATAATAGTCAAGATTATCAAGAAAATTATCTTAGACAATTCAGAACTGCTGCTAGACTTGGTAAAACTCTTGGAGCTAAAGGTATTTATATTACTGATGGTGGAGATGCTACTAAGATAGGAAACAACACATACCTTCTACGGGGCGGCTCTCATGAAGATGTGAATGAGACTGGTCAAACTGGTATTGGTATTAATGTTGGTGGTAATGAAGTTGAAGCTGAAGGCGGTGAAGTTGCTCAGAAGAAGAATGGTGCTCTAAGAATCTTTAGTGCTCAACCTATTCTTGGTAATGGTATGAGTCCTGCTCAAGCTATTCTTAGAGGTTATAATAAAGATAAAGTATTTAGTCAACAACAAGCTTTTAAGAAAAGAAATGGTCTTAAAGATGATGGTAGTAAAGCTAAACATGGTACAGAAGTTCCTTACAAACGTATTCATATAAACGAAGATGGAACATTTACAGATACTTTAACTGGTAAAAATTATAATACTTCTGCTACAAATGGTGAAGATGTAGTTATTACTGGTAAAGCAAATCATTGGAAAGAAGCTGGTAAAAAAGATACTAGTTCTTACTTTGACCCAATGGGTGCTATAAATTTTGCTACAGCTGCTGGTGCTCCTATTCTTAATGCTAATCCTAGTAACGTTGTTGGCTCCATTCGTGATAGTAAAAACTTTAATGATTTTGTTCGTCATTATATGATGCAAGATACTGGAGGTTTTGTTAATACAAAATGGGCTAAAGAACATCCTTATTTAAGTTTAGGTATTAATACTATCGGTGATATAGGATTAGGTATTGGAGCAAATAAAGCTGTTGATATTCTTCGTCATCCTCTAGAGTATGGTAAATATGGCTATAAACTTAATAAGCTTTATAAAAAAGCAGGTCTTTTAAATAGAGGAGAATATAAGACTAGTCAAGAAAATTATGAGAAATTATTAGATTACTATTTAGGGAATAGACCTTATGATGAAGGTGCTATAGATTACGCTTATGATGTTAAAGTAAGAGATAATGCAGAACGTCTAAATCCTGATATGTTTTATAGTTATGTTACTCCTAATAAAGTAGAAAGAGCTAATTTTAGACGTGTTTATGCTAAAAAAGCTACAGATGATGCGTTTACTGAAATGCATACTCCTATACGCTATGGTTTTAATAAAGGTATTATTGCAGATTATGATGACTTAATGAATCATAATCCGGAATATTATAAATTCCTTGAAGAAACTAATCTTCCTTGGAATGAACAAAGTACTGTAGATGCTTTTTTAAAACGTCAAAAAACTTCTCTTCGTGGAGTTTATGCAGATGATAAAGAAACTGCTAAAAAATATCTTACTGAAATTCAAGCAAAACGAAAAGGAGGAGATAGATTAGATACTAATGGAGGATTGTATTCTTCTAATAGTACAGGTATAGCTGATGCGTTTAAAAATCCAGATAATGGTGTATCAAATGGTTATATTGGAAAATTACATTATGATTTTGGAATAAATAGAGATAAGCCTATTGCAGACCAATTAAGACAAGCTAGAATGAAAATAGTTAGAGGTGGTAAAAATAATGTATTTGCTGGTACTAAATATTATACAGAAAGTATAAAAAATGCTAGAAAGCAAGGTGCTGTAGGTATAGAAGACAATTATGGAAGGAGTAATGGTGATGTTTTGAACGTAACAGAACGTGCTTATCTTCCTGGTTCTGCTAAACAAGATAAACTTACATTACAAAATTTAAAAGAATATTTAGCTCAAGAAAATCAAAGAGGTCGTTGGAATACTAGCGGAGTAGATAAAATGAAAGAAGATGAGGAATTATTTATACCTAGACAATATAATCGTTTTGATGATTTTATTAGAGAAGCTAGAATATTTATGAAACCTAGAAGAGAATATGATTTTAATAAGGTTAGTAAATTTCAAAACGATGTAATAGATAGAATTAGGTCTAGAAGTAAATATAGAAATAAACTTATAGATAAGAGTAGACGCTTGCTTAAAAGAAACGAAAAAAATAGTGACAATTTTGATATAGATAATACAATACCTATAATGGATTTTGATGAACCATTTAGATTTGGTGGTCGTATTAAACTTAGAAATGGTGATTTAACTTCTAAAGATAGAGGTTCTTCTAAACATCCTTATCCTTCTGTATCATCTAAAGACTTTGCAGGTGGCGGCAGAAGTTATCCTATTCCAACTAAAGCTGATGCTGTTGATGCTTTAAGACTTGCTGGTCTTCATGGAAGAAGTGATGTTAGAAGTAAAGTATATAGTAAATATCCTAGTCTTAGAAAGAAGAGTTTGTTAGGTAGTTCTAACCGCCCCATAAAAGATATGAGAGCTAAAGCTGCTATTGGTATTTATACTCCTTTCAATAAACGTTATACTTCTATTTATGATGCTCCAGATTATGATTCTGATTATAATGGCGGTAATGTTTTAGGCAATGGTGAAGTAACAGTTACAGCTAAGAGAATTAAGCCTACTTTTATGAAACCAAATAATGATGCTATGAATATCATTAATCATCCTGCTAATGAAACTCCTTATATTCCACAACATCATAATCGTAGTCGTACTATATTTAGTGGTGGAGATTATTTAGGATTAGGTATTGATACTCTTGCTGCATTAAGTACAGGTCTTGTAAATTATAATACTGCTGGTAAGTATACTCTTCCTGATAGAGCTCCTATTATTCAGGCTAGTAAATTACCTACAACTTATAATGTCAATCCTGAAATAGAAGAGGTTAAACGTTATAGAGATAGACTTACTGGACAAACATTCAATAATACTTCAAGTTCTGTAGCTGCTCTTAATAGAAGTGGTGCTATCAATCTTGATGCTCTTTCTAATCTTAGTAAACTTTGGGCTACTAAAGAGAATGAAGAGAACAAGATGCTTACAGAAGATGCTAAGAATCAACAAACTGTTGCAGCACAAAATGTACAGAATGAACTTGCTCGTCAAAGTGAGATTGCTAGAATTAAGAATGAAGCTACTCAAGCTAAGGGTGATGCTCTTAATGTTGGTCTTAGTGGATTGTCTCAAGCTTGGACTAATTTCTGGACTGCTGGTAGAACTGCTTATGAGGATGACCAATCTAGACGTGCAATGATTGCTTCTAGTAAAGAAGCTACTCCTACTAGACTTTCTGAAATGGATTTTGATTTGTCTCCTGACATTTTAGCTAGTCTTTATAGAACTGCTAAAGATGATAGAACTAAACGTTTCTATTTGTCTAGATTGTCTCCTAAACAAAGACAAAAATACGGTATAAATTAATATTATATAAATACTTCTGATAGTACTATTACTATCAGAAGTTTTACTATTTTTGTAATCAGTAATTAAATAATAATATTATGGCTTATAAAAACAATCAAAGTGGTATTACTATTGGAGGTTATGTTCCTCAACGTGTACCAGTTCGTTCAAATCTTGAAGCTCTTAGTCAAGCATTAAATAAAATTGATGAGCGTTCTGATAAAGCAATTCAACAAAAGTCTGCTATTACAAACGCTATTGGTCAATTAAAACTTAATGCTGCTGAAGATAAGTGGAAATATGATTATGCTAAACGTATTGAACAAAAGATTAATGATGCTGCTCAATATGGTGATTATAGTAGAGCATTAGATGTTGCTACTGAACTTGCCGGTAGTGCTACTTCTTCTCCTGAAGTTACTGGTCGTATTCGAGCTAATGAGCAATACGAAAAAGCAAAACAAGCTGTGGATAATAATGGTAATATTAGTTCCCTTACTAAACAAGCTTGGACTTTATCTAATAAATATCATTATGAAGATACTTATGACGATAAAGGAAATATAGTTGGAGGCACTGAATGGAAAGCTAGTTGGACGCCAGTAGAAGAAGTAGATAATCTTGCTATGATGAAAAATGCTGTATCTATTATTGGTATAAGTAGTACAGAAAGTTCTAAAACTACAGGAGATTCTACTAAAACTGCTAAGGGTACAGGTAGTGGTTTTCAAAGAGTTAGAGGTTCTAGTAGAACAGCTCTTACTTATAAACAAGTTAAAACTCAACTTACTGATGTTATTAAGAATGACCCCAAGTGGAAAGCTAGTCTTGAACAAGAATATATGGTTAATGATATTCTTCTTAAAGATGTAAATAAACAAATAGCTGAAACTACTGATGCTAACGAATTAGCTAGACTTGAAAGTAAGAAAGCAGAATATATGTCTAATATTACTAATGATAGAGGTATTGTAACTGGAGATTATGTAGATGTTTTATTTAAAAAATATCCTAATCTTATTAAGAACTTTACATTTAGTAGAATTGGTAATACTAAAGTTGATACAAGTTCTAAAGATGACTACATTCCTCCTACAGGTAATATAAGTGGTAGTGGTAATGGTGGTGGTAATCCTTATCTTACTGGTTATAATGATGACGATAATGTGAAAGGTAAACCTGGTCAAAATAATTAAACATATAAAACTATGGCTCTTTTTGAATTTGAAACTTATAATAAATTTCTTAATAATAATGATTATAATGGAGCTGCTAATTATGCTTCTAAATCATATTTTAAAGATAAGAAACAACAAGCTAGAATGCTTGATAATATTAAAATTCTTCGTAATAAAGGAAGAATTTATAATGGTATGATGAATAATGCTAATGAAGACCAAAAACAAGCTTTAGCTTTTAAGACTGCTATGGATGCTGGTACTCCATTAGATTTAAAGAATAAATATTATAAACGCTATGTTGATGCTGTTAATAATTTATTCGGAACTGATGCTACTAGTATTGCTGTAGAATTTGATGGTGCTAAAACTAAACGTTATGCTCGTATTCCTGGTGTATCTGATGTTATGGATTTAGTTGGAATTGGTGGTAATATTGATTGGTTAGCTAAAGATGAAGATTATGGTTTTGATGGTTTTCAACAATTCCTTTCTAATATGGGATATTCAGATGATGCTAAAGGTAAAGCTGCTTTTAACAAATTAGGATTTAAACAAGAAACTATTAATGGTAAGACTAGACTTACTATAAGTAAAGATAATCCTAATTTCTATAAAGCTATGATGGCTCTCCATAATGTAGATACTAATCATGTTCCTGGTAGTGGAAATAAAGCTATTCAAGAAGGTATTAGAGGAGAAAAACGATTTAAGCTTGCAGGTGTTGATAGAAACGGTAAACTTCTTAAACTTCAAAATGGCAATCAAACTTACACAGAATCTGGTTCTGCTGCTTGGGGAGAAAATAATAAAATCTCTAAAGGTATTAGTCAAACTTTTGGTGTTATAGACCAAGATTTAACTATAAATGAACGAGGTATTTCTGATGATAATTTTGTAAATCCTGATTTTGCTTATAATAGTACTGTATTTGAGAATGAAGCTATTGCTAATCAAGAGAATTTGCAAAGAAATAAAAGTAGGATTCGTGACCAATTTGGAGCTTTAGATGATGTAATACAATCAACTAAAAATATAAACAATGAACTTACAGCTAAAGAAAAAGAACGTACAAAAGATTTTGTAATGTCTACTACTGTAAGTGGCAGTTTAGGTGCTGGTATGGCTAAACTTGAATCTGATTTTAGTAGAGGTTTAGTTGATGCTCAATCTTATAATATTTATAAGAAAGAAATTGAAGAGCATTATGAAAATCTTCTTAGTGGTGCAGATTTAACTCAATATAATGTTTATGCTGCAAACGGTGATGATACTACAGTTATGACTCAGTATAATACCGAAGATAGAAATAAACTTAATGATATTATTGCTAATGCTATAGGTAGTAATAGACTAAGATTTAGCGCTGCTATTATGGGTAATAAAAGTGGTACTATGATTACTATTTTACCTAAAGAAGATAAAGACGGTAAGCCTATTACTAAAAAAGCTAGCATATTTGTAGAAGATTTGTTTAAAGGTTCTGTTGAAGAAAGTCTTAATCGTGATACTAAAATGCGTGCTCTTAAAGAACTTAATGGAATGGAATATTATGGATATAGATATACTATTCCTGCTTTAGGAGATAGTGAAGGTGGAGAATTAGGTATTGATGTTGGAGCTAATGAAGCTTATCTTCTTAATAAAAATGGCACTAAAAGTTTTATTAGTAAAGCTAAAGCTCAAGATATGATTAATCGTGCTGAGATACTTAGCGATTTTATTGATTCTGCAAATCAAACATTTTTTGATGAAGATGGTAATTTTGTAAGAAATAAAAATATTGTCAATGAAGTTAGTAATTGGGCTAATGCTGCTACATTAGAACTTTATAATGCTACAGCTGAAAGAGCAAAATTACTTAGTAATCAAGGTTTGGATAATAGTCTTGAACTTGATTATCTAAAAAATAAACATGCTCTTATTAGAAATTATATTCTTGATTCTATTGGTTATTTTGATAATAATAATAATTAATATACAACAATATGGATACTACTCAAATTACATCTAAAGGTGGTTATGAAGAACTTAATCCTCTTTGGACTAAGTCTAAGAAAAATAATCAACCTAAAACTATACTTACAACTAGTCCTCAAAAAGGAGGACTAGTTGATTCTTTTTATAATGCAAATCCTGATAATTTTGTTTTCGATAATGCTAATAAATATATTAATTATGGCATTACTCCAAACAAAGTTGCTCCTAATCTTGATAAAGAACTTGCTGAAGCTCAATCAAACTTTGCTAAAACATTTAATTCTTTAGGTCAAGCTCTTGTTAGTGAAACAATTCTTGGTACAATTAAAGCTGTGCCTGATTTGTTTGATGCTGTTGCTAATGGTGTATTTCAATCTGATGGAGATTATCAAAATCCTATTAGTAATAAACTTCAAGAGTGGCAAGATTACTTTAGAAATGAAGTTGCTCCAATATATAGTGACCCAGAGCGTAATGATATTTATAATGGAGGTCTTACGAATTGGGGATGGTGGACTAGTAATGCACCTAGTGTAATGTCTAGTTTAACTTTGCTTCTTCCTAGTACTGGTATTGTTAAAGGTATTGGTTATCTTGGTAAGCTTGCAAAGACTTCTAAGTTAGCTAGTATGACTAGAAATGGTATTAAAGGTATTGCTGGTATAGATAGAGCTATAAATTCTAATAGAGAACTTAATGCTTTACAAAAAGGTATTAATAAAATTATTGGTAGTAATGGTATTGTTGTTGGTTCTGATGTAGAAAGTGCTGCTAGTAGATTTGCTAGTATTGGAGGAAATGCTCTTTTACAACGTACTATGGAGAATTATCAAGAAGCTCAAGGTGTATATAAAGATATGTACAATGAAGCTTATGATAATCTTAATAGAATGAATGCTCAACAATATCAAGCTTTTGTTAATAAGAATCCTGAACTACTTCAAGATACTGATACTAATGATAAAGAAGCTGTTGCAAGACGCATTGCTAAGAAGTCTGCTGATACAGATTTTCTTATGAACTATAGTAATATAGTATTTGATGTTATTCAAATGTACGGTCTTCGTAACATGTGGAAAGGTATTAGAAATTCTGATGCTGGTAGTGCTGCTGTAAGTCGAGCTGCAAGATTAGAAAAACTTAAAGTTGGTAAAACTGCTGAAGAATTTGAAAAATACTATGCTAATATAGGTAAGATGAAGAAAGCTGGTTGGTGGATTAAAGACCATGCTAAAGCTGAGAAACTTGTAATAGCTGGAGAACTTAGTGAAGGTATTGAAGAAAGCGTTAACTATATATCTCAAATGGATGGTATGAATGTTGGTAAACTTCTTCTTAGTGAACAAGATGCTGACCATTCTCCTTTTGATAATCGTCTTCAAAAATATCTTAAAAGTGGAGGACTTGCTGACTCTGCTTTTTGGGGTGTACTAGGTGGTGTTGTATTTCATCATTTAGGTAGTGGTTTTGGACGTGTTAGACAAACATTTGAAGATAGGGCTAATAAAAAAGAAGATAAAACTACTGGTGAACAAGGTAAGTCTTCACCTTTTAGTATTAGTGAACTTGGCGAAACTAAGTCTCGTAAAGCTGATATTGCTCACTGGGGAAAAGATACTAATCTTTATATTGAAAGGATGAATAAAATCAATGATGGAAAGAATCCTTTTGATGGTGATAAAAATTTTACTAGTCCTGAAGAAAGTCAAGCTGCTAAAGAAGCTGCTGAAAATGACTTTATTACTACATTAGCATTACGTGCTGGTCATCATGGTAATCTTGATTACTTGAAATCATTCTTACAAAGTGAAGAAGTTCGTAAAGCTATGGTAGAAAAAGGTGTAGTAAATGAAGCGGAATCTAAACAAATTCAAGCTAATAATGTTGCTAAAGTTGATGCTGTTATGGACGCATATACTAAAGAACTTTCAGGTCTTATAGGTATTGTTCAAAATAGAAATCATAACAAAAAAGAACCAGACCGTGTTCCTATTGAATATCTTCAAGAGATAGCTAGTGCTAATGTTGTTTATAATCAAAAAATAGCAAATACTAAAAATAAAGAACAAGTTGCAGATAATCTTATAAACACAGTTCTTAATGAAGAAAATATTAGAAAAGTTATTGGTCAAAATTATACTGGTGAACAAGTAAAAGGTGCTGTTCGTCATGCTCTTATAACTAATATGATTAGTGATTTGTATGCTAGAAAGAAAGACCTTATAGCTAAGAATCGTAAGACTATTAGTGATAAAGTAGCTATTGATAATATTAATCGTACTATCAATGAGTATAGTGATATGCTTTCTAATGATGAACTTCGTCTTACAACTGCTGTTATGCTTGCTAGCGAAAGAGACGAGCAAGGTAATCTTGGACGTAATAGTCAAGACCCTTTAGCTAAAGCTTATGATGATTTATTTAGTGGTGTTGATGAAAAAGGGGTTCAACTTACAGACGAAACTATTGTTCGTAACTTTGAAAGATTTGCTAAAGAAAATGGTCTTTCTAAAAGACTTGCTGAGTTTGATAGTTCTAATAACGTACTTAATCAAATTCAAACTGCTAATAATAATATAACTAGAATTAATAATCTTGTTAAAGAAGCCGATAAAGAAAAGAATAGTACTGGTATTAAACTTTCTGACCTTATTTTTAAACAAGCTGAACTTGAACTTTCTCGTAGATATGACCAAGCTCAAGTTGTCAATAACGAATCAGACCTTGCTGCTGAACTTAATTATAAGCAAAACACTATGAATGAAGCTCGTAAAAAAGTTATTGACACTAGTTATAAATATATTGATGATTTAGCTGATAAATATAAAGATGAGGAAAATGGTAATATTCGTGCTGCTGTAAATGCTTACTTTAATGATGAGCAAAATAACTTTGATGATGCTACTTCTTTTATGACTAATAAAGAAAGAGAAGCATTCAAAGAAAGTCTTGACGCTCTTCATCTTAGTAATGGTCTTAATTATAGATTAGCTAATACAATTCAATATAGCTTAATTCTTAGAACTAAAATTAAAGCTGCTAGAAATAAAGCTAATGATGGAGAAGAAGAACCTGAAAATACTACAAGTAGTACTACTACAAATGGTAATACTCCAGCTCCTACTCCTAGTCCTGCTCCAGCTGCTAGTCCAACTCCTGCTCCTCAAGGTGAACCAGAACAGTCAGACACGCAAAATAATGCGCCACAATCGCCTCAACCTACCCCGACGAATAATCAATCAGCACCACAATCTGAAAGCTTTCAGGCGCAAGGAAATACGCAACAGGGCAATTCTCAAAAGGAAAAGGCTAAGCCAAAGTTCGATGCAAGCAAGTCACAAAACTTGTCGTTTAATGATGATGGTGACGTTACTGGAATAACTAGTGAAGATAATGGTCGTTTTACTCTTGTACCTGGAGAAAATAATCAGTATGAAGTTATGTCTAATGATGGTAGACATGCTTGGCATGATGATAAACTTTTTGAGAATGCAGAGCTTGCTAATGAAGATGATATTGAACTTGTTCATAACCCTTATATTACTGTTGATGATGATGGTAATGTTATTGGTTTTGAAAAAGGTTTATTAGGTACAGAAGCTGATGTAGCAGCTTATGAAAAAGCTCTAGATGAACAAGCTAAACAAGAAGAAGAAAGTAAAGAAGAAGAGGAAGATAACTCAGCTACCACATCTTCTACGGGGAGGCTTGAGGAAACAACTCCTCCTCCTGCTACTAGTGCTGAGGAAAGTAACGAAAAGGAAGAACCAACTACTCCTACTACTGAGACTAAGAAAACTATTGCTAATCTTGATATGAATGAGAGCACAGCTTTAAATATGGAACTTAGTCGTAATATCATGGGTGCTTTAATGGATGATAATGCTAATGTAGATGAAGTAATTAAACAACAAAAAGATGCTCTTATTTCTCAAGGATTTGATAGTGATGAAGTTAATAAATATGTAGATAATTATGCTGATGAAGCTAAAGCTATGTTTGGCTCTTCTGTTGCAGATTTATATCTTCAAACTGTTTCTGTAGAAACTCAGAAGCTTGATAATCTTACTGGAGAATTTATTAAAGCTGCTGATGATTGTCTTAATACTTACGCTAAGAATACAAAGATGGTTCAGCGTAATGGAAAATACTATGGTAGACTTGAAGATATACTTAGATATATAGAGCAAGAATCTAAATATACTGGTGCTCCTGAGATATTTTATAATTCTCTTAAAGATTATCTTACTAGTGAAGCTGCTAAAGATAAATTTGTTTTAACTGATGTTGAAGAAATAGATAAAGCTGATTTCTTAAGTAATGTACATAAGAGTAGTTATGTTCGTAGTGTAGAATTTGGTGCTCAAAGCCTTATTACTACAGTTAAACTTGACTTATCTGAAGTGACTGACGAAGATGGTATTAAAACTGCTCAGAAAGAACTTAAATTAGTTAATTCTAATGATGCTCTTGAAACTGAAATAAGTAAAAAGAATAATACTAATACTACTATTCTTCTTTACAAACATAACGGTGTTACTATAGGTTGGCAAGCTTTAGCTAGTATTGATAAAGGTACTGGTCTTTATGTTAGACCTGCTGATGATTGGATGCATACTATTGCTGGAGACAATAATACTCCTGATGGTCCAGTTAAAGAATTTATTAAAGATATTCTCAGTAGAGATACTATTGATGGAATAGATTATTCTACTCTTGATGATATTATTTATAGAGCAGCTTTTGATAAGTTATCTAAAGATGAATATAAACAATTAGTTGCTGCTTTTGCTTCTCATAAAGGAATACAACGTGCAGTTAATAATCATTATGTTAGAGATGCTGAAAATCCTAATTATGAGAAACTTCTTAATGGTCTTGCTAAACTTTGGAGATATTGTTATCAAGTAAAACCTACAAATAATGTAGCTGTTGGAGAATATAATGATATTCTTATTGACAGTATTGATACATATTATGACAAACTTAGAGAAGAAATTAATATTGCTACAAATGTAGCAAATGGAATTTATATTCCTAGAGTTAATGTTCTTTCTAAAGGTGAAGTAATTCGGGCTCATAATAAAGAACTTACTCCTGATGGAAAAACTAGACCTTCTAAAGATGTAGCTCGTCCAGTAAAAGAAGTTCTTAGTAATAGTAGTGAAGCTTATATAGGTGCTACTTCTAATGGTTATGTGGCTGTTTCAGGATTAGGTACTCAAAAGTATACAGGTTATAATAGTGCTAGTGGACAAACATTCTTAGCTCTTCCTAATACTAATGGTACTATAGATTATGTTGCAGCATTTCCTAGAGTTTATATAGGAGATACTTATTATCGTAATGGAGAGAAAGTTAATGCTCCTGAAAATAGAATACTTAATTCTTTAGTAGATTCTGTTACTGCTCAATTAGAAGATAGACTCGCTAATGTTAAGTCTCTTGATGATTGGAATGAAGTTAAAGAATTTATTAATGATATATTTAATTTTAGACGTAATGCTATCTTGTCTTTAGGTAATTCTATTGTTGTTCAGAATAATGGTAATTTAGTTCTTAAAGCTAACGGTCATGAATATACATTCTTTGCTCGTAGTGCTAAAGACCCTAATGCTGCACCAAATGTAATTAAACGTAAAGATGGAAAGCTTTATAAGTTTGATGATGTATCTGATTTGATAGAAGATATTAAAGCTAGTGCTAAAATTAATATAAGTTCTAGTCTTCTTAATGGAGATAACAATACTAATCTTCCTACTAAAAATAAATTTATTAGTAGAGATAAGACAGGTTTTCATATTAATATTCCAGCATATAACGGAAAGAATGCTTTTAATATTAATAATAGTACTTATAGTCAATTCCTTATCGATAACAATTTAGTTCGTGTTGATTTGGAACAAGAAAATAGTTCTAATTATAGAGCTGTTGGTGTTGATAAAATAGGTAGTAATCAAACGCTTCAAATTGATATATTTGATACTTCTGAAAGCCGCCCCGTAGAAGACGTAGTAGATGAAACTCCTACTGATACTCCACAAACTATTGTACGTAATGCTATAAATAGTATTATTAATAATGATAGTATTGCTAATAAAGGTGAAACTATTGCTGAGTATCTTCTTAGCGAGAAATCTAAAGATTCTCTTAGTAAAATAGTTAAACTTAAAAAATATAATAGAGTAACTGATGCTATATTCCCTGAAAACTTTATCTTTGATGATGATAAGATACAAAAGTTTAGAGAAAGCGATGAAGCAAACAAAAATGCTTTAGCTTACTATGATTCAGAAAATGAAGAAATAGTTGTAGGTAATGATTGGTTAAGTAGAACTGTTGATGCTAATACTGCTGGCGATGATGCAGTTCGTGTTCTTATCCATGAAAAACTACATAGTCAAATCAATAATAGTAGAAATCCTAAGCAGTTTAGAGAAAAGCTTAGAACTATATATGATGATTTTGTTAAAGCTATTGATGCTGATTTAGCTAATCTTAACGATAGTACTTTCGATGAGATTAATGCTCGCTTTGATAATAAAGCTGCTAATATAGATGCTCTTCGTGGTTATCTTACTCATATTAAAGAATATCAGTTTGAAAAGTTTAGTACAAGACCAGATACTCAACTTGAAGAGTTCATTGTAGAATCTCTTACTTCTAAAGGTCTTATGGATTATCTTAATTCTGTTAAAGTTGAAGGTGAACATAAAGGTAAAGCTAATACTCTTTGGCAAAAGATTATGGAGTTCATAAGTAGACTGTTTGGTATTGAAATTCGAGATGAATCTCTTAGAGCTAAAGAGTTTAATATTCTTGCTAATAAATTCAAAGAAAATAAAGTTGCTCCTAAGACTGAAGTTAAAGAAGAAACTAAAGCTCCTGTTGAAGGTACTCTTGAATTTAAGGAAGATGAAGTTAAGCCTGAAGAAAAAGTTCCTGAAGAAGTTCCTGCTGATGATAATATTACAAATATTACAGAAGGTAATGATGCAGTTGATGAAGATGAACTTGATGATTTACTTAATATGGGTAGTAGTGTTGATGATAAAACTTTAGGTAGTTTTTCTTCGTTATACTCAGCAGTCCGGGCACTTCCAATGGATGAACAATCCCGTATGTTCGATATGGTTGAGCGTGGTGAGTTTTCTATATCTTGTCGATAGATTATTCACAGAATAAATTTTATGGTTCTAGAGGAGAATTTAAAATCCTCTAGAACTTTATTGTTTAATTAAATAATATAATTATGGCTAATTGTCCTATTACACCTAAAGATTTTTTAGGTACTGAGACTGGAACCCGTCTCAAAGAACTTTGTGGTAATGATGTAGTTAAGTTTAATGCTATAACTACATTAGTTTATAATCCTGAATCCAAGACTGGATTTACTAAAGATTTTGATGATTACCGTTTAGGTAATGATGCTGCTCAAGAAGCTCTTGAATTTTATAATTCAAGACATTTTAGTGTTGGCGCTCAAACTACTAAATCTAAGTTTAATGATATTGTTACTAGATTTGGTTATACTAGTACTACAGCTAAAGTTATGGCAAATAGAATTATAGGTAATAATATACTTACTTTCTTTGCTAATGACGTAGTTAAAGGCAAATTTAATAAAGATAATAATAATGCTAATTTTTATGCTAATAGAGTTGTATCTTTTGGTGCAGTTCAAGTAGCTAAAAAGTACTTTGAAAATAAAGGTCAAAAATTTACTAATAAAGAAATACTTGGTTTAGTTAATCAAATTCTTGGATTTACTAGTGATGGTGATTTTGAAAAAACAGATGATGTTTTTGCTAATGCTAGTAGAGAAGATAAAAACTTTTATGCTATGGTTAAAGAAATGATTCTTAATAAAGTTTCTTTCTTTAATTCTATTTATGCTGGTGATAGTCGTCTAGGTATGCTTCGTTTTAAGTCTGATGAAGCTATTGATGAGAAGGTAGATTTAGATAGTGAAATGGAATCTATTCTTAATGGTAACGAAAATGATGAACTTGCTGACTTTAATAAAGAATTTGATGTAGACGGTACTACTGCTAGATGGGATGATAATAGTGGTATGGGAAGTAATTTTATGAAAGGTATTGATGAAGATATTCGTATGATACTTTTCACTATTCCTAAGCTTAATGATATTAATAAAGTTGATGGCAAATATAATTATGATAGAAGTAATGAACTTGGTACTATTGATTTTATTGATGGTAAGAAAGTAACAGCTGCTATTATATCTAAAATAAGTAGAGATAATATTACTAGTTTTATCAATAGTATTAAGACTATTGCTGAACAAAATAAAGAGATGTCTGGTCTTATTAAACTTTATGAGGATTTAAAAACTAATAGAGATTTTGCTATTAGATTTAGAAGTCAGTTTGTAAAGACTATTATGCCTAAGACTGAAACTAGAACTGAATCTGATGGTACAGTTAGAGCTGTACTTTCTAATAAAGAATCTAATAGAAGACAATCTCTTATATTTAGTTTTCAAAATAATGTAAAGCATACTACACTTAATGTTGACCCAAATGCTATTGAAGTATTTCGTTCTGCTGTAGAAAGTGCTAAAAGAAGATATAAGCTTTCTGCTAAAAATGAGATTAGACGTAATGCTGCATTTGCTGATATTGTTGCTAATTTAACTAAAGCTCTTAAAGCTTATTATCCTGATATGGATGCCAATGCTGTAAGAAATTATCTTATCGGTAATAAAACTAATGGTAGTGTTGATATTGATATTAATACTAGTAATCTTCTTGCTCATTTGAAAAATATTAGTGATGCTTCTACTAAAGCAAATGATAATCTTCGTGAAGAACAAGAACATAAAAGAGAATGGAATAAAGAAGAACATGACGATAATGAAACTTATGTTCCATTACATACTGAAATTATTCCTACTACTGCTGTAGCTGCTGCTAATAGTTTTGCTACTGATATAGAAGCTTATTCTACTGTTGCTCTTCAGTTTAATTCTAAGAATGTTCTTGGTAATCAAAGTTCTGATATTATTAATAGTTCTATGATTACTTATCTTATGAATGCTATTAATGGTACTGAAATGTCTGTTGATGCTGAAGGTAAACTTTCTCCTGAAGCTCTTATTCAATATGGTAATGAAAAGTTCCGTGTTAATTCTAAAGAAAAAGGTAATCAATATAATCTTAGTAATATTCTTCTTGAGCAACGTGGTGTTGATGGAAAGATTAAAGTATTTGGTCTTTTCCGTAAACTTGGAGATAAGTATGTTCCTACAGAATATGCTAAAGATTTGATTAATGTTAGTTTGTTTAATGGTGCTGGTAATCCTAATACTGGTCAGAATGTACTTTATTCTGGTATGAGTAAGATGGATTATATCTATAGTGCTATTGCTAATTTTGTAAATACTGAAGCTGATTATCTTTCTAAGAATGAATATGATATTGATTTTGCTAATTACTTCATGCGTGTTCCTTCTGATGCTCCTAAGAATTTCATTATTAGAGCTGCTAGATATAAAACTAAAGGAGGAAAGTATGGTAATCTTTTCAATGTAGAAAATAGTAAAGAAGTTAATCAAGCTATTGAAACTTATCTTGATACAGAAATTCCTAGTGAAACTCGTGCAGATAATGAAGTAAAAACTTCTAAGTTTGTTAATCTTACTACTAATAAAGAGTATAATCAAATGGTTCGCGATTTGACTACTAAAACTATTGGTCGTAGGAAGATTATGCCTTTTAATATTCTTGAAGGTAAAAATCATAAATCAGGTTCTGAAATTGCTGTTGGCTATAAATATACAGATGATAGTGGTAAAGTAGATAAATATGAACTTCATGGAACTCTTGATATAGATAGTAATGGAACTTATTATATTACTGATGCTAAACCTGTTCTTATTTCTAGTATGAATGAGACTAAAATTAGTGATAGATTTTCTCCTACTCTTTATCAATCTTTAGTATCTAAGATTAATCGTAGAGCTAATGTTACAGGTATGATTGGTAATACTAAAGTAAATAGAGTTATAAATACTAATCATCCACTTTATATACAATATAGAAACATGTTTGTACAAGAACTTACAGACATGGCTCATTCTATTAATCAATGGTTTGAAACTGATAGTACTGGTAAAATTCTTCGTTGGCAAAAGAAAGAAAATCCTGAACTTGCTGACCAACCTAAATTTAAAGGTGATTGGGGATTTGATGAAGAAAGTGCTAGAAGAGCTTATGCTGTTTATGAAGTAGGTAAAGGTCATAAACATTTTGTAGAAATGAATCCTACTACTAAAGCTCTTACTTTTACTGGTAGACTATTTCATGATGATAGATTTGAACTTACTGATAAAGATGGTAATGTAGATAATAAAGCAGAGAAGTTATTAAAAGAAATGTTTCCTTCTCTTTACGGGGAGGATATAGATGGTTATATCCACTTTACTGCTAATGGTGATGAAGTTACTGTAAATCTATCTAAAGAACAAGAAGATGAGATTGCTAATATGATTAGCGATTTTATTACTACTTATGTAAATCAACAAGTTGAAAAGTTTGATAATTTTAAAAGTATAGATGTTGCTAACATTATCAATGATGATAATGTTGCTGATTTTGTACTTAATTATAGACTTATGTGTGGTAACTTTAATGACTTATTTGAAGGTGATACTAAGTTCTATAAAGATAATCAAACTCTTCTTAAACGTACTAAGGAAGACCAGGCTAGTGGAGTACCTTATGGTTTTGCTGATTACACTACTGATTACGCTAATGAAATGGTAGATGTAGCATTTAGTGAACTTAATACTAGTAGAGTTCAAGCTGAATTTGCTAGTTATAAAAATCCTCTTAATGTTACACAACGTAATAAGTTTAGAGGTGTAACTATTAAGAATACTATTAGAACTTCTGAAGAATGTAAAGTTGCGACATTTGATAAAGATGGTAAACAACTTTCTGAAGATGGTAGTCTTGTAAAAGACCTTGTAAAGAATGCTGGTCTTACTATTGACCAAGCTAGAACTTTAATAGGTGGTCCTATTCAATATGAAAACGGTAAACCTGTTATTAAGAATGGTGTTGTTCAAAGAAAAGGTGGTTATCAAGGTACTACTGTAAACGATGCTCAATCTTATATTACTTTTGAAGAATGGGTTCGTCGTATTGCTGGTAGAGGAAAACTTAATGAATATCTTCCTCTTATTAAGAAGATTCAGAATGATGAACCTCTTAGTGTTGGTGATATTGATACTTTTGTACAAGTACAAAAGAACTTCTATTATGACCATTATTTTGATAAGTATTCTAAGAGATTTGTACCTCGTCAAATTAAGAATGCTGAATTTGTTCTTGTACCTAGATTTATAAAAGGTACTCAACTCGAACAAGTTTATAATCTTATGAAAGATAATGGTATCGACCAACTTAATACAGAAGAAACAAGTAAAGCTGGTAAAGCTAGAGTACTTGAAATTTTTGATAGTAAGACTGGAGAAGTAACACAAAAACATATTGATGATTTTAATGCTCATGCTAAAGACTATGTTGAAGAGTATGATTATAATCATCTTTATACTCAGCAAGAAACTCCTCAACACATGAATGCTGAAAATAAAGCTGGTATTCAAATTATGAAGAAGATTGTTGATAATATTCCAGTTAATAATCCTCTACATGATAAAAAAGAAGAATTCTTTAAACTTTATAGTGCTAATATTAGAGATTCGTTTAATAGTCTTGCTAATGAACTTAATATTCCTAAAGACGCTAATGGTAATATTCTTTTTGAAGCAGATGGAACTATTAAAGGTATAGATTATCATACATTCTTTAATAAGTTGAAAGAAGAGTGTATGCGATTAGGTCTTGATAGTAATATGATGGATTATGTAACTCTTGCTGAACAAGCTGTTAATCCTATTACTGGAAGACCTAACGCTAATATGCCTATGATTCTTAGTAATGCTATTACTAAGCTTGAAAGTGTTAGTCAATCTGTATTTAATAGAGCTATTACTCGTCAAACTCTTCCTGGTTTCCATGCTGCTCAGATTACTAATGTTGGTTTTAAAGCAACTAAAGAACAAATTAGTTATTCTAAAGAACTTCGTTATCATCCTGTAACTAAAGAACATCCAGAAGGTGAACGTTATGTTGAAATAATGCTTCCTGCTAGTAACTTTGGTTTTGCTAAGAATACTGATGGTACCTATAAAAAGAATAAAGAAGACCTTCTTAAAGAACTTCAAGCTGCACATCTTGATACTCTTATTGGTTATCGTATTCCAACTGAGGGTAAACAATCTGTTTGTGTAATGAAAGTAGTTGGTTTACTTGATGATGCTCAAGGTTCTACTATTGTTGTTCCTGATGATTGGGTTTCTCAGACTGGTTCTGACTTTGATATTGACTCTGTATATGGTATTCAATATAGTAGTTATGTAGATAAGCATGGTAATATTCGTAAGCAAAGTTATTCTGATGAACTTGATATTTACGATTATGCTAACTATGTAAATAGACATCTTGAGAAAGCTGATAAGATTAAAGATAAGTCAGTTAGAGAAGCTTTTGAAAAACTTAATAAAGAAATAGATGAACAATTTGAAAAGTCTCGTAAAGAATTAGCTGAAGAAGAAACTCAAGCTTATGATGCTTTATCTGATGAAACTAAAAAACTTGTAAAAGCTGCTCATAAAGATTTTGAATCTCAAGCTGTAAAGAATCCAGAAACTGATAAACTTACAAAGGATAGTTATCTTAAACAACTTCAATTTGTAGCTGATTATATTCGTACTAATAAAACTAATCTTGATGCTGCTGATGATAATTTCATTTCAGTACATGAAGATATGGTTGATTCTATTAGTAACGAATATATTGATAAAAAGGCTTTTAAATCTGATAAAGCTAAAGAGATTCTTCAAGGTAGAATTGATAAGTTTAATAAAGCTGCTAAAAAGCTTGGTATTATGAGTTATAATGAGTATTTAGCTCAGAATGTAGAAGATGCTAATACTCGTAATGCTCGTAATAATCGTATTCTTGATGATATGATTGATATTCTCAAAGACAATATATCTCTTGAGGAGAACTTGTCACGTTCTAATTTTGATGATATTATCAATGCACGTGATAAAGTTATTAATCCTGTAGTTAAGAAAATACGTAATGCTAGAAGTTCTTATGACTTCCTTGACCAAGCTGATTATCAAGAAGATGTTATGAGTGGTGCTAAACTTAAAGCATTTAGTGTTACTCGTGATACTTTTGTTTCTGTTTGTAATACTGTTCAACCTACTATCAATAGCGATTATGAAGTAATAATTTCTTATGATAAAGATAAGTATGATGCTAAAGAACTTATAGATAGATTTGGTGAAGCTAATGTTACTACTGATGAAGAGACAGGTGACTATCTTGTAACTCATACTACTATTGGTTGGACCAATGATAATAAAAATGTAGATGGACGTATTCTTACTGCATATACTTCTCAAACTACTGCCCATATTCTTGATGCTGTTAAGGAAGGTGCTATTCCAAATGTAAATGACTTTACTTTTGCAGTATATAAAACTCTTCCTGATATTGGTAGTAATTATGACACAACTGTTGCGTTTATTATGCAGCCTGCTATTAGTCGTATTGTAGAAGAATATAATGCTAATAAGTCTATTTATGCTGAAGATACTTCTAAACCTATTCATAATGCTATTAAAAAATTAGCTATTGAAATGAATATTGGAGTAACAGAAGATGACAATATTAAAACTGTAATAGACAAAGTAAATACTGCTCTTGATACAGAATATAGTCTTACTTCTAATAATAGAGTTATTCTTAATTATAAAGAATTAGCCAATAGACTTAATCAAAAGGAGAGCCGCCCCGTAGAAGATATGATATATGATATGTCTATACTTTTTGCTTATAATGATATTAATCGTTTAGCTCAAGGTATTAGTTCTTTAGCTCGTGTTTGTAATCCTGATAGATTTGGTGCTAAGCAAACTCTTTTTGCTACTAATAAAGTATTTACTGATATTCAAGAAATTGTTAATGGAGAAAACGCTAATATAGAAAATGTTCTTTCTGTTAAAGATAAAGATAATGAAATGTCTTTCCTTGAAGCTATTTATCCTGGTCTTCTTACTAAAAATGCTGCTGGTAACAAAGTTGTAGATATTAGAAGTTATATGATGGATAAACATAATGATAGTCAATCTAAATATCCTTCTCTTCATTGTTTCTTAAAGTATGCTACTGCTACATCTAGTAGTATTAATAGTATGTTGTTTGATACTCAGACTGATAGTTTTAAGAATCTTGTTTATAGTCTTGAAAATACTTTTAGTGATAGAAGTCGTAATATTAATGAGAAAGAATATAATGATTTTCAACAATATATTCTTAGTAGTATATATAATCGTGTTGCTCCAGTAATGTATAGTAGTAAAGTATTTGCTGAACAAGATGGTACATTAGCTTACGGTTTTGATAATGAAAGTGATACTATTGCTGAACGTCAAAGAATCTTTGGATATAATGCTAAACCTCAGTTTAACTTTGATTGTGAATATATTAATAGACCAACTCCTTCTGAAGTAGAAGCTTTTATTAAACTTACTCCTGCTCAAAAGGTTGCTTATCTTCAAAGTAAATCTGAAGATGCTGGTATATTTGGTTTGCTTAAAGTAAACTTGTTCAATCAATATGAATATAATACTACTGGTCAATCTAAGCAAAGTATTCAATTTAAAGATGATACTACTGATGTAGAAACTGCTTATATGTTATTCGACCAAGCAGCTAATAGTGATAATCCTCTTGTTAGACTTGCAGCTATTGATATGATTAAATATGCTTTTGCTGTTGAGAATTTCAAAATGAGACGTAATGGTATCAGTAAAGTTATCACAAATGATGCTCTTAGAAATGCTGATTTGTTTGGTGGTAAATCTGCTATTAGTTATATAGTTGATGAGTTTAATAATTTTGCTGGAACTTATGATGTTGCTGAACGTTATGTTCGTTCTCATAGTGATAGTAATTTTATCTATCATAAGACAGTTAAAAATGTTCGTAGAAATGGTACTTATGTTTCTGAATTAAGTAAGTTCAAAAAGCCAAATAATCTTTTTGTATTTGATTTATCTGATATTAGTATTGTTGGAGAAAAGATTGTTAATCTTAGACGTGACATAGAAACTACTGATGATGATAATGAAATTAAGTCACTTAATGCAGAACTTAAAACAGCTCTTGCTGAATATAATAATTTAAAGTCTCAAAGAGCACTTGCTGCTAAATATGGTTTTATTAATGAATCAAATACTAATGATGACTTTTATGCAAATCATTATGTTCATCTTAACGAAAAAGTAGGTAAAGAATATAAAGCTAGACTTTATAAAATCGTTGAAAATAACGATAAAATATATGCTTATCCTATTACCAAACTTGATGAAAATGAAACTGGTGAAGTAAGTCTCAATAGAGAAAATACTAAAGGTTATAGAAGTGAAGGTTTTTATATTGATTATATTAATAGATTAGAGAAAGAGGATACTCCTAATATGGATGACCTTAATGAAATGGCTCAAGCTTATAAGTTTAATATCAAACATCTTAAACTTAAAAATGCTAATGCTTTTGATATTAATAATCCTAGTAAGTATCAAGAAGCTTCTGCTAAGTTTACTATTAATGAAATTCTTAATAAATATCCTGAAAGTAATGGTAAAGAATTTACTATTCAAAGTTTCTATTTAAGAAGCAAATCAATTGGTACTGTATTTGGTAATCCTCAACACATTAAAGGAACTTATGTTACTATAGAAGACGGTAAAGAAGTTACTAATGAAGTTGATGAAGTATTTGAGTTTAGAGCTCCTAGAAAATCTGAAGTAGAAAGAGCTAAAGATTTAGGTATTAACGTACCTTATAACACTTACTTTGTAAGAGTTAAATCAAAAGGTAAACCTAATGCTACTTTGAATACTAATTCTAAACTTGGTGCTAGTGTTCTTGACTTCTCTATTGATGCTTATAATGATATGAATCGTAGAAGTCATGAAGGTGATTATTCTGCTCGTAAAAAAGTAAATAATCTTTCAGCTAAAGGTTTTAATGCTACACGTAATGAGTTCCAATCTCAAGCTGAAGATGTTTATTATAACATAACAACTTATGTTGAAGATAAAGTTAATGACATTACTCAACAACTTAATCAGTTTGTTGAAGATAAAGGTCATTTCTTATCTGTAAATGATGCTCGTACTATAGATATTATTAGAAATAATCCTGCTGAAAGAAGAAGATATTTAAAGACTCTTCTTGATGCTAGAGCTTTGATTAGTAAATATGGCAATATTGCTTCAGTTAAAGTTGATAAGTCTGTAGATAGCGATAATACTATAGCTTATGTAGAAAGACTTCAAAATGCAATTAAACAACTTACAGATACTTCTATTATTGAACAAGCTGAAAAGTTGTTTGCTAATGATTATCTTGCAAAGCTTAGTGATAATCCTCAAATTCAAAATAATCTTATTAGTGTATTTGATGGTTTCCATTCTACTAGTTGGTTTGATGCTTGGGTTGGTGATTTACAGGATTCTGGTAATGCTTTTATACAAGTACTTACTAAGAATGTAATGTCTGATATTAGAGCTAAAGAGCTTCAAGCTAGAAGAACTGTAGATATTTTCAATAAAGAGATAGATAAAATATTTGCTAACGCAAAAGCTGCTGGTGTTAATTTGTCATTTGATGATATTATCGATGCTGATGGTAGATTTATTCGTCCTTATAATGATAATTTTGAAAATGATTTAAATAAACTTAGACAAGATGAACGTAATGCTAAATCAGATATAATTAATAATCCTGAAGCTTACGTTGAAGCTAAGCATAAACTTGATAAGTTTTTATTAGACCATGTAAATCGTAAGTTTGTTGATAGTTATTATAAAGAACTTTATGATGCTCAAGATGAACTTTATAGAAATCATAGACCTATACTTGAAGAGTATATTAAGACAAAAGCTATGATTTCTGAAATTAATGACAGTAGGGTTGATGGTACGCTTAGTCCTGAAAAGGAAACTGAATTAAAGAATCTTTGGTATCATCTTAATGATATTCGTTCTGAATATGATTTAGATAATGGTGAACCTAAAGAGAGTTTTATTATGGGTTATCCTGGTATGAATCCTTCAACTGGTGAAATTGTTGATAAAGAAAGATACCATAAAGCTAGAATAAATAACGCTGATGATTGTAAAGCTCTTGACAAATATCTCAGAACTATAAACGATATTCGTAACAAATATAATGATAGTAGAGTTCGTAAAGGTTTTGAAGACCAACTAAAGCGTATGCTTGATATTGTTGAAACTGCTGAAGCTAGAGACCCATCTGGTAGAATTAGTATTCCTGCTTCTCAGCTTGAAATGAATAAAGAATATAAAGCTGCAAAAGCTTGGCTTGCTACTAATGCTAAATGGACAGTTGACCCAAGTATTCAAGAAGCTATACATGAAGCATATAAAACTATGGGTTATAAGGGTGAAAACAATAGTAAACTTAAAGTATATCTTAGAAAACTTAAAGCAACTAATGTAAATCCTTATGATGAATTTGGTCGCTTAGATGGTACTATATTTACTGAAGAGCAACAAGCTGCTATTCAAGAAGAAGCTCAGAAACGTTTTAATAATACAAAATATGGTATGGAAAATGACCGTATTCTTATTAGTAATGGTCCTGAAGATGATGTTGTTTATCCTGCTGAAGTTTATAAAAGACTTGCAGCTAATGGTGTTCCAAATAAAGAATATCAGCAAATAGTGAAACAAGTTAATGAAATACTTGCTCCACATTATGACATTGCTACTAAACATGTTGCTACTTCAGAGCTTACTGAGGAAGAACTTGATAAACTTTATCAAGCTTATCAACCTTTATTTGCTGGTATGAAGAAAACAGAAGATAGTACTAATGGTAAGTCTATTGCTTATTTTGTTACTCGTTTTGTTGATTTAGATAATTACAATAAAGAAGCATTTAATCTAGAAGAAGAACGAGCTAAAGCTAAAGGAGCTAAGTATTATAAAGCTTGGGAACGAGTTAATAAAATGGGTATTCCAAAACTAGATGATAAATATCAAGTTGTTACTGATGTTTCAGGTAATATAGTTTATGATGAAACTAAGGATAGAATACCTAATCGTTACATTTATGGTACACTTAAAGTAGATATGGATAAATACCTCAAGACAAAAGGTAAAAAGAAAGCTGAACAACTTCGTAAACAAATGGACGAAAGAACTGAAGCTTATCGTACTATACATAATAATCTTGAGACTGTCAATACTCCTTATTATGAAGCTGAACTTAAAAAGCAAAGAGCAAAAGGTGATGCTGAGTTTAAGAAATGGTATGATAGAAATCATGTATTTAATCCTTATACTCATAGAATGGAACCTACTGTAATATGGAGAAAAACTCAAGTTATACCTGCTGTTGCAAATGGTGAATGGAATGCCGGTTATGCTCAAACTGAACTTGCTCCTAAACTTGCATACAAAAATGAAGATTATGCAGAAGGTGTAGGGTATATTGATAATTATAAGAAAACTGATGATAAAACTTATGATTCAGAAGTTGTTCTTAATAAATATCAACGAGACCTTATGGAACATATTCAAAAGACTCTTAATGCTCTTGCTCAAACTGAATCTGCAAAACGTTTTATAGGTAGAGGTTATCTTCCTTCTATGAGTAAAGGTGCAGAGCATGATGTAAAATGGTGGGGAAAACAATTCCTAGAGTTCCTTGGATATAGTGATAAACTTCAGAATGGTAGAGACCCTTTCTATCATATAGATTATGCTGATGATAAAGCTATTGATATGCCTATGTTAATGGAACAACTTAGAAATAAAGATTCTGTTAATATAGAGAACATTAAAAAGACTAAACCACAGCACGTATCTTATGCTGATGATGAAGAATATAATGCTGCGCTTACAGCTTATAATAAACGTATGGAAGAAGCATTGAAGAAGAATAAAGAAATTCATCGTGCTTTACTTAATAGAGATTATCGTACTGTACTTTTAAACTTCATTACTCAAGCTGCTCATTTTAATGCTATACAAGATAATAAGTATATGCTTTATTACGGTAAAGAAATGCTTGATAGAATGGAAGTATATCAAAAGAATGTAGGTTGGAGTAATCTAAAGAAAGACCATCAAAGAGGTGCTAGAGGTGAAACTCGTTATCTTACTCAAAAAGATGAAAGACTTCAAGGTCAATATGAAAATTGGATTCGTAGAATTATCTATAATCAATTTAAAGAAAGTAATGCTAACTTTACTAAAGTTAGTAGTCTTCTTCAATCTTTTACTAGTGCTAAATTTATGATGCTTAATATTACTGGTGGTATTGGTAACATTACTGTTGGTGAATCAGGTTTAGCAGGTGAGTGGATAGCTAAAGAATTTATTGGAGCTAAAGATTATGCTCGTGGTAAAGGTTTATGGATGCACAATTCATGGAGTTTTATTAACGACCTTGGTAAAGATAAAGCTTCAACATTAGCTAGTGCTATAGTAAAAGAAATGAATGTTATTGACTTTGACCAACTTGCTGGTATTAGTGATGGTAATCATCTTGATGCAGGTACTGCTTTTGAAAAGCTTAGAAATGCTCTTTATTCTCCTAATGCTATAGGTGAACATTTTATGCAAAATGCTGCTATGTTTAGTCTTATGTATAGTAATAGACTTGTACCTGTAGTTGATGCTGAAAATAGAGGTAAAATTAAGTATCGTGCTATGAGTAAATATGAATATATTGCTGATTGTCATGAGAAAGCTTTAAAGAAGATTATTAAAGGTACTGAATTTGAAACTAAGTTTAATAACTATGTTGGTAGTATAAAAGAAGATGCTAATAAACTTAAAGAGTTTGTTTTTGGTCGTAAAGATTTTACTACTGAATTTGCTAGAACTCTTCCTAATAAGATGCAAAAAGAATTTGTTAAAGTAAAGAAAGACCTTGAAAAAACTGCAACTGCTGATTTTGAAAAGAATAGTACTGTTATTGAAAATCTTGATTTGAAAGACGGTAAACTAACTTTTAAAGAAGGTAGTAAACTTGCAGAACTTGATGCACTTAGTGCAGATAAAGAAGTTTCTGATGCTTATAAACTTCTTGGCGAGTTTAAAGGTAAAGTTATTAGCGTTAATAAAGAAATACATGGTGTATATGATAAGCTTGGTGCTGCACAACTTGAAAAGCATTGGTGGGGTAGTCTTGCTATGCAATATCATAAACATATATATCCTGGCATTCTTAAACATTATAGAAGACAAGGTTATTTCAATGAAGAACGTGGAGCTTTTACATTAGGTTGTGGTCCTGCTCTTATTGATTTCCTTTCAATGCCTTTAGATAAAATTAAAGCAGATAGAGAAATTAATGGTACTCAACTTGGTGTATTACAAACTCTTCAAAAGTTGTTTACAGGTTATGTAGATATGGCTACAAACTTCAATACAAACTGGAATATGTTACCTCGTTATCAACGTGCTGCAATACTTAGAGCTATGGGTAATGTTGCTGGTTCAGTAGCTGCTATTGCTATGGCTCTTGCTGCTCATGCTATTTGGGATGATAAAGAACTTGAAAATAGTACTTTAGGAAATCTTCTTATTTATGAAGCAGATAGTCTTGCAACTCAAGTTATGATGTATACTCCTCCATTTGTTATAACTGAAGGTAAGAAGTTATATAGTTCTCCTATTGCAGCTCAGACTATGCCTAGTGATGTTCTTAAAGCTATGAATATTATAGCAGAAGGACTTATAGCTGGTGATGATTATAATTGGGATTATAGTAGTGGTAGATATGCTAAAGAGAATAAACTTTATGTTCTTACTACTAGACAGATACCTATCTATAGAGCTTATAGTAATATTGCTGGTCTTGATAAGAGTAACAGTTACTATAAATTAGGAGATAATATACTTGGTATAATACCTACTAATGTAAACGATTAAATCCGCCCCGTAAAAGACATCGATAGTAATACTTCTACTAATAAGAATTAAATAAGACCTTTATCTGTTGGAGATATTAATATTAATAGTATCTTTGCAGCAGATAAAGGTTTTCTTATTTTGCCATGAAATTACTACAGATGCATGCGAAACTTTATTGCTCTATGGTGTAATGGTAGCACTACAGTTTTTGGTTCTGTCAGAGCAGGTTCGAATCCTGCTGGAGTAACAAATGCTATAAATTTTAAACTACTTGCTAAAAAATAAATAGTTATAGGGTTTTTTAAATGTGGTTTAAGGTAATACTTATAAAGGTTCTGAGCTAGATAGTCGTGATGACTGTCTAGCTCTTTTTCGTTTAATGTGTCGTAGTGTGTCGCTACTAATGAATAAAAAAAAGAGTAACTCATCCTCACGGACAAGCTACTCATAATAATAATGATGTTTATGCAGCCGCTGCTGCTAATGTTAAATTATAAAATCTTATAACATGGAATGCAAATATCAAAAACATAAGTAATATTTCAATTTCTTTCGTAAGCGGTCAAATAATTAAAGTAGTATGATTAATCATGCTTGATATGTAAGTTGCTTAGAAATCATTTATTATGTAATTGTGGGAGTTTCCCACTAAGTTTGGTATAGTTTAATCTCGTATGCCTGGAGCTGAAATAAGACTGACAAGTAATAATGATTATTCGATAAATTACACTTTAAATGACTTTTAAGCTGCTTTGATGTTACGGCTGAATAATTATTCAGGAGACTAGAATCACCCTCGTACAGAGGATTTCAAAATGTAGGATGTGCCATATAGCTCAACTTATTTAAAAGGAGCTTTAATTATATTACCATTATCATCAAGATAAATAACACTATCTGTGTCATATCCATCATTTGTAGAATCAACATCATTAATTTCATAGAAATCATCATTAATTCCACAAGTATCTATACTTACAGGTTTATTATTAGAAACTTTATTATAACTACAAGCACCAAGTCCGGCAGCTATAATAGCAAGTATAAGTATGGCTATATTCTTATGTTTATTATAATTTGGATTCATAATAATTTTAAATTAAAAACTGCTAGTACTTTCACAAGTACTAGCAGAAACATCAGAAGAAAAATTTTCAGTATTTATTTCAAATACAAATCTATATACCTCTGTATACAGTTCACATGAGTACTTCCAACAAATTTAAATGTTACTTCATCATCTTCAAGAAATATTGTAGTAGGATAATCATAAGCTTTATACTTATGAATAAGTCTTTTAGGAAGCTCTGTAAAATCTTTAATTTCAAGAGCTATTTCTTTAGATGATTTAGCAATAACTGTTTGAATGTTATTTATCACTATAGAACAACCAAGACAATTCTTAGTCGTTATTATCAGAATTTTTCTTTTCATTTATCTCAGCTACTTTTTCATAATAAGAACCATCAGGAGTAAAATGAACTCCTTCATTGTTAAGAATAGTTTCATAAGTCTTTGCAGTATTCTTCAAATCTCTGAGAAGCAAAGCAAGATTAGCAAAACTTACTTTACTAACTTTATCACTATTCTTAGCATTATCAATAAACTTAGCTACATTGTTAACTTCGATAGCAGTATGTGCGTGCTGCTTAATCATTTCTGATACCCACTTTTTCATATTGTTTACTATTTAAATTATTAATTATTTCTTTGCGGTAGAACCAAATCCACCATCACCTCTATCAGTTATGCCAAGGTCTTCAAGCTTCTCAACTGTTTCAAAACAAATTTGTCTATGATGAGGAATCTCAAGTTGACCAATAACATCGCCAACTTCAATAGGTTTTGCATTAGTTATAATGGAACGGAATACAACAAAAAATTCTCCACGATAACTTTCATCACCAGTACAAGGAGAATTAGGTATTACGTAACCCATCTTAGTAATACGTGAATTAGGACGTAAAGTAAGTGAATCACGATATTCAGTAGCAACATGAATACCAGTTCCACATTTAACACGACCATCTTTTGTGATTTCAACACTAGTTGCAATTACATCACAACAAGCATCTGTGGCATGACCATAAGCATGACCATCTTTATCACCTTCACTCATATAATGAGCATACTCTGGAATTTGTGCTTTAACTTTAGGGTCAAGCCAAATCTTAACTGGAACAAAATCAATAGCTGTACGAAGAGCTTCTTTAAGTTCTTTTTCAGCTAACTCTCTGTTGTCAGGAGTGTCTTTAAAAGCATTTGCATAATTAATCATTGCATCTGCTATACGATTACTTAATTGACTCATAATTTAATTATATGTTATTTGTAATACATTAGTATCAAAATTATAAACTATAGCATCATATTCATTTATCCATAATTGTTTACTATTATTGAATCTATCTTTAGTAGTTTCACAATTACGTTTAAAAGCATTAGTACTACATCGTCTAATAACAAGAGGATTTAATAGATAATATTTAGAATCAATATCAAAATTATATTCATCAATACCTTCTATATCTTTCCAAGCAATCATAACACCAGCTTTAATTAATTCTTTAATTGCGTCTCTAACTCTATCTGGAGTTTTAGCATTAACTAAACCGGATTTAATTACTTCTTTTGTAACTATTCTAAAACTAGTTTGATTTTGACTAAGTTTCTTATAGATATAATAAGCTACTTGAGTTGCAGTTTTAGAACAATGTACAGCTATTTCAGGAGCAAAATATGTTCCTGCTCCTTTAAACACATCATAAATAGTTTCTACATCTTGTAGTTTACCATCTATTTTAGTTCTAGCTTTACCTGTTGCTTCAGCCATAATTGTTTTATAATTTATAAAAGTAATCATAGTACCATAAGTATTATATACATCATCAACGCTTATGCAAATATACAAAAAATGTAGGTTGCTATCACAACAACCTACATTTTTTAGCGTTAAATAATGTTTAATAAACTAACACTCAATATGTTACAACGTACCTATATAATATATAATACAGCATATTAATGTTAGTTGCTATGATTATCACTACAAAGATAAGCATTATCATCAGTATTACTACTAATAATAAGTAGTTTAACGATACTTTAACCACTAACATCTTCTACGGGGCGGCTTTAGTTGCTTCTAGTATTCTAGCACTAGTAGTTGCTCTATCCTCCCCGTAAAGAAGTGTATCAAAAGTTATATAGCTCCATATCTAATGCTTTTACCCATTCTCTAGCATCATCTTTATTATCAAATACTAAAGCTTCTGGAACATTAGGAACACCTTTATTTTCATCAATCATAATAGTGTAATTTACAATACTTTGATTATTATCAGCATAGCTATTAACTGCACTAATATTACCAACAAAGAATTTACCACTAATATAACTGAAAGCTAGTACCTCATCACCAACTTTGTAATGAGGTACTTTAAATTGATTTTCTTTTCCATTAAAATTAACTTGCATAAGCTACAACAGAATTAAGAGCTTTATTCATATTATTATTAGCACTACCCCAAACAAGGCTATTCATACGTTTCTCACCTTCAAGATTAGCAACATTACAATAGAAACCAGTTACAGCATTATATGCACCCCAGGCAGTACCACAAATATCTTTCTGACCGATACCATCATTATAGTAATCCATCATATTATAAAGTTGATTAGCTTTACGAGAAGATATTTCAACTGCTTCAAGAAGTCTATAATCACGAGCAACAAGTCTAGCATAACCTTTATTAGGGTCATACTGATTAATTCGTTCAATCTCAGCAGGAGTAAGTTGTAATTCACAAAGATACTTATAAACTTCTTCATCACTCATCTTAATAGTAGTAAGATGACGATAAAGTTCTTGAGCATCTAAAGCATGAGAACAAGCAACTTTAAGTACTTGAGCACCAAGTTCAAGTTTCTCTTTTATAGACTTAGTATGTCTAAGTCTGATATGACAAGAAGCTTTATCTAATGCTCCATTAAGCATATTAGTACAAATAACACGAACAGGAGTAATCATAATATCTACAGATGAACCGCCATCATGTCCATTACTAAACACAAGATAGTTATCTATAACATCATCTTTACTTACAGAAGTTTGTACTGGAAGTTTAGCACTAACATATACTTTCTCTCCCATATTAAGACAACCAGCTTTATCCCAAATTGCTTTACCTTCACCAACAGCATTATTAAAGAAATTGAAAGCATCCATGTTTTGAACAACTTCATACTTATCTTTAACTATACCTAAAGGATAATTGCAATCTGTACGATAGGTAGCATAAGCATTAGCACACTCACGATAAATATTACCATCATGTACAAAAGCATCTTCACCTAAATCATTATTACTGCCTATTCTAAAAGGCATTTTACCTACAAGTTCACACTTTTGAACAGACCAATCAAGACCTGCTTCTTTCATTACTTCTTGTGCAGTTGCACAACCTGAAACGTCTTTACCCATAGCCCAAGGAAGACCACCACGATTAAATTTACTCATAACTCAGCGTTATTAAATTGTTAAACATTAAATTAGATATTATCAGCAGGAGGAAGAGCTTCTTGATTATCTTTACTTTCTCCTGTATAATCAGGATTTAAATCATTAACGCTCCATGTATCACGTATTACATTTGAAACAATAAGTTCTACACTAACTATATGTCTCTTTAGTTCTTCACCATTATATTTAAGATATGAAGCACTACTTGTAGCATTAGATAAATCTTCTGCTAGAATATTAATATTAAGAAAAGTATTAGCTTTTACTTTAATATTTGTTTTAACGAAATATATATATTATACATAATATTATTATTTATATTAATAAGACGTTATATTTATAATGTCTAAAGATGAATCATATTCTACATTAGTAGCATATACATCATCAACCATAACTTGACAGTCTCCATTAGTTTCTTGGAGACTGTTAAGTTTTTGTATTAGTTCTGAAACTCTCATGTTATTTGATAGTTAAATTATCATTTTCAACAACTTCAGCAATATTGGAAACACAACCATCATCTTTGATTTTAACTTTCATAAGTTTCTTATCAATACTAGATTTAAATTTCCAACCATCACGATTAACAGCTCCGATATTAGTCATAAGCTGATAACCATCACCCTTGAGAAGGTCTGTAAGTTTAACTGGAACAGTAACCTCAATATTAACATCATCAAGGTCTTCTATTTCAATTTCACTACATTCGTAATTACCAGAATCTTTAGCAGTATTAACAATAGCATCAAGCAATGCTTGTTTATCTACAGAAGAGTTCTGATTAAGAGTACCGGTATATATACCATTAGCAAAAGTTACTTTAAGCATATCATTGATAGCTTCGAGTTTCTTACTATTGACTTCAATAGTTTCACTTTTACGAATAGTTACTTTACCAGTACCCCAATCAATCCACTTCTTACCACTCTTATCTTCTTTACCATACTTTTTAATAGCAAAGAGAACAAGATTAGTAAGACCTTTAATTGTATTCTCTTTAGACTTCTTGAGTTTAGCAAGTCTATCAGTCTCAGACTTAATAGCAAGAATATCAGCATTCAAATTATTAATAAAGTTAGTTATATTCTTAACTTTATTAGTCATTTCTTGACCATTAATTTCAAGCTTTTCTTCCATTTCTGGAGTTATTTCTCCACCTGTTTCTTCAATCTCATCATAAAGAGAATACAATTCTCTATCAATATCAAAAATACTTTTTCCCATATTACTTAATTATTTAATAGTTAAATCTGCATCTGCTCTATGAGTAATTTTACCATCTTCAACAGTAGAATAATTACGACCTACAGTAACACGAACTTCAACTTCAGGATTAGCAACTTCAAAATCACTAATCAACTTGAGAATATCATTCTCTAAAGTCTTTGCATTCTTCTTAACTTCATTAATTGTCTTTTCCATAATTTATAAGTTTAAATGAGTTTCTACATTATTTACTACACACACAAAGGACATTCCTCAGTTAGCATGAATACAGTTTCAGCAGAACAATAACCGTTTGATTCAAGCCAATCTACAGCTTTTTCATTGTTATCAGTAGCTGTTTCATTTTCTTCAAAATCTTCAGTTACATCAGCAACTTCAATTTGTCCTATATTATAATTTAATATACTTATCCACATGATTATTCAGGATATACTTGTTGAATTAATTGTTTAGCTAATTCACCCATCATAGGATGAACTTTACCACTAACTTGATTACTACGTAAAGCAATCCAATGCTCCCAATCATCAACAAAAGCAGTATGAACTACTTGAGTTTTAGTATTAAGAGGAAGAATTTCTCTAGCTTGTTGCGCAGTCCAACCAAGTTCACGAGTTTTACGATAAACTAAATCACAAATTTGAAGACCATAAAAGAACCAATCTACAGCAGTCCAATTATCTGTATATTGTTCTTCAATTACATTATTATCAAAGACTTCATTATCATTAAAGAAACCTTCATTATAATCATGACCTTCATCAGTAGGGTCAACATCTGGAACCCAAGGAAGTTTAGCAACAGTTATTCCGTTACCAAATTTACCTTTATCGTAAGCGCAATAACGAGTAGATTCTTCACTTACACTATTAACTCTATGACGGTTAAGTTCACGACTAGCACCAATATCTGTTATAAAACAAACAGTAGTTCTTGGCATATAGTAAGGACAATTAGGAGTTGTATCTATAAACTCAAGAGTATCAATAGCATAATTTTCTATTATTACTCTAAGATTTGTAGTAACATAAAGATAACCGTCATGATTATTAGTTCTACTATATTTATTATGCTCATATACACCTTCCCACATAGCAGCAGCTCTAGGCATGAAAGTAGGAAATTTAAGATGAACTGTTGCATGTTCACAACAACTTAAATGAAGACTTGTTAAATTTACATCACCATAAGCGTTTTGAGCAAGTATTCGTTCAAATCGGTTCTTAGGATTTATTTTACTATACCCAAAGAAATCATTTCCTTTGAAAATAGTTCTAAGAAGAAAATCATAAGCATCTTCATCTTTATTTTTTGGAGTTGATTGATAACAAACACGAGCACATTTAGCTATATGTTTAAAAATAGCATCAAGTGTATAACCGTCTTGTTTCCAAACTTCAACACTAGGATTTACAACTTTAATCATATTATTTACTTTTTACGTTTAACAAAATCTGTTCCAGCTTCATAATCTTCATGAGATATAGCAACTATATTCTCTTTATGTTCGCTAGTAACAGGAATTTCTTTATCATCAGCAGATAAATTATATACATATCCATCTTTATCTCTACAAAGATGTTCAAAACCATAAGCAGCTATAATTTCATTAGTTACATCTTTCTTACTGGTTTCTTCGATAAGAATAAGTTTATCTGTTTTAACAAGATTAGAAATATCAATGAAAACTGTATCTACCCGCCCCGTAGAAGGTATGGTAGGTTCATGTCCATTAACAGTAGCTTGCCAAGCTAATAACATATTACAATAATTAGCTAAATCTTGAATAGTATCAAACATACTTTCATCTTCAACATTAGGATTACTGTAACCTTGAAAATCATCTTCAATAAGATGAACCAAACGATTAGCTTTATCATACATTCTAGCTAGACCATATCTATAGCCTAGTTTATCACAACCTTTATTGAAAGCATTACCATAATCAGCATTCTTCTTAGCCATAAGACTAAGCATTTTGTTTTGTTGGTCACGTAATGCAACAACTTCAGGAGTTACAAGATGCTCTGGAACTACAAGTCCAAGCACCGCTTTCCAATACTTTAAATCACTTTCTGTCATAATTGTTATTTTATATAAGTAGGATTTGTTATAAGACTTTTATCTAAACACCATTTAAAAGCTTTTCTAATAGCTTGGTTTGGAGTAATACCACCAATATATTGTATACTATCTCCTTCTTCACCAATCCAATCAATTCCATATTGGCCTTCATAATAATAAAGATGAGGAATATAACCATAATCTTTTTCACATACTACAAAATTATCGAATTTTTCTTTTATTGTAATACGTGGAAGTTGAGTAAATAATAAAAGTTCATCAGCAGCTTCAAAATCAGTTTTTAAATGTATATGAAGTCGCCCTGTACGGTCTCCTAAAATATCTGTTATAGGAAACATTTCTCTTTCTAGTAATTCATTAGGAATTTCATGAGCCATTCCTTCATAAATACTAACTGAATAATGAGAATCTTTTGGGTCTGTTTCTTCAAGCACAACTAAAGCGTTATGAGAAACAGCCGTATCAATAGCAGTTTTTAATTTCATAATTGTTATTTTATTAAATTAAATATCAGTCATTCCCACAGCTTCAATAGATCTTCCACTATGTAAATGAATCAAATGATTTTCCATACATTCTTCGGTAGTTCTATTGAGAGGAAAAGTAAGTCTATCTTGCAGATTATAATATCTAGCAAAATCTTTAATATCATCAAACCATAATATGTGGCAGCCTATACAGAATTTCCATTCTTTATAGCCTGATTTCTCAGGTTCATCATATCCACATTTAATAATGTCAATAAACTTATCTTCATAAGAAATACTTGAAACACAAAATGAACCAATTTTAAATTCATCACGTTTAAATCTAAATATAGTTTTACCACTAAGAATATAATCAGTATAAAGCTGATTAAATACATTAATAGCAGTTTCAAGAGGAACTATAGCACCACGACTAGTTTCAACCCAATTAGGTTTACCAGGTTTAAGTCTAAGTTGAGTATTAGAAAAATTATCACTATAATTAGTACGTTCTATTTTAGTAATTCTTCTAACGTCATAATTTATATAATAATCAATCCATTTTACAACTTTATTTCTATTACCATTTCTCCATTCAGAAACAGTCTTATATGTTACAGCTTCAGCGTTTTTACGATTTATTTCTGCTTGTTTTTGAGCTTTCTCAGCTCTAGCTTTGAAAGCTTCTTCTATAACTTTATCTTTAGCTTCTACTTCTGCAACATATTCATTAGACCAATTCTTATCGAGTTCTTTCCAACTAATACCTTTATGAAGACAAAACTTAGTATAGAACTTACATTTCTCAATTTTAAGTTTTTCTTCATCAGTAAACAGTTTATCTTCAAGAATGGTTTTAATAGTAGGAAAATCAACTTTACAATTGTTTACCCAATATGGCTTACTATATAAAGGTTTACACTTAGGTATAAACTTATATTTATTAGCAAAACCTTTAATCTCAGTAAAATATTGTAGTCGATGTTCACTATAATAATTAGGAATTTGTTTACTTCCACTATTAAGAACTTTATATTCGTGATAATACGTTTCAAGATACTTTTTAATAAGATACGTCATATGCATCTTAATAAGCACTTTCTTATTCTTTGGTTCAGTTATATCATAAAGAGGAATATCTTCATCAGTCTTATAAATAGCATAACCTACTGGAAGACCATGTTTAATACTCCAAGAATAATCAGTTCCTTCTTTAATTACAGCTATTTTACGTTCACGATTAATAACAGCCATACAAGCACCTTTAAGTCCTCCACACCATTCTTCTTTATCCCAATTCTCTTTAATGTAATTAGGAGTAAGTTTTGTTCCTAATGGTTTTCCTCTATGGAAGAAATAACCATAACCAAAACAATAACAATGAAGTTTACCATCATACCAACCAGGTTCATCACGATGAATACCTTCATGAATACCGGCATCTTTAGTAAACGAATGTTTAACTTTTCTATTAGGTTCAGCACCTACTTTATTTTTAGTCATAAGTTGTATATTTTAAATGTTTTACAATAAAATATTTTAAATTGCATGATTGCGAATAGCATAATAAAGAAACATTAAAGCTCCTATTATTACATAAGGTGCAATAAGTACTAAACAACCAAACCAACCACTATTGTAATCTTCATTAGTCATACTATTAAGTTATTTAATATTTTAATTTTATTTCTAACGAACTAAATTTAGTTATGTGAATAACTAATAAGCAGGCATAATAAAGCCGCTCACGCACGAAGTAAAGTGGAAATCTACCACATCTTCTACGGGGCGGCTCTAGCAATTTAATGTTATATGTTCAACTGATACACTTCACCATCAGGTTGAGCATCAACAAGTTTAACTTTAACATTAGCATCTACAGTCATAGTATTAAGAATAGAATCTTCAATAACTTCTTTAGGAATAGAAAACTTTAATCTACTATAATTATCTTTATTAGTTATACTAAATCTGCCATCAACATTATTCATGCTAACAGCTAGAAAATAATCATCTCGTTTAATAGTTTCATTCCATCGTTTCATAAACTTATAGAACATTCTAAACTTTATTTCTCGACTATATAATCTTTTAAACTTTGGAGAATACCAAGTTTTATGTTTATCTAATTCTTCTTTTACATTATCATAAGCGTTTAAATTCATATTACTAATCTGTTATATCTACAGCCTTAGCATGAAAAGGAACACTCTTAACTCCAGAACGTTCTCTATATTCTACAAAGGCATATTTACCAATAAATTTTTCTTTATTCTTTAAAATATACTCTTGTCTTGAATGGTCAAAATTAAGAGTACATTCAAATAGTTCATCATTAATATCGTTTCTAAGAACAAGTTTACAAAGATTAGTTCTAATTCCTTCAGGAACAACATCAACAATTTTAAATTTAGCATCATCAACTCGTTTATATTTAAGCATAGCTAAGTTACGAGCACCAAATTGATAAGCAGAATTAACATCACGAACAATAAGACCTTCAAAACCAAGATTTATAAACTTATCTCTAAATCTTGTAGCATCATAAATATTATTGATATTAACATCAGGTAATAATATGAGTTTACTCTTATTGTTAAGATGCTGTTCATAAGTATCAAAAGTATAACATAGTCTATTTATGTTATCAATCTTAAACTTACGTCTAGCTTCATAACTCATATTATCAATAGCAATATCATAACACCAATACTGAAGAAGTAGATGTTGAGGAAGCTTTTCGTTCTTAACAAAACTATTAATATCATTTACTTTATAACCAGGAATATAAAGTTCACCATCAAGGCAAGCTCCTTCTTCAATCATAGCATCAAGTAAATCATCTTTAATAGCTGGAAGAATTACTTCATCCATCCAAGTAAGTTTAGAAGTCCAATCAGTACCTTCTCTAGAACGATAAGTAAGTCTAACAGGATTAAATAAATCATTAGTTTCTTCAGCACCAACAATACATCTAACACCATTAATTTTATACTGACCTAAATAACTACGTTTATCAAAAGGTTTGTTATCTTTAAGTACTTTTGCAAGCATTGGAAGAACAAAACCTTCATCAGTAGTATTATTCTTTGGAAGATAAGTATTAAGAAAGTTAAGAAGATTAACATCACCTTTTATGTTTAAAGGAGCATTATCTTTAAGTTCAGAAGCTTCTTTATATCCTTCTTTACGCTTAGCTTTAATACGAGACTCTATTTCGTTACCTCTACTAAGTTTAGCTTTAATTATTTCGCTATGTTTATGCCCTCCTACAACACCATAATGAACTATATACTCATTATCTTGACCCCATTCGTGAATACTCCATGAAATAGGGTCACCTTTAGCGTTTCTTTTAAATAGTATCATATATTAATTTTAAGTTTACTAATAAGTTTAGCTCTAGCTTGAGCATTTAATTGAGCAGCACTTTGAGTTTTCTCTTTCTTAGGTTTTTCAAAACCTTCAAGAGTTCCTTCTTTAGCTTTCTTTCTAGTAGTACGAGTAGTCTTCTTTAAACCTTTCTTCTTATCATATACGATAGGAGGATTATCTTCTTCATATTTAAGATTACGTTTATGTAAAGCTACAAGTTTAGAAACATATTCGTCTCTTTTATTTTCATCAATCCACCCTTGTTCAAGAGCATAATTAATTCCATATAGAGTACGACTAACTTCATATTGATAAGGAGTACCAATAGTTTGCATCATTCTCATATCATCTTTAATACGAGAACAATCAAGACGAACACAAGCTTTAGCAACAAATTCATCAGCACCACAAGTACTAATATCTTTGATAGCCATAGCTTTAACTCGTTCATCTATTACCATAGTATAAGCTTTTGGAAATCTTACCATTGTTTAGCTATTAATCTGAATATTACAACTTTATCTGGTTTACCTAGACGACCATGAGCATATTGAGCCATAGCACCAATATCATCAGTTTCTCTAGTTTGATACATTTTTGTAGGCGTTTTACAAGTATGAGTATCATAATCGTAATTAAGAGGAATATGAACAACATCTTTAAAAGGAATTAATTCATTTAAAGCATCATAATCTTCAGTACCATCATGAAAGTCTACTTCACCATACGAAAATATATTATCTTTATCAAGGTCAAAAGTAATACCACCTCTAGTTATAGAAATAGCTCTACCTTTATCAAGTAGAGCTTCTTCTTTATCACTTATCCAAGTCATAAGAATACGAGTTTGTGATTTGATTTTATTACCAGCTTTCTCAGTATGGCAAATCACAGTCTGATAATCTTTTGAAATAGGCATCGGTATCACTCTTATCTTTTCTGTATCGGATTTCGACATATCTAATAGTTTCTTTAATAAAAGTATCTATTTCATCATTATTGAATTTATCATGTAAATCAGCAAAATCTTTACACTCATAATTCTCAAGTCCAAATTCTCCACGAGTAATAAAAAGATAAGGAATGCCATAAGTTTCTAAAAGATAATCAGCACCATCACGTCCAGTCCTATCAAAATCTAGAAGACTAACAATCATACCTTCATTATTAAGTCTTTTTCTAAGCCAAGTATATTCATTAGCTTTAAGTCTATAATTTTCACTAGGAAGATTAACAACTCCAATATTAAGAGTTTTTCCATCCGCCCCGTAGAAGATATGTTTGCTTAGATGACTACCTAAACTTAATCTATCTTTACTAGACTTAGTTATAATAATATAATCATAATCTTCTCTTTCTAGATTAGGAAGACCTTCAAGTACATTACAATTAGTTACAAACTTTAATTCCTTAGTTCTATCACGTAATGGAAAATATAGTTTAATAAGATATACTCCAGATTTATTACGACCAAGCATATAAGCATAACAAGGGTCACTTTTAGCATCTTTATATTTAGGAGTAGGATTAGTTACTCTATCAATATAATATTGCTCAACTGGAATAACAAAATGAGTATTAAGATAATTCAAATCTACATTTAATTTAGCCCATATAGCTTTATCTTGACGATTCCAACTACGAGGAACAATTTCAATAATAGCTTTTTTATTACGAGCTTTAACGAGAGCATTCTTTATAGATTCGTCTACATCATAATCATTAATATGATTATCAATTTCATACGAAAACGTTCTATAAATATGACTTAGTACAAAATAAAAATCTTGTTTATTATTTGTACTAATTGGTCTTTCATATACAATACTTAGTACGTAAGCTACTACACCATACACATCATCAAAGAAACCAGCACCACCAAAATCACGAACTTTAAGTCTACCCTTGGCATTGTATGCAATACCCATACTACCATCAGTATCATCATCACGAAATACAGAAGTAATAAGATGATTATGTTCAACACAATCTCTAACTACTTCTAATGGTATATCTAAGTATTTACTTACAATTTCTTCTTGACTTACTCTAGATTCTATAAAAGCTTTTGTAAGTTTACTTGTGTTAGCATTACGTTTCATATTGATAAAAATTAGGGGCAACAACAGTATTACTACCATCGTTACCCCTTAGAACATTAAACTTTAGTTGAGAATTAGTAGGCAAAGAGATAACTCTTCACTTATCTACTTAGAATGGAAGGTCATCTGTAGCAGTTGGGTCAAATCCGGCACTAGCAGGAGCACCACCAGCAAACTCACCACCAACAGGAGGAACTACAGCACCACCAGCCATACCAGGCATACCAGGAATACCAGGAACACCAACAGTAGGAGTCTTATTAGTCTGCTTAGGAGTAATACTTTCCTTAACCTTATCGATAGAAAGAATAACAGGAGGAAGAATCTTTCCTTCCTTCATCTTAACTAGTTCAATAGCACCAGCACCAACAAATGAAGTAAACTGCAAATCTTTACTACGGTCAACATCTACCCAATCACCTTTACGATTACGAGTAGCACGAAGCAACTTAATCCAACAAGAAAGAGGTTTACCATTACCATCCTTAAAGCAAGGCTTAGGAGTAGCACCATCAGCAAGATTAAATTGACCATTGAGCATAGCAGCAACATTCTCAAAGATATGACGATAACCATTAAGAACATCCTGTGCATCTACTGCGTTATACTCAACATTACCATTCTCATCTTCTGTGAAATCAACAAAATCAAGAGTAAGTGCATCTTCCTCTTCAACAGTCAGTTCACGTCCTTTAAGATAGAATACATCAAGAAGATGCTTTGTCCAATTAAGAAGAGCATCTACTTGCCAAGCATTCTTACCACCAGGAATAGTATCAACATTACTCTCAACTGGGAAGAAAGTCTTAGTAACATAACGACGTTCCTTAACATTCTCATGATTACTAGCAAAAGTAACCACAAGACGAGGCATCTTAAGACCAGCAAAAGAATTACCTTCTGCATTCTGAGACCATTCTACACTTACAGAATCAAGATGAGCCATAAATAAACCATTAGCTGGACTAGCATCTTTCTCATGAAATTTAAGACGAGCAGCAGCTACTGTGTTATTACTAATACCTCTACGATTCTTCTTTGCAGCACCATTTGCAACTGCTGCTGCTTCTTTTGTTACATCTGTCATAACTTAATTAAGTTTTAAACGTTTATATTAATTGATTAAAAAAGGGAACTGATTTGCTCAGTTCCCTATAATAAAAAGCGAATGAATATCTAATGAATGAACTAATTACTCAGCAGGTTCAGCAGCCTTATTAGCAGCTACACGAGCAGGCTTCTCATCAGTGTACTCACCAAGAGGATAATAGATAACATCAACAATCTTATGACCATCGTTGAACTTACCTGTCTCACCAGCCTTAACATCAACAGAGAATACACGCTTCAAAGCAGTCTTATCTTCCATATCAGCTTTAAGCTGCTCCCAGTTGTTTGTATCAGAGAAGTTAAGCTTCAGACCAGTACCAACTGCATTACCACTAGCAGCAAGCTTACAACCACTGAATGCCTGAGTCTGTGGGCTCTGCATCTCATCAACTGTATAATGCTCCTTAATCTCATCATCTGTAGCATTCTCATTAAGGTTGTAAGCAGCAATGAGCTGAGCACGATTATCAGCAATGATAGCATCAACATTCTCATCATAGAGCTTCTTCTTCTCTTCCTTAGTAAGACGAACAGCTACAGTAGCTTCTGAACCATCCCTCTTAAACATAGGAACACCCTTAGCAATATACCAAACAGTAAGAGACTTGATACAAGCTTCTACACCCTCAGAAGTCTCAAGGTCGAAGCCGTTATTTTTAGCATAATCCAACAAATCGGCATTTTCCTTAGCCATTACAAGTGCTTCAACATCAGCGATGTTATTAGCAAACATAATGTTATCACCAGCCTGCAAACCAAGAGCCTTAGATACAGAACCTGTGATAGCAAAACCACCCTTAGTAGTAGCAACAATAAGCTGAGGCTCAGCATTAACTACACTACTCTTAACACCACTTGCAACTGCTGAAATACCGAATGATAAACCGTTAATCTTCATAATTTTAAATATTTAAATTGTTAATAAAATAATTATATAGTATAATACTATTTACACACTAAATTGTTCCTTACTCTGGAGAAACTTCACCATTAGAAATTTCTTCAATATTTACAAAGTCTTCATCATTAGGAACTGAATTGGCAAAGACTTCGGATAATTCATCGTCTGACATAACACCCATAAGAATATCACTAGCTATATCACGAGCACCATATATAAAAGCACGATGACCAATCATAATTTTAGTATATTTCTTAAAAGTATCTTTAGTAAATAAGTCAGCCTTATTAGCATCTGTATAAGAGAAATGACTAGTAGCATGAATTTCAACTACTTTACCATATATTCTCTTAAACCTAGTAAACTCGTATTCAGTAACATAATCTGTAGGAGTAGCCTGAGTTCTAATAACAGGAAACTTACCCTCTTGAGCTACTTTCATAGCTTGTAGTAGATTAATGCACTTAACACATTGTTCGTTAATTTGAAATTCGTTGTATATTCTACCTTTTAAATCTTTATAATATTTAAGAGGATAAACACCAACAAATTCATCGTCTGTTTTACTTTCAGCTTCTGCTTTGGTACGACATTTAATACAATACTGTGGAAGTAGTGTTTCATCATAAACATTATTGCCATCAGTATACTTATACTGAGGTACATAATCTTTAGTAGTTTTCCAGACTATACCTGCCCTTGACAACAACGCTTTGACGATATGAACATCAACACCAGTTTTACCATTAATTACATGGATATGTTCTATACAAGTACTAAAAGGTAATCTTAAATCTTGTGCTCTCATAAGAATAGCAAGACCTTCATTTACACTCTTAACACCGCCTTTTTCTGTAGCAATAATCTTCTTTAGAAATACTTCTGCATTAGCAAGTTGTTTCTCATCAAGAAGATTTAGAACATGAATACCAGTATTAACATCATCTTGTCTAACAATCAAACTACGATTGCTACCATTTTCATCTTTAGTATCATTCATTATTTCAAAGAGCTTATTAGTTCGTTTTCTAATTTCTGCTGCAAAGATAAGAACTTTTTCTTAATCAACAATACAATAAGCATTATTATTATCAACTTTAACATTTCTATCAAAATCGTTAATTATTATATGATTAGCTGGAATACTCCTATCTTCTAGTTTTTTCTCCTCTAACGTGCTTCTATAGAATAAGGTATATAATAATACCTCGTTACTGAAATGAACCTTAGAAAGCCTATAGAAATAGCTCTCAATAGTATCACATAGCGGAGAAGTGATTATAACCAAATCAATATCAACATCTAAAGACTTGTCAGGTGACGCACCACAAGAAATTACATTTATCTTATGGCTATTCATAAGTTTCTGTGCAAGTTTCTTTTGAGCAATAACACCTAGAAGTTTAGGTTGACCTTTCTTTGGACCACTCTTTATAAGAATAGGATTTCCATAATCATCTACAGCAGGAACATTATCTACTTTATCATGGCAATTAGCACAAATCCTTTTACCAGATTTATCATTAAGATAATCAGTAACAAGATTAGCAAATTCACCATACTTGTTTATAATGAGTATATTCTTGTCTAAATTATCATTGACTATATCTAAGATATTACTAAGTTTATCTTTAGAACTAGCAAGTTTAGTACTACGTTCTCTAATAATATTATAAATACTATCAGCACGTTCTTTAATAGCAGAAGGACTATACAGTTTATCTATGTCTCTATTAAATTCTGAAGACATATCTAAATGATTATCCCAACCATTAGTACGAGCAATAGCATCACATATCATCATACTAGAACAATTAGTAGCACTATTTCCCAATCTAGCATACTTGATATTATCGAAGTTGCCAAATATAGCTAGAGCAGTAGAAATTTCCCTATTATAATAAGTTATTTCTTTATATAGTTCAGTATCAGCCATTATAGTTAACCCTACCAAACACTCTTTTACGGGGCGGTTAGTTCTAACTTCATCAATAACATTTTGACTAAAGTTACCAATACTAGGAGCAACAGTATAGAAATCATCCATAGTTTTATTATCTAGTAATTTACTAAGAATTACTAGATTAAACTTAGACTTTTCTATCATAGCTATATGTACAAAATGAAATATACTAGGATTATAAATTATAGTCAGTAAAGGACTATAATCATTAATATGTTCAGCAGCATATTCAGTAGTTAAAATCCTAAGACTTCCATTATGTATTACAGTACGAAAAGAATTATTCCATACTTCATTGTTCAAAGTAGTTAGATAACTTTCAATACTACTTCTATCTGCAAAATCTTTCACAATAATAACAACACTAGTCGTAGGAGACTTATTGTAAAGTTGTGGAAGAATATAAAGCAGAGGTCTTAGAGCATCAAAAGGAGCAGGTATTACAAAAGTACCTATTCCTTTATTTAATCTCCAAACATCAACAGCATTTAAATAAACTTGTTCTTCTGTCATTATTCTTCTTCATTATCAAATAAACTATTATACATACCAAAGTTCTTCTTTAATAGAGCTTTTCCACTAAGAGTTTTATTCTTTGCATTACCTTTCTGATTAGGACTTATTCCAAGCTTAATAGGATTAATAATCTTATAAGCTTCTTCATAATAATAAGCATAATCTATATTACGCTCACTAATATCTTTATCATCAAGTAAATTAAGAATTTGTACTGGTTTTCCACTAGCTAGTACGCTACGTTTACCAGTAAGTTTATGCTCTTTCATAATCACAACTCCTCTAGTAGATACATAGAAACGAACATGAGGTTGACTACGAACTTCAACACGTTTTCCATTTACTACTTTTTCATAAACAACTTCAAACTGTTTACCAACATTTTGAGTTTTACAAAAATCAAGAACATCTTTATGATTACAAAGAGTTTCCATTACAGATACACCATGAGCAAAATACTCAAATACAGCAGTAGCTACAATAGGCATATCATAACCTTTCTTAAGGTCTTTGATATACTGCTTTGGGTCAAGAGCACCTTTATACTCAAGTTTATCATTACTTTGAATATCAAAATAGTTATTCACATTGAGACTAACAAGCATCTTATAATGTTCATCATCAGCAGACATTCTATTAGTCTCATTCCATTCCTTACAAATTTGATTATAAACATCAATTTTATCATAAGGAAGCTTTATAACGATACCATCTGTATTAGCACTAACAACATGTATTCCAGCAAGTTCAAGAGATTCACAAAGAGTCATTGTCATTAACTGACCATTAATAGTAACTCTCATTTGTGCAAGTCTATCATAAAGCCAATAATTTTCATAACCATATTTACCATAAATAGCATTGATTACAATCTTTAATGCTTCAGCTGCTAGACTATTATGTACACCAGGAACTACAAAACCATCTTCATCCTTAGTATGTTTACACTTAACACGCGTCTGTTTAAAGTAATCTACCATGTTTACAAACACCTTAGTATTAAGATGTTCAGGTACTACTTCATAACTAATCATTATACTCGGGTAGTAGGATGTATAATCATGATGAACATAAACATATTTATTAGTACTTTTAAGTATTACAGGCTTATCTTGAGTATGAATACCTCCAGTAGCTAGAGTATATGTTGTACCATAAAAATCTATTTCACGTACAAAACTATCTTTATTAGTTCTATATATTACAACTTTCTTCATTTCTTCAAGTAAGTCTTGAAGTTGTTTAGTCTTAAACTTAATATGAGGAAATATAATACGTTTAAACGATAAAGCAGTTCTTTGAGTACGAAGATTTTTAAAAGCATCTTCTTTAAGTCCACTACGTTCAGAATAGAACTTATTAAGAAGTTTATCAGCAATATTACTTCTAGCACTACATAGAAGATTAAGTTTAAAAGCATGACCTAGACTATATCTAAGTTTAATCTCATCAGGCTTTTGTCTAGCTATCTCACAAACAAGAAATACATCATTCTTATTATAATGAAGCATAGGCTTTATATGTTTAGGCATAAGATACCTATCAAAGTCAGCAACAAATAAATGATTTAATTGTTCATTTGTCATGCCTTTATATTCATCTTTTTTCCTATATACATCACCTTCTTCATCATCTATTGGAGGTAGCTTAAAATCAAGAAGATTATACCATTTAAGATTAATACTAACTTGCTTTAAACTTTTACCATATTTCTTACGTTCGCCAGTATCTTTATCTACATTTACTCCAGCAGAATTAAGAGCATAAACTTTAAACAAATCAACAGTTACATAAGGTAATCTATACTTACGAATAACATTAAGTAGAGGGTCATTCCATAAAGCATCTTTATCATCTTGTAGAGATATTAGTTTATTATTCACTTCTTTAAGAAATGAACAAAGTTGTTTACTAGTATCAAAACGATTCCAATACATAAGGAAAGCTCTAGTCATCATATCATCATAAGCTTGATTGTTATAGCCAAATAAATCATATCTGTCTACAGTACCATCATCTTTAGTTATAGGACGCATCTTCTCAAAGAAGTCTATCAACTCTAACATCTGTGAATCATCTGTATCAGTAACATAAAATATCCAACTCTTTACACTATCAAGTCTAGATTTAATTTCTTCAACTGTTAAAGTATCAGTTAAAGCACCTTTACAATCTGCAAATTTATCAAGATAATCTCTAACATCTACAAAAGTAAATGAAATCATATTCTCAAATACTTCTAAGTCTACAGCTAAACTATGAATCATTTATCAATTTAATTATTTCCATTCCATTATAATTATTATCTTTACTAGCAGTAAGCCATTTAACTAGACGATTACGAAATTCATCGTATTTATTATCATCTATAAACTTAATAAAAGGAGAGTAATTTGTACTGTAAACAAAAGGAGCTATATAATATAATTTATCTTTACCTTTAGTAATGTCAAAACCAAAATTAGTAGCAGCATTACCAAGAAGCATTATCTTCTTGATATTATTAATTCTAATATCAGCAAATGTATGAAGCATACATCTATTAGCTATATATTGATTTACAGGACAACGTTCATCAAGCTTACAACGAATAAGAGGAACAATATAAGGGTCTAGTTGTTCTAGACCCCCCGTAAGAGATGTGATAGTTTCCTTTACTATTTCTACATACTTACTAAATGTCATTCCTCTATTCTTATAAGCATTATAATCAACATTAGGTACAACAATAATCATACCTGACATTGGATTACCAACACCATCAAGACATTTGCATTTGGTATTAAACATACCTAAAGCACAATCATCACATACGTTGGAAGCCATAAGGTGATAAGAAAGTATATGGAAGACAAGTACCTCCAGGGTATTTACTAATAGTCATAAGACTAGGAAAGTTACAACCATTTTCAATACGCTTACGAGCTTTAATTTTTATCACTTCTTTTCATAATTAATTAATCTTTACTAGGTTCAACATAATCTTCTACTTTATCATAATGATTAACATTATAATTGTCGTAAATAGAAGCACTAAACATGTATATATTATCACGTTTACCCCAAGTTTTATCCAGTTTACGTTTATAACCATAAACACTAACTCTACCATCAACAGTAGCGTCAACTTTAGCAACTTTATAATACTGACGTTTAAGACCCCAAGCATTATTATTTTCAGTTACATAAACATCACCAACTTTGATTGGGCAATTAGCAATAATATCAGCAGAAGCTTCTTCGTCAAGAGCTTTAATTTTACTCTTATATTCAGCTTCTATTTCATCTCTTCTATTAATGTAACATTGTACACGTTCTTTAAAAGAAGGACTATTACTTGAACTACACATTTTATTTAATATTTTAATTTTCAATTTGAGCGCATCAAATAATTTTCGTGATTAATTAATCGACTAAACTATTCAAATCGCTTAAAACTCAACAAAATTGTCATCTGATGAATTTGGTATTACTTCAATGTTCCATTCTGCCAGCGAAAACTCGACACTTTCGTAAACATAATCAGGACGAACAACAACACCTTTATGATAATTATCATCAATAATAACAATAGTAGCATCTAAGAGAGTACCGATAACAGTACGACTATTATCTTTTTTGGTTAACTTTACAGTATCACCAAGGTTCAAATCATTTTCATCAAGAATACCATTTGATATAGTATCTTTAATTCTAGCTACATCTTGTTCTTTTTGTTTAAGAACTCGAACTAGTCTAACAAAGCTATTATTATCAATATCCATATCTCAAATACACTTTTTCTTTAGCTCTACTAACAGCAACATAAAGCCGCTTATTAATATCACTAGCGTTAGGGTAAGGTCTACCATACTTATCATAAACAATATCCATAACATCTACCATGCTTACATTGTAAGTTGAGCCTTGAGACTTATGACTACTAATAGCAAAACCATAATCTAAATCTCTATAATAAAGAATAGAACCATCAGGTCTACCAATATTAACAAGAAGAAGACAAGAGTCTTTAAACTTATAATAAGCTTTCCACTTAGCAGCACGAATATCTCTACGAGCATTTTTAGCTTGTTGAATTAAATCATCAGCAATCTTACAATACATAGCCATAGTATACTTATCTCTATGGTCTATAATAAATAATGGAGAAGTAACTTGACCACCAAATACAGCTTGAAATTTAACCATGAAACCTTTAAGCTCATATTGTGGATGAGTATAGTTAGCTATCTCTTTTACAATATAATCTTCACTATTCTGAATAATTGCATCATTAAATTGGTCTACAATAGTAACATAAGAAGTAATCAAATCATTCTTAGTAATAACAGATTTTTCACTGTCTTTAATTATACTTTCTCTAATAAATTTATTCCAATTAGAAACAGCTTTATTAGTATAAGATATAACTTTGACATAATCAGTATTATGAGTAATTGATTCGTCACTAAATTGTTTCACAACTTCTTGCTGAAATTGAGCAGAATTACAAACTACAAATCCTTTAGTCATAGTATTATCAAATTTACTACGATTACGAGATATGTAATTTAAGAAGTTAAAAGTTCCATTATAAACATCACCACGAAGAAGTTCAGTAAGAGTTCTTATAGGATTATCTTCATCTTGTCGTACAATTTGTGTAAGTCTGAAAGATGTAACACCTTTAAAAGCGTAACTATCCTTCTCGTTTACGGGCGGGATTTGAGCATCATCACCACATAGTATAAGTTTAATACTATACTTCTTCATCATCTTATCAATATAAGTAACAAGACTACGATTAAGCATAGAACTTTCATCTACTATATATAGACGATAATCTTCAATCTTTATACGACCATAAGAAGCAAAAGTAACATTGTTAATATCAAACTTTTCAATATCATAATTAGGTTTAAAACCAAAATCAGATTGAATAGTATTAACATTACAATGAGTACCCATAATACTATTTTTAAGAACTCTACAAGCTTTATGACTTGGAGCACTTAATCCTATTTCAGAGAATGGTATGTTACAATCTTGAAGTAAAGCTTTAAGAAGAAAAGTTTTACCAGTACCACCAGGACCAATCAAAGCACGCTTAAAATCTTTAGGATTATAAGGTTCATTAATGAACTTAATAAGTCCATTATAAGCTTTTGTTTGGTCATCAGTAAAAGTAAACTTTTTAGCTCTATTTTTATTAGGAGTATTTATAGTAAATTCATAAGTATTACTCATTATATATCCTCCTCATCATCTATTAAATGTTTAACATTATAATCATGACCAACTAGAGTTAAAATTCTATTGAATTTAGCATAAAGTTTACCATCAATTCTAACAATCCAACAAGAACAAATCCAGTTATGACAAAAAGGTACATAACGATTAGGGTCTGCTTTCTTGAATATTCTATCACTTTCACTAAGAAGTAAACTAATGTATTGTCTATTCCTTTGACCAACTCTAGTAAATATACGTTCACATTTAGTTAAATCATAAGAATCTTCAGTAAAAGGAAGAGTTACTCCATCTTTACCTACATCACTTATATTAGTATCTTTGGTAAGTCTATTAATATAATCAAAGTACTTAATACGAACAGTAAAATTACCTTGTTCATCTTGAATAACTTGACCAGGAACTAATTTAGTTAACTTCTTATTAGGAAATACAGTTGGTGCTCTACGTTTAGTAGAAGCTTTAGGCTTAACTACAAATTTAAGCTTAGAATAATCTACATTCATTTCTTCTTGTTTGTTAGTTTATGTTCTTTCTTAATCTTCTTAGCTTCTCTAGCACTTACACTAGCATCTTCAAAATTAAGATTACTAGCTTTAACGTTTTTAGCACGATAAAGAATGTAACCACAATAATGAATTAAGAAGTCAATTCTACCCCAAGTGTGAATACCAATTACAGAATCTATTGGTACAATAATACGATTACCATTAATTTCAGCAACTCGTGATACACACTTTAAATCCTTTCTTTCATCATGTTTCTTTGCCATTTTACAAAAAGTTTAATTAATACTATTATTATTTAATACAGCATGAATATAATCATGCTTTTCTTTATCATATTTAGCTCTAAGTATTCTAATCATATCTTGAGCACACATAAGATTATGTTTCCTAACTCCAAATATAACATTAATAGCTTTATGAAAATCTTTAGTAGCAAGCATAGTATTATATATTAATTTAAAACCAGCTTTAGTATTAAGAGTTTCACTATTATGAAAAGGAATAAATGGTGTTCTCATAACTTTATTATTTTAATTATTAATATTAGAAGTTCTGCTTGGTTTCGCACCATAAGCCGTATTACTACACTTAGCAGAACTTAATTATATTATGATTCTAAGAAATCTCTTACATCAATATAATCTATATCAAATCTTGAAGCACATCTCTTATCAGAATCTGAAAAATCTCCTGGTTTACCAGAAGCATCACCAATCATAATACATTCATCTTTAGAATCTAACTTATACTGATAGTATAATTGTTCTAGCATTCCAGTATTAGGTTTTCGATAAGTGTTATTCTTATCCATAGAACAACAATACAAATCATCACTATATGAAAAATTATTTAGTTTATTAATCAAATAACCATGACATATACCTTCTACAGCCCACATCTTATAATTAAAAAGACGTTTATCTGTAAGAGTCTTTAAACCTCCTTGATTACTTACTATAAAAAGCATATTAAGATTAGGCATTTTTTCTATTATTTTATCTAGTACAGGAAGTTACACTCTAAAATCAGTAATATCTTCAGGAAATGTTTTACCTGATATAGTTTTAATTAAAGTATCGTCTAAATCTATAAACAGTACTTTCTTATTTTTATAGTCCATAATTCTTTATTTATAAAGTTATTATACTATTCTCTAGTCGCCCCGTAAAGGACTGTTGTCATACAATCATTCTCTTTTTCTAGTTTATCACATATATTAGTTATGAAATTAATACCAGCATGTCTAACAGCAATTATATCTTTAATTACAGTAGTCATATCATGCTGACTTAATTTCATAAGAAAATATATGGTTCTAAAACCTCTACGAGTATTAAGAGGAAAGTTATAAGGAATAACATAACCTTTACGTTTTGAAGAACGTTTATAAAAGTCTTTTTTATCAACATAACCATTACATTGTACAACTTCTCCAAAATCAGGTACACAACAATGTCTTGTATCAAATTGATAAAGACAACTATTACATAGTATCATAGTCTACCCTTTCTTCTTCTAATAGCTCTACGTCTACTTTCTCTACGTTGAGTTTTACCATCAGGAAAATTACTACTACAAGCTTTTAAACTAGGTCGTTCATTAGCACTAAGTATAATACTTTGAATATTATAATAGTTTCTAACATCACCTACATATAAATCTTCGTCACCCATAATTTATACTTTAAAATCTCTTTCTATTTTAACATTACTATTATTATGAAGACTAGCAAAACGTAAATGACGTTGAATAGCATTTTTAATACCAAGTCTTATAGTCATTTCATTATACTTATCATCTTCATCATCAACTTTAACAGTTATATTATATTTATACAAACTCATGATTTAAATATTTTATCAAGAATGTTTCTAAAATTAGGATTATCTATTACATACTGTGCATCAGCTTCATTTTTAAATACTGGATTACCATAATAAGTATAAACAGAATTATCAATTTTACAAACTGAATAATGTGGTTCTGCTACAAATTTATAATAAGCAATCGCATAAGCTACATCTTCTTTAGTAATATTATATTCCCAATCACCATTAAAATATTTAGCAATATCCATAAGATTAGCTAAAGATAATAACTTATTAGGAGCAAAATTCATACAATTATCATAATACATACTTATATTGTTTTCTCGCATTATATTATGTAATTGCTCAAGAGTTAACCACTTTCTCTTAAAACGAATAATACCTTTATCTAAATCACTATTATCTTTATCAATTACATAACCATTAGGTAAATCAAATTCTACAGATTTTAATTTACTAGGATTATCATCTCTAAATAAAGGTTCAATCTTGTAATACTTATCTTTAGAATTATCTTTAGAATCATCTTTAGAAATTTCTACAAATACTACAGACTTTTTGTCAAGTCTTCTAAGACTTGAACATTCACCAAATATATTAATTCTTTTATCTCTAGATAAAGCATCATCATTTCTATCACCAGCAGATATATCACTATTAGAACAAATAGTAGCAAGAGAACAATCACAACATTGATTACTTTCTCTTACTTCATATAATTTGTTCATATACTCAATCTTAGTATCAATATCAAATGTTTTACCTCTTTCACTGTTACTTCTATTCGATGGCATAATTAATTCTTATTTTAAATGGTTTATTAATACCGTCGTAAGAAACATTTGTATGATATATTATATCATGTTTCTTATGCTTAAATTTATTATATAGAATTTCAGCTACAGCACTTATAGTAAAATAATCAATAGCATTAGTATTAAAACTAGCTTTAATTTCATTACGTAGAAGCACCATAGCTTCAGTGTCTTTATTCCTAAGTTGACTTTGTGTTACAATTATCATTTTATTTAATATTTTATTTTGCGATATGAAGCTCTCAAATTAATTTGCCGATAAACTTATCAGCTAAACTAATTGAGAGCTGTGAAACCTAGGAAAATACGCAAAAATCGAATTTACTCATAAATACCGGACTGCTCAAGCATAATTGCCTGGTCAGCCTGCATATCAGAGTAAATATCATCAAGTACATCATCACTAAGAATAATAGTACTTGGAGCATCAGGAAGTTTAGTTCTATCTTTACTCATAATTTAAATATTACATTTTTTACCACTACTAACAGTACTTATACCAAAAATTAGGCATAATAATCGGCATGTATTTTTTCAAGATATTAATATCAACTTTATTAGGTGCAATATTAACTTTTTCAAGATGAACACTTGCGCAGTCAAACTGCACTTTAGTTCCTAATTTACCTTTAAGACAAAGGTCTTTTACAGTACATTGAGGACATTTAACCCCATTAGCCATAACATTATATATATTACCAGCAATTACAATACCAGTTATAACATTTTCTTCCATAATTGTATCTATTAAAATTAAAAAACCACTACTACTTTCACAAGCAATAGTGGCATATCCTTTGATATTATGAAAATATAATACGTTTTACACACTTGTAAAACCTATATGAAACTATTATATGAAAAATAGAATAATAACACTAAGTATAAGAGCAGCAATAGTAGCAAATAATATACGTGCTTCTTTATTGCGTGCTCTAATAGTCTTTTCAAGAGAATCAATTCTACCATAAAGAGCTTTATTGTGCTCTTCAAGAGTAGCAATATGTTTATCTTCATTATCTATTGTTGCATTAAGAGCAGCAATAGTTTTTTCTTGATTACTCTGAATCTTCTCACTCTTATCAAGAGAATCTTTAAGAGTTTCAATTCTTTTTTCATTAGTAACTTGAAGTTTTTTATAAGTATCAATAGTCTTAGATGATTTACGTTCTGTATCATCTTTACGAAGAATGATATTTATAAGTTCTTCAACACTCTTTTTATTAAGTTTAGTTATACGACACTTATCAGCAGAACTTAATTCTTTTTCTTTCATAATTCTCTTATGTTTTAATTATTCGTATAATATATTATCACTAAGTTCATCATAGTTAGCATCATCACCAACCATAATTTCACCAAATAAGTCATAATCATCAATATCATGACTAGTACAGAATGCGTCAATATCTTGAGCATTATAATCAAATTCATTATCTTGTATCATAACTGTTATTATTAATTACAATGCAAAGATAATGAATTTAATCTATCATATCTTCTACGGGGCGGGTAGATTAACTTATATTTTAAGCAATACTAGCAGTCTTAACATTAAAAGGATGAATATTAACTATTCGTCCTTTATATCCATAAGTCTTAAATCTAGACTTAGCTATCTTCTTAGCATGAGTAAGACCTTTACTAGTAGAAATCATAAGACTCCCATCAGCACGTTCTTTAATTCTACTACTCACGAAATAGTATCTTGTACACATAAGTTCTCCTTATTTAAATTAATAAATAGTAGTAGCACTATTTCTAGCACTACTACTTATAATTACTACCCGAACATAATCATACGAGCCAACTCCTTCAATAGCTCTACAGATACATCACTAAGTTCCATAATATTAGTAATGTGATTATAGTAGCTATCATGTTCTACTGGAGTAGGTGTAGGATTACTAGACCAAGGATTAGTATACTCCTGACCCTCAACTACAGCCTCTTGTACAATTTCAATCTTAGCACCACTAAGAAGAACCTGCAAACAATTAGGATGCTCAGCAATATAATTACCAGCAAATGCAGTCTTAGGGTTATTGCGGAAAGCAGCAATTACACTATAAGATGAAACAAATATAACATTTACTTCACCTTGAGAATAATTACCTTCTTCATCAGCAACATAACCCTTAACTGGAGTATTAAGAGTAATAGATACTCTTTGCCAAGTAGTCATATCCTTAACATTAATGTTACGAACTGTAGTTGTTACTACATTGTTAGCTTTAACTTTCTTGAGTTCAGCACTCACTGTTTCAAAACTTTTCATAATTCTTTAATTTAAAACGTTTATAATATTGTTAATTAACACGATTACTAATTAAACTAGTACTATCTTCACAGACCGTACTAGTAACAGAACTTTATTTATTTGGAAATGGGAAGTTCTTCTTTAGACTTATAATAATCAATAGCTTTATCAGTATCAAAGAGGTTTTCATTATAGTCCTCTATTTCTTCAAATAAAGTTTCAGAAGCATTATAATAAGCTTTATAAGCTTCTAGTTTATTACAAAGAATATTATTAGTAATTGCTAAAATCATAGTAATAATAACAATTACTACATCATATAATATATTATAGTTATTTAATTTCTTCATCTTTATCTTTACTAGCGTTATTAATAATAATAGCACCACTTATAATAAGTAGTACAATACCAATCACATTAACTACATTAATACCATCATCAGTACCATGAGTAATAAGTAAAAGACTTAAAAACAACATAGGTATGACTGATAGTCTAAGTATATATTTAAACAAATCAATATCCATAACATTAATAAGTTTAAGAGTTAAACATTTGAGTATTAGTTATAGTAGTATCAACTACTTGAAAAGCACTATACTAATGAACAGGCAATAGTATAGGAGTAACTATAGGAATAGTTGAAGTAGACTTATAACTACTATTACTAGTTGATACACAAGCAATTAATGATACTATTAGAGTTGCAAATAAAGTAAAATATACTATATATGCAAGTACTTTATGAGTACGATAAGAAACATCGTAATCATAAAGAATAACATCAATAATTATAGTAACAAATAGAATAATTATAAGTGAGATTAATAGTATAATCATGAGTATTATTAATTTAAAGAAGATGAGAAAGTGGGACTGTTTGAGTAACACTATCTTTAACTTTCTCACCTTCAGTTACACATTAAATACAATCAAAACACTTATCAACACTAGATTTTAGTTCATCATCATAAGTATCATACTCAGCTTTACGTTTATCATTAGCCCATTTAATAGCTTCTGCATCACCATTTAAAGCAGTAATATAATCACTTACAATTTCTCTACCTTTATCACTATTTAGTTTAATCATAATCATTATTTATTTTATAGTTATTACTAGTAAATACAATAACACCTCAGCTTTCACTACGTTCTAGCTTCGACTAAGGTTATATAATAAATAAATATATAATAACTACGTTATTATATTATATATTTATTTTTATATAACCCATGCGTGTGCGTGTACGTGCGTGCGTTAATGTTATACCTACAAATCACACCTATTGACATGATTATAAGGATATTCATAATCATCAATATTATCATAAATATCCTCATAATCAATAGTATCTACATTCATGTTATTTTTGAAACTGAATACCAACAACACTATTAATATTAATAGTATAAGTATAAGTATTATCATCACCATCACATTGAGATGAAACAGTAACAAACCTATCACCAATACTACTAATAATAGCATTATTATATACATGTTCATCAGTTGCAATAGTAAGACTTTTATCATTAAAAGCCTTATAAGCTATAAGAATAGCTAAAATCATTACTTTACTCATAATATAGTTCTCCTATTTTAAATTAATAAATAAATAATGAGCAGTTTTAATACTTACTCAGGTATGAACAATTCCTTTTACACCTTATTCAAGGGCAACCTCTCTTTAAGCACCGAGGTTATCGCTATCATTATACGTAACAAAAGTCTTATAATACTTATAAAAAGTCTTATAAGTATTCTAATTTTGATACGCAGAATTTGTTTCTTTTTTGTTGTCAACTCTTGTAATTTTATTGTAGTCAACTTGAGTTGTTCTTGTAGTCAAAAGTGCAATGAGTAACAAGAGCAGGAGATTTCTCTCCCACTCTTGCACTAATTACTTAGCTGGCTTTTCAGCTGGTTTCTCAGCTGGCTTTTCAGCTTCTGCTTTGACAGTGAACTTGTGTACTGTTGGAGCAAGATTCTCAAGCTCGTCAATAGTAGCATCCATAGCATCAGCAAAAGCATCATCTTCAACCTTGTGAATAGCAAACTTTCTACCACAACGACTAACTTTAATCTTAGTCAGTCTTGTGTGATAAGTCACGCCATCAGAACTCTCTTCTTCACCACTAATCTCATTGATGAAAGTGTCGCCATCTTCATAACGTTCAATAGTTACAGAAAGAGTTGCACCAATCAACAGATTATACCAAACTCCATCAGGAGTAACAGTATACTCTTTGCGGTCAAAGTCCTTGAAGTACACCTGCAAGAAGTTTGGTGTCAAGTACACTACGTGCATGAACTGCTTCAGTGACATTACCAACTCGTTGGTAGTAGTCTCAACATACTCTCCAGTATTCTCATCAGCTTTACGCTTTGGGAAACTCTCAATAGTAATGAGATTGATGTACTGACGACCTTCTGCATTAGTGAATGTACGGACGTTCTGAACTGTCAAATTAAGATTCATTGATTTCATAATAATAAGTGTTTAAATTAATGAAACTAGCCTAAGCTAGAGCATGAACCCGTTCCATGCCAAGACTTGTTTCTTTTCTTGTTGTTGAAAATTGATTCTTTCTTGTAGTCAAAAGTTTGAATTTCCTGCTTGATAGGCGGGGGTATTGATATTGTCTTTATGATGGTGGGGGTCTAACTACATACCTCCTTGCTCATAGTTATTTATATAATTTTCTACCCCTACTTTCATTAGTATAATCTTCTACTTTTACTCTATACTATTCATTATTACTTTTACTAACATAATCTTTATCATTATTTTCTTTATTATTATTAGTAATGTAATCATTTGCTTTATTTTAATTACTTTATACTTTTCCTTTATCATCATCATCATTACTTGTTTCATAGTTTTCTTTATTACTACTACTTGTTTCAATTTTATCATTATCATTATCATTACTTTTAATTAATCATCACATTGATTTTACTATTACTTTACTTACTAATCGTGCTGATAATTATCAAATTTAGTTAATTCCGTTTAACTAATTATAATTTATTACTAATACTATTATTACTTTCATTATTATTATCTATATTTGCAGCAGTATTTCTAGCACCTATAGTATTACTATTTACTAAGTTAAGTTCTGTAGGCTGAAATAACTTAATAGTACGGACACTATTCAAAGTATTAATTTAAAATATAAAGTTATGGTTGATTTAAAAGTTAATTATCTTGGTCTTAATCAGACCTTTCGTATGCCTACTAGTATGAGTGAAGTTGACATGAATGTAATTGCTGATTACGTTAAGCATGTTAATGTTAGTAAGAATTATGCTCTTATTGCAGTTGTATTTAAAGAGCGTCCTATTACTATTGTAAGTGTTAGTAGACAGAACAAGAATGCAAGTGTTAATGGTGTTGCTGTTATGATTAAGAGTAATACTGATGATGAGTTTATTAAAGACATTAAACTTGGTGAAACTATAGTTATTTCTCCTAGTGATATTGCTATGGGACATCACGTTAATTCTCCTGCTAATCCTCTTACTCCTGGTTTCTTACTTAATCTTCTTCAAACTAATACTGATTTAAATAAGAAACTTATGGGTATTGGAGTTCCTACTTATTTTGTAGATTTTAAGATTGTTCCAGTTTGTAATATTCATGGTTCTGTAGGAAAGTATGTTCCTGTTAGTCAATATTATATTGCTCCTGATGCTGGAGAAACTGATATGGGTAAGTAATTCTACATTGAACATCTTCTACGGGGAGGCTTAAAAAGCTAAGGGAGCTTATGCTCCCAAAGCTTCATATTATAGTGTTAATAATATTACTAATATGAAATATAAAATAAACGATGAAGGTTTAGAAGAAGGTAAATTTCCTAGTTCTACTGGTAAACAAGTTCTTATTGAAAATAAAGCATCTATACTTAAAACTATAGATGATAATATTATAGATAAGGATGTTGTCATGATGATTCTAGTTCAACTTGAAAAAGATGCTCAACGTCATTTAGAAGCTGATGAAGTTACTGCTATTCCTTATCTTGGTAAGATTAAAAGAAAAGCTGGTTCAAAAGCTTATGCTGAAAATAAAGAAACTCTAGATGCTGCTAAAGAAATCATGACTCCTGAAAACTTTGAAAATTTCAGAGCTGCAATGATGAGAGAAGCTGTTATTAGAGACAATGAAGCAAAAGTATATAATTATCAAGTTGCACGTATGGCTAATAAGAATGGTAAAACTTATTGGAAATGTGTTGAACGTCGTGGTAAATATTATGCTAATATTAGGTTTTATTGTTTAGGTTGTTTAAATTATTCTGAACCATGCAACGAGATAGATTAATAATAGATAATCTTTTACTTATTGATGAAAATGGTATGCCTGAAGCTCCAACTATTCGTCAATTAATAGATAAAGACGTTAGAGAGCTTTATACTAGAGATAAGTCTAAAGATAAGTCTGGTTATGTAAAAGACTGTATAGTTATTTATTATCTTGGAGACCCTAAGTCTCCTGCAAAACAAAGTGGTTTAAGTGATGCTGAAGCTCTTAAAATGGCTATAGAACAAGCTGGTCTTCCATCTAACTATATACCTAGTGCTCTTGTTTTGAAGATAATCAAAAGATATTATGCTCAAAATATAGGAGAAGCTGGTAGAGTTGTTGAGAATCTTCTTAAAACTCTACATAATGTAAATATTGCAGTTGATTCTATTAACGATTTGCTTAATGAAAAGCTTAGAGATAGAGCTAATTTAACTATAGAGAATGTAAGTACTCTTTTAGATTTAGTAGATAAAGTTACTGCTAAATCATCTGAGATTCCTAAGACTTTAAAATCTTTGAATGAAGCTAAGGAAAATCTTATGTATGAAAAAGAGTCTGAAAAAGCTAGAGGTGGTGGTGCTATTACTAGTAGTATGAATGCTGCTGATTATGTTTAACATTATATTGTTTAAGTTATGAATAGTATTTATGAAAATAACTTTCTTTATTTTGATGAAGGTCCACATAAATATACCGATTCTTTAGGTAATGAATATCTTAGTGTAACTACTAATATAGAGAATTACTGTCCTAAGTTTGATAAGAAGTATTGGCTTAGAAAGAAAGCTAAAGAACGTGGTATTACTGAACGTAAACTTGAAGCTGAATGGGAAAGAATAACTAAAGAAGCTTGTGAACGTGGTACAGCTACACATAATGGACTTGAAGATGGTATTAAAGGAAGTAGTATGTTTAAAGATGCTATTCAATATCTTAATCAAGTTAAAAGTGGTAGATGTATAACTGTAGCTGATATTCCTAATCTTAGAGCACATCCTCTAGATATAGAACAGTTTAAAGAAGCTACTAATAATAAGTATCCTGAAATATATCAAGTATTTCAATATTATGTAAATAAAGGATATACTATTTATTCTGAAATTGGAGTATTTGTTCCAGAGTTACTTCTTAGTGGTACTATAGATGTTCTTTGTGTTAGACCTGATAGATTTGTTATTCTTGATTGGAAAACTAATAAAGATGGTCTTCATTTTACTAGTGGTTTTTATCGTAAGGATAAAACTACTAAACCTATTCAACTTACTAGTGAATGGTGTAATACTCACGAATTTATGTTACCTCCTTTTGCTCATCTAGAAAATTGTAATGGTAATCATTATACTATGCAATTATCTACTTATGCTAGAATGACTGAAATGATATTAGATATTCCTTGTGTTGGTCTAGGTCTTTGCCATATTCAAACTCCTTTTGAAAAGAATAAATATGGTATGCCTTATCGTGATGTTCATGGTATGTATAAGATTGATAAAGAAGGTAAGGAAGTTGTTACTTGGTTTAAGATTAATTATATTCGTAATGAAATAGATGCTATGTTTCAAGATAGAAGAATTAAACTTAATAAACAAGGTTTGCTAACTCCACAAACAGAAATACAATGGTAACAGTTAAAGATATTGATAAACAACTAGATGATTATTTTAAAAATCATCGTAGTTTAACTGATGATGAAGCTGATGCTGTTGCAGAAGTTTGGCTAAGTAAATATTTAACTAGACATATTACACCTAATGGTGTTATTATGGATGATTATCATTTTGATAATGGAGTAACTATTACTCTTATTCCTTGTAAAGAAATAAACGAATTATGACAAGACGAAGACGAATTAATACTAGAGTTCTTCATGTTGAAGAAGTCGACAATATTAAATATGTTTTGTAAAGGTATTCCAGAAACTGGAATGTTTTATGTATTTGGTGTATTAAAATAATAAGATATGAATAAAGAATTATTTAATAAAGCAAGTAAAGCTGATTTCAGCAAAATACTCGTCAATAAAGGATATGCCTATTTTAATAAAGGTAAGTATAATCTTAACATTATTGGTATTAGAAATACTGGCAATAATGTTACTAATAAATTTGATGATGTTATTGTAGTAGAATACATTGATATGTATGGTATCAAATCTAGAAATATATTTGCTGCTACTACTGAGCCTGGTATTACTAGTATGACTAAACCTGTAAGTTATAAAGGTTGTGCTATACTTGTTCCTGGTCAATATCGTTCTGCTTGGAAACTTGGTTATCATAAAGGTAAGTATGAAGCTATTGTTCAATATAAACCTGTAAAAGTTTATAGAGATAATAATAAAGATGCTGTTTATGATTTCAATCCAAAGACTATAGAAGAAGGTACATTTGGTATCAATATTCATAAAGCTGGAAAACATTCTACTCAAGTTGATAATTGGTCTGCTGGATGTCAAGTTCTTGCTAATAAAGAAGATTTTGATACTCTTATGAAACTTGCTCATAGACAAATTAGTCAAGGATATGGTAAACAATTTACTTATACTTTAATTAATGAGGAGGATTTATAATGGCTTGTATTCTTGTTGATGGTGTAGTTCAAGGTACTTTTACTATTAAAGAATTAGAACAAGCTATTCGTGATATTTGTTCTAAAGACAATGGCATAGATACTCTTCCTACACCAATAGGTTTTAAAACTGTTATTCCTGAAGAGAATGTAGGTTTTATATGTCCTTCTCAAATTCAAGAAGATGTTGATAAAGAAATTATTAATAGTCTTCATAATTATAAACCTTTTAGTAAGTATTTAAGTAATGAGTTTAATTAAAGAAATTATTAAAGGTGCAGCAATGTTTTTTGTTTTTGGCATTAGTGCTATTGTAATTATTAGTCTTATAGATAATAAAAAGACTTATACTGTTGTTGAACAGAATGTTGAAATACAGAAACATAACGATAGTTTAAGAATTGAAGTTAATAATTTAGATAGTATTAAAAATGCAAAAGTTATTGAAGTTAAAACTCTTAATAATGATAGTACTGTTAAGTTATTCTATAAGCTCATCAAGTAAATCATTAACATCTTCTACGGGGAGGATAGAACAAGATAGTGTAACTATAGCGATTAGTGATATTCGTAAAGCTAACGCTAAACTAATAGAATTAAGTTATGAAAAAGATATTAATAAGAATCTTCGACAAATTATTAGAAATGATAGTATTCTTGCAGAACAAGCTAGACAAAGATATATACTATTGGATAGGTCATGTAAGAAAGTAATAAAACAACGTAATGTTGCTTGTTGTAGTGCTGCTGGTGCTATTATATTACTAATTTTAAGTTTAATAAAATGAGTGATAATCATACTGTAGAAAAGTATATTGAAAGCTACCCTTTTCTTCAATATATAAACGATAATCATGGACAATATAAACATGCTAGAGAAGCAGGTTATAAAGACCCTAATGATTTGTTTATGATTGGAGAAAGTGGTGGCTTTCTTCTTGATATACGTAAAGGAGATAAGTTTGTTAATACTAATCTTCTTACTGAAATGGCTTCTCTATATCATATAAATGGTGAGAAATATACTTTATATAAAGAAGATAGTATACCTCATCGTCAATTACGTAAAAGAGAAGAGTATAGACGTAAACATGGATTTGATGCTCCATGTTTTATGCGTAATGGTGAAGTTCGTAATCTTCACATTAGTGGTGATATGTATAATTATCTGAATTATACTATTATTGAACAGCTTGATGAAAAGACTATTATACATACTGATAAAGGTTCTGTTGCTAAGAAGAAACAAGACTTTCCTAAATTTATAGATGCTCAGTTTTGGACATTTGCTATTATAGAGTTTTGTGAACTTAATGGTTTTCATCTTCTTATTGATAAAACTCGTCGTGGTGGTTTCTCTTATATTATGGCTAGTCATAGTGCCAATAAGATAAATCTTCAACCTAATAAAGTTTGTATTCATGTTGCTGCTGATAGTAAGTATCTTACTAAGCGTGGTGGTCTTACTGATTTTACTATTCGTAATCTTTATTTTTATGAGAATAAGACTTTCTTTAAACGTGGTATTCTTTCTCGTGCTGCTGAAAACTTTACTCTAGGCTTTAAACTTCCTAATGGTGACATTAGTCCTAATAGTTGGAATAGTGCTTTGTTTAGTGCTTCTGCTAATAACAATCCTGATTGTGCTATTGGTAAGGATGCTGTTAGTGTTAAGACTGAGGAGGTTTCTACTATGGAAAACTTCGATGAATATATGAATGTTACTGAACCAGCTATGCGTACTGGTAGTTATGTTACAGGTAACTTGTTTGCTTGGGGTACTGCTACTAGTGGTAATATGCAAACATTTGAACGTAACTTCTATAATCCATCTGCTTTTCATTTTATAGCTTTTGAGAATGTTTGGGATAAAGATTCTCGTAATGAAGTTTGTGGTTATTTTAAACCTTATTGTTGGGGTCTTCAAGGTCAGATTGGTGATAGATATGCTATGGATGCCGATGGTAATTCTGACATTGAAATGGGTCTTAGAATTGCTTATAAAGAACGTACTGATAAGAAAGTTCATAGTAAGACTTTTAGCGACTATATTAATTATCTAGGTCAGTATGCTAATATGCCTAGTGAATCATTTAGTTCTACTAGTGAAAACTTATTTAGTTCTGAAGCTTTAATGAATTGGGAAGAAGTACTTAAAAATGACCCAGCTTATACTAATATATCTGATGATGGTATGTTCTTTGAAGATGCTGACGGTAAAGTAATATTTAAAACTAACGCTCGTATTAAAGCAGAAGGAGGTAAGTTTAATAAAGATTTCTTTGATTGGATTCAAGGTGTACCTCGTAAACAACATGAACATCCACATGGTTGTGTTCGTAAATGGTTTGAACCTATTAGAGTTAATCATGTTAACGAAAATGGTAAATATGAAATTGGTATTCCAAAAGGTCAATATTCTATAAGTTATGACCCTGTAGGTGTAAATAAAGAAACTAGTGGTATCACTAATAAACATTCTCATAATAGTATTAAAGTTTGGGAGAACCCTACACAATATAACGGTTTTAAAGGTAAAGTAGTATGTGCATATTACGGTCGTCCTGAGAAACTTGAAGAAGCTGATAGAATATGTTACTTTATGGCTGTTTATTATAATTGTATTGGCACTACTGGTGTTGAGGTTAACCGTGGTGAAACTGTTAGTAATTTCACTAAATGGAAAGCTTTAAAGTATTTAATGAAAGACCCAGTAGAACTTTGGGATAGTTCTATTAAAGCTAAAGTTACTGCATCTTATGGTGTAAATATGGGTGGTGGTAGCGGTCAAGGTACTACTAAAGTTCTTGAAGGACTTCGATTACTTAAAGAAATGTTGTATAGTGAAGTTGGTAAAAAACTCGATGGTACACCTCTTTATTTCTTTCAGACTATTTATGATTATCAAACTGTACTTGAACTTCTTAAATGGAACGATAAAGGTAATTTTGATAGAGTATCTGAAATGTTGATACATGCACTCCAATGGAAACTTGATGACGTAGAAGCTGCTAAAGAACTTGCTCATCGTAAGAAAGCTACTATTGAAAATTATAATGATAATATCTGGGATAGAGATTGGTTTGTTTCATAATTAACTAAATAAATATACGTATGTTTAATAACAATTTAACTTATCAATTTCCTAAACAAAAGGTTAATGCTGAAGAGAAAGCAAAGCCTTATTGGTATACTAATAGTATTGATTATATTATTGGTTTAGGAATTAGTATGAATGACCGTAGTGATACTGAAACTAAAATTCGTATTCTACATGGTGAATTACCTCAAGAGTTTTATAGAAAAACTCTTAATCCTTATAATGCTAGTAAGGAACGTTTTAAGAACTTTCCTGCTACTCTACGTAACTATGATATTATGTCTGATATTATACGTAGATATATAGGAGAGTATTTTAAAAATCCTCATGATTTTGTTGTAGGAGCTAATAATCCTGATATAGTATTTAATAGAAATGCTGCTCTTAAACAAAAAGTTATGGAAGCTGCTCAACAAGCTTTTCAAAAAGAGTTTCAAAAACGTTATCAAGCTGCTGTTCAACAAGCTGAAGGTCAAGGTCAATCTGTAGAAGCTATAAATCCTCAAGATGTTATGCCTGACCCAGAGGAGTTTATGCACAACTTCAACCAGGAGTATATAGATAAAGAAAGTAAACAAGGTCAAGATATTCTTAATTATATTAGAGATATTACTAATGACCTTAATATTTATCTTACTGCATTCTTTAATTATTGTGCTTTTGGCGAATGTTATACATATACTGAACTTAGAGGAGATAAGATTATTAAAGAATGTGTTCCTTTGATGGAAGCTTATCCTATTCCTAATAGTGAATATATGATTGAAGACCATGATATGTTTGCTAGAAAGATGAAGATGAGTTATAATCAAATTCTTGATGCTTTTGATGATTATCTTGATGATAACGATAGAGCATTTCTTGATAAGTATTATAATGATGCAGCTTATGCCACAAGGACTGTTCCTTTGAGATATGACCAATACTTTGAGCATTATGCTAATGTTTGTGATAAGTTTACTGATGAAGAACGTAAACTGTTTAAAAGTAAAGATGAACATCCTAGTGCTCGTAATGGTAATCTTTATGAAGTTTGGCATGTAGTTTGGAAAGGTTTTGCTCGTCAAGGTATTCTTACTTTTGTAAATCAACTTGGTTTTCAGGAACAAAGAGTTGTAGAAGAAGATTATGAGTTGAATAAAGAAGCTGGCGATATTAGTATTGAATGGGAATATAAACCTCAAGTTTATGAAGGTTATAGAATAGGAACTAGATTTACTGGTATCTATCCTGTTAAAGCTAGACCTATACTTTATGAACGTAAAGGTAAACTTCCTTATAATGGTATTATGGAAGTACTTCCTTATTTTGGTAAGTTTAGCATCATTGAAACTATTACTCCTTTCCAAGTATTCCGTAATATAGTTTCTTATCATCAAGAAATGGTAATAGCAAAGAACAAAATGCTTATTATGCTTTTGCCTAAGTCTCTTGTATCTAATAATACAGAAGATGCTATATATAGAATGGCTGCTGATGGTGTACTTCCTATTGATGATGAAGAAGATGCAGCAGGAGTTAAGATGCAAAACATTAGATTACTTAATGTAAATATGGGTCAATATATTACAGAACTTAGTAATCTAAAAGAAGCTATTAAACTTGAAGCTCGTGAACTTGTTGATATGAATGCTCAACGTTATGGACAAATTGCTCAATCTGCTGGAGCTTCTACTACACAAACTGCTGTTGCACAATCAAGTACTGGTTCTGTTGTAATATTCCAAATGTTTGACCAAATGAGATGTGCTGATTATAATAGAGATTTAGACTTTGCTAAATGTGCTTATATTGAAGGTCTAGACACATCTTATATTGATAAAACAACTGGTAAGAAACATTATCTTAGTCTTGATGTAAATTCATTTGTTGGTTCTGAACTTAGTACTACTGTTAGAAACAATGCTAAGGAAATGGATAAAATTCAGCAATTAAAGCAGTGGGCATTTAGTGCTGCACAGAATGGAGATTTGGATTCTGCTCTTGCTGCTATTACTGGAGATAATGTTGCTGCTATTAGCGATGCTGTTAAGAAATTTAGTCAGATAAAGCAACAACATGAAGAACAAATGAAACAAATGGACCAAGCTATTCAAGAACAAGCTAATCAACTTGAGTTACAAAAGATTGCTGCTAAAGGTGAACAAGATAGAGAAACACTTGCTCTTAAAGCACAATACGATTTACAGCTTGAATATGCTAAAGGTGATATAGCTTTGCTTGGTGATACAAATCCTCAAAATGATGAATATGCTAAGAATCAATTAGCTCGTATTCAGGAGGAAAGTAAGAGAGCTACTGAAGCTGCTAAACTTCAACTTGAAAGACAGAAGATAGCTATGGATGCTTACAATAAAGCTGCTGACCGTCAAGTAAAGAGAGAAGAAATGGCTAATCAATTAAAGATAGCAAAGACAAATAAGAATAAGTACGATAAGAAATAAATTGTTTATTTTGTTGATTATATTATGTGTAGGAGTAGTGCTCGTGAGAGTATTGCTCCTTTTATTTTACATGATAAAATTTTATTTAATATTTTAAATTCAATTCTGAGACGTTATCTATAAATAGCTGATTAACTTATAAGCCACTTAGATTGGATTGATTGTACGTTAAGGAAATTGCATGTAATTGAATGTTTGTAACAAACAAAGCCACTTGAGAACACATGCAAATAATAGGTTAGAGTACTGGAGTTGCATAAGAAACTCATGCTCAAACTGATGACATTAATAACCTTTATTCTACTAATAATCGGTTTGCTGAAACTTCTAATAATGATAGTTAAATAACTTATGCTTTTCTTCATACTATAAATAAAGGTATTACTTTTGCAGCAACTAACAAGTGTTAGTGTATTATTAATCATTTAAATTATAAAGCTATGTTTGTATTTCGTAATAGTATTGGGTTCGGTCAGCATCATCGTTTGATGATTGAACTTGATAATATTGATTTTGGAAATGGCGGTGGTAATGGTAGTGGTACTAACGCCAATAATAACCAAGGTAACGGAGGCGGCACTGATAACAATAATGGCGGTGGTAATGGCTCTGGTGATAATAAAGATGGTGACGGTAAAGACGGTGATGGAAATGATAAAGATAATCCTGACCCCGATAATGCCAATGACAATCCTGATAACAAGGATAATGACAAAGACAATCCATCCAACCCTTCTACGGGGAGTCTTGAGGTAGGTACAAATGTTGAGTTTGAAGGCAAAAAGTATACTGTTGCTAAGAATGGAGACCTTGTAGATGCAGATGGTAAAGTTTTCAAAGAAGCTAAAGATGTTGACGAGTGGATTAAATCACTCGAAGTTGATGAACCTGGAGCTGAGGTAAATATTGAAAATATTCGTAAAGCTATGAATATTGATATTACTGATGAGGATGGTAATTCAGTCGAATTTACTGACGACATTGAAGGTGTTAAGAATTATATTAATTCTGCTATTGAACTTAAATCTAATGAAGTAGCTTCTGCTGCTGTCAATAAAGTATTTGTTGACAATCCTATTCTCAAGCAGTTTGTTGATTATCTTACTGTAAATGGTGGTGACCCTCGTGGTTTTGGTGAACGTCCTGACCGTTCAGGTATTACTGTTGATGAGAAGTCTGAAGAGCAACAGATTGCTATTATTAAAGCTGCTGCTAGAGAATTTGGCAATGCTTCTCTTAATGATAATTACATTAAGTATCTTAAAGACTCTGGTGGTCTTTATGATGAAGCTAAAGCTCAACTTGCTAACCTTCAAAATGCTGATAAGCAACGTGATGAGAACGAAGCTAAACAAGCTGAAGCTTATCGTCAGAAACAAGAAGCTGAAACTATTGCTTATTGGAAAGGTATTAAAGATACTATTGATAAACGCGAAATTGGAGGATATAAACTTCCTGAATCTCTTGTTAAAGAAGTTAATGGACAGAAAGTTACTGTTACTCCAAATGATTTCTATGATTATCTTTCTCGTGGTCTTAAAGATGAAAATGGTAATATTGCTACTGCTTATGAGCGTGCGCTTGCTAATCAATCTCCAGAGGAAGCTACTAATCAAGAATTACTTAGTGCTTGGTTAATGTTCACAGGTGGAACTTATAAAGACCTTGTTAAGATGGCTATTAATAATGAGCAGGTTAAAACTTTAAAGCTTGTTGCCAAAGGAAATAAAGGTCATGGTGCTGTACGAATTACTAAGCCACAAACTAATAATAATAAAGCTATTGATAATATTCAATTTAGCTAAATGTTTAATTAATTAATTAATAACTATGTACGCAATTCGTGAAGTGCAACGTGGTAACTATGATGACCGAGGTTATTCTAATGAGGAAACTATTGCTCATCTTATGCTTACCAAACCTAGTGAGATTAATTCTATGCTCACCTATACTTTTGGTATGGATGATGATAGATTCCCACTTAATTTCCTTACAGAAGGACAAGGTACTGCTGGTGTAGTAGATATTACTACTACTGATTGGACTTGGAAGACTATGGGTCGTATGAAGTTCAATGATTCTGTACTTTGGTTTAACACTGCTAATACTACTCCTGGTAAAGGTGGTGCTACTTTTGAAGTTGAGTTTAAGACACACTGGTTCATTGAGCAGTATGGTTTGATTGCTCCTGATGGTGTAACTCAAGTTCGTATTATGAAAGACCTCGGTCATGGTTCTCATGGTGGTTATTTGTATCGTCTTCGTATTACAAATCCTAATCCAAATGCTTACGTTAATGTAGCTCAGAATCTTGGTGTAGGTATGTTTTGGTCTTTGACTGCTCCTACTATTCCAGAGTCTTTCTCAAAGGGTAATCGTACTAATACTATGGGACCTGGTAAGATGACTTCTCAACTTGAGTTCCATCGTTATAGTAAAGAGATTGCTGGTAACATTAGTAATACTGTTGTTACTTATGAGTTTAAGACTAGTGGTGGTGGTACTACTAATCTTTGGATGAATGAGGAGATGCGTCAGTTTGAGCTTCAGCAACGTGTTATGAATGAAGAGCGTCTTTGGTTTGCAGAATATAATAAGACTGTAAACGGTGAGATTACTCTTATTGATGAAGACAATGGTCAGCCTATTCCACATACTGCTGGTATGCAACAGATTTGTCGTGAAAGTAACTATGATACTTATGGAGAGGAACTTACTCTTAATAAGTTGAATCGTACTATCGGTGATATTCTTGACCGCAATACTGATACTGGTAATATGGATGTAGTTCTTGCTTGTGGTAAAGGTTTCGTTGAAGACTTTGACCGTGCTGTTAAGAATGATGCTCGTGATAATGGTTTTGTTACTCCTCTTGGTGACAAGATGATTAGTGAATCTAAGAGTGGTCTTTCTTATGGTAATTACTTCCGTCAGTATAAGACTGTTGATGGTCACATGATTACTCTCAAGCATCTTGGTTTCCTTGACCGTGGTACATTTGCAGACAATGCTCGTGACAATGGTTATATCCATCCTCGTACTGGTCTTCCAATGACTTCTCACCAAGCATTTATGCTTGATACATCTTCTTATGATGGTCACAATAATATTCGTAAGGTACGTATGAAGGGTCAAGAGCATATTGCTGGAGTTGTTAAGGGTCTTACTCCAATTCCTGCATCATGGGGTGGTTTCCCTGCTAATACTCTGTCTACAGACATTGACGTATCTCGTTATGAGGTTAAGGATTCTTATGGTCTCCAAGTTGACCGTAACACTAAGTTCTTCCAACTCAAGTGTGTACTCTAACATTTTAAAATTTGATTGCTATGACTGATATTAAAATTGAAATTCCAAAAGGAAGTCCTGCAAATAGTGGAAATAATAATACTCCTGCTGAAGGTTCAACTTCTTCAGCAGACCAGACACAAGCTGAATTAGAAGCTAAAGAAAAAGCTGCTCTTGAGGCAGAACTTGAAGCTCCATATTTTGAAAAGAAGACTGTAGTTATTTCTTCTGTTCGTAATTATTCTGCTTATCGTAGAATTAATATGCAAGCTCTTGGTAAGCCTAAAGCTACTATAGGTTCTTCTGTTAAGTCTGTACGTATTCTTATGAGTAATAAAGGTGAGCTAGCTGCTTATTATCCAGAGATTATTGGTGTTGCTGCTAATCATCCAGACTTCGTTACTAGAGTTAAAGGTTATCTTAATAACATTTTCTTTGATGTTAATGATGGTGATAAGGAACTTAATATTTCTTTCCATTATAATCATAAAAGAGACTATCTCGCTATTAAAGCTGAGGAAGATAAAATTCTTGCAGCTTATGAAAAGGTAGACCGCTCTAATGAAGCAGAGCTTTATAAAGCTGCTGTTAAACGTGATGAAGCTATTACTCGTCTTGAGCAAACTAAGTACCAGTATGGTATGCCTGATAACGTAGAGGAATATATTATTTGGCGTCATTGTCTTAACTATCCTGATGTAGCTAAAGACGAAGCGTTTATTAATAGTAATGCTACTCTTCGTTTCTTTATTAAAGATGTTGCTAAAGAAGAGAATCGTAAGGTTAAACTTATTGTTGAACGTAAGAAGGCTATTGAACGTCTTGTTGAACTTCAATCTTCACCTAGTAAAGTTAGTGCTGCTTATATTCAGTATTGTAGAACTAACGGTCTTAACATTTCTGATGGTCTTAATAAGACTGCTCTTGAACAAGTTGATGACCTTATGAAGTTCGCTACTGAAGACCCTAAGAAGTTTAATTCTATAGTTACTGACAAGAATCTTCTCGATAAGGCATTTATCGAAATTCTTATTACTAGAGGTGAACTTGTTCGTTCAGAGTATAATCAACAAATCAATACTCCTGATGGTCTGTTTGTTGGTGCTAATATTAATGATGCTATTGCATTCTTTAAGAACCCTGACAATAACGGACTAAAGAATAAGTTTGAAAACAAATTGAAACTCTTTTAATTGATAAAGATATGACTACTGCTGAAATGCACCAAATGTTCAGAAACTATGCCCAACAAATGGGTATGCAGAATGTGAGAGCAATACTGCCTTCACAGATAGACTTGTTGCTGAACAACTCCATTTCGGACACAGTAAATCAAGTGATTGCTCAAAACATTGGTTCTACCAGTGATAGAGTAATCACTGATAACTCAAAGCTTAATCAAGTTAATGCTCTTAAAAGTCTTTATAAAGTATGGAAAGCTAAAGTTCAACTTCCTACTGCAAAGACTAACTACATTGCAAGTTATATTCTTCCTCTTGATAATTTTGGTATAGCTAGCGAAGCTAAAGATACTACAATTAAAAAAGGTGATAACGTATATGCTACTCCTGGTAGCGCAGATGATGGTAAACCTAATAAGATTGAGTATTTCTTCCTTGTAGATTTGAGCATTGATTATGTTAAAGCTGAAGGTGGTAGTTCATTTACTACTAATATATTCCCAATTCGTCTTGTAGATGACCAATATCTTGCTGATGTTGTTAACGATTTTGTAATGGCTCCAAGTCTTCGAAGTCCTGTTGCTACTATTCACGATAGCACTATTGAACTTTACATTGATAAACCTGATGCCAATACTAAAGGTACACCAAATGCTTATAAGTTTGGAGGTGGTCTTGAAGTAAATGAAATTCGTTTATCTTATATTGGTAAGCCTGGTATTGTTAAGTTTAATGAAGACATTGGTGGTACAGACGTAGATTGTGAACTTCCTGAGAGTATGCACGTTGATATTGTTAAGCACGCTGTGGATTTGTATCGTACTGCTCTTAATGGTAGTATTGTAGGTACTCAAGGTGCTCAACAGCAACAACAACGTGAGAATGTCCGTAATAATGCTAGAGATGAAGGTTATGAACCTAATTCTCGTTAGTTAAACGTAATTTATAATTTAAGTAATAATGAGACAATTATTTATTTGTACTAGTGATGCAGTTCTTTCTGCTACTGGTAAACCACAAGACTTGACCAATGTAGCTGCTGGTACTATTGGTATGTGGCAGAATGATGATGATTCTAAGTGGCTTGCTGCTGCTCCTGCTGCTGATTTTAGTATTGCTTATGGTCGTCCTAATAGTCAAGCAGTTGTAATTCCTATTGATTTTGCTTCTGCACGTGTTACAATTTCTACTCCTCAAGCAGGTAAAATGTTTAAGGCAAAGCTTACTATTCCAGAGCCTGTTGCAGGTAAAGATTATACACTTCAGCTTATTAAGCTTGGTACTGAAAAGCATGAGCGTTATTCTTGGACTGTTACAGATAACGGTTCACATAAGACTACTGCTACTGCTATGGCTAAGTCACTTGGTGAACAATTCACTAATATGATTGAAGCTGGTAATGAGCAACTCGATGGTCTTAAAGTAACTGTAGATGAAGCTAATGTTACTATTGAAGCTAAAAAGAATTATCAAGGTTGGAATCTTATTGCCGGTGATGATTTGGTTGGTACTGAAGTTACTATTACTGCTGCTGTTGCTCCAACACTTGACGCAGCTTATGTAAAGAACCTTGCTTCTTTCTGTTCTCAGAACCGTGGTTTCTCTAATGTATATCGTGATGGTGCTTCTATTTATCCAGGTTATCCTATGGAAGTAGAAGATAAGGACTATAAAATGTACTCAATCCAATTCAAGTACCCAAGAAAGTATGGTCGTACTCGTGACGAAGCTCCTATTCAAGAGTTAGCTATTGTTGTTCCTAAAGACAATACTAAACTTACTGGTCTGCTTGATACTATTCTTGCATTTTAATAGGTATTAGTTGTTCAAGGAGAACCTATCCATCTTCTACGGGGAGGTTCTCCTTTTTATTTTTGTTATGGAAGAATTTAATCAAATCAATGATATAATAGCTGAATCTATAAAAGATACTTCTTATATTACAGTGCTTATTAGTAGTGGAGTTTATCTTGCTTATACTCTTATTATTAAGCTTGTTGATTTGTTTAAAGCTAAAGACCGGAATAGACCTATCGTTGAAATGGCTACTGCTGTAAAGCAAGTAAGCGAAAACGTAGTTAAACTTAATGGTGTCCTAGACAAAGCTTTTCAAGATGCTGAGACTAAAGAACGAAATAAAGTAAAGAATGCTATTTGTACTGCTTTTGATAGTTTTAAATGGGCTGTTGCTAATACTTGTCATGAAATTATTATTTATAACAATATTGAACAGAATAAGGTATTGATAAAACAAAACTTATTCAAAGTGACTAGTACAGAGTATTATAAACTTTATAATGTTTTCTCTGCTTATGAATTGGATGGAATTTGTGTAGCTACTAAACTAAAAGAAGAGTGGATTGATGTTGTAACTAATGAATGTCTTGCTATCATTTATGATGGTCAAGATTCTATAAATAGAATTAGTCAAATAAGTAATAAACTACTTATTCTTACTAATGAATATTCTATATACATAAATAATAAAGTGTTTAATTCTTAATAAGATGTTCTTATGATAGACAAAAATGACACTATAGATAACCTTGAGAAGCTAGAGGAAGGAGTTGTTAAAACTCTTGAGTATCTAGCTGCTCAAGGTTTTATAGTTAACAGAGATAAAGTACTTAAACTTACTACTATTAGTATGTATAAAGCAGTACTTAATAACTCTGACAAAATTAAAGGTTTTGATATTGCTAAGTTTAATAATAAAGTTAGATTGTTATGAACGATGAAGAAATGATTGTTCTTTCTATTCCTAAAGAATGGGAAGATACATATGTAAAATTACTTACTGTCATTAGTCAATCTGGTGAAGCAATTCTTAATGATTGTTCTTATGGTTGTAAAGGTGATGGTAGTATAATGTTTAACTGTTGGAATATATTCCAAGCTGCTTGTGCTGCTCACGCTTTAGGTAATACTAAACGAGCTAATCTTTATATTGACTATGTAAATAAACAAATAGCTAATAAATTTGGAGAAGTAAATTTTAAAACTAAAGAAGATGGAGAATAAGCAGTTAGACACTAAGGACTTGCTTATAAACAAGAAAGAAGAATTAATTTGGAGAGTAATAGACAATGTTGATGGTTATGATGGAATAGCTTTTAATCGTTGGTATGCAGACATGTGTCGTAAAGGTATTCAAGTTGATTGGTATAATTGTCGATAACATTAATAATTTGAAGCAGCTAGTATTAATATAAATATTGGCTGCTTTAATTGTGTTAATTAATATATAGTTACTGCTGATATTGCTAATAAAAAAGTATATTTGCAGCAATTAAAGATAATGATAATGGAGACGATAAATCAAATAATACAACAAGTAATAAATAGTTTTGATTTTACTTATTGTATAGTAGTTAATGTTTTAACTTATTTACTAGTTACTGTACTTATTTATCTTTGTCATGGTAATGTAACTAGAACAGTTAAGAAACTTACGTTGCTTTTTAGTATAGTAATTGTTAGTGTTATATATTATGCTATTAGAGTTGATGTAAAACTTATTGTAAATAGTTCTATACTTGCTCCTGTAAGTTGGACTTGGATTATTAAACCAATCTTATCTAAGTTTGGTTATGATTATAAGAATATTGATAATAAAATAAATTGATATGGATAAGGTAAAAATAAATAAAGCTATTGACGCTTTAGGTCTTTCTGTTGATAATAAGAATACTCTTAAAGAAGCTCTTAATCATGAAGGTGGAGACGATATAACTGCAATAGAAAATAAAGTTGATACTATCAATAAAGAGCTTAATACTGCAAAAACTGATATTAGTAATTTAGGAGTTAAAGTTGATGACTTCATTAATGCTAATGAAATTATTGAACTTGTCGTAGGTAACGACGAGGAAACTAAAGCTGCTAATATTGCTAAACTTGGCGATACTCAACATACATTTTTTACCAGTATTAATCATGCTTATGGTACAGCTAGTTGGCTTCCTACTGATGGAGGTAATGCTTTTATTATAACAAATAAAGGTAGTGCAGTAACTTATAAAATTAGTAACGATGGTGGTGTTACTAAAGTTAGCGAGTTTACATTAGCTAAACCTACAGAGTACACTTTACCTGCTGCTACTAAGACAACTCTTGGTGGAGTTAAAGCTATTACAAACATAGTAAATGTTGATACTGAAACTGCAACTGTTGCAAGTCTTGCTGGTGTTGTCAACACTCTACTTAATCAACTTAGAGCTGCTGGTATTATTCAATTATAAATACCCTTGCTTCTTGCGATGCTAGATGTGTGTCCGTGACCCTCAAGGCTAGAGATTAGTCTTGGGGGTTTTACGTATAATGCAGACGTTAAAATTTTATTTAAGATTTTTATTTCTTTGAAATTTACGTTCTAAGCGACTTTTAGTTAGTTTATGATTAACTAATAACGGACGTATATCAAGCACGCTTAGAAGCTAAATAAAGTGGGTATATGGCAATGTTCATATCAAAGTTTGATAAGCTAAAATACAAATAAAGGAGGAGGCATATATAACTAAATTATTAATCTGATTGATGTTTAAGTTACTAAAGTATTTTGACATGAAAGTCCTCCTCCTTTTACTAATATAATTAATAATAATATGAGTAAAATTCCTGCTATTAATGAGATAGACGCAAATAGTCCTTCTCAAGAGTCTACAGAAGTTGTAGTTAAAGCTACTACAGTAACTCCTGATATTAATGAAATCCAGGAAACTATTAGTGCTTCTGCAACTATTCAAGAGATTGATGGTACTCGTAAACCTACAATTAGTGAGATTTATAAGATTGTTAACGATGGACTATTTGAATCTACAACTAATTGGTGGGATTACGCATATAAACTTTCTCAAGCTCAACTTAATCAAGATATTATTTCTCGTCTTGATAATGGTGTTATTGGTGGTGGTTATAGTAAAGGTGTTGAAATTATAACTACTACTAGTAATAAAGTTCCTAATAACGCTAATGTTTATTCTGCATTAAAGAGTGATTCTCTTTATCCTAAGAAATTAAACGATGAAGTTATTAATGGAATATATGATTTTCTTAATGGACTAACTATTGGTAAACCTACTGCTTATACAGGAGGTACTTGGTCTGTAGACCAAACTGGTAGAACTCATCTTACAACAGATTATCTTTATGTTCGTCTTAAAGCTATATTTGAAACTCTTCAAATACTTAATGTTGATACTATTGGTGGTAAGTTAGTTATTTCTCCTGCCGGTAGTATTAGAGTTGTTTATGTAGATAGAATTAAGATAGATGCTCCAGTATTTACTTATAATGAAGAAACTGATGTTTGGAGTATTTCTCAAGTAGAAGATGCAGAAGGTAATCTTGTAAATGAAACTCTTAATCAAGAAGTTTATCGTTGTTATTTTCTTGGTGAACAAGATGGTGAAGAAATAGATAATAAATGGAAAGTTGGTGACCAAGCTCAAGCTAAAACTTTTAATGTTAAGAAAGGTACTTACCATAAAGTAGAAAATAGTTATCTTTGGAGACTTGTAGTTAATGTTAGTTCTGATACTGTAGATATTGATGGCAAGAAATATCATTATGTTGATTTAAGTCAAATTGATTTTGACTCTGGTTCTGATGCTCCTGCTCCAGGAGATATTCTTAATCAATTAGGACATAGATTAAATGATGCTCAACGCCAAACAGCTTTAGTTCTTAATGCTGTTGATAATTACGCTCCTAGTATTACTCTTTATGCTGGAGTAAATTATTATACTTTACTTAATAAAGAATATGTAGAATTTGGTGTTTATAATGGTAAAGCTTTCTTCAATGTATATGGTGATATGTATATTGGAGATAAAGGCGAGAATCCTAAAACTTATATTAAATATAAGAATGGTAAGATTAATATTAAAGCTAATCTTGAGATAGGTTCTAGTATTGGAGATAAAGACCTTGATCAATATATTAAAGAAAATGGTGGAGTTGATGAAGAAACTGTAAAGAATCTTATTAATAATGCTCAAGTAATTAAAGACCTTCAAAAGCAAACTGATGGTGCTATTGAAACTTGGTTTTATGAAGGTGTACCTACTCCTAATAATTATCCTTCTACAGATAAAGAAAATAAAGGAGATGTTCTTACTTATAATATTCCTGGTATAGATTGGTATAATGAAGATATAAATAATTATAATGCTATTAAAGATAGTGACAAGTATACAGAAGCAGAAAAAGAAGCAATTAAGGTTAAAGCTCGTGAACGACATATTGGTGACCTTTACTACGACCAAAAGACTGGTTATGCTTATCGTTTTACTAGATATGATGATGATATAAAACCTTATCGTTGGAATGTAATTAGTGATAGTGAACTTACTAAAATACTTGAAGCTGCTAATAAAGCTCAAGCTACAGCTGATGGCAAAATGAAAGTATTCTATGGTGAGACTAAACCTACTAATTATCAAGTTGGTGATATGTGGGTTAATGCTACTCTTGAAGGTAAGTTTAATAATGATATAGCTAGAGCTGTTGCAAAGAGTGAATCATTTAATGCTGATGATTGGGTTTTAGCTTCTCGTTATTCTGAAGCTATTGCTACTATTCAAAAGTGGACTAATGAATACGAAACTAAGTTTGGTAATCTTGCTGATGAAGTTAAGCATCAAAAAGACCAAAGTATTATTGTTTGGTATCTAGAATATGAACCTACTCTTAATAATCTTCCTGCTTCTGGTTGGACAAAAGATGAAATGTCAGAACATATTGGCGATATAGTTTATGATATTAAAAATAATCATTCTTATCGTTGGACTGGTAGTGCTTGGGTACAAATAAAAGATGCTGACTTTAATGAAGCTATGAAAGCTGCTAAAGCTGCTGACGATAAAGCTGGAGCTGCTGGAGATTTAGCTGATAGTAAGCGTCGTATATTTTATTCTGATGTTACTCCTACTAAACCTTTTGATAAAGGAGATTTGTGGATTAAACAAGTTAAAGGTAAAACTGAAACTTGGGTTTATAATGGAACTGATTGGGTTAAATCTGAAGATAAAGATTTAGCTGATTTTAGTGATGCTATAAATAAAGAACTTGTTGGTATTAAAGGTCAGATTGATGGTAAAGCTGAAACTTGGTATCAGAATACTAATCCTAGAAATGAAAAAACTGGTGTATGGGAAAGTGGTGGAACTGATAAAAGTCATGAAGGTGACATTTGGTATAATACTACTAATGGTACTACTAATTATTGGAATGGTAGTGCTTGGGAAAAGATGGATATTCCTAAAGATGTATTTGATACTATTGATGGTAAGTCTTCTATATTTGTAGATTCTTATGCTGATGCTAAAGCTGGAATTAAAACTGCTGTTATATGTAAAGGTTATAAAGAACGTGACCTTTGGATTCTTCCTGCTGATGCTACAGTTAATGGTGTCAAGTATTATAAAGGAGATATGCTTACTGCTATTTCTAAGAATACAAAGTTTGATGAAACTAACTGGGAGAAGAAAGTTCGTTACGTTGGTCCAACTGAATTAAATAAAGCTATTGATATAGTAAATGATAAGATTAATACTATTAATAATACAACAATTCCTGGTATTAATAATAAGTTTAATGAGTTTATTAAAGATGGAGTACTTGATTCTTCTGAGAAAGCTAGACTTACTGACTTGTTAAATCAAGCTAGTAATGAAGTTGCTGCTGTTGTAGACCAAGTTAATAATATTACTACATCTAAATATCTTACTAATGATAATGCTAATAAAGGTAAGTTGGAAGAAGCCAATACTGTTATGAATACAGCTTGGACTGAATATAAGAACCTTATTAATACACTTATAGATGCTAATACTGAAATAACTAAAGTTAATATAGGAGAAGCCAATACTAAGTATAAGAATCTTCAAGAGAAGATTAAAGCAGTTAAACAATATCTTGCTATTTGTCAAGCTGATATACTTAGTGGTATGGGTACTGATATTACTTCGTACAAATATCTTAAAGATGCTCTTAATCAAACAACAGAAATTAATGGAGGTTTAGTTCTTACTAGCGCAATTCAACTTAAAGATGTTGATAAAAAAGTTACAGCTGGTATGAATGGTATTGTAAAAGGAAATAAATCTTCTATAGCTGCTTGGTATGGTGGTCCTATGGTTGACCGTGATACTTTTACTAAAGAACAACTTGAAACTAAAGTTGCTGGTACTGATTATGCTATGAGTCTTCTTCGTCATGATGGTACAGGTTATTTAGCTGGAGGAAATATTCATTGGGACACTAAAGGTGTACTTACTGGAAACTTTAATAGTTTTATTCTTCAAAGTGTTAATATAGCAGCAATGTTCTTCTATATTAGATTGTTCTATTTACACAGTCATATTCAAGATACTACAAATTTTGAAAATATAGATTATGTTACTCCAATGAAACCTTTTAGTAGACTTAGTGTTCAATCTTTAGGTGGTACTGAAGGTGGTAATAATCTTCCTACTGGTTTATTTATTGGAGATAGTAAAACTGGCGGTTCTTTTCAAATTGGTAATATAATTCTTAGAACAAAGAGTGGAGACCCTAATATACTTGAAATAGTTAGTGCTGATAGTAAGAAAACAGCTCATCTTGGAGTACAAGGTGGTGTTAGTGCTTACGGAACATACACACATTCTACGGGGGGTGGAGGTGGACTAAACGGAACTATAATTCCTTATAGTACTGCTATTACTTCTGACCCTCAGAATGAAGAAAGTAAAATAGCTAGTGCTAGTTCTATTTATAAACTTCATAGTAGAATATCTGCTATTGAAAATAATGGTGCTACTAGTATAACTGTAACTGGAACTGGTAATGCTATTACTAGTGTTAGTAAAAATGGAACTAGTATTACATTTACTAAAGGTGCTACATTCTTGACTAGTCATCAAAGTTTAGCTGCATATCTTACTAAATCAGAAGCTAGTAGTACATATCAACCAAAAGGTAATTATCTCACCTCACATCAGAGTTTAGCTGCATATCTTACTAAATCAGAAGCTAGTAGTACATATCAACCAAAAG
>ENA-ORRX01000001-ORRX01000001.1-human-gut-metagenome-genome-assembly--contig:-NODE-1-length-150560-cov-10.9438_pt1 | contig 150560 bp, 98 predicted proteins | sample MGYA00242186_ERZ509153 | MGnify/ENA primary metagenome ERZ509153 (study PRJEB26280, sample SAMEA2338643) | human gut metagenome | biome: human gut; feature: human-associated habitat; material: faeces... | reverse complement strand
CTCACAAACGAGCCGTTTTTTGCTGCAATAGCGCCACTTTTACACTCCAATAGTGGCACTTTTATCATGCAATAGTGCCACTTTTACTGTCTAATAGTGGCACTATTGGAGTGTAAAAGTGGCGCTATCGTATGGCTTGGGTGCTGTTTGCACAGTAAAACACCGTAAAAACAGCAATCTAAATCTCTAGAATCAATTTTTATTTTGTAACAAGTTTTTACTCTTTGTACGATATTTGCTTGCAATGAACTGCTTTGCCACTTCCCAGATGACGATGCCGGCTGTTACGCTGACGTTCAGGGAGTGCTTGGTGCCGAACTGCGGTATCTCGAGGCAACCGTCAGCAAGGTCTACCACCTCCTGATGGACGCCCTTCACCTCGTTGCCGAACACCACGGCGTAACGTCGGTCGGTGTCGAGAGAGAGGTTCTGGAGCTTTGTGGAACCCTCCACCTGCTCGATGGAATAGACGAAGACGCCCTCTTTCTGAAGCTCTGCCACGGCTTCGGTGGCTGTGGGGAAGTAGCGCCAGTCTACCGAATCTTCGCCGCCGAGCGCTGTCTTGTGGATTTCGGGGTGGGGTGGAGTGGCTGTGATGCCGCAGAGATACACCGCTTCCACGCGGAAAGCGTCTGATGAGCGGAATACGGAGCCTACGTTGTGGAGCGAGCGCACGTCGTCAAGAACGACGATAAGGGGGAGCTTCTTGGCCTCATGAAACTCGTCCACCGTGAGACGCTGCATTTCTATAGTACGGAGTTTACGCATTGTATGGTTTCTTTTATATGTGTTCTTATATGTGAAATGTAGGTGCAAAGTTAGTAAAGATTATGGACAAACTCCTCCTTATGGCTTGTTTTATGGATGAAATATGGCGCTGGTGTTATAAATGGAGTGGATAAATTCACCATTATTACTTGATATAAATCTATTTTCGATGTACTAATTGTTCTAAAATTCTCTATAATTAACAAAAAAGATATATTTGTTTTGAAGATTTAAAAATAGATAATATCTTTGCAGCATTGATTTGAAACACAAAAGACATTAATATTTAAAAGGAAAAGTTATGAAGAAGATTTTTATGACTATGGCAGCTATGGTAATTGCTGCAAGCGCAAGCGCACAGGTTTACATCGGTGGTTGTGCAGGTCTTTCAAGCGTTAAGTATGGCAAGGCAGACTCAAAGATGCATTACGCACTCGTTCCTGAGATTGGTTATGAGTTCAACAAGAACTGGGAGGCTGGTCTTACCATCGGTTACGAGGGTGTAGAGGACGGCTACAACACATTCGAGCTCGCTCCGTACGCACGCTATACATTCTGCAACACAAAGCTCGTTGACCTCTTCCTTGAGGGTACTGTAGGTTACAAGCACTTCGGTGGCAACGGCAGAGATTACGATGGATTCGAGTTCGGCATCAAGCCGGGTCTGAAGGTTAACCTCTCTGACCACGTGGCTTTCATCACAAAGGTTGGTTTCTTCGGTTACCAGCAGGAGAACGAGGGTGCTGCTAAGGTTAAGGCATTCGGTGTTAACCTCGACGGAACAAACATCCAGTTCGGTGTTAACTACAAGTTCTAATGATAGAATAAGGACATCAATAACATAAAAAAGGCTGCAAGCACGTCGTTGCTTGCAGCCTTTTTCGTTGTTATTTGTCATTTAACTGAACTTGCGCAAGTTCAATCATTCAATATTTCGCAAAGCTTCTTCATTCCTTCGCTTGCTCCGCATTGCAGGTGCGTGAAGTTCTGCCTGCCTACGCCGAGCGACGGCTCCGGATCGATGAGATAGACGGGTACGGCGGGGCGCACGTAATGGATAAGTCCGGCGGCGGGGTATACGTTCAGCGACGTGCCTATGATGACGAAGATGTCGGCTTGCTCTGCTGCTTCCGCTGCCACGCTTATCATCGGCACCGCTTCGCCGAAGAACACGATGAACGGACGTTCCAGCGAACCGTCTCCGGCGAGTGTTCCGGGCTTCACCTCACAATCGTCTTTGGTAAGCTCACGCTGGTAACGCGGGTCGTCAACGTCGCGCGATGAGCACACCTTGGTGAGTTCGCCGTGCAGATGGATGACGTCCGTTGATCCTGCCTTCTCGTGCAGGTTGTCCACGTTCTGCGTGATGACGGTCACCTTATAGTCCTTCTCCAGGTCGTGGATGAGGCGATGACCCTCATTGGGCTGTGCCGCATAAAGCTTGTGGCGCAGCATATTGTAGAAGTTGGTGACGAGCGTCGGGTCTTTAAGCCAACCCTCATGCGATGCCACCTGGTCCACGGGATAGTTCTCCCACAGTCCGTCGTTGCCACGAAATGTCTTGAAACCCGACTCAACCGACATGCCGGCGCCGGTCAGAAAAACGATGTGCTTCATACGTGCTGCCTTTTATTGTAAGCCCCGCACACGGGCGGGGCTTGTTGTTTTTTACTTTGCCTTCTGGAGTGACAATACGGTCTTGCCGCTGTTGTCTGTGAGGTCCACACGACCTTCTCCTGTTGCCTTATATCCCTTCACGTGTCCGAGAGCGTCGAGCACGCTCTGCTCCGTAGTCATGTCGTGGCAGAGCATCATCGTGGCTCCCACCTGCGAGAGGTCGAGAGTCTGACGTGACGTGTTGAGCTTCATTGTGCCGGTGATGTTGTTGCATCCTGCACAGCCATATACGTTGTTCTTGCTGGTCTCGAATCCGATAAAGGGACGAGCTTCTGTCTTTGTGGTATCTACTACCTTACCATTTACTTCTACGATGTCCCACTCACCGTTGAGGTCAGTGGCCTGTCCTACGGTCTTGGAGGTGGAGCAGCTGCAGATGGCGAGCGCTGAGGCTATTATTAAGCTGAGATTCTTCATATTATTAATTACTAATTACTAATTCTTACTTGAGCTTCCATGTGGCACCGTCCTTGGTGTCCTTTACTTCAAAGCCGAGTTCGGCGAGTTCGTCGCGGATGCGGTCGCTTGTTGCCCAGTCCTTGGCAGCCTTTGCCTTAGAGCGGAGGTCGAGCACCATGTCCACTACCTTACCGAAAGCTTCCTCACGATGAGATGACGAGCCGGCGTTGTCGGGACGCAGACCGAGGAGGTCGAATGCGAAGAGGCGCATTGTCTCAGAGAGTTCCTTGAGGTCAGCCTCAGAGATTGTGGCCTTGTGGTCAACGAGCTTGTTGACAACGGAGCATGCCTCGAAGAGGTGAGCGATGACGAGCGGAGTGGCGAAGTCGTCGTTCATGGCGTCGTAGCACTTCTCGCGAAGCTCGCTTACCATCTTCTTTGTTTCTGCGTCGCTCTCAGCCGAAGCTGCGATGCGGTCCAGGTCGCTGATGCCGTTCATGAGTTTCTCCAGTCCCTTCTGCGATGCCTGGAGCGCTTCGTTAGAGAAGTCGACTGTGCCGCGGTAGTGAGCGGAGAGGATGAAGAAGCGGATGGTCATCGGCGAGTAGGGCTGTTCGAGGTTCTTGTTGTTGCCGGTGAAGAACTCCTCGAGCGTGATGAAGTTGCCGAGCGACTTGCCCATCTTCTGTCCGTTGATGGTTATCATGTTGTTGTGCATCCAGTAGCGCACCATCTGGTCGCCCTGCGAAGCCACAGCCTGTGCAATCTCACACTCGTGATGCGGGAATACGAGGTCCATTCCTCCTCCGTGGATGTCGAAGTGAGCGCCGAGATACTTGCGTCCCATGGCTGTACACTCGCAATGCCAGCCGGGGAATCCGTCGCTCCAGGGGCTCGGCCAGCGCATGATGTGCTCAGGAGAAGCCTTCTTCCAGAGGGCGAAGTCAGCCTGATTGCGCTTCTCTCCCACGCCGTCAAGAGCGCGTGAGGCGTCCTTTACGTCGTCAAGGTTGCGACCTGAGAGGATGCCGTAATGATATTTCTCGTTGTATTTCTTTACGTCGAAGTAAACGGAGCCGTTGCTCTCGTAAGCGAATCCGTTGTCCAGAATCTGCTTCACCAGTTCCTCCTGCTCGATGATGTGGCCCGTGGCGTGCGGCTCGATGCTTGGCGGGAGCACGTTGAGCGCCTCCATAGCAGCGTGATAGCGGTTGGTATAGTACTGTGCTATCTCCATCGGCTCGAGCTGTTCGAGGCGTGCCTTCTTCTCTATCTTGTCGTCACCCTCGTCAGCGTCGTGCTCAAGGTGGCCCACATCGGTGATGTTGCGAACGTAGCGCACCTTATATCCGAGGTGCTTGAGATAACGGAAGAGGATGTCGAAAGTGATGGCGGGACGTGCGTGTCCGAGGTGTGGGTCGCCGTAAACGGTAGGTCCGCAGACGTACATGCCCACGTTAGGCGCATGCAGCGGCTTGAACACTTCCTTTCTTCGTGTCAGGGTGTTGTATATCCAGAGAGCTTGTTCCATAGTTCTGTATATTGTGATGTTTTTATAGTGTTTTTGTATTAAGTGAATAGTGCTTCAAGGCACAAATTTACACATTTCTTGAGTCATACACAAGCATTTCACTTACATTTGTCTTTTAAGCATATACTGTGCCGTCTGTATCATGCTGAATACGTAACGGCGCAGCGGAATGAATGCTGCCGAGGGCTTTGTCTCCTTCAGACGACCGTCAGGTGTGGAGACGTAGCAGAACGCATTGCCCGTCTTCGGCTCGTAAATGTAGCAGAGATTGTGCGAACGTGCCACTATCTGATTGTCGGCAGAATAGAACACGAGGGGACGTTCGTCGCGTGTGAGGTCCACTCCGAAGCCGTCATACTCATAGCTGATGCCGAGCAGAGAGAGCAGCGTTGGCATCACGTCCACCTGCATTGCGAGCTTCTCCACCCTTCCGTTCTTCACGCCGGGACCGAAGACGATGAGCGGAATGTGATTATACGACTGCGGCAGCTCGCTGTCCACCTTGCCTACTATCTTGCCGTGGTCCGCCATGATGACGAAGACGGTGTTCTTATACCACGGGCAACGGCTGGCGCGGCGCAGGAAGTCGCCCACACACCAGTCGGCATACTCCACAATCTGCGTCTCCGGTTCCTTAGTTTTGGGCTTAAACCACGACGGAATGATGTATGGAGGATGATTGCTGATGGTAAGGAGCGTGGCCATAAACGGCTTCTTTCCGGCGTATTTCTTGCTCGTTTCGTTGATGCGGTCGAGGGCGTACGAGAAGAGGAAATGGTCTGAAACGCCGAACGAATTGACCACTTCTTCCTTCGGATACGACTCCTGCGAATAGATGTCGTCATAACCGTTGGTGGTGAAGAACGCCTTCATGTTGTCGTACTGAGCCTCGTGAGTCATGAAGAACATGTTGTAATAGCCTTCCTTGTGGAGCACGGTGGGTATGCCGTCGCGGTGAGGCGTAACCGTACCCTTCATGAGATTGCGGAACATCAGGGCAGGGAACGAATAGAGCGAGGCTGTCATGCCGTGATTGGTATGGATGCCGGCGCTGTAATAATGGTCGAAAGCCATTGAGTTGTTGTAGAGCGAGTCGAGCGTGGGAGTGAGTCTTTCCTTCTGTCCGAAGGTCTGCATAAAGCTTGCCGACATCGATTCCATAAGGATAACCACCACATTGGGCTTCTCCTTCCCTGCCACGGCGCTCTGGCTGTTGTCCACGTAGCGACGCAGCACGTGCGTTGAGTCGCACTTGCCGGTTATGCCAAGGCTCTGTCGTGCCTCGCTTATGGCTTCGGGATAAGGCATAAGATGTAGCTCACGGTTCTCCTTTCGCATGTCGTCGAGGGCAGAAGTGAGCAGATTGAATGCGGGATTGATGCCGAGCTGATTGAGGAAAGCGTCGTCACAATAATATGCCTCCGACACCTTAATGGGGTTATATCCCGTCCTTCCTCTGATGCCGAAGACGCAGAGAGCGGTCATGGCGGCAGCAATGCAGAGCCTGCCAAGAGACGCTGCGGCTTTCCTAAGCCCGTTGTCTCCCCCAATTATATGCGCAATGCCTATCGGATTGTTGTTCTTCTTGCCGATGAGCCTATCGAACACGCGGCGCAGACGCACCGTGAGATAGACGTAAGCGGCTGTGCAGACGAAGAACATGGCAATATAGAGGAAGTACGACTTCTCTCCCGTCACCATTCCAGCCGTGGGGCATGCATAGCCGAACCACTCGAATATGGACGAATTGATGTTCTTGAAGAAGTAAGCGAAGTAGGGGATGTTGGCTGCCGAAGCCATGAAAGCTATGCTTCCGAGCACGCCATACCACCAAACAGTGGCACGACGCATCCAGCGACGCGTCAGCGAGAAGGCTGCCGGGAGCAGCGTGAAGGCGAGCGGCACGACGGTTATGTAGCACGTAATGACGTTGTCAAACCACACGCCGCGCACGAAAGCCGTGAGCGGATTGGCAGACGTGCTTTCCACCATGCCGTGCAGCGCCACGTATTCCGTCAGTCGGAACAGCGACAGAAAGGCGAGCGTGAGAGCATGAAGGCTCAATATCCACGCCGCAGAGAGAAGAAAACGGTTGTTTTTTTGCATAAATACAAAGGTACAATAAATATTTAGGAATTAGGAGTTTTTAGTTTTGAATTGTGCGCCAAGGCGCATTTTACCAACTATTGGGTATTGCGCAAAGCATTAATATAGAGTAACTTTGCAAGCGTAATCAAACAAATAAGCCACTATTAAAATTCATAATGTTATTGTATAAAGAGCAAGGGGGATCGGCTGCGAAGTCGGTCCCCTTTTGGTTGTTACTCGTCAGAAAGTTTTTTCTTCATGTTTCGCGGGTGATGACACATTATCTCTTCGCGCAGCGTGGTCATGTCCACGTGCGTATAAATCTGCGTAGTGGATATGTCTTCGTGACCGAGCATCTCCTGAATGGCTCGCAGACTGGCTCCTCCCTTCAGCAGGGCGGTGGCGAAAGAATGGCGCAGGGTGTGTGGCGATACCGTCTTCTCGATGCCCGCGTCGCGTGCCGTGTTCTTTATCATTATCAGTATCATGGTGCGTGTGAGGTGTGCTCCGCGGCGGTTGAGGAACACATACTCCTCTTCACCGGGCTTGATGTTCATCACGTTACGGTCGTAAAGCCAGTTTTTTATTTCCTTTAGGGCGTTGTCAGAGATGGGGACGAGGCGTTCCTTGCCACCTTTACCGACGATGCGCAGACAATGTTTCTTCTTGAAGATGTCGGCGAAGCGCAGCGTAACGAGTTCGCTGACGCGCAGACCGCAGGAGAAGAGCGTCTCTATGATGGCGCGATTACGCTGTCCTTCCCATTTGGAGAGGTCGATGGCAGCCTCCATACGGTCCACTTCCTCCACGCTGAGCACCTCAGGAAGATGCACGCCGCGTGACGGCGACTCGAGCAGTTCGGACGGATCGTCCTCTATTTCGCCGTCAAGGACAAGATAGCGGAAGAAGGTGCGCACGCCGCTGATGATGCGTGCCTGGCTCCTGGAGGACACGCCGAACTCGTAGATGCGTGCAGCGAACTGCTCCAAGTGGGGCAGACGCACGTCCTCCAAGGCGAGGTGTTCGTCCTGGAGAAACTTCAGAAGATAGTCGATGTCGTGCGTATAAGCCTCTATGGTGTTGGGCGAATAGCCGCGTTCCAGCTTCAGATAACGCAGAAAGCGCCGCTTTTGTTGCTGTGAGTCAGACATTATAGTATGTGTAAGTAAGGTTTGGATGCATATTCAGGGAGTGTTTTGAAAGACAAAAGTAGCAAAAATATTTTCTTTGCCAATCGGTTCGGTCATAAAATAACGAAACCTCAGAATTCCTTTGGTTTTTATTGCTACCTTTGCACGCGAAACATTTTGTGAACCAACGAAAAGAATTTCCGAACCAAACGAAAATAAAATGAAGATAAAAGAGAAAAACATGCCGCTCATAGCGGTTATCGTAATCTCGTGTGTGATGCTCCTGCCCTTCCTCGGGCTTACAGACTTCAACACGAAAGGTGAGCCGCGTGAGGCTGTCGTGGCGCTGTCAATGCTGAACAGCGGCGACTGGATTCTGCCCGTCAACAACGGCATGGACATCCCTTACAAGCCGCCATTCTTCCATTACTGCATAGCTCTCGTGTCGTTATTGACGGGCAGCGTGGACGAATATACGTCGCGTCTGCCGTCCGCCTTGGCTCTTATCGGCATGACCGTAGGCTGCTTCGTCTTCTATAAGCGTCGCCGAAACGCTCAGCAGGCGTTGATGGGAGCCTTGCTTCTGCTGACGTCCTTCGAGGTGCACAGAGCCGGTGTCAACTGCCGTGTGGACATGGTACTGACGGCTTGCGTGGTGGGCGCAATGCTTTTGTTCTATCGTTGGTGGGAGCGTGGCAGCAAGGGATTCCCTCTGTTGGCGGTGCTCTGCATGAGTGGGGCAGTGCTGACCAAGGGTCCGGTGGGCTTCGTTCTGCCCTGCTTTGTGATGTGGGTGTTCACGCTGATACGTGGTGGACGCTTCTGGCGCACCTCGCTGACGTACGGCGGCTTCGCATTGCTGTCGCTCATACTGCCCGCTTTGTGGTACGTGGCAGCCTGGCATGAGGGAGGACAGCACTTTCTCGACCTTATCTATGAGGAGAACATCGGACGCATGACCGGATCGATGAGCTACGAGTCGCACACCCATTCGTTCCCTTACAACTTCTTTACGCTCTCAACGGGATGGGCACCGTGGACGCTGCTCTTGATATTCTCGCTCTTCTCAAAGCCTTGGAAAAGATCAGCTGCCTCTGCTGAGGCAGCTTCTGCGTCTGAAGCCTCCACTGCTTCCTCTGCGAAGTCGGCTTCTTCGGATAAATCTTCGCTCCCCGGCGGTCTGAAAGGCAAGCTGATGAGATGGCAGATACGCCTTATGCAGGTGCCGCCGGTGATGCTCTTCACGTGGTTGGGCTTCCTGCTTGTGCTCCTCTTCTATTGCTTCCCGTCAAGCAAGCGCAGCGTTTACCTGCTTCCTTGCTATCCTTTCATGGCTATGATCATAGCCGAATACGTCGATTGGTTGTGGCGTACGGGCAGAAGAGGCTCTATGAGAGCTTATGTATGTCTTATCGGTGTATTGGTATTGACGCTCACGGCGGTCTTTGCTTGCGTAAGAATGGGACTGGTGCCCGACACCATCTTCCACGGCAAGCACGCTGACGCCAACATCGCCATGCTGCATGCCCTGCGCGATATGCCTATAGGAATACTGGAATTTCTCCTCTGTTTCCTCCCTGCTGCAGCTGCCGTGGACGCTATGCAGATGGTATTGCGCAAGCGAACATGCAACGATGGTCGACGTTTCCGCTACGCCTTGTTAGCCCCCGTCATCCTGCTTATGACTGCTCTCGACGGCATTTATCAGCCTGCCGTTCTCAATGCCAAGTCGTTTCGTCCTATGGCGCAGACCATAGAGGAGAAGTTCCACGGCGAGAATATCTATCAATATATTAGCACTCCGATGCTCCATTTCTTCGGTGCCGACTTCTATCTCGGCGATAAGATGGACCAGTTTGAGAAGCCTGTATACGAGGAACGTGCTGATGGCAGCATCGAAGAGAAGACAGTTCTGCCGGAAAAGGGCGTGCTGATAGTTCCTACGGCTGACTTTGAAGAGTTGGCTAAGCGCCATCCCGAATACCGATTCCAGCACGTTATGACCACCAAGGAGCGTGTGTCAGAGGTGAAGGGAACCGTTGATTTCTATCGATTTACACGATAAAAAGAATGATTTATTTAAGTTGAAAGTTGAGAGTTGGGAATTGAGAGTTATGATATGTTGTTTTAGATAATATATGATTATCAAAGGAAATCATAACTCTCAATTCCCAACTCTCAACTTTCAACTTATTTTATAATGATTTTCCTTACGCTACCGTCCTCATATTTCACGATATTCACGCCGTGCTGAGGCTTGCTGATGCGCTGTCCGCTGATGTTATAGCGTGCCGTTTCCTTAGCTGCTGACGCGTTTATGGCGTCTATGGCAGTGGGTCGTGGACGCGGCGTGATTATGATTGGGTCGGCATCGTAGCCTTCCACAAGATGCAGATTGATGACAGAGCTGACCTCTGTGGACGTTTCGCCCGTCCATCCGCAATGCTGCAGCACACCCGTCTGGATGCGGATGAAGTCGGCATGGGTTAGTTTTACGGGATTGCCGTTATTGTCAACCGCCCAGTCAAGGTCGAAAGTGGTGTAGCGCTGGTCATCGTTGGGTGCAGCATCGACGTAACCGTACGAGTCGGCAGCATAGCGATAAGTCACCCAAAGCTGCGCATTCTCCGTGTCATACTCGTCGCCTCCGTAATTGATGGCGTTGTTAGGCAGTCGTGCTCCGCTGAACGTCATCTCCTCCTTGTCATCCCAAACGGGCCAGTAGGTCTGAGGATGAAACACGTTCTTCATCAGATAACCCGTCGTATCGCGCTTCGTGCCGTCAGCATCGTCCCACGTAGCGGTGAAGCGGATGTAGTTGTCGAAGGCGGAATACGACTTCTCGTGGTCGCCTTTCTCCGCCGTTGGCTTGTGGTAAGTGATGCGGAAGTTATGGCGTTCGGTGGTGTAATATTCCGAACCAGCCAGCTCATACCACGTAGCCGTTTCGGGAGACGTGCCCACACCGGCATATACAATGCCCGGTTCGACGCTTCCTCCGATTGTGGAAGCACCGTAAACGGGGTCGTTCTGTGAATAGAAAGCATTGCCGAGAATGCGCAGATCAGATCCGCGCAGATTCTTTATAGGCTCGTCAAATCCGAACGTGATGTAGCCTCCGGCAGCGCCAAGGCACACCAGATTGCCGTCCTCTATCTGCTCTTGGCAAGCTTTCAGACGCTCCTCCGCCGACATCGCGGCGTCAATGGCGGGCAGCGTATTGATGAATTGTCCTGGTGCAGGGCAGTATTCCAGCACCTTAACTGTTTGCTGTGATTGTGCGTTTGCCGACACTGTGAGTTGTAAGAGTGCGGCAAAGAGTATTGTGGTTGGTTTCATATAATTTAGTTGAAGGAAGCGTCCCACTCAATTTCGTTTGTTAAAATCTGGGTGCCGCCAACTCGAAGATCAGGAGTGTTAATTCTAATATCGCAGTCAACTACAAATACATTACCTTTAGGAGAACGAATGACATTTTCGTCATGCATATCACTAAGATATATTCTTTCTGTAGCGAATGTCCAATTCTTAGGATTAATGAGTCTATAACCCAAGTTTACTGCATATTCTGCAATTTCATTGTCGTTCATTCTGCTACCTTGTATGAATGGTTGTTCTACGATAATATCAAACATCCCATACTTATTTCTTCCAAATCCAAGAACAATCATTCTTGTTGCAGGAAAGTAAGCATTGTGTAATGTTATCCTGTCAAGGGCTAATATAGGTTGTACAAAATAATCCAATCCGATGACTTTCACAAGTGTAGCACCATTATCATATACGTGGGCTTCTCCTCCTTGTGCTATTTCTTCACCTAATAGTTTTGGAATTGTTATGTCTGTATTGTCTATCCAACAACCTGTTTTTTTTGCCCATTGCTCTATGCGTTCAGCTTGCGTCTCTCCGCATTGCTGCTCTCTTTTGAAGCTGCCTTCTGGCGCAGAGAGTTTATCTGCTTCAATTTCTGCTCCCGCGAGTATGGATGCAATGACATGATTTGTACCTCCCTCAATGCAGCCATGCTGCTCTGACGGTGAAAATCGTTTATAAACAAGCCGTTGTGAAATGAAGTTTTCTGCATATTCTTCTAATTTAGAAAGACCGTTTTGTGTATATCCTTGATGGATAATATTAAGAATTGATTGCCAAAAATCTTCGTTTGTCATAATCATTTTCTTTATATTTGCAAATATACTGATTATTGTTCAAACTTCAAAATCTTCAGCTTGACATTTCTTCTTTCTTCCTCTATATGTCTGAACTTTGCCACGCCAGAAATCCCGAGGGATTCACTCCTCTTAGCAGGTATCTGTTTAGCTGCTTGCCGTCGCGTCCGAACTCGTAGACGTAGCCGTTGGTGGCGTAGGCTCGGGCGTCGCTGGCGTAGAGGTGTCCGGTGTAGGGCGAGATATAGATGCCGTAGGGCGACTGCATCTGTAGGATCGTCGCTGTGGCAGCGTCGTACGCTGCCAGTCCTTCCTCAGCCTCCATAGAGGGCAAGGAGATGGTGTGGGCGGAGAAGACGTAGGCTTCGGTGATGTATGAATAGGCTGAACCGATGATGTAGAATGTGCCCTGATAGGCGCAGCTGTACGTGGCAGGGAAGTCGAAAGTGCGAAACTCGTCGTTAGCCATATTCAGAACGATGCATTGCGGCGGCTGGTTATAGTAGTCGCCTGCGGCGTTTATGCACAGATATTGTCCCCATTGCGCCGGCTTGCCATAGAGATTCTTGTGTCCTGTGTCGATGCGTCTCAGCTCGCGCATGGTCTGCGCGTCCACCACGGAGACCGTCTGTTCATAGTCGTGGTCCTTGGTCTGCGTGGCGTATCCTCCCGTGTTGGCTACGTAGAGCCGTCCGTCGTAATAGGCTATGCCCTCCGGTTCGTGTCCCACGTGGCACGTGTCCACCACCTGCTTTGTCCGTAAGTCCACCTTCGCCACGTAACCGTTGTCGGCATAAGACGTGACGTAGAGGAAGCCGTTGTGGTCAGTTGCAAGCCGGCGGTTGTTGGGAATGTTCTCCGTTGCGGCTATTGCCGTTCCGTCAGGGCGGATGTATTGCACGATGTTCGACCAGTTTACGCTTATGGCTATCAGCGTGTCGTTCACCTGCAGAATGTCGTTGCCAGTATCGCCAAGATGCCGTCCGGGATTCTGCTGCTGAAACCATCGGTTGGTCAGCACGCCGTTGTCAATGAGCGACAGCGACGAATTGTCCATGCCCCACAGTCCTTCGCAGAGCACGATGAGGCGGTCCGAGTCGGCTTTCGGCTCAGACGGAGTGGGGTAGTCGGCTGGTTGCAGTGAGCACGCTGTAAGGAGCAATACAGTAAGGAGCCACAGCAGAGGGGCGTATATGTTCTTGTACGACATGTTAGGGTTGTTATAGGCAGTTCTTTATAGAAACTGTGTTAAGTATATAGTAAAATCCTGTAAATTCTCAAAATCTTTTATGGCTAAATCCTATAAATTCTCACAATCTTCTCCTTTTTACATCCTCCATTGCAGGGTCAGCTTCCAGTTGCGGCCCGGCATAGGATAGCGCTTCACCACTTCGTGTCTGGAGTCGGTGAGGTTGTTGCATTCTATGGTGGTCTGGAGGCTATGGCGGCTGACGGTGAAGGTTTTGCTGAGCTTGAGGTCAACGGTCTGCCAGGCGCCGAGCATGTCCTCCTTGTTGTTGGAGATGAGTGCGAAGCGGTCGCCGGTGTAGAGCCATGACGTGCAGGCTGACCATCCGTCATAGCCGAGGCTGACTATGAGGGAGGCGGAATGGAGGGGAGAGTAGGGGATGGTGTTCTTATATTCGGGGTCGGAGGGCGACGAGAAGTCGCGGTCACGCTGGCAGGTGTAGTTGGCGTTGGCGGAGAGCGCTAATTTGCCCCACGTGCGGTCGTAGCCGGCGGTGGTGCTTATGCCTAACGACCTGACCAGTCCGAAGTTCACCATCGACCAGCGGAACTGGCATTTCATCGGTATGGCTACAATCTTGTCCTCTATCCGGCTCGTGTAGAGGTCGACGGCGAGATGCAAGTGGCGGTCTTTATAGTCGATGCCAAGGTCCCATTGCGAGGTGTATTCGGGTCGGAGCTGCGCATTGCCCACAAGTGTATAATAGAGGTCGTTGAGCGTCGGGGCGCGGAAGATGCGCTTATGGAAGGCTCGTACGGTCAGCGGTCCTCCGTGCCATGAGGCGAGATACATCGGAGTGAGGCGGCTAAGGGGCGACGCTGCGCCACGTGTATGGTCGGAGATGTGGGTGTAAAGCAGGGCTATGTTAGCTTCAAAACCGCTGTATGAGGCTATGGCGGAGAGCAACGACTTCGAGTCGATGCGATAAACGTAAGCGAACTTATAGACGTCTGCATTGAGGTCGCTCCAACGAAGGTCGGTGCTTGTCGTAAGCGACACGTAGCGCGTGTTCCACGCCGCGGCTACTGAACCGTAAAGATCCTGCTGCGTATAGTGATTGTTGCAGTACATCGTGGCGGCATTGGTGCGCGGATCCTGCAGGTAATGCAGGTAGTCGTATGAGTATTTCAGGTTGGTCTTCAGTCCGAAATGCTCCCACGAATGCTTGTATGATGACTGTATGAAGAAGTTTTCGTCCCATTGGCGGTCGGTGGAATCCCACTGGTCAGAGAGTCGTCTGATGACCGGTCCGGGCAGTCCGCGCTCCGAATTATAGTAATAGACGTGTGTGGAGAGTCCCTTATAGAATCCGGCTGCCTCAAGACGATAAAACGTAATGTCCGAGTTGTGGCGCGTGCCCACGGTGTCTTCCTGCTCCGAACGGAAGCGGAAAGCGTAGTCGCCGTCGCTGTGCTGGTATTCGGCGTCCACGAAGAGCAGGTTCTTCAGTGCGAAATAGCCCTTAAGCTTGTTGAGTCCGAACGACCCGCAACCATATTCCATCGTGTACGTGGTCTGCGTCGGACGCTTTGTCTGCATGTAGACGGTGGCTGCCGAGGCATACTCAGATGCTGACTGCAGACGTTCGTTGCGGTTGGCATTATAGAGCGACACCGACTCCATGTTGGAGAGCGAATAGCGTCCAAGGTCAATCTGACCGTTCTGCGCGTTGGTAATGCGTATGCCGTCCAGATAAACTCCCACGTGCTGCGATCCGAGCGAGCGCACGTTCACGGTCTTCAGTCCGCCAAGTCCGCCGTAGTCCTTTATCTGTACGCCGGAGAAATACTTCAGCGCGTCAGCCACGGATGTGGCGGAGAGACTGCGCAGCATGTCGCCGCGCAGGGTCTGCGAGGGAGTGAGATAGTGAGGCTTGACGCCCACCACGCTGACGTCGCCCAGAGTCTGCACCGAGTCGAGACGCGACGTCTGTGCACCGGCGGTGGAGGCTATGGAGGCGAGAGCCACGCAAATATGTAGTTTACTGAATGTCCACATTTACTCAAACTAATGATTTGGGCGTACAAAGTTACGCTTTTTATTGGTATTACGTGTAAAAAAAAGACGGCTGCGCGCATCACGCGTACAACCGCCCCAAATAATTACAAACCTGTTAAAAAAATAATGATATCTATTTAACTACTACCTTCTTGACCGTACCGTCAGAGAAGCGAACGACGTTGACGCCGGTCTGCGGCTTGCTGATGCGCTTGCCGTCGATGGTGTAACGTGCCACCTCATGAGCCTCTGCGGTTGTTGTGGCAGCGTCAATAGAGGTAGGAGCGCTGACTTTGATGCTGAGCGTCTTCTGTGTGCTGATGCCGTTAGAGCAAGCCTTGACGGTGGCTGTGGTGCTGCCCTTCTTGAGTGCGTTAACGACCAGCTTGCCGTTCTTCACGCTTACCTCAGCCACGCTGTTGTCATCGATGTTCTCCACGCTGATGACGATGGCGTGGCGGTTGTTGTCGGCGTCAGTAACGTCTACGTCTGCTTCTGCCTGCTCGCCTACGCCAAGGTTAATAGCCTTAAAGTCAGCAAGTACAGGATCTTCGGTATCGGGGAATACGAATACCTCGGGGAACCAGTAGTTTGCCTCCATGGTGTATTCTGCCAGCTGTGTGCCGTCGGCGCTATACTTGCGAACGACGTTGTCGTTGTAAGTATAGCCCTTCACGAGGCTGGTGTAGATGCAGTCTGTCTTCGGGTCAACGCGGAGCGCTGCACCGTAGAGTGCGCGACCGTCAGCATCGGTGGTATAGTCGATGAAGAGCGAAGCTTCCTGCTTGTCGATGTCATACTTAAATACCTTATTGATGGTCCACTCTGTCGATGAAGCCCAATAGATGACGTTGCTCTGAAGGCTTGAGCAGAAGCAGTCAGGATTCCATGCGCGGCTTGTCAGGACGGGCAGTCCGATGCCCTCTCCGAGTGTTAGGGGCTCAAGGTCGAGTGTTTCGGCATTGAAGCGTGAGATGCCCTCCGTGGTGCTCACCCACAACGATCCGTCCTTAGCCATTACTACTGATGCTGCTGTGCAGGGAAGCGTCTTTACGATGGTGTTGTCAGCGCAGTTGATGACGAAGAGATTCTTGCCGTATTCGGTGGCAAGGACATAATCGCCGAAGCGAACCATATTGCCGAACTGCGTGTTATAGTTCTCCGTAGACAGCACCTTCTTGGTTATCTCTAAGTTGTCGAGGTCGAGCTCATAGATGCCCTCCGTGGTGCTGACGTAAGCGCGATGCTCGTCGATGCCGCAGAACGAACGTCCGTCCTCGTTGGCACCGCCAATGTTCTCAATCTGCTTCAGAACGCGCATTGAGTTGGCGTCGCATACGGTGATGCGTCCTCCGCTTACCTCAGCGCCCTTGTCCTTAGGCTGCTTGGCGATGATGTAGTAGCGGTTTGCCCATGGTGTGGCGTAGCAACCGGTGGCTCCGATATTGTCAGCGCAGCGGTATGTCCACTCGCCGTTCTCTGAAAGATGGTTGACGGAAGCGTTCTCCGTGCCGAACCATCCCTCGTTGAGGACGAAAGTGCCCGTAGAGTAGTCGGTTGTTGCAGGCAGATATTCGAGGTTGCCGTCGTATACGTTAGGCTCTTTGTCTCCAGCGAAATAGCTGAAGACGTAAGCGTCAACGCATCCGTCGGTAAGCGTACGTCCGGTGGCGCCGGTCATTGACATCTGCAGCTCGTCGTCCGCCTTGTCAGCAACGTAATAGCTCCAGAAGCCCGAATACCATCCGCTGTTCCATGCGTCGCCGTCGCCCCAGTCGGTAGCAGCCGACGATTCGTACTCGTCAGAGGGCTGAGTGACGAAGCCGCAGCGCGGATAGACCTCGCTGGTCATAGTGGTGACGCTCACGAGGCGGTCGTTGTCAGCGTCATAGCCGATGCCGCCGATGGTGACTCCATAAGGTCCGGTGGAGCCCATGAGATAAAGAGCAGGGTCAGCCTTGGCGATGGCACGGATGAGATCCTCTCCGGTGGGGTTCTCCGTTGATTTCCAGCGATATCCCCAGACGAGAGTCTTGCCCTCGTTCTGTCCGTCAGCCCATTTCAGGGCAAGAGCGGCACGGCATTCGCCTTCGCCTGCCCAACGCTCTATCTTAGAGAAATCGATGCAAGTGGATGTTACTGCGTCGGCAGCCTTCTGGATGCGTGTGGCAACGGTCTGCGACACCTTTCGGGGTGCGCCCTGCACACGGATGGTGGTGGTCTGTGCGGCAGCAGAAAGGCTGATGCACAGAGCGAACAAAATGGAAGTAAAGTTTTTCTTCATATATTTTATTATAGTTGTGTAATCACTACAGAATACATATAATCACGACAGGACACAATTATGGCTGTCAGCCAAATCCTACCTTCGGGTCGTTGTAATGGTTTCGTCGTTCGCGCCCAATCCTCGAGGCACACCTGAACAACCATGGGCTGACCATGGCAATGTATGTTTCGGCAGGTCTTCTGACTCGCCACCCAGACGCGAACGCCTTCCCTGCCTTCTTCATTCCATCGTTAAAGGCAAGTGGCATCGTTGTTCGCATCCGATAATAAGGGCAGCTCACAGCTGCGGGACAGTCGGGGACTCTCACCCCATTCCCTTTTAATCGCCTCTTCCTGATAAGGGATAGGCAAACCGTTGCGCATGCAAAGGTACTTAATTTTATTTAAATAAGAATATATGAGTGGATAATAATACGTAACTTTGTAGACGAAAATATAAAGTATTTACAGTCAGGAACATAAAACTTAGAGTGTATGAAAATCTACTTTAATCATAAAGAAGAGCTATGGAACTCGTGGTCGCACGGCGCGGGAATAATCCTCGGACTCGTTGTCGGTACGGCGTTCCTCGTATGGTGCGGCTGGGCTCGAAACGGCTGGGCGACGGCAGGAATCATCCTTTATCTCTTTGGAATGCTGTCGAGCTACATCGCTTCAACTGTCTATCACGCCCTTTCGGCATGGTCGCCCTGGAAGGAGAGGCTGCGCAAGTGGGACCACGCCGCCATATATTGGCACATAGCCGGATCGTATTCGCCCATCACGCTTGTGGCGTTGCGCGAGTATAGCTATTGGGGCTGGGCGCTCTTCATCTTCATCTGGGTGTCGGCAATAGCCGGAACCGTGAAGAGCTTCATGGGACTCAAGAGCCATAGCTACGTAGAGACAATCTGCTACGTGGTGATGGGACTGAGCGTGCTCGTGGCTTTCGGTCCGCTTCTCCATAGCGTCGGTCCGTCCGCCGTGATATGGATAATAGCCGAAGGCGTCTGCTACATCACCGGTGCCTTGTTTTACTGTCTCCGCAAGCGCCGCTTCATGCACACCGTCTTCCATTTCTTCGTCCTCGCCGGCTCCGTCTGCCACATCATTGCTGTGTGGGATATACTTATGAAGTGGTTGTAGCCATGCAAATATCGTCTAAGAGTAAAAACATGTTACAAAATAAAAATTGATTCTAGAGCTTCGGTTTGCTGTTTTTACGGTGTTTTGCTGTGCAAACAGCACACGAGCTTAACGATAGCGCCACTTTTACAGTACAATAGTGCCACTATTAGGGTGTAAAAGTGGCGCTATTGCATGATAAAAGTGCCACTATTAGAGTGTAAAAGTGGCGCTATTGCAACCCTATGAGGCTCGTATTCATTGCACACTTCTTTCTCCGTCAGCATAATCAGCTGTGTGTCAATACACTATCACTGCACGCTCAAAACTCAAGAATTTCGCACCAAAGATTTCTTCGTGCGCTCAAGTCGTAGTATTGAGCGTTAGAAATGCAAATATTGTGTCGTACGGATATGCCGTCCGATATGTTAGGCAGGGCTTTGACAAAAACCTTTCTCCACAGTCCGCTTGTGCTTTTCGAGCCTTCGGCAATTCCTTTATGTCCTATATGGTCTTTTGAGAACAAGTTCTCACGCCCATATATGACATAAAGAAATGAGAGGCTGATGCCTCTCTCGAAAAACACAAGCGGAAAAAACAAAAAAAACACAAGAAAGGTAGCCACGAAGCCTTCCATAGCAGAACACCAATTGATATAGGTCCCGCTCCGCGGAACCCGCAGCTCCTACGATTAGCCTTTCCTCCATATTTCTTTACTTTTGACCCGATTGTGTTTTGTTTGTTTTTCCGTTTATGGGCGCGTGCTTTGCACAAATAAAAGGCTTTACGTTAGGTTGTCGAGAACTGGTTCTCGTAAGACCTAATGTAAAGCCTTTTATTTAAATCCGATAGGATTTGCGCCCATAAGCGGCATGTGGAGAAAGGTTTTTGTCAAAGCCCTGCCTACAATTCTTAACTGAATAATCGCCGCAGTCAGCCTAATGCGCTTCCAACCAATTCTTACCCCATCCTGAGTCTGCCACGAGTGGCACCTGGAGAGGATAGGCGTTCTGCATTTCCTCCAATACAATTCTCTCCACCTTCTCCTTTTCCTCCGGTATGACGGAGAAGTTGAGTTCGTCGTGCACCTGGAGAATCATTCTCGACCTTATTCCTTCCTTGCGGAAACGCTCGTAAATCTTCACCATTGCAATCTTAATGATGTCAGCGGCAGAGCCTTGTATGGGCGCGTTGATGGCGTTGCGCTCGGCAAAGTTGCGCACGGTGGCGTTGTGCGAGGTGATGTCCGGCAGATAGCGGCGGCGATGGAAGAACGTCTCGGCGTAGCCGTGCTCGCGGGCAAGCTCCTTGGCCTTCTCCATGTAGGCGTGTACATCGGGGAACGTCTCGAAGTAGCCGTCGATGAGCTGCTTTGCCTCGTCTCGGCTGATCTCCAGTCGTTCAGCCAGACCGAAGACCGTGATGCCGTAGATGATGCCGAAGTTGGCTCGCTTGGCTTTCGTACGCTGGTCGCGACTTACGTCCTCTATCTTCTCCTTATAGATGCGTGCAGCGGTGGCGGCGTGGATGTCATAGCCCTCGCGGAACGCCTCTATCATGTTCTTGTCGCCGGAGAGATGAGCCATTACGCGCAGCTCTATCTGGGAGTAGTCGGCAGAGAAGAACAGCTCGCCCGGTTCGGGGATGAAGCACTTGCGAATCTCCTTGCCGTCCTCGCCGCGGACGGGGATGTTCTGAAGGTTGGGGTCGGACGAAGAAAGGCGACCCGTAGCCGTAACTGCCTGATTGAAAGACGTATGGATATGGCCCGTACGCGGATTGATAAGCTTCGGAAGAGCGTCGACGTAGGTGCCGAGGAGCTTCTTCAGACCACGATGTTCAAGGATGTCAGCCACGATGGGAGCCTTGGAGCGGAGCTGCTGAAGCACTTCCTCAGACGTGACGTACTGTCCGGTCTTGGTCTTCTTGGGCTTCTCCACAATCTTCATCTCGCCGAAAAGCACTTCTCCCACCTGCTTCGGCGAGGCGATGTTAAACTCATGTCCGGCGAGTTCGTAGATGTTTCGCTCTATCTGCTTCATGCGTTCGGTGAGCACCTTGGACGTTTCGGCAAGGGCTTCGGTATCCAGACGCACGCCCGTGGTCTCCATTTCGGCAAGCACCGGCACCAGCGGCATCTCTATATCGTAGAACAACTGTTCCACACCAGCTTCCTTAAGACGCGGCTTCAGCACGTTGTAGAGGCGCAGCGTGACGTCGGCATCCTCAGCGGCATAGTCGCAGACGGAGGCAGGGGAGAGGTCGCGCATGCTCTTCTGACCTTTTCCCTTCGGTCCGATAAGCTCGTCGATGTGGACAGTCTGATAATTGAGTAGAGTTTCGGCAAGGATGTCCATGTTGTGTTTCTGCTCGGGCTGGAGCACGTAATGGGCAATCATCGTGTCGAACATGGGCGCTGAGAGGCGAACGCCGTAATTCATGAGCACCTCCATGTCGTACTTGATGTTCTGTCCTATTTTCAGAATTTCGGTACTTTCGTACAGTGGTTTGAATATATTAACAATTCTTTCCGCTTTTTCACGTTCAGCCGGAATTGCCACGTAAAATGCCTTTCCTTCCTCCGCTGCGAAGCTCAAACCCACCAGTTCGGCGTCAATCGGGTTGACAGAAGTGGTCTCCGTGTCTAAACTGAGAATTTGTTTTGTAACAAATAAATCAAATAATTTACGTGCATCCTCTTCTGTTTCAATGAGTTGATAGTCGTGTGGGGTGGTTTTTAGGCTCTCATACTTCGAAAATTCCGCGTCAACTGAATGGTTGGTCGGATTTTCTGCAAATAAATCGAGTTGAGCGTTAACAGTTTTTTGCGGTTGTTGAGGCTTCTTTACAAATTTATCAAGCAGACTCTTAAACTCCAATTCCGTGAAGATTTCTGTGAGTCGCTTCGTGTCCGGCTCCTTCAGCTTGAGCGCATCAAGGTTGAGCTCCACGGGAACGTCGGTTCGGATGGTTGCGAGGAACTTCGACATGCGGATGTCCTCAACGGCTCCCTCCACCTTCTCGCGCAGCTTGCCCTTAATCTTTGACGAATTGGCAAGCATGGCGTCGATGCTGCCAAACTCGCCGATGAGCTTGGCGGCAGTCTTCGGACCCACGCCCGGACAGCCTGGGAAATTGTCAGCCGAGTCGCCCATGAGCGCAAGGAGGTCGATGACCTGGTCGGGGGAGGAGAGACCGTACTTCTCGTTCACCTCCTTCGGTCCCATCGTCTCATATCCTCCTCCGTGACGCGGACGGAAGATGAAGACATTGTCGCGTACCAGCTGACCGTAGTCCTTGTCAGGTGTGAGCATGTAGGTCTCGATGCCGGCGGCTCCAGCCTTGGTGGCGAGCGTGCCGATAACGTCGTCCGCCTCGAAGCCGTCTGCCTGCAGCACGGGAATGTTCATGGCAGTAATGATATCCTTGATGACGGGTACGGAGGCGCGGATGTCCTCAGGTGTCTCCTCGCGTTGCGCCTTATAGGCAGGGAAAGCCTCGTCGCGGAACGTCTTGCCATGGTCGAACGCTACGCCTATATGCGTGGGATGCTCCTTGGTGAGAATCTCGTTGAGAGTGTTCACGAAGCCCATGACGGCAGAGGTGTTCATACCCTTGGAGTTGATTCGCGGGTTCTTTATGAACGCATAATAAGCGCGATAGATGAGCGCGTAAGCGTCGAGAAGGAATAATTTGTCCATTTTGTTCAATTAGTTGACAAGTTGGCTGGTAGACACATACACTCGTATACCAACCGGCTTTATTTATATTTATTAGGTGTAAAATTACAAAAAAAATGTCACTAATAACGGCAAAATAACTAACTTTGTACGAAATATTATAACACAATGGATTATCTGTCAATCATTAAGCACCCGATAGAGGCGGAGCTCGCCGATTTTGTTAGTCTTTTCAACCAGTCGCTCTCACACGAGGATGGGTTGCTGGGTAGTGCGCTCGAACATATTCGCAAGCGTGCAGGCAAGCGTATGCGCCCGATTCTGATACTTCTTATGGCGCGTAATTTCGGACAGATAACTGATGTCACGCAGAACGCTGCCGTAGGTTTGGAGCTGCTTCATACCGCTTCGCTCGTACACGACGACGTGGTGGACGAGAGCGAGGAGCGTAGAGGACAGGCTTCGGTGAATGCCACGTACGATAACAAGGTGGCTGTGCTCGTGGGCGACTATATTCTCTCCACGGCTCTACTTTGTGTGGCAAGAACTCATTCAGAGCAGATTGTCACATATCTTGCTGAACTCGGTAGGACGCTCAGCGACGGAGAGATTCTGCAGCTCTCCAATATTGGTAGTAAGGACATTTCAGAGGACGTCTATTACGACGTGATAAAGCAGAAGACAGCGGCGCTTTTCGAGGCGTGCGCCGGCATCGGAGCGTTGTCGTCAGGAGCGTCTGAGGAGGACGTGATGGCTGCCAAGCAGTTCGGTCAGAACCTCGGAATTATCTTCCAGATTCGCGATGACATCTTCGATTATTACGACTCAAAGGAGATTGGCAAGCCCACCGGCAATGATATGGCTGAAGGAAAGTTGACGCTCCCCGTCATACATGCCGTGAACAATGGTGGGGATGAGGACATGAAGCGCCTCGCCCTAAAGGTGAAAGACCATTCGGTTACGGCTGAAGAAATAGCAAGCCTCGTGGATTACACGAAGAGAATGGGTGGCATTGAGTATGCCGAAAAAAGGATGTGGGAGTTTCACGCCGAGGCGCAGAGATTCCTGGACGAAAGGGTAGGGCAGCAGGAAATAAAAGAAGCCCTCCAAGCTTACCTGGATTTTGTGATTAAGAGAAATAGCTAAGCTTTTCCATGCTGCTGAGCCTCACTGAGCCTTTCTGAGCCTATTTAGGCTGCTTGGCCTTTCTATAAATTGGGCCTCACTGAGCCTCTTTAAGCCTCTCTAAGCAATTGCTTAAATAGGCTTAGAAAGGCTTAGTGAGGCTCAGTTGCCTAGTAGCCTAGTACCCCCTAAATTCCTTCCTTGCCTTAGTCATTTGTTCTCTCATTCCTCCTCCCTCAACAAACATTACCTCCAGTTTCTTTATCAGTTTATTTAGCATCCAGTCGGTTTGGTGTATTAGCGTAATAGCTATATTGGCTATTGTTTCCGCGGAGCGTTCTGGTATAGCATTTCTATAGTAAGCACTGTCATTATGAGCAGCGCAGGCACGTTTAGCTTGCGCCAGACGTAGATCGTCGGGTTGCCATTGTTCCAATCCTCTTACTCTAAGATAATCCTCATAATCCACCAATAACTCCTGAAGGCTTGCCTTAGCAACATTCGTAAGCTTTATTTCCGTTTCTTTAGAGGTGTTTCCTGCCGAAGCCCCTTCCGCTATATTCTGCTTGCCAGATCGGGCAGCCTGCACCATTTGGTCGATAGTACGGTCTCCCTTTTCGAGAAAATGATGTGCAAAATAATAAGTGATATCGTATATACATTCAGCTTTCTGATATACTATGAGGTTTTTGAAGGTGCCTCCGTGAGGAAGAAAAGGTTTTGGGGTTGGCATAATAAGTTGGTTTTTTGGGTGGTTAGTGATGATGTTTGTAAGGAGGAGACTGGGAGTTAGGCCTTTCTAGGCAGCTCAGTGAGGCTTAGCAGCCTAGTGCCCAGCCCTGCCTCTCTTTTTAGAAGAACTTTATCTGCTCGCCTTTCAGCTCGCTGAGGAGCATGTTGGCGAGGCGTGAGGTGCCGAGGCGGAGCCACTTGTTGGTGAGCCATTTCTCGCCCAGAACCTCTTTTACTATCGTGTAGTATATAATTGCGTCCATTACGGAATTGATGCCGCCAGCGGGCTTGAAACCTATCTGTATGCCCGTTTCATCGTAGTATTCCTTAATGACCTGGCACATTACGTAGGCTGCTTCGGGAGTTGCGGCAGGCTCCATCTTACCGGTAGAGGTCTTGATGTAGTCTGCACCGGCGTACATCGAGAGAATGGAAGCCTTCTTGATGTTAGATGCGGTCTTGAGAGCACCGGTCTCGAGGATCACCTTCATGGGAACAGACTCTCCACATGCTGCCTTCATCTCGGCGATATCGTCGCAAACGCCCTCGTAATCGCCGGAAAGGAACTTGCCTACCGGCAATACGATGTCTATTTCTGTGGCGCCGTCAGCAACGGCAAGTGCGGTCTCTGCAACCTTTACCTCGATGCGAGCCTGAGAAGAAGGGAATGATCCGCTCACGCAAGCAATCTCTACGCCGTCTACCTCCAATGACTCTGAAACGGTCTTGGCGAAGCAGGGGTAAACGCAGATGGTGGCTACGTGGGGAAGGTCAGGATATTCGTTGTCGAAGTCGTTTACGCGCTCTGTGAAGGCAAGAACGCTTGTGTCCGAATCTGTGGTCTTGAGAGTGGTAAGCTCAATACTGCCGAAGAGGAACTTCTTAACGTCCATAGTGTCGTTCTCGGGCACTTTCTCGGCGATGATCTTACGTACTGCCTCACGTACGGCTGCGTCGTTAAGGTTGGTGTTGTACTTTCTGAGGGCGTCCTCGTACTTGTTAGGCTTCTGCTGAGCCTGCTGGTTGTCCTCTTCGTTGAGGATAATGTCTTTGATGATTCCCATAATTGTTGGTTTTTATTGTTTGTTGGTGATTTCTTTAAGGGCTGAGCCTCACTGGGCCTCTTTGAGCCTTACTGAGCCTCTTTAGCCTTGCAGGGCCTCTTTGAGTCTTTTTAGGCCTTTAGCTTGGGATTGTTTTTATGACGGTCCTTGTCGCGCTTGGTCTTCTTCTCAAAGCTTTTCTGTAGGGCTTCTGTAAGATCCACGCCGGTTTGGTTGGCAAGGCAGATAAGAACCCATAGGATATCCGCCATTTCTTCGGAGGGATCGTGGCTTTCGCCTTCCTTAAAACTCTGGTCGCCGTAGCGTCGTGCCATAATGCGGGCGAGTTCGCCCACTTCTTCAGTAAGGCAAGCCATGTTGGTCAGTTCGGAGAAATAGCGTACGCCGTACTCCTTTATCCAACGGTCTACCGCCTCTTGTGCTTCTTTTATTGTCATTGTTAGATGTTTTTAGACGTTAACGGACTGCCTCTTTGGTTTCTTATTCCTTGTTCTTTGTGTCCATGCAGATGGTCACGGGACCGTCGTTAAGCAGCTCCACCTTCATGTCTGCTCCGAATTCACCGGTGCCGACCTGACGTCCGAGGGCGTCGGAGAGCTTGCGGCAGAACTCCTCGTAGAGCGGTACGGAGATTTCGTGACGGGCTGCGCGGAACCACGACGGGCGGTTGCCCTTCTTGTAAGATGCGTAAAGCGTGAACTGGCTGACGACCAAAGCTTCGCCTTCTACGTCCAGAATGGAGCGGTTCATTACGCCGTTATCATCGTCGAAAACGCGCAAGGCTGCCACTTTCTTTACAAGCCAGTCGACATCTTCCGATGTGTCGGTTTCCTCTATGCCAAGGAGCAGGAGGAATCCCTTGCCGATGTTTGACTTTACTGTGCCGTCGATGGTGACTGATGCGTGCTGTACACGCTGTATGACTGTTCTCATTTTAATGGTCTGTTAGTGATGTTTCTGTATTCTACAAAGATATCATAAAAAAACGATACCTACAAGAATTCTTCATTTAATGGATGTTCTCGGAGCCGCTTTTCTGACCGAAGTGTTCGGTAATGGCTTTTGCCTTCGCCATGCCTACTGCTTCTGCTAACTCTTCGAGCGTTGCTTCGCGGATGCGTTTCACGCTCTTGAACGTCTTGAGCAGCTTGTCGCGTGTGGCAGGACCGATGCCGGAAATCTCGTCCAAGGCGCTGTGAAGGGCGTGTTTTGATCGCTTGTCGCGATGGAATTGTATGGCATAGCGGTGCACCTCGTCCTGGATTTGCGTCAGGATATGGAAGAGTTCGGAGTCTGTCTTTAGCGCAATGGTCTGCGGAGGATTGCCGAAAAGCAGTTCGTTGGTGCGGTGACGGTCGTCCTTTGCGAGTCCTGCAATAGGAATGTTAAGCCCTAATTCGCCTTCCACAACCTCGCGCACCACGCTCATCTGACCCAATCCACCGTCCGTAATGATAAGGTCGGGCAGGGCAGAGCCTTCCTCCACCATGCGTGAATAACGACGTCTGACCACCTCCTGCATCGAGGCGTAATCGTCGGGACCGACCACCGTCTTGATGTTATATTTGCGATAGTCCTTCTTCGATGGCTTCATACCCTTGAAGACGATGCATCCTGCAACGGCATCCGTGCCCGAAATATTAGAGTTATCGAAACATTCTATCTGATAAGGCAGCTTTTCGAGGTGGAGTTTCTGCTGCAGCTCCTTCATAAGACGTGTCTGTTTCTGCTCCGGATTGAGTTTTTCTGCCTGCTTAAGCCTATCGAACTTGTACTGTCGGCAGTTCATTTCGCCAAGCTCAAGCAGATGTTTCTTGTCGCCACGCTGCGGCACAAAGAACGTGGCACCGCTTAGTTGCCATTCCATTTCGAATGGAACGATTATCTCCTTAGCGTGGCTTTGGAAGCGTTCTCGAATCTCAGGGATGGCAGTAAGGAGAAGTTCCTGGTCGGATTCATCCAGCTTTCGCTTATATTCGAACGTGAAACTCTGATTGACGCTACCGTTCTTTACATGTATATAATTGATGAATGCCGTTCTTTGTGCTTCGTCGTCAATGATGGAGAATACGTCAACGTCCGTAATAGTGTGGCTGACCACCTCGCTTTTGGCGCAGAAATTCTCTATAAGAATGTACTTCTGCTTTAGCTCTTCCGCCTCCTCAAACTTCAGTTCCGCCGCATTTTTCTGCATTTCCTCGTAGATATGCTTGCTTAGTTCGCGCGTATTTCCTTTCAGTATCTCGCGTGCCTGAGCAATTGCAGCCTGATAATCCTCGAGGCTTTGCTTACCGCAACAAGGTGCTTTGCAGTTGTGGATGTGATATTCCAGGCAAGGCTTGTACTTGCCTTGTTCGATACCTTCCTTGGTAATAATCATACGGCAAGTCCGAGGCTTGTATAGTTTATGGATAAGTTCAAGGACTGCGAACATGCTGCCCGTATGCGAGTAGGGTCCGAAGAAGGTGCCGAAGCGTTTGTTTATCTGGCGTGTCTTGAATACACGAGGCAAGTATTCGTTCGTTACGCAGATGCTGGGGTAAGTCTTTCCGTCCTTGAGAAGTACGTTATAACGGGGATTGTATTTCTTGATAAGACTGTTCTCGAGCAGCAATGCGTCCTCTTCCGTGTTGACCACCGTGTAGCTGATGTCCTCAATCTTGGACACCAGCACCTTCGTCTTAAACCTATCCACCTCTTTATGGAAGTAGCTTGAGACGCGCTGCTTGAGACGCTTCGCCTTGCCTACATATATAATAGTATGGTCGGCGTCGTAAAACTGGTAGCTGCCGGGCTTGTCCGGCATGTTAAGCACGATGTTCTTAAGACGCTCGATGCGCTTTGCGTTTTCTTCTTTTGTCATAATGGTGGACTGTAAGTGTTTTGGAACTAAGTGGTTTGGGGCGGTTTGTTTCACGTGGAACTGAAAGGCGCGGCAAGTGTTGTTGCTTGTCGCGCCTTTATAGCTTTCCTCTTGTCTGGTCTTTAATGTTAGATCTTGATGAGAGATGTTATCTCGATGTCCTCATCAAATCCCTCACGTCCGTTAAGACCTTCGTTGACAAGCTCGATGATGAAGTTAGCGTAGACCTTCTTTGGGTTGAACTTCTTTACGAGGTTGCAAGCTGCCTTCATTGTTCCGCCGGTAGCGAGGAGGTCGTCGTGGAGCAGAATTACGTCGTCTTCGCCGATGGCGTCCTTGTGAATCTCGATGGTGTCCTTGCCGTATTCCTTTGCGTAGCTTTCCTGCACGGTGTCGCAAGGAAGCTTGCCGGGCTTGCGGCAGAGCACAACGCCGGCTCCAAGACGGAGGGCGAGGGCAGATGACATTACGAAGCCGCGCGACTCGATGCCGACAATCTTCGTTATGCCCTTGTCCTTGTAGAGCTCGTACATCTCGTCACAAATCTCCTTCAGACACGCGTTGTTCTTGAAGAGTGTGGTGACGTCGCGGAAGTTGACTCCCTTCTTCGGCCAATCTGGTATGCAACGCAGATTGTCAAGCAATAGTTTGTTGTTCATTTTCAAATGTTTAATGTATGTTTGTTATTGTATTTGTTTCACGTGGAACGGAGACGGCGGCTTGCAGCTGCAAGCCGCCGCAATTAGGAGTTTTGAATTTTGAGTTGTTCTCGGCTACGCCTGCGATTTTGAATTTATCAATTATGAATTAATAGAACTGCATTAATCTAATAATTCCAAAATTAATAATTCCTAATCGGCTGGAGGCCGATAATTCAAAACTCCTAACTCAAAATTCCTAATTCCGATTATCTCTTCATCAGCACGAGCAGGACGTTGATGTCGCTGGGCGACACTCCTGGGATACGGGATGCTTGTCCGAGGGTTTCTGGATTGATGCGTGAGAGCTTTTGTCTTCCCTCTGTGGATATCTCGTGAAGCTCCTCGTAACGGAAGTGTCCTTTGATTCGGATGTCCTCCAGTCGGTGCATCTTGTCTGCAATCTGTCGTTCGCGTTTGATGTATCCGTCGTACTTGATAAGTATCTCTGCTGCCTCCACGATTTCGTCCTTACGTTCGTCATTCATGTCAAGGGCGGCTTGTAGGGTGGGGATAACAGAAGCGAGTTGCTTGATGTCGAGCTGTGGTCTTGCAATAAGACTGGCTATTGGCAATCCGAACTGCAAGGGTGTTGTGCCAAACGATTCGAGAGCGGCGTTGATGTCGCGTGGTTTCACGTTCGTGAAATTGCAGAAACTGATTATACGGTCTATCTCCGCTTTCTTTGTAAGCCAGCGGTCGTAACGCTCGCGAGTGGCAAGTCCGAGGTTGTACGCCTTCTCTGTGAGTCGTGCGTCAGCATTGTCCTGCCTTAGAAGTATTCTGTATTCTGCTCTTGATGTGAACATACGGTATGGTTCGTCCACTCCCTTCGTCGTCAAGTCGTCAATCAGTACGCCGATATATCCTTCGTCACGCTTCATTATATAAGGATCGCTGCCGCCGCAGAGTAGGGCAGCGTTGATACCAGCCATCGTGCCTTGTCCGCCAGCTTCCTCATATCCCGTCGTTCCGTTCACCTGACCGGCAAAGAAAAGTCCCTTTATGAGTTTCGATTCCAACGACGGCTTCAGCTGTGTCGGGTCGAAGTAATCGTACTCGATGGCGTATCCCGGTCTGTATACCTTTATGTCTCGGAACGCAGGAATCTTCTTCAGAGCATTCAACTGCACCTCCATCGGCATCGACGAGGAGAATCCGTTAAGATACATCTCGTTGGTATCCTCGCCTTCAGGTTCGAGGAAGAGCGGGTGCTGGTCCTTGTCAGGGAAAGTCATCAGCTTTGTTTCGATGGAAGGACAGTAGCGTGGACCCGTAGACTGAATCTGTCCGTTGTAGAGAGGCGAGTCAGCGATGGCTTCGCGAAGCGTGTCGTGTACCTCCTTATTAGTGTATGTGGTCCAGCATGGCAGTTGCTTAAGATGTCTTGGAGCCGTCATGTATGAGAATCCGTGGTTGTCGGTCTCGCCTGGCTGACACTCCATGTCCTCGAAGTGTACGCTACGACGGTCGATGCGAACCGGCGTACCCGTCTTCATTCTCTCCGACGTTATGCCGTGGCGTGTGATGCTCTCCGTGAAGTTCAGGACTGCAGGTTCGGCGCATCTGCCTCCCGGCACCTTCTTCCTTCCCACGTGCATCAGTCCGTTAAGGAATGTGCCCGCTGTGATGATTACCGCCTTTGCTCGGAACGTAACGCCCCAGACTGTCTCAACGCCTACCGCCTCACCGTTCTCGACAAGCAGCTCGCAGGCTTCGTCCTGCCAGATGTCGAGATTGTCCACACGGTCGAGACGGGTGCGCCATTCCCATATAAACTTTCCTCTGTCGCATTGTGCACGCGGGCTCCATACTGCCGGACCTTTACCGCGGTTGAGCATACGGAACTGTATGGACGTGGCGTCGGTGACGAGAGCCATCTCGCCTCCAAGAGCGTCAATCTCGCGTACTATCTGTCCTTTGGCGATGCCGCCCACGGCGGGGTTGCAACTCATCTGTCCGATCTTATTCATGTCCATCGTCACAAGGCACGTCTTCGCTCCCATTCTTGCAGCCGCGCATGCCGCTTCACATCCGGCGTGACCACCACCAATGACTATAATGTCGTATTTGAAATTCATATATCTGTTTGTGATTTCCGCTGGTTGTCTACATTTATAATTAACCAGCATTGTTTGTCCTCGCAAAATTAAGAATAAAAAATGATTTTTGGAGTGAAATAGTTTGATTTATCATCTATTTTCAGTATTTTTGCAGATTGTTAGAGCGTCCCTTTACCTATTATATAGTAAGGAGTGTCGCTGTGGCTTATAGCTGTGACCTTAAAGAATAAATATTGGATATGAAATTCTATAATTCTAACAGTTAATAATTTAAATTTTAAATCATTTATGTGGTTAATCAATTCATCCATCGGTAGAAAGGTGGTGATGGCCTTGACCGGCATCGCGCTTGTTCTATTCCTGACATTCCACATGTCAATGAATGTTGCTGCGCTCTTCTCAGGAGACGCTTACAACATGATCTGTGAGTTCCTCGGCGCCAACTGGTATGCCGTAGTTGCAACAATCGGCTTGGGCGCCCTCTGCGTACTCCACTTCGTGTTTGCCTTCTGGCTCACGATGCAGAACCGTGCCGCTCGTGGCAATTCTCGTTACGAGGTAACAGCTAAGCCTCAGGGCGTAGAGTGGGCATCTCAGAACATGCTCGTTCTTGGCATCATCATCGTTCTCGGTCTGTTGCTCCACCTCTTCAACTTCTGGTACAACATGATGTTCGCCGAGCTCGCAGGTTTCGAGGGTGTATGCGCACCTGCTGACGGTTTCGGTTGGATTCAGCAGACCTTCGCTAACCCGGTTTACGTAGTTCTCTACATCGTATGGCTCGTAGCACTCTGGTTCCACCTCACACACGGTTTCTGGAGCGCAATGCAGACATTCGGCTGGAACGGTAAGGTGTGGTTTAACCGTTGGAAGGTCATCGGTCAGGTTTACTCAACCCTCCTCGTCCTCGGTTTCCTCGTAGTAGTAATCGCTTTCGCACTTGGTTGCGCACCGAGCCTCTGCTGCTAATTAAAAACTAAAAATCAAATATACATAATTCATATTATGGCTAAGACAATTAATTCAAGAATCCCTGAAGGCCCAGTGGCCGAGAAGTGGACCAACTATAAAGCTCACCAGCGTCTGGTGAACCCCAAGAATAAACTCAAGCTCGACATTATCGTTGTAGGTACAGGTCTTGCAGGTGCTTCTGCAGCAGCCAGCCTCGGCGAGATGGGTTTCCGCGTGCTTAACTTCTGCATCCAGGACTCTCCCCGTCGTGCTCACTCTATCGCAGCTCAGGGCGGTATCAACGCTGCCAAGAACTATCAGAACGATGGTGACTCAGTATACCGTCTGTTCTACGATACAGTAAAGGGTGGTGACTACCGTGCTCGTGAGGCTAACGTATACCGCCTCGCTGAGGTATCAAACGACATCATCGACCAGTGTGTAGCTCAGGGTGTACCTTTCGCACGTGAGTACGGCGGCATGCTCGCCAACCGTTCATTCGGTGGTGCTCAGGTATCACGTACATTCTACGCTAAGGGTCAGACCGGCCAGCAGCTCCTCCTCGGTGCTTACTCAGCACTTTCAAAGCAGGTAAATGCAGGCCGCGTGCTCCTCTATACACGTTACGAGATGGAAGACGTGGTTATCGTTGACGGCCGCGCTCGTGGTATTATCGCCAAGAACCTCATTTCAGGTAAGCTCGAGCGTTTCTCTGCAAACGCCGTTGTAATCGCTACTGGTGGTTACGGCAACGCTTACTTCCTCTCTACTAACGCTATGGGCTGTAACTGTACAGCTGCCATCCAGTGCTACCGTAAGGGTGCTTACTTCGCTAACCCCTGCTACGTACAGATCCACCCGACATGTATCCCCGTACACGGCGACAAGCAGTCTAAGCTTACTCTTATGTCTGAGTCACTTCGTAACGACGGCCGTATCTGGGTACCGAAGAAGATTGAGGACGCTAAGGCACTTCAGGCTGGCACCAAGAAGGGTAGCGACATTCCTGAGGAAGACCGCGACTACTACTTGGAGCGCCGCTATCCGGCATTCGGCAACCTCGTTCCGCGTGACGTTGCTTCACGTGCTGCCAAGGAGCGTTGCGACAAGGGCTTCGGCGTTAACAACACCGGTCTCGCCGTATTCCTCGACTTCTCTGAGTCAATCAACCGTCTCGGCATCGACGTTATCCGTCAGCGTTATGGCAACCTCTTCGACATGTACGAGGAGATCACAGACGTTAATCCTGGCCAGCTCGCCAACGAGATTAACGGCGTGAAGTATTACAACCCGATGATGATCTATCCTGCTATCCACTACACAATGGGTGGTATCTGGGTTGACTACGAGCTCCAGACCTCTATCACTGGTCTGTTTGCTATCGGTGAGTGTAACTTCTCTGACCACGGTGCTAACCGTCTTGGTGCATCTGCACTTATGCAGGGCTTGGCAGACGGCTACTTCGTACTGCCTTACACCATCCAGAACTACCTCGCTGACCAGGCTATCTGGCCGCACCTCTCTACCGACCTGCCCGAGTTTGCAGAGGCTGAGAAGGGTGTTCAGGCTGAGATCGACCGCCTCATGAACATCAAGGGTAAGCGTTCTGTTGACTCTATCCACAAGGAGCTTGGCCACGTACTGTGGGAGCACGTAGGTATGGGTCGTACAGCAGAGGGCTTGAAGGAAGGCATCGAGCTTATCAAGAAGCTCCGCAAGGAATTCAACACCAACCTCTTCATCCCTGGATCGAAGGAAAGTCTGAACGTAGAGCTCGACAAGGCTATCCACCTCCGCGACTTCATCCTTATGGGTGAGCTTATCGCACACGACGCCCTCTCACGTGAGGAGTCTTGCGGTGGTCACTTCCGCGAGGAGTATCAGACTCCCGAGGGCGAGGCACAGCGCGACGACGAGAACTTCTTCTATGTAGGTTGCTGGGAGTATAAGAACGACGACGAAACAGCTCCTGAGCTCATCAAGGAGCCGCTCGAGTACGAGGCAATCAAGGTACAGACACGTAACTATAAGAACTAATAAAGATTATGGCAAACATATCATTCACACTGAAATATTGGCGTCAGAACGGTCCTCAGGACAAGGGCCACTTCGACACACGTGAGATGAAGGATATCCCTACGGATACCTCATTCCTTGAGATGCTCGACATCCTTAACGAGCAGCTCATTGACGAAGGCCACGAGCCTTTCGTATTCGACCACGACTGCCGCGAGGGCATCTGCGGTATGTGCTCACTCTACATCAACGGTCATCCCCACGGACCTAACCAGGGTGCCACAACCTGCCAGCTCTACATGCGTAAGTTCAACGACGGCGACGTTATCACAGTTGAGCCTTGGCGTTCGGCTGCGTTCCCCGTTATCAAGGACTGCATGGTAGACCGTACTGCCTTCGACAAAATCATGCAGGCAGGTGGTTACGTAAGCGTTCGTACTGGCCAGCCCGAGGACGCTAACGCCATCCTCATTCCGAAGGAAGACGCAGACGAGGCAATGGACTGCGCTACATGTATCGGTTGCGGTTGCTGCGTAGCTGCATGTAAGAACGGTTCTGCTATGCTCTTCGTCAGCTCTAAGGTCAGCCAGCTCGCTCTCCTTCCCCAGGGTCGTCCTGAGGCAGCTAAGCGTGCTAAGGCTATGATCGCCAAGATGGAGGAGCTCGGTTTCGGTAACTGCACCAACACCCGCGCTTGCGAGGCTGAGTGCCCGAAGAACGAGTCAATCGCCAACATCGCTCGCCTCAACCGCGAGTTCATCAAGGCAAAGCTCGCTGACTAATTCAGTCAACAGTAAATAAGCTAAGCGGATGCGAAGCACTCTCAGAAGTGCAGCGCATCCGCTTTTTTTGTATATAAATATGTACATGCGTTCCTATATATGCCTATTTCTTAGCTTTTGCAACATAGTTGCATTGCTTATTCCTTATCTTTGCAACTGACTTTTTTTTAGCTTAATAATAAACACTTAATGAAATATGCTTAGACGAATCACTTATTACTTATTATCTGTAGTCTTCGTGGCGGGAATGGTCGCTTGCGGAGGCAAGTCCCATGACCATCTCGATCACGACCATGACCATGAGCATGCCGAGGAAACCGAGCATCACGACCACGATTCCGAAGAGGAAGGTCATGAGGCTAAAGGCGCCCATACCGACGAGATAATCCTCTCGCCTGAGAAGGCTCGTGCAGCCGGAGTGAAGGTGGAGGAAGTGAAGCCAGGCATGTTCCATGGCATCATCCACACCAGTGGCAAGGTGATGTCGGCATCATGCGACGAGACAGCAGTTGTTGCCACCATCAGCGGACGCGTGCAGTATAAGAACCACGTGAGTGAAGGACTGAAGGTGGCTGCCGGAACCACGCTCTTCTCCATCACTTCCGCAGGAATGCAGATGGCTGACGGCGACCCCGTTCAGCGTGCACGCATCGACTACGAGCGTGCCGAGCGCGACTATACACGTGCGAAAACACTCATCAAGGACAAGATAATAAGCGAGAAAGACCTCGCCGTTGCCAAGGCGGAATATGAGGCTGCCAAGCTCACCTACACTAGCATGCAGCGCACACGCAGCGTCGGCGGTGTGGCTGTAACAGCTCCTCGCGGCGGCTACATCAAGCAATGTATGGTCAATGGCGGCGACTATGTGGAAGCTGGTCAGCCCCTTGCCGTAATCACACAGAACAAGCACCTCTATCTGCGTGCCGAAATACCGGAACGCCACTTCAACGAGCTTAACAAGATACGTTGCGCAAAGTTCCGCACCAGCTACAGCAACCGTCTCTACGACATCACCGACATGGGCGGACACATCCAGTCTTACGGTCGTTCGGCAGAGGTCAACAATTCGTATATCCCCGTAATCTTCGAGTTCAACAACACCGGCGACGTCGTGCAGGGCTCGTACGCCGAGATTTATCTCATCACCCAGGACCGTCCCAACGTCATCACGCTGCCCCTCACCGCCCTCACCGAGGAGCAGGGCGTCCATTTTGTCTACATCCAGATTGACGCTGAAGGCTATCGCAAGCAGGAAGTGACGCTTGGCGAGAGCGACGGCGAGCGTGTGGAGATACTTACGGGAGTGAAGAAGGGCGACCGCGTCGTTACCAAGGGCGCAGTCCAGGTAAGACTGGCATCGGCTGCCAACGCCATCCCAGCGCATAATCATAATCATTAATTAATAGCTATGCTGAATAAGATAATACGCTTCTCGCTTGAGAACAGAATACTTGTGCTGGTGGCGTCCGTGCTGCTTGTCATCGCCGGACTCTATTCCACCAGCAAGACCGATGTCGACGTGTTCCCTGACCTCAATGCGCCCACCGTGGTCATCATGACCGAGGCTGGCGGCATGGCAACAGAGGAAGTGGAGCAGCTCGTCACCTTCCCCATTGAGACCGCCGTCAACGGCAGTACCGGCGTACGTCGTGTCCGCTCGCAGTCCACCAACGGCTTCTCCGTCGTATGGGTGGAATTCGATTGGGGCACCGACATCTATCTTGCCCGTCAGATAGTAAGCGAAAAGCTTGCTGCCGTGGGCGAACAGATGCCTGCAGGAGTAAGCGCTCCGGTGCTCGGTCCGCAGTCGTCCATCCTTGGCGAGGTGCTCATCGTGAGCCTCACCAGCAAGCACACCTCGCAGCAAGACCTGCGTACGTACGCCGACTGGGTGATACGTCCGCGTCTGCTTTCCACTGGTGGCGTGGCTCAGGTCAGCGTTCACGGTGGCGACATCAAGGAATATCAGATACTCGTAAGTCCGGGCAAGATGAAGCATTTCGGTGTTTCGCTCTCAGACGTCATGGCTTCCACCCGCAACATGAACGTCAATACCAACGGTGGCGTACGCTATGAGTACGGCAATGAGTATATCATCCGCGGCATCACCTCCACCAACGACGCCGAGAAGCTCGGCACGTGCATCGTAAAGAAGAACGGCGAGAGCGTCATAACCCTCGCCGACGTAGCCGATATAAAGGTGGGCAATCAGTCGCCCAAGCTCGGTGTGGCAAGCGAGCGTGCCCGTCCTGCTGTGCTTCTCACCGTGACAAAGCAGCCCAACACCAGCACCATCGACCTCACCAAGCACCTCGACCTTGCCCTCGAAGACCTTCACAAGACCCTTCCTGAGGACGTGCATATATCAACGGATATCTTCCGTCAGTCCGATTTCATCGAGAGCAGCATCGACAACGTACAGAAGTCGCTCATCGAAGGCGCCATCTTCGTCGTCATCATCCTCATGCTCTTCCTCGCCAACGTGCGCACCACGGTCATCTCGCTCGTCACCATCCCCATATCGTTCCTCGTGGCGATGATAGTGCTCAATGCCCTTGGCATCAGCATCAACACCATGACCCTCGGCGGTCTTGCCATTGCCATCGGTTCGCTCGTCGACGACGCCATTGTGGACGTGGAGAACGTCTACAAGCACATACGCCAGAACCGCGCATTGCCCGAGCCTGAGCGCGTGCCCATCATCGAGCTTGTCTTCAATGCTTCGCGTGAAGTGCGCATGCCGATTCTCAATTCCACGTTGATAATCGTAGTGAGCTTCGCTCCGCTGTTCTTCCTCAGCGGCATGGAAGGTCGCATGCTCATCCCCCTCGGCATCGCCTTCGTGACAGCTCTCTTCGCCTCCACCCTCGTAGCCCTCACGCTCACCCCCGTGCTCTGCAGCTATCTGCTCGGCAAGAGCAAGGGCGAGATGCCGAAGGAAGCCTTCGTGGCAGTCTGGCTGAAGAAGTATTATGAGCGTGCGCTGCTCTGGGTGCTCGCCAATACACGTAAGGTCATCATCGGCACGGCTGCATTGTTCGCCGTAGCCATCGGCATATTCTTCTGCTTAGGCAGCAGCTTCTTGCCCAAGTTCAACGAAGGATCGTTCACCATCAACATCTCCTCTCTCCCCGGCATTTCGCTCGAAGAGAGCGATTCCATCGGCGCCCGTGCCGAGCGACTGCTCCTTCAGGTGCCCGAAATAAAGACCGTGGCACGCAAGACCGGACGCGCCGAGCTTGACGAACATGCCCTTGGCGTCAACGTCAGCGAGATAGAAGCTCCGTTTGAGTTGAAAGACCGCAGTCATGAGGAAGTGCTCAATGACGTGCGCAAGCGTCTCTCCGTGCTTGCCGGAGCCAACATCGAGATTGGCCAGCCCATCTCACACCGCATTGACGCCATGCTCTCCGGCACGCAGGCAAGCATCGCCATCAAGCTCTTCGGCACCGACCTCAACCGCATGTTCACCATCGGCAATCAGATAAAGAGCGCCTGCCAGGACATCGAAGGCATAGCCGACCTCAATGTGGAGCAGCAGATAGAGCGTCCCGAGCTCAAGATTGTTCCCCGTCGTGAGCTGCTTGTGCGCAACGGCATCACGCTCCCCGAGTTCAACGAGTTTCTCGCCGTAAATCTTGCCGGCGAAACCGTGTCGCAGGTGTATGAAGCCGGACGCGCATTCAATCTTGTGGTGAAAGCTGACAAGTACGACGACATAAAAGACCTCATCATCGACACGCAGGACGGACGCAAGGTGCCGCTCAGCGACGTGGCAGACATCATCTCCAGCGCAGGTCCCAACACCATCAACCGTGAGAACGTACAGCGCAAGATAGTCATCTCTGCCAACACCAGCGGACGGGCATTGAGCGACGTCGTGGCAGACATCAAGAAAGCCGTAGGCGAAGAAGTGCAGCTGCCCGAGGGCTACCACGTGGAGTACGGCGGACAGTTTGAGAGTCAGGAGAGCGCCAGCCGCGTGCTCTATCTCACCTGCATCCTCGCCATCGTCGTCATCTTCTTCCTCCTCTTCATGCAGTTCCGCAACGCCATGGAGGCAGGCGTAATCCTCCTCAATCTGCCCCTGGCGCTCATCGGCGGCATCTTCGCCATCGTGCTGACCACCGGAGAAGTGAGCATCCCTGCCGTCATCGGCTTCATCTCGCTCTTCGGCATCGCCACGCGCAACGGCATGCTGCTCATCACCGAGTATAAGCGTCTGCGCACGGAGGAAGGCAAGACCGTCCGTGACGCCATCGTGGAAGGATCGCTCTCGCGTCTCAACCCCATCCTCATGACCGCGCTCACCTCCGCCCTTGCCCTCGTGCCGCTGGCACTTGGCGGCGACCTGCCCGGCAACGAGATTCAGTCGCCGATGGCAAAGGTGATACTCGGCGGACTCATAAGCTCAACATTACTCAACGCATTCATCGTACCTATCATATATGAAAAGATATCTAATCGCAACAATAGTGGCGTTCAGCGCGTATAGCGCAGCCCTTGCTGACACCGTTGGCGACGTGCTCAAGCAGGTGGCAGCCAACAACCTCACCCTGCAGTCGCTTGCCCACGACTGCCAAGCCGATGTGCTTGAGATAAAGGCTGGCAACGCCCTCGCCGGACCGTCCGTGGAGTACAGCCCGTTCTTCACGAAGGCTTACTCCGGCGTGGCGGAGAGCGAGCTTGTGGTGAGCCAGGAGATTGATTTCCCCACGAAGTATGCCGCCCGCAACAAGCAGGCTCAGATGCAGCAGACCGTGGGCGACCATCTCCTTGCCAAGCAGCGCCGCGACATCCTGCTCCAGGCTCAGCTGGTCTGCATCGACCTTATCCGCCTCAATCAGACCCTCACCATGCTGCGTGAGCGCCTTGCCAACAGCGAGACGCTCCTCCAGATGTATGAGAAGCGCATGGAGGCAGGCGACGCCAACGCTCTTGAGCTTAACAAGGTGAAGCTCGACTGCATGGAGGTGCGCACCCTCGTCAGCGAGACGCAGGGCGAGCGCACTGCCCTCATGCAGCAGCTCCGCCAGCTCAACGGTGGCAAGCCGCTGGACGTGACAGACACGGAGCTGCCCGACTATCCGCAGATAACTAACTTCGAGGAGTATCGCACGCTTGCCCTTGCTGCCGACGCTGACGTGGCAGTGGCTCAGACCGCCCTCCGCGCCGCCGACATGAATCTGAAGGTGCAGAAGAACGAGTGGCTTCCCAGCATCTCTTTCGGTTATCGTCGCAACACGGAGCAGGGCGAAGGCATCAACGGCTTCCAGGTAGGCGTCAGCTTTCCGCTCTACAGCAACAGCTCCAACGTCAAGGCAGCCCGTCAGCGCCGTCAGAGTGCAGAGCTGCAGGTGACGCAGGCTCAGCACGAGGCAGAGTCGTCGTTGCGCACCAGCTACGAGCAGTTGCAGGGCCTCCAGCAGGTCATCAATCATAGCGACGTGAAGCTCATGCAGGAGTCGCTCTCCCTCTTCGCAAAGGCTCTGCAGCAGGGCGAGATAACAGCCCTCGTGTATTACGAGGAGATAAACGGCATCTACGAAAAGCTGCAGCGCCACATCGACCTACATTCGCAGAGCGTGAAGCTGCTGGCAGAGCTGCATAAGAACGAGCTGTAAAGCAAGGCAAACTGTAATAGATGCGGGCTGAAATGCCCGCATCTATTACAGTTTGTTTTTTAGCAATTTATGTTCCTAATCCCAAAAATCAGTATGAATTTTGGGATTAGGCTATTTTTTCCTTAGGAATCCGCGCCGTGCCAACACCCAGTTTCCCTCCTCATTCCTTACGGCTTATGACGTGAAGCAGACGGCTGTTGTTACTCCCGACAACTGGATGGAGTGGGTGGTTTGATACGCTCGGTATGTACAATATTTGCATTTCTAACGCTCAATACTCCTCGTTCAGCGCACAACAAAATCTTTGGTGCGAAATTCTTGAGTTTTGAGCGTGCAGCGATAGTGTGCTGACATACAGCTGATTATGTTGCTGTGAAAAGAATTGTGCAATGAATGACGGAGCAAAACAAGCATCATTGGGTGCAATAGCGCCACTTTTACACTCCAATAGCGCCACTTTTATCATGCAATAGCGCCACTTTTACACTCTAATAGTGGCACTATTAGACTGTAAAAGTGGCGCTATTGTTAAGCATGGGTGCTGTTTGCACTGCAAAACACCATAAAAACAGCAATTTAAATCTCTATAATCAATTTTTATTTTGTAATAGAATTTTACTCTTTAGACGATATTTGCATGTCTTCCTGTCTCTCAAAGATACATAATAATATTCAAATCCAAACCAAAAATGAGCGAAATCTTAATCAAATCCAAACCAACTTTGCTTGAAAACTTGAGCAAATCCAAACCAACTTTGCCAAAAACCTGACCAAATCCAAACCAACTGTTTGCTTTCTTATTTGCTCCAATTAACCCTATTTATTGGCTTAACTGCATATCTTTAAACAAAAAAGTTCAAAAATTTGTTGCTACATATTTTTTTATTAATTTTGCAACGAATATATAATTAGCATCAATATACTATAACTTGCGTGTAAAGAAGCACGACAAACCACTTAAACCATAGTGACCTAAAAACGATTAAAATTAAAAACAAGTCTATTTTTTATTCACTTTATCAATATCAACTAACTATCAATTAAAAGAAAAGGATTATGAAAAAGATTCTATCCCTTCTTTCAATGTTGATGATTACTGTTATGGCATTTGCAGGTTCCTATTCAGATGCACTTCATTTTGAGGTGAATCTTATGGGTTCTAAGGCTGTAGATTTGCCAAATGGTACTCTCACCATTGAGAAACGCGTAGACGGCACGTACAATGTTACAGCTGAAGGTTGCGATTTCACCCAATATGAAATGGGCAACTGGGGCGAGTTTGTATGTGAAGGAGTTGCTGGCACAACAGATGCAAGCGGCTTGACAACCATCGAGGTTAGCAATCCTTATTGCTATCTCACAGAACAGTCTGCTTATACTTTTGTGAACAGTACGCTTGTCGTTAAGTTCAATGAGACAAAGGCTTATGCTCATTTTAATGGCACAGTAGCTTTTAACTCTTTCCAGAAGTATCCCTTCCAGTACACCTTCGGTACTGACGACTTCGGTTCTACCGGTGGTGGCGGTGTGGTTGAGACTACAGAGGGTCCGCTCGTTGAGGCTGGTCTTGCTCCTAATGGTGCAAAAATCGAGGCTAAGGACTTCACCATCAACTGGGACACACACAAGGTTGTGGCAAAGCTGGATTTGACTAACTGTCAGGGTGTTAATGAGACCATCTTCTCATTCGCTAACAACGCAGCTAATCTCGGCGAGTGGAATGTTGCTAACGGTGCTGTCCTCCACTTCTACTACACAAAGGACGCTGATGTTTGGACAGCAACTGGTTGGCAGAAACTTACAAATACCTTCTGCATCCAGTTCCGCAACAGCGATGATCTCAGTACCACTCCAACAAAGTATGTTCAGGTAAATGATCCTTCTAACGTTCGCGTTGAGCTTCGTCAGGATGGCGTTTATATCGACGGCACATTGGCATTCGAGGCAAGCGACTATGCTAAGCTTCTCACTTACAACGACCTCGTATTCGGTTCTACACAGGGCGAAAACCGCAGCAACGCTACATATAAGTATGTAGAGGTGGTAGGTCTTGACTGGACAGAGCCTGCTACAGTCGTAGACTCTAAGAAGTTCACAGACAACATCTTCATCACTCAGTATGGTACAACCATTCCTCTCGACTTGGCTGATGTTACCATCAACGAGATGTCTGACGGCACTATCAACATGTCAGTGGTATTCGACAATGCCAACCAGACCATCAAGTCTTCTGACCTTGTAAAGGGTACTGACGAGAAGAATCGCACCACATACACCGGTACTACCGAAGTTAGCATGATGAACTATGATGTCAAGGCTGTTCTTTACACCAAGGACGACGTAGAGAAGATCTTCATCGACATGGTGGCTGCTAATGGCGATAAGTATACTGTAGGTACAGACCCCGATTACGTTGCTCCTCAGCCCAAGCCTGAGATTGAGGGCTTCCCCGTAGACGGTTCTGTTGACTTCGCTCCTAACGGTCAGTCATTCGAGTGGACCAACATTCCTATTGACTGGAACACTCAGAAGCTCGTTGCTGTTATCGACCTCTCTACTTGCGGCGATTACACAGCTAACGAGAACATCCTCTCTGTAGGCGAGAACATTGGCGCATGGAAGATCGGTGGCTGGCACTTCTACTACACCAAGTCTGCTAAGTGCATGAAGAGCGACTACCTCACAACTGGCGGTTCTCACCCAGTTTCTGACGCACACGATGGCGTTGAGGCTGGCACAGTACGCATCGAGCTTTCTAAGGCTAATGGCTGCACCATCGACGGCGAGTCGTTCAACGGTCTCTACACTGGTGTTACCGGTGACTGGAAGGATCTCACATCTGACTTCTGGACTACAACAAGCATCAACATCGGCTCGAAGGAAGGTGCTAACCGCAGCAACGCTACTATCAAGTATGTGACTGTTGTGGATCTGCAGAACGAGCCGGAGCCTATCGCTCCTACCGTTTACAAGAACACTCTCAAGGTGGTTCGCAATAACGAGACTCAGACTTACGAAGAGGCTGAGGTTAAGGTTCTCGCTAAGGAAGAGGGCAAGTACGAGGTTACAATCCCCGCATTCTCTGATATGGACTGCGTTCCTGGTCAGGTAGGCCCTGTCACATTCGAGGCTACTGGCACAGAGTCAGAAGGCAACACAGTTCTCACAGCTGAGAACCAGGAGTTCACACTTACAAACGTAGGTTGGAAGAACGATGTGGTTGTTGTTTCTATGAACGGTACAATCGCTGATGGCCAGCTCACTGGTACATTCAACGTTGCATTCAAGAACGATGCTTCTTACACATTCAACCTCTATTACGGCGTAGAGCCTCCAGTAGAAGTTACTGAGGTTTCTAACAAGGACTACACAAGCAACCTCCGCATCTACGATTCTGAGTCAGAGGACGAGGAGAATCTCTTCCAGGCTGACGAGGCTACCGTGAACGTAGTTAAGTACAGCGACGAGTCATACAAGATCACTCTCAAGCAGATTACTCTCAACGAGCAGACCGCTGACCTCGTATTCAACGGTACTGAGCAGCGTGCCACTCCGTATGACGAGGGAGGCACTGTAGAGACAGAGGAGACTATGATTATTGCTAAGCCTGATGCTGCTACAGAGGAGTTCCTCGGTGGCGAGGGTGAGGAAATCGAGGCTACCTTCCAGATCGTTAACGTTTCTGAGAACGAAATCAAGATGGCTCTCAACATCTCTGGCAATACATTCATGTATGACGGCGAGTTCAACTATGAGCAGCCTGAGGAGCCGAAGGAGGATTATGCTATCAACTTCGAGAAGGACGCTAAGCAGACTCACTCAAGCCGCTACTCAACATCTGTATCGCTCACCGTTAACGGTAAGGAGCAGACCATCGAGTTCGGCAAGACAATGAACGGCTACGAGGATCTTACAGCACAGAGCTTCACCGTAACTCCGGGTGCTGAGGTAACTCCGGCTATCGGTTATGTTGGCGAGTGGATGCACGGTTACGTATACGTAGACCTCAACAACGACAAGCAGTTCTCATTCAACGCTGACAGCGACGACCAGACTGGCACTGAGGTTGTATCTTACAGCTTCTACAGCGCTTCTAATGGTTCAACCGGTCTCAACTCTAAGGGCGAGACAGTAAGCAACAACTGCAACGTTAACCCGCTGCCTTCGTTCACAGCTCCTGCAGAGGAGGGTACATACCGCATCCGCTTCAAGGTAGACTGGAACAGCGTAGACGCTGGTGGTTGCGTTGTTTCTGGCAACAATATCCTCAACAACGGTGGTGGCATCTACGACGCTACTCTCGTGGTTAAGGACGTTCCCAACGGCATCGACAGCATCAACGCTGAGGCTGCCAACGCAGAACTCTTCACTGTTGACGGCGTTAAGATCAGCAAGCTGCAGAAGGGTCTGAACATCGTTCGCACTGCTGACGGCAAGGTGAAGAAGGTTGTCATCAAGTAAATGACAAGGTTCGGTAGGTGTGACCCTTTGACGGCACATCCGCAGAACATAACATAAAGGGAAATCCCGGTTCCGAAAGAAGGAGCCGGGATTTTTTTTAATACAGCAGGTCTGAAACAAACATAGGAGGCTATGGCGTCTCGCCGTAGCCACGCACCCACGAACGCAAGCTAATTGATTATCTTTTGTTTCTGACTATTTGTCAATGTTTTGTGACTGATTGTCTGAATAATCTGACTATTTGTCTATTTGTTTGATATTTAGCTTTACTGTTTAACAGCAAAGCCTCACGGTTGTGATGTTGGCATGCAAGTTGCATTAGGGATAATGCAAACCGAAGGCGGAAGCCCGAGGGGATGCAAGAAACAATAAGCAACTAAAATATAATTGGAGGTTTTTGATATGTTACCAGTAATGAGAAATACTTGGATGCCTGAAGTTTTCAATGACTTTTTTGATACCGACTTCATGCCGCGTACAAATGCCACCGCACCAGCCATCAACGTTAAGGAGACTGAGCACGACTACACTGTAGAGCTTGCAGCCGCAGGAATGAAGAAGGGCGACTTCAACATTAACGTCGACGCCGATGGCAACCTTCACATCAAGATGGAGCATAAGGATGAGAAGAAGGACGAGAACAAGAAAGAACATTATCTCCGTCGCGAGTTCTCATACTCAAAGTTCGAGCAGACTCTTCTGCTTCCTGACGATGTAGACAAGGAGAAGATTGCAGCCAACGTCAGCGACGGTGTGCTCACCATCGACCTTCCGAAGATTGAGAAGAAGGAAGAGAAGGCTTCACGTCAGATTGAGGTGAAATAAACGCAACGCTAAAACAGACCCTGCTTCGGTCAGGAAATGTATAGACATAAATAACCGTGGTCGGTTAGGAATGGATAGGTATAGATAACTGAATGAGTTAGGATTGTATATGCAATAATAAGCAGATAAGGTTGAATAATAATAGGTAGGGTTTGTTTTTACAACGACAAACGCAATAGACCACAAGAACGTACGGTTTTTGTGGTCTTTTTTTTGTAATTTTGCAGCCATACACAAATTTTACATCATTTAGCGATATGAAAAATTCAATCGACAATCTCTATCAGCTTGACGGTAGAGTGCCCATCGGGAAAGCTCTCCCGTTCGGTCTGCAGCACGTGCTGGCGATGTTCGTCAGCAACATTACGCCAATTATGATTCTTGCGGGAGCCGTGGGACTGGACAGCGCAGTCAGTGCAGCCCTTATTCAGAACTGTATGGTGATAGCCGGTATCGGTACGCTTGTGCAGCTCTATCCCGTCTGGCGTATCGGCTCGCGCCTTCCCATCGTCATGGGCATCTCCTTCACGTTCCTTTCGCTCGCCATCAGCCTTGCCGGCGCTTACGGTATGGGCACGCTCATCGGCGCTGTCATCATCGGCGGTCTTGTGGAAGGCTTCCTCGGACTCTTCGTCAAGTACTGGATAAAGCTTATTCCGCACGTAGTTTCAGCCACAGTGGTGACCGCCATCGGCTTCTCGCTGCTTCCCATTGGTGCCAATTCGTTTGCCGGTGGAGTGGGTGCAGCCGACTTCGGTAGCCTTAACAACTGGATTGTGGGTAGCGTCACGCTCCTTGCCTGCCTCCTTTGCCAGGTTTTCGCAAAGGGATTCCTTCGTTCTCTCTCCGTTCTCGTAGGTCTTGTGGTAGGCTATGTATTGGCTTGCTGCCTGGGAATGGTCGACTTCAGTGGCATTGCAGGTCAGTCAATCATCGCCCTGCCTCGCCTCCTTCCCTTCACACCGGAGTTTAATATCGGTGCCATCCTTTCCGTAGTGGCTGTCTATCTCGTCTCTGCAACTGAGACCATCGGCGACACTTCCGCCCTTTGCAACAGTGCCTTACACCGCGATCCTGAGACAAAAGAGATGGGATCAGCCATTTGTTGTGATGGTTTCGTAAGTTCAGTGTCGGGCATTTTCGGTTGTACTCCAATCACATCGTTCAGCCAGAACGTAGGTCTTGCAGCCATTTCGGGCGTCGTAAACCGCTTTACCATCGCCATTGGAGCCGTTGTTATGATTCTCGGTGGCGTGTTCCCAGTAGTTGGATACGCCCTCACCACCATTCCGCAGGCCGTTCTCGGCGGTTGCACCATCATGATGTTCGGCAGCATTCTCTTCGCCGGATTCGGCATGATGTCTCGTGCAGGCTTCTCTCAGCGCAACATGGTTATAGTAAGTATGTCGCTCAGCATCGGTCTTGGCTTCACACAAGCCACCGGCATGTTCGCCATCTTCCCTGAGATCATCCGCACCGTCTTCGCAGAAAACTGCGTAGCAGTGGTGTTTCTCCTCGCCGTAATACTCAATCTGGTATTGCCCAAGAAGGATTTAGTGGAATAAGAAAAGCAAATAGATAGAATAATAAAAGCTTAAGAGGGTGTGCATTCCATGTTTTCTTTGCAGGAAATAAAAGCAAAGTAACACGGAATGCACACCCTCTTGTATTGTTACGCTTACATTATAGCGTCGATTTCGTCTTTGGTCAATCCCGTTGCATTAATAATTTGTTCAACTGGTATACCGATCTTCTTCAGATTTTTGGCTATGTCCATAGCCTTGTTATGCTCGCCTTCCGCACGTCCTTCCGCTCGTCCTTGTTCAAGACCCTCTGCACGGGCGTTTCTGAGCACGTCGTTCTGAATCATTACGGCGTTTACATGCTCGTCGTATGCGTAGCGTTCGGCGTCGCTCATAGAGTAGTATTGGAGTTTCTCGCGTGCTTCGCGCAGACCCGGGGCTGTGGTCTTTTCGTTAATCACTCCTTCCTTGAGATAACGCATCCATTCTTCAAGCGGCGACTTTGCCACTTCGTTGAAGTTGTTTACACGCACGAGATAGTATGTGGGGAATATCTCTGCCGGGTATTTAGGCTTGATGACACCCTCCTCTTTAGTGCTGATGACAAGGTGGTCCTTGGTATGGACACCTACGAAATTGTTCTGCCCGATATACAGATAATCGGAGCCACGACCGAGGTCGAAGTAGAGAATGCTGATGGAGTAGACCTTCTTCACCTCCTGATAAGTATTGCCGAGCTTTATGTGTTCGGTTATTGCTTTAGCCACACCGTAGAGGATACGTTCGAGATAATAAAGCTCGCTCGTATTCTGCACCTCCACAATGATTATCTCTCCCTTCGAGTTTTTGGCTTTGATATCCACACGGTTGAACTTGTCGTCGGCAGATACCTGATTGCCTTCGCTTTCGAGAATCTCCATTATTTTTACCTTTTCGTTGAGGAAGACGGTAAGAAAACCCTCCAGCACGTCGAAGTTGGCCTTCTGACGCAACAGTCGCTTAATGGCCCAGTCAAATCGTATGCATCTATCTTTCAATGAATTCATATCGCTAAATGTTGAGTTAAGACTTTACTTTGCAAACTTACACAAAATACTTGAATGTCAGATATGTTTTTCTTAAATTTATCTTTTATTTGTTACGTATATCGGATTAATTATGTAAATTTGCTATATTAATAAAACTAAAACCTTACAACCTTATGGCAACATCCGAAATATTCATGCTCCTGGCACTTGTGTCTACGGGAATATTCCTCCTTCAGTTTGTCATTTCCATCTTCTTCGGGGGGCTTGACATCGACGTTGACGGCGACACAAACGTCGACTTCGACCTTGGCAGTCTGTTCTCCTTCAAGGGTCTAATCCACTTTCTTATCGGCTTCGGATGGACAAAGGTGCTGTTCGTCGGCGACGCATGGTATACGTACGCATTGGCTGTGGTGGTAGGAATGGTGTTTATGCTGGTGCTGTTCTATACCTACATACTTGCTTTCCGCCTTCAGAACCTGCGCAAGCCCGAACCGCCCGTGAGCATAGTGGGTAGGGCAGGGCGCATCTACATCAACCAGGGCGATGGACGCTATACTGTCTTCGTCCTTCGTGACGGAGCCGAACGCGAACTTGACGTGGTGTCTGAGTCGGGACGTACGGACTATAAGACCGACGAGGTGGTTACGGTAAAGGAATACAGGGACAACAAGTACTTCATAGGTTGACACGATAAGATAATACATAATTCTTAAATACATTATTTCTATAACATGGAAACAAACGTTCTTATTCTTGCCGCGGTGCTCGTAGTGGTGGTACTGCTTGGCATCATTGGCGTGTTATCGCGCTATCGTAAGTGTAAATCTGACGAGGTGCTCGTCGTTTACGGTAAGACCGGCGGCACAAAATCCGCCAAACTCTATCATGGTGGCGCTGCTTTCGTGTGGCCTATCATTCAGGGCTACGACTTCCTTTCGATGAAGCCGATGCAGATAGACTGTAAGCTTACGGGTGCCATCTCTGCCCAGAACATCCGTGTGGACGTTCCGACGACTATCACCGTAGCCATCAGCACCGACCCGGAGGTAATGCAGAACGCTGCAGAGCGTATGCTCGGACTCTCAATGGACGACAAGCAGAATCTCATTACTGATGTGGTATACGGTCAGATGCGTCTCGTAATCGCCGATATGACCATTGAGGAACTCAATTCTGACCGCGACAAGTTCCTTGCAAAGGTGAAGGACAATATCGATACGGAGCTGCGCAAGTTCGGTCTGTATCTGATGAACATCAACATCAGCGACATCCGCGACGCCGCCAACTATATCGTAAACCTTGGTAAGGAGGCAGAATCGAAGGCGCAGAACGAGGCTCAAGCCAACATCGAGGAGCAGGAGAAGTTAGGTGCAATCAAGATTGCCAACCAGATAAAGGAGCGCGAGACACGCGTGGCTGAAACCCGCAAGGACCAGGAAGTGGCTATCGCCGCTACGCGTAAGGAGCAGGAAATCAGCGTGGCTCAGACCGATAAGGAGCGCGTTTCGCAGGTGGCTCAGGCCAATGCCGAGAAGGAATCGCAGGTGGCTCGTGCCGAAGCGGAGAAGAACATCAATGTGGAACAGGCCAATACCGCCAAGCAAAGCCGCATAGCAGAGCTTAATTCCGATATGGAGATAAAGCAGGCTGAGGCTAAGAAGAAGGCTGCCATAGGACGCAATGAGGCTCAGAAGGAGATAGCTCTCTCCAACGCTCAGCTTTCGGTAACGCAGGCCAATGCCGACAAGGAGGCCGGTGAGGCTTCGGCTCGCTCAGAGGCAGCCGTACAGACGGCACGTGAGAAGGCCCAGAAGGAGGTGGAGGAAGCCAAGGCAATGAAGGTGGAATCTTCTCTTAAGGCGGAGAAGATTGTGCCTGCAGAGGTGGCAAAGCAGGAGGCCATACTTCAGGCTGACGCCGTGGCAGAGAAGGTTATACGTGAGGCAGAGGCTAAGGCTAAGGCCACTCTCGCCCAGGCTGAGGCTGAAGCAAAGGCCATCCGCATGAAGCTTGAGGCTGAGGCAGAGGGTAAGAAGATGTCGCTCCTTGCTGAGGCTGACGGTTTCCAGGCCATGGTGAAGGCTGCCGAATCTAATCCTGCCATCGCCATCCAGTACAAGATGGTGGACCAGTGGAAGGAGATTGCAGGTGAGCAGGTCAAGGCATTCGAGAAGATGCAGCTCGGCAATGTCACCGTTTTCGACGGTGGCGACGGCGCAACAAGCAATTTTCTCAACTCGTTGGTGAAGACCGTAGCGCCGAGTCTCGGCGTTCTCGACCAGCTTCCTATCGGCGAAACCGTAAAGAAAATCATCCATCCAGAGACGAAGGAAGACGACAAGACGGAGAAGAAATAACATTGCTTGCGTGAGCAAGACATAATAAAAACGGCAATTACACGAAGTCAAGGCTTCACGTAATTGCCGTTTTTGTTTATCTACTTATGTTGTAGTTCTTAGTACAGAGTCTTGGGAGAGATGCGGAATGAGAAGGTGTAGTCCTTATATTCCACACGATGACCCTTGCGGGCGCGTCCCCAATCGCTCCATGAGTCTACACCGCCGACGCCAGCCTGCACGAGGTCGACGAAGAGGTTGGTGTACTGCGACTTGGGCAGCGACTGTGAGTGGCGCTGATTCTTCTCCTTACCCTCGTCCAGCGTGTAAAGGTCGTAGTGGAGAGCAGAAGCAGAGAAGAGCGCGTCGCTCTCGATGCGCAATCCGAAGCCGTTGTTGTCCTTGATGTTCCACCATCTGAGGTCGCTCATCGTACCCGTCTCCTGCGGACGAACGTACGGATAGAACAGCTGGTCTGCTGTGGCTTTATAGATGCCGACGTTCTGCGAGAGCTTGCGGTCAGAATAGTTTTCCACCGGTCCGCGACCGTACCATTCTGCCTGGTCCATAGCGTAAGGCAGGTTCATAACCATACCGAAGCGCATCATCTCAGGCATTTCAGCTCCTGGTGTGGTCTTCAGTGACTGTGTCACGTTGAGCGTGCCGTTCTCTGTAGCGCGGTAAGCGATGGTCAGATCAGCCTTTACCTCCGGCATGTTGTAAGTGGCAGTAACGGTCTTTGCCTTCTTGTCCACCTGCAGCGATGTGAGCTTCATCTGCGGATCGCGCCATGCAGCGAACTTCTCCTGGACGTTAGCGCCCATGTCGTTGTCCGTCACGGCACGCCAGAAGTTAGGCTTCAGAGAGCCGCCGTTGCCGAGCAATGACTTTCCTCCCACCTCATACTTGGTGATGAAGCCCGTTGCACGGTCGAACGCCAGCGTGAAGTTCTCGGCAGCGAGAGTCACATTGGCTTCCTTCTTCTTGTCCGTCACCTTCACAGCCTTGGTCTCTGCGGCTGTTACAGCAAGGTCAGTGCCCTTGAATTCGCGGATGGGCAGCTGCTGGTAAGCCACGATGTCACCAGCCTTCTGCAGTCCCTCGTCCTTCTTCAGACGATACTCCACGTTGAGCTGGATGTCCTTGGCGTCACTATAGTCCTTGAGGTTATAGGGCAGAATCACGTCTGCTGAGGTCTGCGGCTTGATGTCCGGGAGATCGGCGATGGTGCCGTTCTGACGCTCCACGCCGTCAGCTACGATTGCCCATGAGAGCGATACGTTGTCAAGCGCACGGAAGAAGTTCTCGTTATACACGCTCACCTTCTTCTCGCCGGTGAGGTCCTTCGGAGAAGTCCAGATATTCTGATAGACGTAGCCAACCTCGTAAGCCTCGGGATTCGGCTTGCGGTCCGGCGAGATAAATCCGTTGCAGTTGAAGTTGTTGTCCGACGGGTCGTATGAGTTGAAGTCGCCGCCGTAGTTGTAAATCATGTTGCCGTCCTTGTCCTTGCCTCTCAGTCCCTGATCGACGAAGTCCCAGATAAAGCCGCCCTGATATGTAGGATACTTGCGTATGATGTCCCAATAGTCCTTCATGACGCCGCAAGAGTTGCCCATAGCGTGAGCATACTCGCAATGAATCATCGGCTTGGTGTATTTCGGGTCCTTGGCATACTTTTCTGCAGCCTCTGGTGTAATATACATCTCCGCGTAGATGTCGGTGTTGTCGCCGAGGATGGCACGCTCCCAATGTACGGGACGGGTGGGGTCGAACTCGTTAATCCACTTCTTTACGTCTGAGAAGTTCTTCGAGTCGGCAGTCTCGTTACCCATCGACCAGTAGATTACCGACGGATGGTTATACTGGTTGTGCACGTTGTGCACGTTTCGTTCCATTATCGGTGTGGCGAAGAGTGGGGTGGTGGTGATGGCGTCCTTGTCGTAGAAGAAGCCGTGGCTCTCCTGGTTTGCCTCTGCGCAGACGTACAGACCGTACTCGTCGCAAAGGTCATAGAAGTAAGGATCGTCAGGATAGTGACATGTGCGGACGGCGTTGACGTTGAACTGCTTCATGAGCTTAACGTCCTCCACCATGCGCTCACGTGAGATGACGTATCCTCCGTCGGGGTCGATTTCGTGACGGTTAGCGCCCTTGATGAGCACAGGCTGACCGTTGACGAGAAGCTGACGATTCTTTATCTCCACTTTGCGGAAGCCCGTGCGTACGGGTACAGACTCTACGTCCTTGCCGTTCTGCTGCACAGTAACCACCACCTTGTAGAGGTTCGGAGTCTCGGCAGTCCACTTCAGCGGGCTCTCCACGTCAAACTTGACGGTGGCATTTATCTCTGCAACCTTCTTGCCAGCCTTCTTCTTCACCTTCGTGGTGTTGAGAATCTTGCGGCTTACGATGTCGCCGTCGGGAGCGATGAGGTCAATGACGAATTTGGCGTTGCCCTTACCCTTTACGTTTACGGCAAGTGATCCGTTCTTATACTGTGCGTCGAGGTCCGGCGTTACGCGTACGTCGTCAATGTGGGCATTCTGCGAACGTGAGTAGAGGAAGCAGTCGCGAGCCACGCCTGAGAGACGCCAGAAGTCCTGGTCCTCCGAGTACGATCCGTCGCACCAGCGGAATGTCTGGAAAGCGAAGAGGTTGTCGCCCTTCTTGAGGTATGGGGTGATGTCAAATTCGGCTGCCGACTTCGAGTCCTCTGCATAACCTACGAACTTGCCGTTCACCCAGAGATAGATGTTGGATGTTACGCTTCCGAAATGTGCAATCACCTGACGACCGTCCCAAGAGTCGGGAATGTTGATGGTGCGGCGGTATGATCCCACGTGGTTGTCCTTCACTGGCACTTCAGGCGGGTTGTCCTTGAAGTGTCCGCGCCATGCGAATCCTACGTTCACGTATTCCGCGTCGCCGTATCCGTTGACCTCCCAGATGCCGGGCACCTTCATGGTGTTCCACTTCGAGTCGTCGTATCCTTCCTTGAAGAAGTCGGTAGGACGCTGGTCGGCATTAGCCACCCAGTTGAATCTCCAGTCGCCCTCGATGGAGAGATAGTTTGCGGAAGCCTTGCGGTCTGCCTTGAGAGCAGCGTCGCGAGTTTCGTAAGCGAAGAATGAAGTGCGGATTGGGAAACGGTTTACGTTGTTCACGTACGTGTCGTGCCACTCTGTGAAAGTGGGTTGCACGGCTGTTTCGGCTGTCTGCGCCGCGTAGATGAAGCATGGTGACATGCCTGCCACGGCGAGAGTAAGTAACAGTTGTTTCATTTCAGAATATGTTGTTAGTTGAATATTCGGCTTGAAGTTTATTAGCGATATATCTTGCAAAGATACGCAAAATAGTCGGAATGATGGTCCGATGCATAGTTAAGAATTGTATTAAAGCATTTCCTTCTTGCCTAAAACATGTTCTTCATGTCTTCTTGTCAAAAACGTCTTCATGTCCACCATGCAAATATCGTACAAATGGTAAAAAGCTGTTACAAAATAAAAATTGATTATAGAGATTTATATGGCTGTTTTTACGGTGTTCTGCTGTGCAAATGGCACCCATGCTTAACGATAGCGCCACTTTTATCATGCAATAGCGCCACTTTTACACTCTAATAGTGGCACTATTGCATGATAAAAGTGGCGCTATTGGAGTGTAAAAGTGGCGCTATTGCAGCAAAAAACGGCTCGTTTGCGAGTCGGATTTCATAGAGATTCGTCAGAAAACCGCATAACACGCTGTGTTTAAGTATGTTGTCTCCAAGTGCTCAAAACTCAAGAATTTCGCACCAAAGATTTTGTTGTGCGCTCAGCTGGGAGTATTGAGCGTTAGAAATGCAAATATTGTATTCGGCGGAACCGCACCACGTCCTTAAGCTCGTTATATCGGTCGAGCTTTATCTGCTGATTGATGACGTATCCCTTTATGAGGTATTGCTTGAGGACTGTTGTGGCCCAACGACGGAATGCCGTAGCATTTTTGCTGTTCACTCTATATCCCACGGAAATAATCATATCAAGATTGTAGTATGGAATCTCACGAACTATCTGTCGTTCACCTTCAATTCGAACCTGTGCATTTTTTGCACAGGTTGAAAATTCTTCCAGCTCTTCTGACTTATATATATTGCGAATATGACGAACTATTGAAGTCCTATCTACTCCAAACAGCTCAGCCATCTGGCTCTGTGTCAGCCATACTGTCTCATTCTCCAGCTTCACATTCAGCTGGACGCTTCCGTCTTGCGAACGGTATATTTCTATTGAATTGTTCATATTGCCGATATAGTTAATTGTCTTTATTGCTTTATGTTAGTATATTCTGCGCTCTGCCCAGTCGCCGCGGTCCAGATTGCGGTAACCTATGGCTTCGGCTATGTGTTGGCTCTGCACGCGTTCGGCTCCGGCGAGGTCGGCTATGGTGCGTGCCACTTTCAGAATGCGGTTATAGGCGCGGGCGGAGAGCGAGAACTTCTCCATGGCTGTGCGCAGGAGAGCGATGGACTGTTCGTCTGGTTCGGCAAACTGATGAATCATGCGCTCGGTCATCTGGGCATTGCAGTGGATGCCCTTGAAGTCCTTGAAGCGTGCCGTCTGGATGTCGCGTGCCTTGATGACGCGCTCACGGATGGCTGCGCTCGGTTCGCCCGGCTCTGACTTCGAGATGTCCTTGAACGGTACGGGCGTTATCTCGCACTGGATGTCAATGCGGTCGAGCAGCGGTCCTGATATCTTGTTCATGTAGCGTTGAATCTGCCCCGTGGAACAACAGCAGTTGTGCGTCGGGTCGTTGAAGTAGCCGCACGGGCATGGATTCATGGAGGCGATGAACATGAAGGAGCAGGGGAACTCTACGGTGTACTTGGAGCGTGAGATGGTTATCTTGTGGTCTTCGAGCGGCTGGCGCAACACTTCGAGCGTCTTCTTGTTGAACTCGGGCAGTTCGTCTGCGAAGAGCACGCCGTTGTGAGCCAACGATATTTCGCCGGGTTGCGGATTGATGCCGCCGCCGACCAACGCCACTTCGCTGATGGTGTGGTGCGGAGCGCGGAACGGGCGCTGCGATATGAGCGATGTGCCGCGCTGCAGCTTGCCCGCCACGCTGTGTATCTGTGTGGTCTCGAGGCTTTCGGCGAGCGACAACGGGGGAAGGATGGAAGGCAGACGCTTCGCCATCATCGACTTGCCTGAACCCGGAGGTCCCACCATGATGAGGTTGTGTCCGCCCGCTGCCGCCACTTCCAGCGCGCGTCTGACACTCTCCTGACCACGCACGTCGGCAAAGTCGAGGTCGAAGCTGTACTGCTGCTCGTAGAATTCGCGCCGTGTGTCGACGAATGTCGGCTCGTATTCTGCTGCACCCGTGATAAGCTTGATGACGTCCATGATGTTGTTCATGCCATACACCTCCAGATTGTTTACCACAGCCGCCTCGCGCTCGTTCTGCTTCGGCACAATCAGTCCCTTCAGTTTCTCCGCCCTCGCCTTTATGGCTATCGGGAGCGCACCCTTTATAGGTTGCAGCGTACCGTCCAGTCCCAGCTCGCCCACCATCATATATTGGTCGAGCGAGTTGCTGACAATGGCTCCGCTTGCCGCCAGTATGGCAATGGCAAGCGGCAGGTCGAAGGAGCTTCCCTCCTTCCGAAGGTCAGCAGGAGCAAGGTTTATGGTGATGTCGCCGTGCGGAAACTTATATCCGTTGAACTGTAGAGCGGATGCAATGCGGTCGCGACCCTCGCGTACGGCGGTGTCGCCCAGTCCGGTAAGGTGATACATGACGCCCGGCACGATGTTGACCTCCACTCTTACAGTGGTGACATCAAGGCCGTTTACAGCAGCAGAATAAGTCTTTACGAGCATAATGGTTGGAAGGTTTAGAGGGTTAGTATATAAAGACAAAAGTAGCGGTTTTGGATGGATTGAACAAATAAAATGACAGAATATATAATCATAATAAATGAATAGCTGAATAAAAATCGCTATCTTTGCAAGATACAAAATAAATACAGTTTATGGGGACGACTTTAAGGTCAAGTTCACAAGACACATCGGTATGCGTCTTGATGATAAATGACAAGGGACTTATGATTTCTGTGCAGGGGCAGGATTATTTTCTGTCTTACAACCGTATTCCATGGATGCGTAATGCGAGTATTGCAGATGCATTGAATGTCCAGATGAGCGGAAGAAATGCTATAGAATGGCCTAATCTTGATGTGGATTTAGAGATTGAGAGTCTGAAACATCCCGAACGTTATCCTCTTTTAATCAAACGTAACGAATTGGACAGAATATAATATAGCAATGGAAGAAGATTTCGATATACGACAGGAGCAGGCTGCGAAAGGAGAGAAAGACTTCGAGAACGCCCTGCGTCCGCTGCGCTTCGGCGACTTCAGCGGACAGCAGAAGGTGGTGGAGAATCTTGAAGTGTTCGTGGAAGCTGCCAAGTATCGCGGCGAACCGCTTGACCACACGCTCCTGCACGGCCCTCCAGGACTGGGCAAGACCACTCTCAGCAACATCATTGCCAACGAGCTTGGCGTAGGATTTAAGATTACGAGCGGACCCGTGCTTGACAAGCCTGGCGACCTTGCCGGCATCCTTACGTCGCTCGAGCCGCGTGACGTGCTCTTCATTGACGAGATTCACCGCCTATCGCCCGTGGTGGAGGAATATCTCTACTCGGCGATGGAGGACTATCGCATTGACATTATGATTGACAAAGGACCGTCTGCACGTTCCATTCAGATTGACCTCAATCCCTTCACGCTCGTCGGTGCAACCACGCGAAGTGGTCTGCTTACGGCTCCTTTGCGTGCACGTTTCGGCATCAATCTGCACCTTGAGTATTACGGACCGGAGACCTTGCAGCGCATCATCAAGCGCTCTTCCGCCATCATGAAGGTGCCCATCGACAACGATGCTGCCATTGAGATAGCCCGTCGCTCGCGCGGAACGCCCCGTATTGCCAACGCATTGCTGCGCCGAGTGCGCGACTTTGCCCAGGTAAAGGGCAATGGACGCATCGATCGTGACATCGCAAGACTCTCGCTTTCGGCGCTCAACATCGACCAGTACGGACTGGACGAGATTGATAACAAGATATTGCTCACCATCATCGACAAGTTCCGTGGCGGTCCCGTGGGCATCTCAACCATCGCTACAGCCATCGGCGAGGACACCGGCACTGTGGAGGAAGTCTACGAGCCGTACCTCATCATGGAGGGATTCATCAAGCGCACGCAGCGTGGACGTATGGTCACGCCGCTTGCATATCAGCATCTCGGACGACCGATGACGGGCTGCAACGCCGCCGAACCGACGCTGTTCGACTAAATCTTACACCTCATTATCACTACATCCTTATGGAACAACTCCTGCATTATATATGGAAACATCGCATACTGCCTCTCCACGAGCTCCGCACTACGGACGGACGACTCGTGGAGATAATCGATCCTGGTCTGCATAACCATCACTCTGGTCCCGACTTCTTCAATGCCAAGATTCGGCTTGACGGCACGTTGTGGGTGGGCAACGTGGAGATACACGAGCGCTCTGCCGACTGGTTTCTGCACGGACACGACCAGGATCCGGCTTACAACAATGTGGTGCTGCATATTGCTTCTACGATAGACATGGATGTCATGACCGCCGACGGCAGCCGTCCGCCGCAGATGGAGCTGCAGGTTCCGCCGCATGTGATGCAGAATTATCAGCGCCTTCTGGCTGACGACCGCTATCCGCCGTGCCGCGACACCGTCATGCAGCTGCCTTCGCTTGCCGTCCATTCATGGATGAGTGCGCTCGGAGCCGAACGTCTCAGCAGCAAGTGTGATGCCATTGATCAGCGCGTAAAGGCTGCGGGCGGTTCATGGGAGCAGGCGTTCTTCGCCACTATAGCCCGCGGATTCGGTTTCGGAGTCAACAGCGAAGCTTTTGAGCTGTGGGCTTCCGGCTTGCCGTTCATGCAGGTGGCGCACCATCGTGACGATCCGTTTCAGGTGGAAGCTCTCTTCCTTGGCTATGCAGGACTGCTTGACGACGACGCCATGAACGACAAGCAGCGTGCTTTGGCGCTTGCCGACCATTACTTCGTCCGTCTGCAACGCGAATGGAAATACCTTGCACATAAGTTTCATCTCGTCTCCATGACCCGCCATACGTGGCGCTTCATGCGTCTGCGTCCGCAGAACTTCCCTTACATCCGCCTTTCCCAGCTCGCCACGCTCTATTGTTCGCGGCGTGCCGACCTGAGCAACATCGTGGCTTGTACCACGCTTGACGACGTTCGCAAGGCGCTGCAGACCGAAGCCGGCGACTACTGGCGCACGCATTACACCTTCGGAAAGGAGAGCGCCGAGTCAGCCAAGCGTCTCTCGTCATCCTCCATAGACGTCATAATCATCAATGCTGTGGTGTCAATGCTCCACGCCTACGGACGCCATCGTCAGGACGAACGGCTTATAGCGCGTGCCGCAGAGTTTCTCGAGGCTCTGCCTCCCGAGGACAACACTCACATTCGGCTATGGCGTGAGTGCGGCATTTCTGCCGACAACGCAGCCGACACGCAGTCGCTCATACAGCTGCACAATCGCTATTGCGAGCGCAAGGACTGCCTCAGATGCAGGTTCGGATATTACAGCATGAAGAGGAATTAGGAATTAAGAATTAGGAGTTTTGAATTGTTCTCGGCTTCGCCTGCGATTTTGAGTTGTTCAATTTTAAATTATGAGCAAAAACTGTAGGAGTTGTGGTCATTTTGACAATAAAGTAACGAAATAGTAGAAAAAAGTGGATAGATATAGGCATAAATAAAATAAAAAAGCTACTTTTGCATTATTACTAACAATCTAAACCACGACTATTATGAAAATCAAGTATCTCAAAGTGTCGGTGATGTTACTCGCCGCTACGTTACTCACCAGCTCGTGTGTAGGTTCGTTCTCGCTTTTCAACAGACTTGCGAAATGGAATACCCGTGCCACAGGTTCGAAGTTCCTCAATGAAATCATCTTTATCATCATCTCGCCCGCCTATGCAGTATGCTGCGTGGCAGACGCCCTTGTGCTCAATACCATAGAGTTCTGGTCGGGTAGCAATCCGATGGCACAGAACATCGGCAAGACTCAGAACGTCACTGGTAAGGACGGTCTCATCTATGCAGTCACAACATTGAAGGACGGTTATGAGGTGAAGAGTCCGAAGGGAGAAGTGGTGAAGTTCCTCTATGATCAGGAAACGGATTCGTGGTCGCAGGTGCAGAACGGCAAGAAGACGGAGATTTTCCGCTTTAACGATGACGGCACCATCCAAGCCAACCTTCAGGACGGACGCCACATCACAGTTACTCCCGATGAGGCTGGTCTCTTCGAGGTGAACATGGCACAGTACGGTGCCTCTTTCTATGCAATGCGATAATTTCTTAGTTTGCCAACTATATTCGTTAATATATAATTAGGGTGTATAATGATTGAAGTAGCTTCAGTCTTGATACACCCTAATTTTTTCTTATTAGTCCAATCTTTTATCAGCCCAGCTTCTCTATTTCTTCTTTAGAAAGTCCGGTGTAAGTGGCTATCTTGTCAACAGACTCTCCCATTCCGAGCATCATTTTAGCGAGGCGTTGTCTTTCTTCGTTAACACCTTGCGCTTTTCCTTGTTCTATTCCTTGTTCCAGTCCAAGTCTCATTCCTTCATCGCGTGCATTACCGAGCACGTCGTTTTGTATCATCACGGCGTTGATATGCTCGTCATAGGCATAGCGTTCTGCGTCCGTCATCGAGTAGTATAGTAGTTTCTTTCTTGCTTCCTGCAGTCCGGGTGCGGTGGTGTCGTCTTTTATGATGCCATTCTTCAGATACGCCACCCATTCCTCGAGTGGTGTAACAGCCACCTTGTTAAATTCATTTACACGTACGAGGATATACTCCGGGAAGATTTCCGAAGGACTTTTCTTCACGATGGTTCCTTTCTCCTTACTGCTCACCATCAGCTGGTCGTGTGTATGTACGCCGATAAACTTGTTTTGTCCGACGTACAGATAGTCAGCACCCTTTCCGAGGTCGAAATATAGAATGCTGATGGAGTAGACCTTCTTCACCTCCTTGTATGTATCTCCGAGATTTATATGCTCCGTGATGGCCTTTGCCACTCCGTAGAGTATTCGCTCTAAATAATAAAGCTCGCTCGTGTTCTGTACCTCCACGATTATAATCTCGCCCTTCGAGTTCTTCGCTTTGATATCCACGCGGTTGAACTTGTCGTCCTCAGCCTTCTGGTTGCCTTCGCTTTCGAGAATCTCCAGTATCTCCACCTTCTCGTTCAGAAACACGGTAAGAAATCCTTCGAGTACGTCGAAGTTGGCCTTTTGTCGTAGTAGGCGTTTGATAGCCCAGTCAAAGCGTATGTATTTATCATTCAGTGTACCCATATCTCATATATATGTTATGTTCAGAGTTTCTTCTGCAAACTTACATAAAATAGTTTAGAAAACATCCATATAATTCGTCTTTTTTGTGTAAGTTTGCATTCAGAAATACAACATAAGCCGTTAAAGCCTAATTGTTTAGCTAACACTATTACAAATCATTGAATAATTATTCTTATCATTTTTATTTATGACAAAAAAACATCTACACATGCTGCACTCTTCCGTTGTTGCCCTCGCCGTTGCGATGACAGCAGGAAATGCGCAGGCAGCGACGTCCGTAAGCAAGCCGGGAATGGCACCGTTGGACGCTAATGCCGCACGGACTGCCAACTTCCTCAGTCCGTTGAAGGCTGCGGCACGCGCCGCATCGCGCGACCTTTGGGGCTATATGTATTATGCCGATGCCTGGTCTACGGCAAGTCAGCAGTACGGATTCATGGCTTTCGATGCCGCCACCGCTTCCAACTTCCGCGACCTGCGTACCGAAGAGGAACGCAACATGCTTCCTAACGGAGGTTCTTCTCTCTATAACGGTAAGTATAATCTTATAAACTACAAGAAGATTGGCAATTCGCTCCGACTCACCCACTATTGCCTCGACACCGAGAGCAAGTGGCACTCTGAGTTCGTCCCCGAGCAGGTGACGTCAATGTCGCTTCTTGCCACGGAGACAGCCACAAGCCAGCTGACGGGAAAGGTGTATGGACAGTTCTACACTAACGATATGAGCAGCTTCGAGTTCGGCGTTATCGACTATGACAAGATGGAGCGCACCGCCATTGCGCCGTCCACACACAAGTATGTGGCTATGGGTGTCAGCTCAGAAGAGCGCGTATATGCCGTTGCCACAGACGGATTCCTTTACGAGATAGACACCAAGACGGGCGAGGAGACCAAGATCGGTCCCACCGGAGTCTACGTAGCGCCTTCGTCAGAGAAGAGTTTCGGACAGAGTGGCGAGATTGATCAGGACGACGACACCTTCTATTGGGCTTCGTTCGACGCCAATAAGCACGGCGCTCTCTACACCGTCGACCTCAAGACCGGACTTGCCACACTCGTGGCAGACTTCCCCCACAACGAGCTGTTCTACGGTCTCGCTGTTCCTGAGGCCACTCCGGACGCAGCAGCACCTGCCGCACCGACCATCTCGGTCAGCTTTAACGGCGCTTCCACGACTGGACAGATATCCATCGTGGCTCCTTCCAAGACATATGGCGGATCAACACTTACGGGCAATGTGGACTACGTGGTTCACGCCGGCACACAGCAGGTTCTCAACGGAACTATGCAGGCAGGATCGACATCCTCGTATAACATCACCGTTCCGGAGGGCATGAACTACATCACCGTGACGCTCTCTAACGCCGCCGGCAAGAGCAAGAAGGCTTCCACGTCCGTATTCGTGGGCTACGACCAGCCTAAGCAGGTGTCGTTCGCACGTCTCAAGATTGACGAATCGACGGGCAAGTCCACAGTTACATGGGGAGCTCCCAGCGGAACACTCAACGGTGGTTATCTCGGAACGTTCAAGTATGACGTCGTTCGCTATCCTGACGGCACGACTGTAGCAAGCGGAACAAGCGCCACGACATTCTCAGAGACTTTTACAGACCGTCAGCTGCGCAACTACTATTACGGCATTACGCCCGTCAACGGTACGAAGCGCGGTGAGGAACGCCGTACTCCTGCCGTGCGTTTCGGCGACAACATCGAGCCTCCTTACCACGAATCGTTCGACACGGAGAACGACTTCGACCTCTATACCGTACTCGATGCCAACAGCGACAAATACACTTGGTCATGGCATGAGAAGAATATGTGCGCACAGTACGAGTCGACCGACGCCAAGAAGACAGCCGACGACTGGCTCTTCACTCCTCCCGTACAGCTACGTGCCAACCATTCTTACACCGTCCGCTTCAAGGCACGCAACTCAATGTCGCTCTATGCAGAGTACGTTGAGGCCAAGTGGGGCAATGCGGCAACTGTGGCAGGAATGACCAACGTGGTGGCTCCTGAGACAAAGCTCACAGACAGCAACAACGCAAAGACGCTGGAGACAACGTTCAACGTGTCAAAGGACCAGATATTCTATCTCGGCATCCACGCCATCAGCAAGGCTGGAACCGGCAAGATCTTCGTTGACGATATAGAGATACTCGATAACGGCGTGCTCAACGGACCGGCTGCTGTGGAGGATTTCACCGTCACTCCTGATCCGAGCGCAGCGCTCCGCGCCACCGTTTTGTTCCGTCTTCCCGCGAAGAACGTGGCTGGCAACACCGTCGGCGCAATCACCAAGACCATCGTAACACGCGACGGACAGACCGTTAAGGAGTTCGGTGCTGGCAAGGCTGGTCAGACTCTAACGTGCGAGGATGCATCGCCCGTAGCCGGATTCAACAACTACACAGTTACTGCATACACATCCGCAGGAGCCGGCACACCTAAGATTGTTTCGCAGTACGTCGGTCTTGACGTTCCCGCTGTGCCAACCGGACTGAAGGTTAATGACAAGCAAAGCTCCGTAAACCTCACATGGGACAAGGCTTCTGCACGCGGCACCAACGGTGGCGCAGTCATAACGGACGACGTAACGTTCAATGTTTATCGTGCTCGCTCCAACGGTGGCGTGACCAACCTGCAGCTTCTCCATTCGCCGAAGGACAATACCTACAGCGACAACATCTCCACAACGGAGGGCGCTCAGCAGCTCCGTCTCTACGCAGTCTCTGCAAAGAACGACAAGGGCGAGAGCACACCGGTTCTCTCACCGGCTGTCATCACCGGCGCTGCTTACCAGCTTCCGTTCAGTTCAGGCTTCACCACAGAGGAAGGCGCACCGCTTTGGTGGTCGCTTACAGCTGATGAAGAGAACGGATTGGGATTCCTTCAGAACACGCAGACATCTTCTGACGGCGACAACAACTGCCTCACCTTCACGTCGTACAAGAACGGAGGCACAGCCGATATCAGCTCAGGCAAGATTGCTCTCGGTGGCGTTGCAAAGCCCATCGTGACGTTCAATCACAGTGGAACAGCCGACAAGGACATCGTTCTCGACGTATATGCTTCCACACCCGACGGCACACAGACGCTCATCGGAACCGTTGACTACAACAATGTGTCTGGCAAGGCAGACGATTGGCACCGCACATCATTCAGCATTCCTGCTGCAATGGCGTCAGAGCCTTACGTCATCATCACCTTCAAGGCCACCGCATCACTCTACGGCATTCTCAAGCTGGACGACGTTTGCGTGCGCAATACTTACACCAACGACCTCTCCGTGGCTCTCTCTGCACCTTCAGAAATCCATCGTGGCGTAAAGACTCCGGTAAGCGTAATCGTCACCAACAGCGGCGAAAAGGCTGCTTCGGGTTACACCGTCACCCTGACTTCCGGCAACAAGGAGCTGTTCTCGCAGAAGGTAAGCGAGGCATTGCAGCCTCTTGCTGAGAAGACGTTCAAGGCAGACATCGTCAGTCCGGTGACAAGCAGCTTGGAGAAGATCACTCTCAAGGCCACTGTTACCTACGATGCTGACGAGTATAAGGCTGACAACACGGCATACGCCGATACAAAGGTAGTTGATTCCGACGTGCCTATGCCTGCATCGTTCAGCTCGTCAAAGGATGAGGCTGCCAACAAGCTCACTATGACATGGAGCACTCCGAAGGCTGTCAACAAGCGCGTGACAGAAGACTTCGAGCAGTACGACAGCTGGGCCATCAATCAGTTCGGCGATTGGACCACATACACCGGCAAGAAGGGCAACACCACGGGCGGTTGGTGGGCAACATACGGTATGCCGTTCCCGCACGAGGGCGAGAACTATACGTACATCGTATTCAATCCCGAAGCCATCCAGCCCGGCATCACTTCGCAGAACTCGTCCATCGCTCCCCGCAGTGGTGAGAAGTGCCTGATGTCTATGTATAGCCGTGACGGCAGAACATACTATAATACAGACGACTGGCTGATTTCTCCGATGCTTTCAGGTGAGGCACAGACCATTCTCTTCTGGGCAAACAACGGACAGCCTGACATGATGAACATCCGCTATCCGCAGACCATAGAGGTGCTCTATTCGGACAAGACTGCCGACCATGCCGACTTCAAGAAGGTGTCTACGTTCACGCAGTCAGGCGGCAAGTGGAATTCGTTCACATCCGAACTCCCCGACGGTGCCAACTACTTCGCCATCCGCTGCACCACAAAGGAGGCTGACGCATTCTGTCTGCTCCTTGACGATGTCTATTATTATGCCGGATATGGCAAGCTGAAGGGATATAACGTTTATCGTAACGACGAGCTTATTGCCACATTGCCAGCCGATGCCACATCCACAACTGTGACCTTCGACCCCAATGCTGAGGCTACACGTTACAGCGTTTCTGCCGTATACGCAGGTGGTGAGTCGACTGCAGCATACGACGATGCTTGCCAGACCGACATCCATAACGTCACCATCGACGCCCAGCATCCCGCCGATGTCTACACAGTGGACGGACGTATCGTACGCAAGAACGCCACATCACTCGCACAGCTCCCGAAGGGCATCTACGTAGTGAACGGCAAGAAGGTTGTAAAGAAATAGCCTTAACTAACTCATTATAAGAAAACGCCTGCAAAGCCAAATGGGTTTTGCAGGCGTTTTCTTATTCTATCTGATCATCATTCTCGTAAGGTTTTCCTCGCTGAAAGTCTCCCTTGCCACAGCCTGAATCTCCTCTGCCGTGAGCGTGTCAATGCGTTCGCAGAGCGCCGTCACGTCCTTCAGCCAGCCGTAATGGAGGAAGGTCTTTGCGAAGTCGAGCGCGAAAGCCTCCCTCGAATCACACGCAATGCCAATCTGTCCGCGTATCTGCTTCTTCGCAGCTCTCAGCACAGCGTTGCTCAACGGCTTCTCCATCACCTTGTCAAGCTCGCGGCGGACAAGGCGCAGACAGCGGCGGACGTTCTTCGGGTCGCAACCGAAGTAGACCGCCCACAGTCCAGTGTCCGAATAGCTCTGCGTCATGCTCTCCACCGTATAGACTAAGGCGTTCCTCTCTCGCAGCGATACGTTGAGCCTTGCCGTCATGCCCGGTCCGCCGAGGATGTTGTTAAGGAAGTAGAGAGCTATGCGGCGCTTGTCCCTGATGCCGTACGAACGGGTGCCGAGCATCACGTGAGCGAGGTGCGTGTCCATGTGTTTCTCCAAGGTTTGCGCCACGTAGGGTGGGAGAGTGGTGCCCTCGGCAGCCTCCTTAATGCGTCGTTCCACGATGGGCAACACCGGAGCTGCGCCAGCCGGCAATGCGCAGGCACGCTCCAACAGACGTACCAGCCGACCGAAGTCTACGTCGCCATACGCGAAGAACACGCAGTTCTCCGGTCGGTAATAACGTGCGGTGAAGCGCTTTGCGTCCGCCGTAGTGTAAGTTCGCAGCTGGTCAGCCGACCCCAGAATGTTGTGTCCGAGGGGATGTCCTTTGTATATGGCGTTCTCGAAGAGGTCATAGACGAGTTCGGAAGGCGAGTCGTTATAGCTCTCAATCTCGTCGATTATCACCTCCACCTCCTTGTCTATCTCCGCTTGAGGATACGTACTGTTAAAGACGATGTCGGTAAGCAGGTCCACGGCACGGTCGATGTCGTCCTTAAGCACGGCGGCATGATAGACCGTCTCCTCCTTGTTGGTGAAGGCGTTGAGGTCGCCGCCCACACTCTCCAGATAGCCGAGAATCTTCATCGAGCCACGTCGCTCGGTGCCCTTGAAGGTCATGTGTTCGCAGAAGTGCGCCATTCCCTCCTCCCGTCCCGCCATTTCGTCTCGCGTTCCGGCTGCCACGGCATACCCGCAGTATACCACGGGTGAGCTGCTTGGAAGATGTATTACACGCAGACCACACGGTAGCGTGTGTGTATTGTATTTCGTCATGCTGCAAAGTTACACTTTTCGTAAGACACCCGAGCAAGGGTTATGCAGTTTTATCAACTTTCAACTCTCAATTCTCAACTTGATTGTTGTTTGATGTTACGTATTTACCCATTTTTGGTCAATAAGTCATATTTAAGATATATTGTCTTATTAATATCTAAAAAGCAGGAAACTTTAGTGTTCTAAAAAGTTTCGCAACCGCATTTTTTATATAACTTTGCGCCATCGACAACATGTAATTATTATTAAAAATAGTATTAAGATGATGACACTAATAAGAAAGGCTGCCATTGCAGCCATCGCCCTATTGCTCATGCCGTTGACGGCAAGTGCTGATGGCAACTTCGTGCTTTTCAAGTACGGCAACTTCGACACATGGGTAACACGTCAGATACATGAGTCGGCTGTGATAGGCGGAAACAAGAAGACGCTCTACGAGATAGGCCCCTCACGCGCCCTTACCGGCAACAATCCGTACACCAATCTCGGCGGTTCGCCGTGGGGAACCAGCAACGTCATGGCTAAGGTGATGGGCGTTGTGAAGACCAACAACTCCGTTTATCGCGACCATCACGGCTCGGGACATTGCGCCAAGATGATGACGCACATCGAGACTTGCCGCGTCCTTGGCATGATGAACATCAAGGTGTTGGCGGCTGGAAGCATATTCCTCGGCGATATGAAGGAGCCGATCACCGGAACGAAGGACGGTCCCAAGGCGCTTAACTTCGGCATTCCCTTCACGCATCGTCCCAAGGCGCTGCGCTATGACTATCGTGTTCAGGTGCCGGGAAACGCCAACCGCATAAAGCAGACCGGCTTCTCCAAGCCCACTACGGTGGCAGGAAAGGACTGCTGCATAACCGTGCTCTTCCTCCAGAAGCGCCACGAAGACGCCCATGGCAACATCACAGCCAAGCGCGTGGGTACGCTTGTCGTGAAGTATAGCAAGACCACGGGCAAGTGGATAGACGGTGCCACGTACGAAATACATTACGGCAACATCACGCACAAGCCTTTCTACGATGCCTCCACTATGGGACTGCGTTCCGTAGACTACGCCCGAAACTCCAAGGGCAAGAGCGTTCTTGTGAGAGAAACAGGCTGGGCTGACGCTGACGAAACGCCCTCGCACCTCGTATTGCAGTTCTCTTCCAGCCACGGCGGAGCCTATGTCGGCACCGTGGGCAACACCTTCTGGGTGGACAACGTAGGACTGGTGTATTAACTAAACTATTCTTTAGACAATGAAGCCAATCATACCCCTGCTTCTCTCCCTGCTTTTCCCAACGGGAATGTCGGCGCAGCAGAAAGACATACACGTCGACACTACGGCTACGGCAACGCCCATGACGCTTGCCGCAGCCGACACAGCCGTGCATGCGCAGCCCGCAGCTGAACTGCTGCAGCAGAAGAAGCGCAGTCTGATGACTCGATTTCTCGACTATTTCAACGACGCCAACAAGGAGAAGAAGAACCGTCGGTTCGACTTCAGTATTGTCGGCGGACCGCATTACAGCACGGACACCAAGCTCGGCATAGGTCTGGTGGCTGCCGCACTCTATCGTTCCAACCCGCAGGACACGCTCCAGCCGCCAAGCAACGTGTCGCTCTTCGGCGACGTGTCTACCGTCGGATTCTATATGCTCGGCATCCGTGGCACGCATATCTTCCCCGGCGACAAGCAGCGCATCGACTACACCACTTACTTCTATTCCTTCCCGACCGACTTCTGGGGAATGGGATATGCTAACGGCGACAACGATGACAACTGCAGCGACATGAAACGATGGCAGGCGCAGATGAAGGCGAGCTGGCTGTTCCAGACCGCCGACCGGCTGTTCATAGGTCCGACGCTCTCCATCGACTACATCGAAGGCAGAAACATAGAGCGTCCCGAGCTGTTAGAAGGCCAGTGCACGAAGACGTTCAATCTCGGCGTGGGCGTGACGCTCCTCTACGATACGCGTGACAATCTCACGGCTCCCCATTCGGGAGTTTGTCTCTCGCTTATGGAGTTGGCTCGTCCTCATTTTCTTGGCAATCATTATGCCTTCTCCACCACCGACCTCCGTGCAAGCGGATACATACCCGTGTGGAAGGGAGCGACTCTCGCTGCCGACTGCCGCGCCACCATCAACATCGGCAATCCTTCATGGGGCATGATGGCACTCCTCGGCAACAGCTATTCAATGCGAGGCTATTACGAGGGACGTTATCGCGACAAGAACAAGATAGAGGCCACCATCGAACTCCGTCAGCACGTATGGCGACGCAACGGCGTCGTGGCGTGGGCTGGAGCAGGTACGGTGTTCCCCAAGTTTGCAGACCTCAGAATGAAGCATGTCCTGTCCAACTTCGGTGTGGGCTATCGTTGGGAATTCAAGAAGAACGTGAATGTCCGACTCGACTACGGATTCGGAAAGCACGGACAGAAAGGATTCATATTCAATATCAACGAGGCTTTTTAGGGCTTGTTTAGTTAGAAGTTGAGAGAGTTGAAAGTTGAGAGTTGAGAGAGTTGAGAGTTGATAATTGAGAGTTGAGAGTTATGATTTGTCTTTTTTTAGATAATATATTGCTTGTGATATAGCTTAAAAAGGTAATCATAACTCTCAACTCTCAATTATCAACTCTCAACAAAATAAGCTCTCAACTCTAAATTATCAACTCTCAACAAAATAAGCTCTCAACTAAATAAATTCTCAACTTTCAACTCTCAATAGTATGACCAAATATCACAATAACGGGTTCACGACCTTTCTCCGTCGTCTGCTTTCGCCCCGCTTTCTTTATTTCTATGCGGTGCTCTCCCTTGCCGTGCCAAACGTGGCGCTGTGCTTCACGGAGCGCATGCCGTTCATGGCTTGCCTTGCCAACGTGCTGTTGCCGTTGGGTGTTTACGGCGGGCTGATGGCGTTGTCGCGCAAGACGGGCTGCCAGGTTTGGCGCGTCTTCCTGCTTATCTTCTTCGCCGCCTTCCAGCTGGTGCTTATTTATCTTTACGGACGCGGAGTGATAGCCGTGGACATGTTCCTTAATCTTGTGACTTCCAATCCCGGCGAGATGCTCGAACTGCTTGACAATCTGGTGCCTGCCGTGGCTGGTGTTGTGGTGCTTTACGTGCCTCTCCTCGTGCTTGCCTCCTTCTCATGGGCACGTCATCTCAAGGCAGAGGCGGCGTTCTGCCGTGCCATCCGCCGTGCTGCGCTGTGGTGTATGGCGGCTGGAGCCGTGGTGGCAGGACTCTCTTACGTGATGTATCCGAAGGGTGAAGACCGTCCTTTCACATATCGTGCAGAGGACCACATGTTCCCCGTCAACGTGTTTTATAATCTCGGACTTGCCGTGGAGCAGAGCAGTCTGTCTGCCAACTATAAGGAACGTGTGGCTGACTTCCGCTTCGATGCCAAGTCAGACCATCCCGCCGACTCAGCCGAAGTGTATGTCCTCGTCATCGGCGAGACCGCACGTGCCGCCAACTTCCAGCTCTATGGCTATCACAGACCCACCAATCCGCTGCTTTCACGCACGGACGGACTGACGGTTTTCTCGCATACCATGTCACAGTCGAACACCACTCACAAGAGTGTTCCGATGCTTCTCTCTGCCGCTTCCGCTGCCGACCATGATAGATTGTACGACGAGAAGAGCATCATTACGGCGTTCCGTGAGGCTGGATTCCACACCACGTTCGTCTCCAATCAGTTGCCCAACCATTCTTACATCGACTTCTTCGGCAGCGAAGCGGACGACTGCGTGTTCATTCGTGAGGACGAGACGGAGGCAAAGGAAGGTTCTGAGGATGTGGTTGCGGCCACGAGCGACGAGCAACTCCTGCCTTACGTGAAGCGTATTCTGGCAAAGAAGCGCACCAAGGAACTCATCGTGCTCCACACATACGGTTCGCACTTCAACTATCGCGACCGTTATCCGCAGAGCGAAGCCCGCTTCCTTCCCGACACTCCGACGGAGGCAAAAGCAAAGAACCGTCGCTCTCTTATAAACGCTTACGACAACACCATACTGCAGACCGACCGCCTTCTGGCTTCCATCATCGGTATGTTGCGCAATCGTGGTTGCGCAGCAGCTATGATCTACACCTCTGACCACGGCGAGAACATCTTCGACGACCAGCGCCTGCGCTTCCTCCACGCCTCGCCCGTGCCCTCTGCTTACGACCTCAACGTGCCGCTTCTCGTATGGACATCGGAGCAGTACAGTCGTGACCACAGCGCCATAACCGCCGCCCTCCACGCCAATCGTGACAAGGACGTGGAGACCAGCGTAAGCCTTTTCCCCACATTGATGTCGATGGCTGGCATATCATCGCCGCGCACCGCCGCTCTGACGCCGCGCTCCCTGACCGACGCTGGCTATAAAGCCCCGCGCCACCGCCTCTATCTCGACGACCATAACCGCGCCGTGACATTGCGCCAGGCAGGAATGGATGAGTTTGACTTTGAGAAGATGAAGGACTGGGGGATGGCAGACGACGGCTGCCGTCCGCTATGCAAATATTGTCCCAAGAGTAAAAACCTGTTACAAAATAAAAATTGATTATAGAGTTCCCGTTTGCTGTTTTTACGGTGTTTTGCTGTGCAAACGGCACCCATGCTTAACAATAGAGCCACTTTTATTATGCAATAGTGCCACTATTAGAGTGTAAAAGTGGCGCTATTGTATGATAAAAGTGGCTCTATTGGAGTGTAAAAGTGGCACTATTGCATCCCATTGATGCTTGTTTGGCTCCGCCATTCATTGCACACTTCTTTTCTTAACCGCATAATCGGCTATATATCAGCATGCTATCGCTGCACGCTCAAAACTCGAAAATTTCGCACCAAGGATTTCTTAGTGCGCTGAACGAGGAGTATTGAGCATTAGAAATGCAAATATTGTGTCGGAACCTTCGTATTATTCAGCCAGTTTCTTTGCTATCTCTTTTCCGAGCTGCTCGCATTGCTGGCGAGTTTCCTCGCTGAGGCTCTGCTTTATCTCCACGGTGTTGCCCACAAGCTCGAGCTTCAGCTTCTCCTCGTTGTATGCGAGAATCTTCTTAACGGTCTGACCTGCCCATGTGAACGAGCCGAAGACGGAGAGGAAGCGGTCCTTGAGGTTGCGTCCGGCAAGCTCAGAGAGCAATGATGCCATCGGCGGATAAATCTCGTTGTTGTATGTAGGAGCGCCGAGGGCTATGGCCTTGTAGCGGAAGATGTCGCGGATGATGAACGAATGGTTCTCGCGCGAAACGTCGTGCATGACGATGTTCTTGACGCCAGCCTCGCTTGCGGCTGCTGCAATCATCTCTGCCGCACGCTCTGTGTTGCCGTACATCGAGCCGTAGCAGACCACCAGACCCTGCTCTGCCTCGTAACGGCTCATGCTGTCATACATGCTTACCACGCGCTCGATGTGCTTATGCCATACGGGTCCGTGTGTAGAGCAGATATAGTCGAGCTTCACGCCGGCGAGCTTCTTCAGCGCCTGCTGCACCGGCACGCCGTACTTGCCCACGATGTTCGAGTAATAGCGGCGCATCTCGTCCCAGAAGATGTCGCAGCACATGTCCTCGTCAATCACCGCACCCGAGAGAGCGCCGAAGCATCCGAAGGCGTCGCCTGAGAAAAGGGTGGCGGTTGTGGTGTCGAGCGTCACCATTGTCTCGGGCCAATGCACCATCGGCACCATCGTGAACGCCAGCTCGTGATGTCCCAGCGAGAGCGTGTCGCCCTGCTTCACCTCGAGGATGTCGCCAGCCTTGCCCACGCCATAATAGCCACTGAGCATGTCGAAGGTCTTCTTGTTGCCCACGATTACAGCCTCGGGATAATACTTCTTGATGAGAGCGATGCTGCCGCTGTGGTCAGGCTCCACGTGGTTCACGATGATATAGTCAATCTGACGGTTGCCGATGACGCGGCGGATGTTGTCGAGGAATTGCGGGAAGAAGTCCACCTCCACGGTGTCGACAAGTGCAATCTTGTCGTCAAGGATTATGTACGAGTTGTAGCTCACGCCGTAAGGCAGAGGCCAGAGACCCTCGAAGAGAGTCTTGTGGCGGTCGTTGACGCCAACGTAATGGATGGACGAAGTGATTTCTGTCTTCATTGTTGATATGTTTTGGGTTGTTTAAATAGTTGTGTCATTTATTTATTCTGCAGCTGCTGACCGAATTCCTTCGAGATATAGTTGAAGATATCCTTGCAGCAGTCGGCAGAGAAAGCCGTGGCTGTGGCGATGAGCTTGTCCCAAACCTCCTCGGAAAGGCCCTGCTCCACGTCGTCGCGCGTCACGCCGTACTTTATCATGCCGTAGATGAATCCAGCATTGAAGTTGTCGCCGGCTCCGATGGTGCTCACCGTCTCGGTCTTGGGCATGGCATACTCCTTATGGAAGCCGTTGTTGGAGAATACGCTTACGGGATTTGGTCCGTCGGTATAGATGAATCGCTTGCAGTAGAACGATGTCTCGGCACGATAGACGCGCTCAGCCGAGTCCTTCTTATAGAGCACCTCGAAGTCCTCCTTCGAGCCTCTTACGATGTCAGCATACTCAAGGTTGTCTATGAGGTTGGGCGTAACCTTCATCACGTCAGCCTGGTGAGCCTTGCGGAAGTTGACGTCATAATAGATGATGGCACCTCGCTGGCGTGCGTATTCGAGCAGTCCCGAAACCTGCGGACGCAGCGCCGGATTGACGGCATAGAACGATCCGAACACCACGATGTCGTCCTTCTGGATGTCAGGATAGGCAAAGTCCATGTGGTCATGCTTCTGGTCGCGATAGAATATATAGTCAGCATTGTTGTCCTTGTCGAGGAATGCGAGCGACACCGGCGACTTAGTTTCCTGAAATACGTTAATGGCAGATGTGTCGACGTTGTTGTCTCGGAGAAAATCACGGACGTATTCGCCCACTCTGTCATTGCCCGTCTCGCTGACGAACACGGTCTTGACGCCCGCCCTTCCGAGCGATACGATGCCGTTAAAGGTGGAGCCTCCCGGCACAGCCTCGATGGGCTTGCCGTTCTTGAAGATGATGTCGAGCATTGTCTCGCCGATACCTATTACTTTTCGCATGGTGGAATATATTGGTTATTGATATGATTCTCTATGTATGTATGAGGATGCAAATTTCTTAAAAAATATGGAAATAAGCAAGTTTTGCGCAATAATTTCACTAACTTTGCACATTCTTAGATAACCCCATTTTTAATGACTAAAACAAGTCAATCCACAATGAAAGATATATGTTGTATCGGTCATATCACTAAAGATAAGATCATCACTCCGCGCAAGACTGTCTACATGGCAGGAGGCACATCGTTTTATTTCTCTTATGCGTTCAATCATCTTCCGAAGGACGTCACTTTCCAGCTTGTCACAAAGCTCGGCGAAAGCGAGATGGAGTCGGCAGAGGCAATGCGCCGCGTAGGCATTGACGTGCTGACCTTCCCCAGCCGCCACACCGTCTACTTCGAGAACAAGTATGGTGAGAACCAGAACGAACGCACACAGCGTGTGCTTGAGCGTGCCGACCCCTTCACCATTGAGGAGATGAGCACCCTTGATGCCAAGGTGTTCCATCTCGGTTCGTTGCTCAGCGACGACTTCTCGCCGGAGGTGATAACGTATCTCTCTTCCAAAGGACGCATCTCCATTGACGCTCAGGGATTTCTTCGTGAGGTGCGTGGTGAGCAGGTTTTTGCCATCGACTGGGCTGACAAGCTCCAGATTCTCGCTCATACCGACATCATAAAGGTGAACGAGCACGAGATGGAGGTGATTACCGGACTCACCGACCCGCGCAAGGCTGCCGAGAGACTGGCAGAGTGGGGCGTGAAGGAAGTGGTGGTGACGTTGGGAAGCTACGGCTCTCTGATTCTCGCCGATGGAAAGTTCTACGAGATTCCCGCTTACGAACCGCACGACATAGTGGACGCCACGGGATGTGGCGATACATATTCAGCAGGTTATCTCTGGTGTCGTTCACAGGGCAAAGGATATGACGAGTCGGGACGATTCGCCGCTGCCATGTGCACACTGAAGCTCGAGCACACAGGTCCGTTTGACCGTACCATAGAGGATGTGCTTGAGATTGTAAACAAGTAAACATAGTAAAGCAATTGAAGACATTTGAAGAACTTGGCGTAAACGGCGACATCCGCCGCGCCATTGAAGAACTTGGATTTGAGCATCCGATGCCCGTCCAGGAAGAAGTAATACCCTATTTGCTCGGCGATGGCAACGAAGTCATCGCCCTCGCACAGACAGGAACTGGAAAGACCGCCGCTTTCGGCATTCCGCTCCTGCAACGTACAGACCCCACAAACCGCGCCACACAAGCCATCGTAATCTCGCCGACACGTGAATTGTGTCTGCAGATTGCCGACGACCTCAAGTCGTTCGCAAAGTATATCAAGGGCATCAACATTGTGGCAGTATACGGAGGAACATCCATTATCGACCAGATGCACGCCCTGAAGCGTGGCGCCCAGATTATCGTAGCCACACCGGGACGCCTCATCGATCTCGTCGGACGTGGCGCAGCAAAGCTGGAAGCCGTGCGTAACGTGGTGCTTGACGAGGCTGACGAGATGCTCAACATGGGTTTCTCCGACAGTATCAATGAGATTTTCGAGAATGTTCCGCAGGACCGCAATACGCTGCTCTTCTCAGCTACGATGAGTAAGGAGATAGAGAAGATTGCGCGTGGCTACCTGCATGACTACAAGGAAATAGTGGTTGGTTCGCGCAATGAGGGCGCAGAGAACGTCAACCACATATATTATATGGTGAATGCCAAGGACAAATACCTGGCATTGAAGCGCATCGTCGACTATTATCCGCGCATCTACGGCATCATATTCTGCCGCACCAAGGCTGAAACGCAGGAGGTGGCAGACAAGCTTATCCGCGACGGATATAACGCAGAGCCGCTGCACGGCGACCTCTCGCAGCAGCAGCGCGACATCACCATGCAGAAGTTCCGCCAGCATCTCACGCAGTTGCTCGTCGCTACGGACGTGGCAGCGCGAGGACTGGACGTGGACGACCTTACGCATGTCATCAACTACGGCATGCCCGGCGACACGGAGAGCTATACTCACCGCTCAGGACGTACCGGTCGTGCAGGCAAGAAGGGCACGTCCATCTCCATCATACATACCAAGGAGAAGGGCAAAGTAAGAGCCATCGAGAAGGTTATAGGCAAGGAGTTTGTGGACGGAACGCTGCCCACACCGCAGGAGATATGCTCCAAGCAGCTCTTCAAGGCCATTGACGAGATAGAGAAGGTGGACGTGGACGAGGACCAGATTGTTCCGTTCATGGAGGACATCAACCGTCACTTCGAGTACTTCGACAAGGAGGACATCCTCAAGAAGATTGTTTCGCTGGAGTTCGGCCGCTTCCTTAAGTATTACGCCAACGCCCCTGAGATTGTCAAGCCGTCCACATCGCACGACCGCAAGGAGCGTGGTGAGGGTCGTGACGGCAAGAAGCGCGAGAAGCGCATGCCGGAGAAGGGCTACCGCCGCCTCTTCATCAATCTCGGAAAGGACGACGGGTTCTATCCGGGCGAGGTGATGCAGTTCATCAACCGCAACGTTCACGGCCGTCAGGACGTAGGCCACATCGACCTGCTTGCCCGCATCTCGTACATCGAAGTGCCGGAGGAGGACGCCCAGAAGGTTATGCGTGCTCTCAACGGAGCCTCTTATCGTGGTCGCACGGTTCGCTGTAACGACGCCGACGACACGCCTTCTGACAACAACGGCGGACGTCAGCAGCGCCGTTCAGGTTCGGATCGTGGAGCAAGAGGCGACCGCCGCTCGTCACGTCGCGACGATGGCAGTCAGTATGAGAAGCGCTCAAAGCGTCGCAACGACGGTGAGGGACGAGGCCGTTCGCAGCGTGGAGCCGCTCGTTTCGAGATCGGACGTCAGGACGACTGGCGCCAGTTTATCGACAATCCCGACATCAAGCTCGTAGGCGAAGAGCCAGACTTCTCAGAGGAAGGATGGGCACGCCGCAGACCAAAGAAGAAGTAAAATTTGAACTTCCGCAAGTTCAGTAAAAATAAAAGGAGACAGAAGTTATCTTTAACCATAACTTCTGTCTCCTTTTTCATTAGCCCTTATTCATTTATCAGAAGCTAAAGATCTAAGCTGTTGACAGTATATAGAGGCACGTTCGTGACCCAATCTTCCTGCTTGTAGTCATTCATAGAGATACGATATGCCTTCTGCGAATGATTGTCCGTTACGAACTGGCGCAGACTTTTAGCCTTTACATTTGTCTCTGCTTTCACCTCCAACGGCACAATGCAGTCTTCATCGTCTTGAAGGAGGAAGTCAATTTCTTGCGTACTGTTGGGTCTTGCATAATAATAAGGTTCGTATTTGAGAATCAGCTGTTGAAGGACATACTGCTCGGTAAGCGCTCCTTTAAACTCCGTGAAGATGCTGTTGCCATCCACTATAGTGGAAGCCTTGAGGTTTGACATGGCTCCTAAAAGACCTACATCCAAGACGAATATCTTGAAAGCGGCTCTGTCTTCATAGCTGACAAGCGGAAGTCTTGGGGCTTTGACGTTGAATACCTTATATATAAGTCCGGCATCTTGCAGCCATTGCAGGGCTATTTCGTATTCTCTCGCCCTTGCTCCCTCACGTATTACGCCATATATGAACTTCTTGTTCTCTTTACTTAACTGAGCAGGCAACGACTTCCATAAGTCCGTAATGCGTGGTACGATTTCGGAAGGAGCATGTTTTGACATGTCTCTTTGATAACTATTAAGAATGCTCTTTTGTATTTTCCTTACTTCTTCCCAATTTCTGCTTTGGCTGAAAACCAATACAGCCTCAGGCATTCCTCCCACATAGTAATAATACTTCAGCAGTTCCTGGAATTTAGGAGCAAACATTGTTATCATGTTCCAGTCATTTGACTGTAGCAGGTTTGCCAAATTGTTATCTCCCATAGCCATTACAAACTCGATGAAACTCATGGGATGGAGAGAAAGAAAGTCCACCTTGCCTACGGGAAATGATTCTCCTTGATGCAGTTCGATTCCTAAAAGCGAACCGGCAGCAATGACATGATAGCCCGGGGCGTTTTCCGAAAAATACTTAAGCGAGGTTATTGCATGCGGTGCAGCCTGTATTTCGTCAAGAAAAATCAGCGTATCACCCTCCGTGCATGTTACGTTAGTTGCAGCACCAATGGCTGTTAGTATACGCGAAATGTCGAAATCTTGTTCGAAGAGATTCTGTAGAATCTTCATCTCCTCGAAGTTTACGTATGCCAACTGCTTGTAGTTTTTTTGTGCAAAGTCCTTTACAAGCCAGGTTTTTCCCACCTGTCTTGCACCTTCGATGATGAGTGGCTTACGATGTTCTTTTGTTTTCCATTTCAGGAGTTCTTTTATAGCTAATCTTTCCATACGTTCTAATGTGTTGAAAATAAGGGTGTAAGAATGTGCTGAATCACATTTTATGAGGGAATAATTGCGGTTTCGCCCACATTTTAAGGGGGAATAACTGCGCAAATATACACATTTTAAGGGGGAATAATCGTCATTCCGTACACATTTTATGAGGGAATGCGCCTTTTTTAACTGATTTTAGCTATAAAAATTGAGCTTTTACGTCCTGCTGCCTCCGCTTAATTGTTGATGCTGAGGACGCCGAGTGCGCCTGTAGAAGTGGCTCGGTATTTGATTAGTTTTTTGCCTCCCGTCTTGCAGATGCCGTTGTTGTTGAGGTCGTATTCGCGCTTGCAGTTGGCGCAAGTGGCAAATCCCTTGGAGTTGATGCTGAGCTTGTATGACACCATATTGGTCTTGGCGTAACATTCCGGGCACTGGCTGTCGTAGGCGTATAGCGTGGCAGGAGACGAAAGATTGCCGTAACCCACTATCACACCCGTCTTGTTATATACGCCGATGGCGCGTGTACGTCGCAGGTCGTCAGCGTTCTCCTTTGCCTTTGTGGTCTTGTTGCTTTGGTTGCTCTCAAAGTAAATGAACAGCGCTCCGCCTTCCGAACCCTCATGGATGCGGCAGAACACACCCGGCGACATCGGGTTGAGTGCGCTTTGAAGCGTCGGATCCTGATGTACGGAATTGTCGAAGACGAAGTAGGCGCGTAGCGAGGAGAAGTCGAATGAGTCGGCTGAGCAGGCTACGAGAAGCGGTGCTGCCAGCAAGAAAGCCTTAAGCGACGTGACGATAAATGACGTGCGCGTCTTAAGGAATAATGAAATGATTCTGCTCGATGTCATGTTTCGTTAATTGAGAGTGCTTTTTATTTGAAAATTGAGAGTTGAGAATTGATAGTTTTTATTTGAAAATTGAGAATCGAAAGTTAAGAGTTATGATATGCTATCATTGATAACGATCTGGCATTATAGCTATGTAAGGTAATCACAACTCTCAACTTTCAATTCCCAACTCTCAACTATAACTGTTATTCGTACTGAATCATCTGCAGCACGTCGGCTATTTTCTCTATTCCTTCCTGCAGTGGCTTCTTCACCATCTGCTTGATAAAGGGATTGAGGTCAGCCTTTATCGTGAGCTTCATCTTTGATGTCATGGTTGTGACGGGGAGAATCTGAATCCAGAAATTGAAGGGAATCGGACTCTGTTCCGTCTCAAACTTGATGCACTTCGGCTCGTCGCGGTCTACGATACGCAGACGTATGGCGCCCACCGGCGGCACATTCACAGACATCGAGTCAGCGTCGAATGTGAGGTCCTTGATTTTCTCCGCTTGCTGACGGGCTTCCTCCGGCATGCTGTCCTTCATCAGCTCCATGCGCTCCTTGAGCTTCTCAAGGTTGTTAAGGTCGCTGAGCTTCGAGTAGACGCTCTGCTGGGGATAGTTGATCTGGCGGATTGTACTTTCGAATGTACTCATTTCGTTATTTTCGTCTGCTCTTGTTATTTCTTCCAGTTAGCCGGATCCTTGCGCCATTCAGCCAGAACCTCGAGGTCTTCCTTATTGATGTAGCCGGTCTCAGCGGCGATGGCTGTGGTGTGCTCATAGTCAGAGAGAGTGACGAGGCGAACGTTGGCAGCCTTGAATGCCTCCTCAGCAACGGGGAAACCGTAAGTATAGCTTGCCACCATACCCACAACCTCGAAGCCAGCCTTGCGCAGAGCGTCGACAGCCTTGAGCGATGAGCCGCCGGTAGAGATAAGGTCCTCCACCACTACAACCTTTGCTCCCTCGGGAATGGTGCCCTCAATCTGGTTGCCCATACCGTGATCCTTCGGCTTCGGACGAACGTAGCAGTAGGGGAGAAGCAGCTCGTCAGCTACGAGAGCGCCCTGGGCGATGGCTCCAGTGGCAACACCAGCAACGGCTGTAGCCTCAGGAAACTCCTCATGGATGAGGTGTACGAGCTCCTGCTTTACGAAAGAACGGAGTTCGGGATTAGCCAATGTCTTGCGGTTGTCAGTATAAATCGGCGACTTCCATCCTGATGCCCATGTGAAAGGATCGTTGGGCTGAAGCTTGATGGCCTTTACCTCAAGAAGCTTTGAGGCGAACATTTTTTTCAGTGTACTCATTTTGTTTTCTGTTTTTATGTTATTCTTTAAGTATGCTTTCGGCTGTTAGGTGCGATGCCAGTGGCATTCGAGCCAATGCAAATGTAGACAAAATAATCGAAATATCATATATTATATTGTGCATTTATGCGTATGGCGAAGATTTTTACTAACTTTGCCTTGTCTATTCCCCACCTCTTATTATACATCATACTTACTATGAGCAACATTATACATCCACTTCATACCGATATACAGCCCCCGAAACAGTTCACATTCCCCTTCTGCTATACTCCTCATCCGCTGTGTGAGTTGGCGGCTGAGGCTGTGCAGCATTACATCCGTACGTCAGGTGTATGTGACGGAGAGGGTGGGGGAAAGATGTTCGGAGTGCTCGTGGTGAGGAATGAGGCTGCGGACGGACAGCCATTGGTGAGCGAAGGGGCTGCGGAAGTGGCGCCCTACGCTTTCCTTGCCGCTTATTCCGGATTGCTATCGGGTCGCAATGACTGGACCTTCTTCGTGCCTCCGGTCTTCGATGCGCAGCGTCCGGACGGACATTTCAAGCTCACCGAGGCTGAGATTTCGGCTCTTAACCATGAGGTTGAGGCCCTTGTGAACGCCCCGGAATACAAGGAAGCGCAGCAAAGGCTGGCGGAAGCTAAAACCCTTTACGCCAATAAGATGGCGGAACGCAAGGCTGATATAGCCGCTGCAAAGGCGCGACGTGACGAGCGAAGGGCAAGCGGACCGATCTCAAAGGACGAGGAAGCTGCTATGATAAAGGAAAGCCAATACATGAAAGCGGAGCTGCGACGCTTCAAGAAAGAATCGGAACTGAAGCTTGCGGCGATGACGGAGGAGGTGGAAAACCATCGTTCGCGAATAGAAGCGCTCCGCCATCGTCGCAGTGAGATGAGTGACGAACTGCAGAAGTGGCTCTTCTCTCAATACCGCATGCTTAACGCTCGTGGCGAAGTGCGCGACATAACCGACATATTCCTTGAGAAAACCGGAACGATGCCACCCGCTGGAACCGGCGATTGCTGCGCTCCAAAACTCCTGCAATATGCTTACAGTCACGGACTTCAACCTCTATGTATGGCTGAATTCTGGTGGGGCGACTCGCCGCGTCAGGAGATTCGACACCATCTGCATTACTATCCAGCCTGCCGTTCGAAGTGTCTGCCCATCCTTACGCACATGCTTATAGGACTGGACGTCGAACCAAATCCGCTACAACGCATGAGAAATGTCGGCGAACCGCGCATCGTTTTCGAGGACGAAGCCATCATTGTGGTGGACAAGCCCTCCGGCATGCTTTCAGTTCCGGGCAAGGAAGTGATGGTGACAGAGGACCATTCGGCTGCTAACGTGGAGGAATATGTAAAGCGAATGCTGGCACGTCGCCATGCCGAAGGAAAGAGTATGACGGAAAAACCAGTCACAGTAAAAGCCGTTCATCGCCTCGATATGGACACAAGCGGTCTGCTTGTCCTTGCCCTTAACGACGCTGCCTACACGGAAATGCAGCGCCAGTTTGCCTCCCGCGAGGTGAAGAAGCGTTACGAGGCATTGCTCGACGGCATCCCGGAACGCCTCCCTGACACCCCGTTCCGCACCATGAGCGACGACGGACGTGACGGTCGCATCACCCTTCCGCTCTCTCCCGACCTTTCAGACCGACCACGTCAGCAGGTGGATTATCAGACCGGCAAGCCTGCCGTTACCGACTTTCATGTCCTGAGAGTGTTACCCTCTGGCGTCACTCACGTCTTGCTCACTCCGCATACGGGTCGAACCCATCAACTGCGCGTCCACTGCGCCCACCCCGAAGGTCTTGCTACGCCCATCCTCGGCGACCCTCTCTATGGTCGCAGCGCCACCCGTCAGCGCATGTATCTGCACGCTGCCAGCATAGAATTTCGCCATCCCGTCAGCGGAGAAACCATACAACTCAGCAGTCCGAGCAATTTCGAATCAGCTGTATCACAATCCGATAACAACGAAAAAAGCGGCATTTGATATATCTATTGTATATAAAAGCGCCTCTTTTATTTCGGTGTTCCGAAAAAAATCAATAATTTTGCAGAATCTTATGCCGTATAAATCAAACAAATGATCTTTCTTTGATTAGGATAGGAAGATGCTCCTATAGTTCAATGGATAGAACGGAGGTTTCCTAAACCTTTGATCCGGGTTCGATTCCCGGTGGGAGTACATAAAACAATTCAAAATCTTTTAACATTCACACAAGTAAACTCTATGAGAAAAGCGATTTCACTTGCCTTGCTGCTTATGGTAGCAATGTTCTGCAATGCGCAGATGGCAAACCCCGTGAAGTTTACCTCGCAGCTCAAGACAGGCAATACTGCTGAGGGCGAGATTATCTTCTCTGGTAAGATCGAAAAGGGATGGCACGTCTATTCTACCAACCTTGGTAGCGACGGCCCCGTCGAGGCGTCATTCCATGTCGATAAAAAAGACGGTATCGAGCTGGTCGGAAAACTTACACCGCGCGGTCGTGAGATTTCCGAGATGGACCCCATGTTCGGAATGAAGCTCCGCTACTTCGAGCACAGCGTCCAGTTTGTCCAGAAAGTGAAATTCACTAAGCCGATATACTCCATCAAGTGCTACCTCGAGTTCGGCGCTTGCAACGAGGAAATGTGTATGCCTCCCACAACCGTAGAGCTGCACAAGCAGGGCAAGGCTCCCGCTACAGACGCTGCTGCGGCTGCCGAAGAAGCTAAGGAAGAGGCTCAAGGGCTGACTGCCGACACTGTAAAGGCTGATACGGCAGTCGCTGCTGACAGCGCAGCTGCCCCCGCAGTTCTCGACAAGTCAGAAGCCCAGAAGCTCTGGACACCGGTTATCTCAGAGCTTGCCAAGTATGACAAGCCCGTGAGCAACTCACTCCTCTACATCTTCCTCGCAGGTATCGTAGGCGGATTCCTCGCACTCTTCACACCGTGCGTATGGCCTATCATCCCGATGACAGTGAGCTTCTTCCTCAAGCGTAACAAGGAACGTAAGAAGGCCATCCGTGAAGCCATCACCTACGGTGTGAGCATCGTGGTTATCTATGTGGCTCTCGGTCTGATTGTGTCGATGTTGTTCGGAGCCAGCGCTCTTAATGCCCTCTCCACCAATGCCATCTTCAACATCCTCTTCTGCCTCTTGCTCGTAGTGTTCGCAGCTTCCTTCTTCGGAGCTTTCGAGATAACGCTGCCGGCATCTTGGACCAATAAGATTGACGCCAAGTCAGAACAGACAAGCGGCATCCTCAGCATCTTCCTCATGGCGTTCACCCTTTCGCTCGTGAGCTTCTCATGCACCGGTCCTATCATCGGCTTCCTCCTTGTGGCAGTATCGTCAGAAGGCAGCATCGTAGCTCCGACCATCGGTATGCTCGGCTTCGCCATCGCTCTGGCTGTGCCCTTCGCTCTCTTCGCAATGTTCCCCACACTGCTCAAGTCAGCACCTAAGTCAGGTGGTTGGATGAACGTGCTGAAGGTTGTTCTCGGCTTCATCGAGCTGGCTTTCGCGCTGAAGTTCCTCTCAGTGGCCGACCTCGCTTACGGCTGGCACATCCTCGACCGTGAGGCGTTCCTCGCACTCTGGATTGGCATCTTCTCTCTGCTGGGACTCTACCTCCTCGGTATGTTCAACTTCCCGCACGATGATGAAGGCCGCCGCACCAACGTGCCGCAGTTCTTCCTCGCTCTCGCTTCGCTTTCATTCGCCTTCTATATGATTCCTGGTCTGTGGGGTGCACCTCTTAAGGCAGTCTCTGCTTTCGCACCGCCAATGAACACTCAGGACTTCAATCTCTACAAGAACGAGGTTCATCCGCGCTTCAAAGACTATGAGGCAGGTATGGCAGCAGCTCGTCTTGAGGGCAAGCCGGTTATGGTTGACTTCACTGGCTTCGGCTGTGTCAACTGCCGTAAGATGGAGGCTGCCGTATGGACAGACGCCAAGGTGGCTGACCTGCTCAACCAGAAGTACGTGCTCATCTCGCTCTACGTGGACGACAAGACTCCGCTGCCGCAGCAGATGGAGGTGACAGACACCGACGGTTCAAAGCGTACTCTCCGCACCGTAGGCGACAAGTGGAGCTATCTCCAGCGCCACAAGTTCGGTTCTAACACCCAGCCGATGTACATCCTCCTCGACAACGAGGGCATGCCGCTCACCGGCAGCCGCTCATACGACGAGAACATCTCTGAATATATCGACTTCCTCAATGCCGGTCTTGACAAGTACGGCGAGTCGAAGTAAACAGTATGACATATCATAACTAAGAATAACGCAGGGACTATCCCCGTATTGCAGCACGCAATGCAGGGAAGTCCCTGTTTTCGTATGCTCACCGGCAGGCGGGCAGACAAGATACAAGTAGACAAGGAGATTTGTTTATACTCGATATTGAAAAAGCAGGATAATTCTTGCTTGTCATTATTTTATTTAATAAATTTGCAGTCAAAACTAACCATAAAACAACATATACTGTAATGCTTGACAACAACATTCGTGAACAGATAATCAGCCTCATCAACCGTGAGGTAGTGCCGGCTGTCGGTTGTACAGAACCAATGTGCGTGTCGCTCTGTGTGGCACGTGCCACAGAACTCCTGGGATGCCGCCCGGAGAATATAGAGGCACATCTGTCGGCAAACATCCTTAAGAACGCTATGGGCGTGGGAATCCCCGGTACGGGAATGATTGGTCTGCCCATCGCCATCGCCCTTGGTGCCATTGTAGGCAAGTCAGAGTATGGCCTGGAGGTAATCAAGGACCTCACACCCGCCACTCTTGAGGAAGGTAAGGCATACGTGGCAGCCAACAACCACATAGACATCTGCCTGAAGCAGGGCATCACCGAGAAGCTCTACGTGGAGATACACTGCAAGGCTGACGGCCATGAGGCCATTGCCGTCATCGCCACCGACCACACACGCTTCGTGTATGAAGAGAAGGACGGTGAGGTATTGATGGACAATCGCAAGCCCGCTGGTGCCGTAGCCGCCAACAACGACATCCGTCTCAACATGCGCTTGGTGTATGATTTCGCCACCACCACTCCCTTGGACGAAATCCGATTTATCCTCAAGACCCGCGAATACAACTTCCGCATTGCAGAAGAGTCGAAGAAAGCCAACTACGGACATTGCCTTGGCAAGACCATCGACCGTCCTCTCAGCCACGGCATCTTCGGCAATTCCATCTTCTCACATATCATCTCCAAGACAGCATCTGCTTGCGACGCACGTATGGGAGGTGCCATGATTCCGGTTATGAGCAATTCCGGCTCGGGCAATCAGGGCATCTGCGCCACCAATCCCGTGGCTGTATATGCTGACGAGAACGAGAATACTGAGGAAGAACAGATCCGCGCTCTCATCCTAAGTCACCTCACCGCCATCTATATCAAGCAGAACCTCGGCAAGCTCTCAGCCCTCTGCGGTTGCGTGGTAGCAAGTATAGGTTCAAGCTGCGGCATCACCTATCTCATGGGAGGCGACTATCAGCATATCTGCTCTGCTGTGAAGAACATGATAGCCAACATCACGGGTATGATCTGCGACGGTGCGAAGCCCAGCTGCGCCCTCAAGATTTCGTCAGGTGTTTCCACTGCTCTCCTCTCTGCCCTCCTTTCAATGGAAGGCAAGTGCGTGTCGTCCGTGGAAGGCATCATCGACGACGACGTAGACCGTTCCATCCGCAATCTCACCAGCATCGGTGCCGAAGCAATGAACCGCACCGACGAAATGGTGCTGGACATTATGACGCATAAGGGCTGCTAATAGGCTGCTTATATAGGCAGGGCTTTGACAAAAACCTGACTCCACCTCCGTTTGTGCTTTTCGAGCCTTCGGCAATTCCTTTATGGTATATATGGTCTTATGAGAACAAGTTCTCACGCCCATATATGCCATAAAGAAATGAGAGGCTGGCGCCTCTCTCGAAAATCACAAGCGGTAAAAACCTTTCAAAACACAAACTTAGAGTATATTCTGCTTAAATCGTATATAACAGTACATATATAATTATAACATACAAAGCACATTATATTTATAACCTTGTGTTTTTATATGTTTTTCCGATTATGGGCGCGTGCTGTGCACAAATAAATGGCATTACGTTAGGTTGTCGAGAACTTGTTCTCGTAAGACCTAATGTAATGCCATTTATTTAAACCCGATAGGGTTTGCGCCCATAAGCGGTATGTGGATAAAGGTTTTTGTCAAAGCCCTGCCTCTCTCAACGTTAAAAAACCAAAATATCCTTTTCTTTCTTAAACTGTCATATCCTATGCTCCGTCTATAGATGTATGGATATGAAACGTCTTTTAATGTCATGCCTTACCTGCACAGTTGTGGTGGCAGGATGGGCTCAAGGTTCGGTACGTGGAAAGGTGCTTGACAAGCAGACCTCCGAACCGCTTGGATTCGTAAATGTGAAGGTTACGCTCTCTGACAACGACAAATTTGTCGCTGGCGGAACCACCGATATAAACGGCAACTTTAATATCAGCGGCCTGGACGACGGCTCTTACAACGTCACGCTGTCCTACATAGGATATCGTGAGGTGAAGCGTACGTTCACCGTCGGCGCCCCGAAGCGCGACGTCCACTATAACATTCTCTATCTCGCGCAGGACGCCAAGATGCTCCAGGGTGTGACAGTCACCGGACAGAAGGCGACGATGAAGCTGGAGGTGGACCGCAAGACTTTCGACGTGTCGCAGCTTATCAGCAATGCAGGACAGTCGGCGTCTGACGTGCTCGACAACGTGCCCTCCGTGGAGGTGGACAACGACGGCAACGTGTCGCTGCGTGGCAACTCCAGTGTGGAGGTATGGATAAACGGCAAGGCTTCGGGTCTGACAACAGACAACCGTGCGCAGATTCTGCAGCAGCTCCCCGCGGAGAGCATCGACCGCATTGAGGTCATAGACAATCCCTCGGCGAAGTTCTCTGCCGAAGGATCGGTGGGCATCATCAACATCGTCCTCAAGAAGAACCGTAAGGCGGGCTATTATGGTTCGCTGCAGGCTGGCGGCGACACGAAGCGCGGTGCCAACACCAGCTTCAACATCAACTACAGCAGTTCGCTCATCGACGCTTATGCCAACATCGGCTATCGCCACCGCTCCAATACGGGACGTGCCGAGAGCCATCAGACTTCTTCCACCTATAATCAGGACTATCGTGCCGACAACGACCGCTGGGGCAACAATCTTTTCACACGTGCCGGCGTGACGCTCCACGCCACGAAGAAGGACGAGCTGACGCTCAGCGGAATGCTTATGGACGGCGAGCGCCGCTCCAACAGTCTCACACCTTATTATTATACAGCCGTAGGCGATGGCTTGCACGACTATCGCATGGATCGTCTCAGCCGAGGAAAGAGTGGCATGGGAATGTATTACGGCGAGTTTACGTACCGCCACTCGTTCTCTGACAAGCACTTCATCGACTTCACCGCTGACATCAGCAAATGGAAGATGGACGGCGACAACTGGTATCAGGACTCCACCGTTGTGGACGGCATTGCCACGTCTTACGACTATCAGTATCGTCCGCAGCATATCAACAATAACCGCAAGGAGATAAAGCTGGAATACGAGAACCAGGTGACGAAGGACTTCAAGATTGAGGCTGGCTATCAAGCCAACTTCTCAAGGGAGAACACGCCGCAGGAATCGTATATTGACAATACGTCGTTTGACGGCGCAGCAGCTGAAGAGGACCGTAAGTACTTCAATCGCTTCATATACAACCAAGACCAGCACTCCTTCTACACCACGCTCAGCTATAAGCTGGGTCCGGTGGGCATCATGGGAGGTCTGAGAGGCGAGTACTGGCGCGTCAACACCGAGAGCTACACATGGGAGCAGGAGCACGATGCGTCGTTGCGTGAGAAGCCTTTCAAGAAGGACTACTTCCAGCTCTTCCCGTCGCTCTTCCTCTCATGGCAGATGACTCCCACACAGCAGCTGCAGGTCAACTACACGCGTCGTCTGCGTCGTCCTTGGGGAGGCGAGCTCAATTCGTTCCGTGATACGCGCGACGCCACCACCGTGTCGTTCGGTAACCCGTATCTTACGCCGGAGTTCAGCAATTCGTTCTCGCTCAACTATCTGAAGCAGTGGGACAGACATTCGCTGCTCCTCTCCGCCTACTATCGCCCCACGTCGGACGTCATCCAGCGCATCTCCTACAAGAGTTCCACGGACGGACTGTTCTATTCCACTTCGATGAATGTGGCGAAGAGTCTGTCGTCTGGTCTGGAGTTGACATTGAAGAACAATCTCTTCCGCATCCTCGACCTCACCACCTCCGCCAACGCTTATTACTATAAGCTCAACGGATTCTCGTACGACATCGACGGTCAGACGGTGACGGGCAAGGAAGACCATAACTTCGCATGGAACGCTCGCATGACAGCCAGCCTCATCCTCCCGTACGACATCTCCATCCAGACCACGGGTCGTTACGAGGCTCGCACGGTGATAACGCAGGGCTATCGCAAGCCCAGCTACAGCATAGACTTCGGAGCAAGGAAGAACTTCTTCAACAAGACGCTCTCCGTATCGCTCAACTGCCGTGATCTCCTCGACTCGCGCAAGTGGGAGACCTTCACAAGCGGCGAAAACTTCACGCGCCATCAGATCTTCCGCCACGGCGGCAGAAAGGTGAACCTGACCGTGACGTATAATTTCGGTAACATGAAGGCAAAGCGCCATCAGATGAAGAAGGGCAGCGACTCCGACGTACAGATGAACTACGGAGGAATGGAGGAGTAGGCGCAAAGCGCTGGCGCTTCGCGAATTAGAAATTAGGAATTTTGAGTTTTGAATTGATTGGGCAGTAGGAGCTGCTGCAAATCATAGTAAGAGGGTGTGCTGCTATACTTTTGGTACACCCTCTCTGCTATGTCTAAAAATACACTGAAGCAGCATATAGTGGAATATTAGTCAACCAATCTTGTTCCCTATAATCAGACATCGAAAAGCGCACACCATGCAGTTGTGGATGGTTGGAAACAAACGTTGAGAGAGACTTAGAACGCAGGTTCTCTTCAGCCTTCGCTTCGATTGGCACAATGTCGCATCCATGCTGAATTAAAAAGTCAATCTCCAGCTTAGCGTTATTGCTATAATAGAAAACAGAGGTATCATTAGTAGCAACCAATTGACTCATAAGATAATTCTCAGTAAATGCACCTTTCGATTCTTCCATACCATTATCAGCAACCAATAGTTTTTCGGCAGGAATTTCGCTCATGGCCCCAAGCAAACCACAATCAAGCAGAAAAAGCTTGAAACTACTGATATCCACATAAAATTTTAATGGCATTTTAGGCTCAGTCACCCTCTCTGCTTTATAAACCAATCCGGCATCCATTAGCCATTGTATAGCAGTTTCAAAATCTTTGGCTCTGCCTCCCGGCTTAGCCACACCGTAAATAAACTTCTTGTTCTCTTTTACCAGTTGGGAAGGCATTGACTGCCAAACCATATTGATTCGATTGGCCTCTGAAGTAGGAACGTGCTTAGATATATCCTTCTGATACGTATAGAGAATATTCTTCTGTACCTCTCTTACCTTCAAAGAATCGTTTGTTTCTATAAAGGTTTTTACTGCTTCGGGCATACCTCCAACGAAATAATATTCTCGGAGCAGCTTGATGTATTCTGATCGAAGTAGTTTGATGGTATTCCAATCCTTGCTTTTCAGAATTTCAACCATTTGCTCCCTACCCTTTGCCAACATAAATTCATCAAATGTCATTGGGTATATATTGAGTATGTCAACTTTACCAACCGGGAAAGATTCTCCCTGATGCATGGTTATACCCAATAAAGAGCCTGCCACTGCAACATGATACTGTGGGGCTTTCTCACAGAAATACTTAAGAGCAGTCAGACCTCTTCTCAATTCTTGTATCTCATCAAGAATAATAAGGGTTTTGCCTGGTACGATATTTTGGCGTGTAATAGCACCTATGGCAAGAAGAATACGCTGCATATCATAGTCTTGCAGGAATAGGTCTTTTGCCATATCATTGTCGTCACAATTTATGTAAGCTACATTCTCAAATTCTTGTTTGCCAAATTCAGTTAACATAAACGTCTTGCCAACCTGACGAGCACCAGACAAAACAAGAGGTTTACGATTCTCCTTGTTTTTCCATCGTTTTAATTGAGTAATGACGTTTCTATACATAATTCATTGATATTGAGTGGTTTCTGTTGCAAAGATACACTTTTCCTGCCGAACTTTCAAGAAAAACAACATTTTTCCGACCGAACTTTTGAGACAAATGTACACTTTTCCGACCGAACTTTGTGTTTTTCTGAAAATCATACCAATTGATACGAAGGCTCATATCAATTAAGGTGAATGTGCTTGTCAATTGAAAAGAAAGCGCACACCAATTGGTGTGCAGAATCAAAACTAAAGAAATTGAGAGAAAAGGCAAACTGTAGGATTCCTCCTACGGTTAGCCATTTCTCCTACGAGCCATTGCTAACCTTTAATCATCGCTAACGCCTTGTTCTCCGCTGCCTCCATAATCTCGCGTTCGCCCGGTCCTTTGTCGTTGATGCCGCAGAGATGCAGGATGCCGTGGATAATCACTCTTCTTAGTTCTTCGTCGTAAGTCTTGCCGAACTTCTCGGCGTTGGTGCGTACTGTATCGAGAGAGATGACGATGTCGCCACTTATTATTCCCGGTTCGTCGTAGTCGAAGGTGATGACGTCGGTGTAATAGTCGTGGCCGAGATACTCGTTGTTTACTTCCAGAATCTTCTCGTCGTCCACGAACATATATCCCACCTCACCCACTTTAAGGTTGTATGATGCGGCGACGGCTCGAATCCACGCTGTCGTCTCACGCTTCTTTATCTTTGGCATCTTCACGCCATCTACGTTGTATGTGATCATATCTGTTCGGTATTGTATGTTATCTCTTATGTTTTTTGTTCTCAAGGCAGAAACTCGGTGCAGTCCCTGCCATAGCTGGTCAGCTCCCTAACCACGGTGGACGAGATGCTGTCCATGCCCGGTTCGGCATACAGCAGGACGGTCTCCACGCCGGTCAGACGGCGGTTGATGTCAGCCTGCTCGCGCTCAAACTCGAAGTCGCGCACGGAGCGCACTCCCTTCACGATGAATTTGGCGCCGTGTCGCTCGGCGAAGTCTACGGTCAGCCCCGTGTAAGCCTCCACCGTCACGCGGCTGTCGTCAGCATACAGACGGCTGATGGCAGCCACACGGTCCTCCGTGCTGCTCATATATCGCTTGCCGGCATTCACCCCGACACCTATCACAAGGCGGTCGAAGAGGGGCAGGGCACGCCTTACCACTGAGGCGTGACCGATGGTGAACGGGTCGAACGACCCAACGAATATTCCTGTTCTCTCCATATTGTTCGAATATATGCAAAAGTAATACTTTTATTTGAGTTATTACAAAATAATAGGTAAATTTGCATTCATTATAAATATCAAAACATCCAATTTATGGTTCTAAACTACATCTGGATAGCCTTCTTCCTCGTTGCTTTTGTCATCGCCTTGGTGCGACTGGTATTCATGGGCGACACGGAGGTTTTTCCGGCTATAATGAACTCCACGTTCGACACGTCGAAGACGGCTTTCGAGATTTCGCTCGGTCTGACCGGTGTCCTCTCGTTGTGGCTCGGCATTATGAAGATAGGCGAGAAGGGTGGGGTGGTGAACGTCGTGGCGCGTGTGCTGTCGCCCGTTTTCACCCGTCTGTTCCCCGACATTCCCAAGGGTCATCCCGTTACGGGCAGCATCTTCATGAACGTAGCCGCCAACATGCTCGGACTGGACAATGCCGCCACGCCGCTCGGTCTGAAGGCGATGGAGCAGCTGCAGGAGCTTAACCCCAAGAAAGACACCGCCACCAATCCGATGATCATGTTCCTCGTGCTCAACACGTCAGGACTTACCCTCATACCGGTCTCCATAATGGTTTATCGTGCGCAGATGGGAGCGGCACAGCCCACGGACATCTTCGTGCCCATCCTGCTTGCCACCTTCTTCTCCACGTTGGCTGGCATCATTGTCACCTCGCTCTATCAGCGCATCAATCTCATCAATCGCACCATGCTTCTCACGCTCGGCGGAATGTGCGCAGTGGTGGCTGCCATCATCTGGGGCTTCTCTCAGATGGACAAGTCGCAGATGAACGTCGTGAGCACCAGCGTGGCTAACATCCTGCTGATGACCATCATCGTGGTGTTCATCCTTGCCGGAATGCGACACCGCGTCAACGTCTATGACGCCTTCGTAGAAGGGGCGAAGGACGGATTCACCACCGCCGTGCGCATCATCCCCTACCTCGTAGCCATCCTCGTGGGCATCGGCGTGTTCCGTGCGTCGGGTGCCATGGACATGCTCATTGACGGCATCAAGTGGATTGTCTCAACGCTCGGCGGCAATACAGACTTCGTGGGTGCGCTGCCGACAGCTCTTATGAAGCCTCTCTCAGGAAGCGGAGCCCGCGGAATGATGGTGGACGCCATGACCACATACGGTGCCGACTCGTTCGTAGGACGTCTCTCCTGCATCTTCCAAGGCTCCACCGACACCACCTTCTACATCCTCGCCGTCTACTTCGGCAGCGTAGGCGTTCGCTACACCCGTCACGCCGTGGCATGCGGTCTGCTGGCAGACCTTGCCGGAGTGGTGGCAGCCATCGCAATCTGCTATATGTTCTTCGGATAGACAATAAACAAAACAAAATATATGGCAAATCTCAAATCACTTGCTAAGGACACCGCCATTTACGGTCTTAGCAGCATTGCGGGTCGCTTCATCAACTACCTGCTTGTGCCCATTCAGACAACAGCCTTTGCCGCAGCGGGCGGACAGTACGGCGTCGTCACCAACATCTACGCCTATACGGCGCTCCTCCTTGTCGTCCTCACTTACGGCATGGAGACCACCTTCTTCCGCTATGTCAACAAGACGGAGGAGAACCCTCAGACTGTCTATTCCACGGTGCTCATGTCCGTCGGAGCCACAGCTGCGCTCTTCATAGCGCTGGTCTTCGCTTTCCTGCCCCAGATAGCCACGTTCATGAAATATCCCGACCATCAGTCATGGGTGGCGGTGATGTTTGTCTGCGTTGCCATTGACGCATTCAAGTGCATTCCCTTCGCTTATCTGCGTTATCAGAAGAAGGCGCTGAAGTTTGCCGCCCTGCAGCTTGTCAACATCATCCTCAACATCGTCCTCAATCTGCTCTACCTCCTGGTATTGCCAGCTCTTCGCCTCAATCCCTTCGGACTCTACGACGAGCACTTCACGGTGGACGTGGGCATGGTGTTCTATATCAACCTCGTCTGCACTGCCGTGGTCCTCGCATGCTTCTGGAAGGAGCTGACCGGATTTCGCTGGCGCTTCGACGTTCAGCTGTGGCGCCGCATGCTCCGTTATGCCTGGCCGCTCCTCGTGCTTGGCATCGCCGGCATTCTTAATCAGACTCTCGACAAGATTATCTTCCCCTACCTCTATGAAGGAACGGACGAGAAGACACAGCTCGGCATCTATGGCGCTGCCACAAAGATAGCCATGATTATGGCAATGATAACGCAGGCGTTCCGCTATGCCTACGAGCCTTTCGTCTTCGGCAAGTCGAAGGATAAGGACAACCGCGAGACATACGCCAAGGCTATGAAGTTCTTCATCATCTTCACTCTCCTTGCCTTCCTCGTGGTCATCGCTTACCTCGACGTGCTGCGCTACATCATCCCCAACGAGAGCTACTGGCCCGGTCTGCGTGTCGTGCCTATCGTCATGGCAGCCGAGATAATGATGGGCATCTACTTCAACCTCTCGTTCTGGTATAAGCTCATCGACAAGACCATCTACGGTGCATGGTTCTCCGCAGCCGGCTGCGTGGTGCTCGTCGCTGTCAACGTCATCTTCGTTCCGCGTTACAGCTACATGGCTTGCGCATGGGGCGGCGTGGCTGGCTACGGCACGGCAATGGTGCTGTCATATCTCGTAGGTCAGAAGAAGTATCCTATCGCATATCCGCTCAAGTCGATAGGCGTGTACGTGGCTATATCAGCCCTCTTCTATTTCTGCATGAACTACTCCAACGGTCACCTGCCCAAGCTCTTCGCCCTCGCCGTAAACACTATACTGGTGCTGGCGTTCGTGGCACACATCGTCTATCACGACCTGCCGCTGAAGAGTCTGCCCGTCGTGGGGAAGTATTTCAGAAAGTAGACGTATATACATTATCTATATAATATTGCGAAACATATAAATCAATAAATACCAACAACAAACCAAATCAAGATTACATGAAAAAGAAAAACCTCCTTATGGCTGCAGCCCTTATGCTCTCCTCGGCTGCCGCTCATGCCGACGAAGGCATGTGGACGCTCTACAACCTGCCGCAGGCGGTGTATGAGCAGATGAAGAGCTACGGCTTCTCACCCTCTTACGACCAGCTCTACAAGAGCGATGACGCCATCAAGAACGCTGTCGTAAACTTCTCTGGCTTCTGCTCAGGCGTAGTGGTATCGCCCGACGGTCTGGTGTTCACCAACCACCACTGCGGCTTCGAGGCCATCCGTGCCAACTCAACAGTGGAGCACGACTACATGCTCAATGGTTTCTATGCCAAGTCGTTCGAGGAGGAACTTCCCAGCAAGAACATGTTCGTGAGCTTCATGGTGGACCAGCAGGACATCACTCCCGAACTGGAGAAGCGTGGCATCAACTCAATGGATCGCAAGGAGCGTGAGAAGCTTCTCAACGACGTGGAGAACGAGATGATTAAGGCTGTACACGCAAAGGACCCGAGTCTCGAACTCGAAATCAAGCCGTTCTATGAGGGCAATAAGTATTATGCCACCACATACCGCGTATTCCGCGACCTCCGTCTTGTCTTCACCGTACCTAAGTCGATGGGTAAGTTTGGCGGCGAGACCGACAACTGGATGTGGCCGCGCCAGACCTGCGACTACTCTGTATTCCGTATCTACGCCGACCCCAACACCAACGGTCCGGCTGTATACAACAAGCAGAACGTGCCCTATCACCCGAAGCATTGGGCTCAGGTGTCGATGGACGGATATAAGGAAGGCGATTTCGCTATGACCATCGGTTATCCTGGATCAACGGAGCGCTATCTCTCAAGCTACGGCATCCGCGAGATGCGTGACGCCGAGAACGCTCCCCGCGCTCAGATACGCGGCGTGAAGCAGGAGGTGATGATAAAGCACATGCGTGCCGACGTGGGTGTACGTATCAAGTATGACTCGAAGTACGCTCAGAGCTCCAACTACTGGAAGAACTCACTGGGTATGAACAAGTGTATCGACTCTGTGGGCATCGTTCGCCAGAAGGCAGACTTCGAGGACCGCATCGAGGAATTCCAGAAGTGGACCGGCTACCTCAAGGGCAAGCTCGACTTCCAGAAGATGAAAGAGCTTTACGCCACACGCTTCGACGCTGACAAGCTCGCCACAGTATGGCGCGAGACATTCGCAAGAACCAGCGAGTTTAATACTCGTGCGCTCACCCTTATCGGCATGATGCCGAAGAACAGCAAGAAGAAGACCTACTACACCTTCACTGACAACAGCGACGAGTGGGATGAGGCTCTCGACAAGGACGTAATGGCAGCGCTGATTGATAACTATCGTCAGTATGTAAAGAAGGAAGAACTGCCTGAGTTCTATAAGACCATTGAGGGACAGTTCGCAGGTGACAGTCGCAAGTACGTAGACTATCTCTACAAGAACTCCGTTATCATGAAGTCCGGCAAGAAGATTACGCTGACTGAGAAGGCTCTCGCCAAGGACCCCGGCTATCAGTATGCCAAGGCTGTGAAGGCTGTGTACGACAAGTGCTACGACGTTATGAGCAGCGTTTATGACGCCATCGAGGAGCAGGAGAAGTATCTTTGCGACGCCAAGGTGCGCTACGAGCAGGAGCTTCCTCACTACTCTGACGCCAACTTCACAATGCGTCTTTCTTACGGTCAGGTGGGCGGCTATCTGCTCAACGGCGAGCCTTCAGGCTATTACACCGACGCTGCCTCTATCGTTCGCAAGATGGAGTCAGGCGAGAAGGGCACCATCGACTACCAGGCTGAGCCTATCATGAAGAAGCTTCTCTCTGCCAACGACTTCGGCAAGTACGCTGACAAGACCACTGGCAAGATGCAGCTCTGCTTCCTTACCAACAACGACATCACCGGCGGCAACTCAGGTTCGCCTATGTTCGACGGCAAGGGACGCCTCATCGGTCTGGCTTTCGACGGCAACTGGGATTCGCTCTCAAGCGACATCTGGTTTGACAAGCGTCTGGCACGCTGCATCGGCGTGGACGTCCGCTACATGATTTACCTCATGGACAAGTGGGGCAATGCTGACCGTCTCATCAAGGAGTTGGGCCTTAAGTAAGCATACAGCCTATATATAATAAAGGTGTATCAGAACGTGTGACGGCGTTTTGATACACCTTTTTTAATATATTTATTTGTTACTACTTATATCTTAATATTTTATAGTTTGTAAGATATTTTAGTGTATTTATGTAAATTCGTAGTATTTCTTCTTGTTCTTTAATATAATTTATTACCTTTGCATATCTCAATCTTTGTTTTCTAATAGCATTGAAGAATAACATTATTATCTAACAACATTAAAGTATAACACTATGCAGAACAAACTGACCACTCTTTGTCTTGCACTCCTGACGATGTCGGGCGGCGAGGCGATGGCGCAGCCACTTGCTAAAGGCAAGACGGAGTTTGCGGAGGGCGTGGTGCGCGTCAAGCTCCAGAGGGAGGTGGCGTCACTCGTGGAAGCCGCAAAGCTCCCTACCGACGGTAAGCTCAAGGCAGGTGCACGCTATGTAAAGACGGGTGTCAAGCAGCTCGACGTCACGGCGTCGAAGCTTGGTGCAGTGAGTATGAAGCGCGTCTTCCCCTATGCGGGTAAAGACGAGGAAAAACACAAGGCGTTCGGCCTCGACCTCTGGTATGACATCACCTACAACAATGAGGCGATGACACCGGCGCAAGCTCGTAACCTTTATCGTTCGACGCTCGGCGTACAGTATGCACAGCGCATACCGGTCTACAGCATTCCTGACGACCAGAACTACCTGCCGGTGTCGCCATCGACCATTGCGAGGGCGCAGAGAGCGGCATCTACAATGCCGTTTAACGACCCGTTGCTGCCCGACCAGTGGCATTATTACAACGACGGACACATCTACGGAACGAAGGCTGGTGCCGACATCAACCTTTTCCCGGCATGGGAATCGGGCGTGACCGGTTCGAAGGACGTCATCGTCGCAATTATCGACGGTGGTTTCCAGATTGACCATCCCGACCTCAAGGACAATCTATGGATAAACGAGGCAGAGCTTAACGGCAAGCCCGGCGTGGACGATGACGGCGACGGATTCGTGGACGACATCTATGGATATAACTTCGTGATAAACTCTGCCAATATCAACGCTCATACCCACGGCACGCACGTGGCAGGTACGGTGGGCGCCACGAACAACAACGGCATCGGTATCGGTGGTGTGGCTGGTGGCTCGGACGGTACCGGCGGTGTGAAGATGATGGTTTGTCAGGTGTTCGACTCACGTGCAAGCAGTTCGGCAGTGGCTGACTTCGGCGCTGCCCTTGTATATGCTGCCGACCGTGGCGCCAGCATAGCCCAGTGCTCTTGGGGTATGGGTATGGCAGGCGACGAGGACGTGGCTGTCTCTGATGCTGTGCGTTACTTCACCGCCAACGGTGGCGGCGAGAAGATGAACGGCGGTCTTTGTATCTTCGCAGCCGGTAACAACGGCGAGGAAGGCGACTTCTATCCCGGTTGCCTCGACGAAGCTGTGGCAGTAGGCGCGTTGGCTTCCGACGGAAGCGTTGCTTATTATTCCAACCGTGGCGCATGGGTGGACGTGACTGCCCCCGGCGGTCTTATGGACAGCGGCCAGCAGTATGGCGTGCTCTCCACTCTTCCTGGCAGCACATACGGATATAACGAGGGTACGTCAATGGCATGTCCGCACGTTTCGGGTATTGCCGCGCTCATCCTCTCGAAGTATGGCAACAAGCAGTTCTCCAACGAGACGCTGCGCACACTCCTTACCACATCCGTGAACGATATGTATACGCTGAACCCCGACTATGTAGGACTGATGGGTTCAGGATATATCGATGCTTACAAGGCATTGCAGGGCAAGGAAGGCAGCACGCCTGACGCTGTGGCTGACTTCACCGTAACGCCGTCGCATGACAATGCCCTCATCGAGTGGACCATCCCCGAGAGCGAGGAGAAGAGCATCGACCACCATGTTATATATTATAGCACGGAGGAATTCAGCGCTTCGGACAACCTCAACTCGCTTCCTTCAGTGTCGGTGGATACCAAGTTTAAGTATTCCGGCGACAAGATGGCTTACGAGCTTAATGGTCTGAAAGCCACCACTAAGTATTACTTTGCCATCGTTGCCTACAACCGTTGGGGTAAGGCTTCGGCAGTGTCGCCGATTAAGTCGGCTACGACAAACGCCGGTCCTAAGGTGGAGCTTGACAAGACTTCGCTCTCAATGGCAGTGGACGCCAGCAAGTCATTGGTTGGCGAGACAAGCTTCAACGTGAAGAACGCTGGCGAGGGTGTGCTCAAGTACGAGCTTGAGGCAGCCACAAAGCGCGTCTCCATCTCTACGAGCGCACGCAACGAGAAGCCGCAGCCGGGTCAGATGGTGAAATTCTCGGGCACAGTAAGCCCGATGCTTGCAAAGGCCAACACCATCGCTTCGTCTGACTATTACGCAGCAGACTGGCCAGACACGCTTACTTATTCGAAGGCGCTTTACAGCTACATAGGCGAGTCGGACCTCAAGCTTCCGAACGCCATGGCACAGTATTTCTATGTGGACAAGCGTAAGTATCCTAACGGATTCAACCTTACCGGTCTGCGATTCCAGGGACATAACGGAACCAATCCGGAGATTGCCATCTACGACGGAGCACGCTCCATCTCTACGGCAAGCCTTATCCAGACCGTTCCCTACGACTTCTGGGCTTACAACTGGAAACTGAACCTTCAGGAGCAGATCTACTTTGCACCTGGTTCGAGCTTCTGGGTGGTTGCCAAGTTCCCGGCAGGAGCAAAGAATCCGCTCGGTGCAGGCAAGTCTGACCAGAAGGACATAGCACAATACAGCTTCTACAGCTCTGACAACGGCAACACATGGACACAGCTCAGCGAGGTGCTCAAGGGCTCAAGCTTTGAGGCAGTGTCTGACCAGCTCACTTGGGCTGTGCAGTGTATCAGCCAGAACCCCGACTGGAGCGCAGTGCTCTCGCCGGAGCCTATCAGCGGTGAGGTTCGTCCGGGCGAGAGCCAGGCGGTGACAATGCGTAACGACGGACAGAAGCTTGTCAACGGTACGTATAACTTCAACCTCCATCTGAAGACCAATGAGGCAACAGACTCGAAGAGCCAGGTGGCACTCACGATGACCGTAAAGGGCAACAGGCCTGAGCTTCACAGCCAGCAGCTTGTCGACTTCGGTAGCCTCCTCGTAGGTCAGGAGAAGACCATCAGGGTGGAACTCACCAACAGCGGATACGGCGTATTCGGCGGTAAGTGGGGATACATCCAGGCTTCATCGGGCGACGTCACATCGTCTTCAGACCAGTTTGACGTAAGCAAGGGTATGATGAACGTTGCGGCACGTGCCTCAGGTCTGCTGCCCGTGACATTCAAGCCGACAAAGGAAGGCAACGTAACAAGCACCATTACACTCAAGGACAAGAGCGGACAGACTTATTCGTTCATAGTTCGCGGTGTGGCTTCGATGCCAGCCAAGATGGAGATAGCGAAAAATGAGTATGATCTCGGCAATCTCAAGGTTGGCGGAAGCGAGAAGACAGCTGTGGTGACCATCAAGAACACCGGCAACTATCCTCTCCAGTACGTCTTCCCGAAGTATTCTTCAAAGAAGATAGACGGAAGCACGAACCGCGTACACAAGTTCGGCTACACCATCAAGTCGAACGTGGCTGGCGACAACTCGTTCAGCTACGAGCCGGTACCGGAGCTTTCTGATCCTATGGACCTCACATCACAGTTCACCACCAACAACTGGCAGTCGTCGGCAGTGAAGCTCGGCTTCAAGTTCCCGTTCTACGGCAAGGAGTATGAGGAGGTTTACGTATCTTCATACGGTGGTTTGTCAATGTTGCCTATGGAGGGCCGCATCTCTTGTATGGTGCCCACCGGCGACTGTGTTGACGGACTCGGCTACGTATCTGCCTATACCAACTCAGGCTGGATGGATATGGGAGCCAACTCGAAGGTTACTTGCGGACGTAAGGACGGCAAGTTCTACGTTATCTTCAAGGATGTGGTTACGCCTGCCACCAACGGTGCCGGCGAGGTTACCACACTGAGCTTCCACATGGCTCTCTGCCCGGACGGAAGCGTGGAGGTTTATTATGACGATTATGCACCGGCTGGCGTGTTCGGTAGCGGTGGCAACAACTTCGTCGGTGTCAGCGACATCGCTGCAAAGGACGCATGCGTATTCACCGACGCTGCTATGGTACACAGCCAGAATTCAGGCGTAGATGCTCCTTACTACGACATCAAGACGGGTAGCGCCATCAAGATTGTGGCTCCTTCCAAGTCGATGATAAAGAGTCTGTCAAGCACGGACGGATATATCGGTAACGGAGAAAGCAAGGACATCACCGTGACACTCGCTGCCGGTGACGACCTCTATGCTGGCGAACTGACCAATTATCTCACAGTTATCTCTAACGACCCGTTGACCCCGAGCGCCAATATCGCTCTCAAGGCCAACATCACCGGCCTTAACCTTAAGGCTGAGGCAGCTGTGGACGCAACGGAAAAGGACTTCGGTAAGGTATTCCGCACTTCGCAGCAGAAGCGCACCGTGGTTCTTTCTAACAACGGTAAGAATGTCCTCAAGGTAAGAAAGGTGGCTGTCAAGTCTGGCAAGTTCACTGTTGCTGACGACCTCAAGTCAGGATTTAATGTTCCTGCAGGTCAGAGCAAGGACATCGCCGTGACGCTGCCCACAGAGAATAAGGGTAACGTGAGTGACGTGCTCGTCATCAGCTACTGGGACGGCAAGACCACAAGCGTGAACCTCAAGGGTGAGGTTATCGGTGCCCCGGTTTGGAACATCACTCCCGAGACCGTCGAAAGCACCACTCCGTACGGCGTTAACGTAACACGTGACGACATCGCCATTGCCAACAACGGCGACGAAACACTTACCTTCGCACCGCAGCCCGAGACATGGTATCGCCCGATGGACCTCATCGAGGAAGAGGGCAAGTCAAGTGTGGACTATATCTTCCGCGCCAAGAGCGACGGCTTTGACGTACCGTTCGAGTGGATTGACATCGTGGACGACTACACCGAACACATGCCTTACTCGTACTACATCGACAAGACAGACTTCAAGAAGGTGGAGCTTCCGTTCGAGTTCCCGTTCTATGGCAAGAAGTATAAGGAGATGTATATCTACAATACAGGCTTCGTATCGTTCGATGCTCCCGTGGAAGACTACAAGCAGTTCCCCGAACCGCCGGCAAGTCTGCCTACCACAGAGACCTTCTACAGCAACATCATCTGTCCGTTCTGGGGCAACCACTCTATGAATACTCCTTCGTCAGACGGCGTTTACTATAAGGCCAATGACGACAACTGCGTGGTGACATTCAAGAACTATGGCAACACGATGATGTCAGGAATGAACTTCCAGCTCATTATGCGCAAGGACGGAACCTTCAAGTTCCAGTATCTCGTTTCGCCTGATGGATTCCAGCTCGGCGTCTTCGGACTCTGCGGCATCATGGACCACTCGGAGACTCGCGGTATCAATCCTTCAGACATGTATATCAACTCCGGCAACGCCGTAGAGTTTATGCCTTACAAGAACTATTCTGTAGCTCCTGGTGAGAGCGTCAATATGCCCGTAACGCTGTTGGCAGACCAGCTTGCCGACACATACGAATATGCGCTCAACATCAAGACCAACGACCCGCAGAACGAGAATGTCAGCGTGCCCGTCAAGATGAACATCACAGGTGAGGCTGACGCCGAATTCCCGGAGACTCTCGTCATAGAGCAGCCCGTTGACGCTGCTGCAATGTCGCAGCCTTACTACGAGTTCTCTGTCGTTAACAAGGGAACACGCGCATTCACTGTCACTGACGTTAATTCAGACATGTTCATGGCAGACGAGTCTGACCCGTTTGCAATACCTGAGGCTAAGCTTGAGGTATACATTCCTAATGAGAATGGTGGCGGTGCCGATCCCGGTCCGCTCGCTGCAAGCGACGTCCAGATGGTATGGATGCCGTACGAGTCGGGCATGATGGAACCGCTCGTAGTGGGTAAGGAACCGCTGAAGTTCCGCATCGGACTCTATAACGTATCTAAGGTACACCAGAAGGACTATACGATGACCTTCAACGTGGAGGGACTCGACGTCGACACGAAGACCACTAACGTGAAGCTGAACATCACTGAGGCACCGGTTCTGGCATTCGACAAGAACGAGATTCGCATCTCTAACGTATCTGACGATTATGTCGGCGAGGTTTCTGCCAACATGAAGAACAACGGCGGATACAAGCTTACGTACGACCTTCAGCTCAGTCCTTCTGGACGCGACGCTGTTGTGGAATACAACGACTACGACGAAGAACTGCCGTTCTCGGCATACAACGTCATTGCCAAGCCGTCTCTCGCAGAGGTGAAGACCTATCTGGAGAATGGATGCCAGCCTATCAATGGCAAGAAGGCAAGAAAGGCGATGGGTATGAACAAGGTGGTGAAGGACGACCAGAAGTTCTTCTATGACGTACCGACCGACTTCGAGTATCCCGTACTCTATCATCCGGTTCTCAATCCGGTTACCAGCGCCATCGCTGCCCTTATGGGTAGTGGCGACAAGGCACTCGACGAGAACTTCTATGCTGCTACACGTTATGAGGCACCGGCTGAAGGCTTCAACGTCACCGACCTCTACTTTGTCGGCACTGTCGGCACATTGGAGAACGTGGACATCGAGGCAAGCATCATCCTCGGCAACGACGTTACGGCAACGGAGCGCACCGTAGGACACGGCAAGCTGCATGTCGACTCGGAGGAACCGGGCGAGATGGGTTATCAGGGTAAGCCTTACATGCTCACCTTCGACAAGCCGGTATACATCAATCCTACCGATACCTTCTATGTAGTGATGAAGTATCCTGCCGGATATAAGTCGTCTGCTCTCATGGCTTCTAAGGACGGCGACATGGAACCTGGACGTTACATGGCTCATCTCAAGGCTCTCGGCGGATGGGTGGACATCGAGGAAATCTATGACGGAGTGCAGTCAACTGGCGCTTTCGGCTACTTCATGACCTGCGTTCAACGCACAGAGGGCGAGCCGTGGATTAAGTTGCTCAACGAGAATACCGCCGGTGAGGTGAAGGCTAAGGGAACGCTGCCGCTGAAGTTCAGTGTCAACGCCAAGAGTGCTTACTTCACACGCAACAGCAAGGCCACTCTCGTGGTACGCACCAACGATCCTGCCAACAAGACGTACAACTATCACATCTTCATGGACAAGAACGGTGCACCGGTTGTTGAGGCTACTGAGGCTGTCGTAGCAGCCAAGCAGGGCATTACCACTAACGTACCAGTAACTGTAAACGACCTTGACGGCGACGCCTTCACAGTAAGCGTGGACGACCAGAGCAGCTTTGCTACAGTGGCTGAATATTGCAACGAGGAAGGCACTCATGAGGGCATCACTCTTGCTGACGGAACGTTCAACGTTGCTGCAGGCAAGACTCTGAAGATGACTGTTGCCCTCAATCCTGAGTATGGCAAGGAGAATGTCGGACTGCACAAGTTCGAGATTAACGCCACTGACGCGAACGGCAACGCCGGCACCACAACTGTCGACTACTCCGTTGTCTTCACCAACCGTGCTCCTGAGTTTATCGGTGAGAAGGATATGACGGTCGGTAAGGGCACTGTTTCGCAGGTTGTTTATTACAACACGCTCTTCAACGATCCTGACGGCGATGAGATGACGTATAAGGTGACAACTGCTGACGAGTCGATCGCTCAGGTTTATGGCTCTGCCAATGGCTTCGTAGTAAGTGGTAACCGCCTCGGTTACACCAAGCTTAACATCGTTGCCACCGACTCAGAGAATTCTTCTACAACACAGACCATCTCGCTTGCTGTAGTTAATGCCACTGGCATCGATGCCATCTCACTTGGCGACGGAATGATAGCAGCTGTTGCTGATGGCGACGTCGTTTACGTCAAGTTGGGCATGGACGCAGCCGAAGCCAAGATAACCATCCTTACCAACGGCGGTATGCTCGTAGGTGAGGCAGATGCTTCTGACGTCAAGGCTGGTTCAGTAACCACAGTGAAGCTCGCTTCCGCAGCCGCACCTGGTGTCTACATCGCTTCTGTCGTTGCCGACGGCAAGCAGTACGACGTCAAGTTCGTGGTGAAATAAGCAATAGCAGATAAATAAAAACTCCTCCCTCCCCGTCTTTCTCAATTTGGGAAAGAGGAGGGAGGAGTTTTTTGTATATATTGGGTGCTGCAAGCAGCTATAACTTGCTGAGTTTCTTGCTGCAATGCCGCAGGCAGGAATGCCCGCGGCTCCTATAGTTAGCTTAATTTCAAAACCATTGCTAATGGCTCCCCTATAACGAATTAGGAGTTGTTCTGAATTAGGTCATGCCTAATCCTGAACAACTCCTATTATTTTATTCCTGAATCAGAATTCCAGAATCGTAATTCCCAAATGGAAATTCTCAATTCCTAATTCGTAATTCCTAACTCATTACACGTACTCCTGGATGGGAAGTTCTCCGTTGAGAGCGCCGAGAGCATTGAATGCAAGCGAGCGCATTTCGCCTTCGCCGGGGAGAACCACAACGGGAGCGAGGAACTCCACCTGCTTCTTGATTTCCTCCACGCAGTACTTGCTGTGTGCAATACCACCCGTGAGGATGATGGCGTCTGCCTTGCCCCAGAGAGCCACAGCCATTGCGCCAATCTGCTTTGATACGGTGTAGAGCATTGCCTCCAGTACTTCAGCGAACGGCTGCTCGCCAGCCAGAGCGTGACGCTCTATCTCTCTCATGTCCTTCATGCCGAGGAGAGCCTGACAACCGGCGTTGCCAGAGAGCATCTTCATCACCTCATGCTGTGTGTACTTGCCAGAGAAGCAAAGACGAACGAGCTGGTCTGCGGGCAGTGTGCCAGAGCGCTCGGGAGCTATCGGACCCTCACCGTTCAAGGCGTTGTTTACGTCGATAACCTTACCGTTATGATGGGCAGATACGCAGATGCCACCACCGAGGTGAGCCACCACAAGGTTGAGCTCCTCATAGCTCTTGCCAATGGAGCGGGCGTAACGGCGTGAGGCAGCCTTAGCGTTAAGAGCGTGGAAGATTGACTCGCGTTTCATGAAGGGCAGGCCGGTATAGCGTGCACGTGTCATCATCTCGTCCACCACCACGGGGTCAGCCATGAAAGCCGGACAGTGGCACTTGTGTGCTATCTCGTCAGCAATGAGCGAACCGAGGTTGCATACGTGCTGGTGCTTGGCGTTCCAGAGGTCCTTCTTCATCAGCTCGTTGATGGCATAAACGCCACCCTGAAGCGGCTTCAGCAGACCGCCACGACCGATGACAGCGTCAAACTTCAAGGGAATGCCAGCCTCCTTAAGAAGGTTGAGCACGAAGTCCTTGCGATATTCATACTGCTCGTTGATGGTAGAGAACTTATCAATTTCTGCTGGGTCATGTAAGCCGTCGGAGGTCCAAACGGGATTCTCGTCCTCGTATACTGCCACCTTTGTGGATGTACAGCCAGGATTGATGACAAATATTCTTTTCATTGTTGATTATGTTTTTCTTTTATTTTTTAGGGCTATTCAAAGGGGGTTGCTGTGTGAGGATTTATCTCAAAGCCTTCAGACAAGCGGCAGCCAGACTGTAGAACTTCGAGTCAGCTGAGTCGGCACGTGACGTAACCACTACCGGAACAGTCGTACCAGCCAGCATACCGGCGATGGTGGCGCCACCGAAGAGCGTGAGTGTCTTATAGAATGTGTTGCCTGCCTCGATGTCAGGCATAACGAGGATGTCGGCTTTGCCCACAACCGGCGAGCTGATGCCCTTCAAAGCACCACTCTCTGCGTCGCAAGCAGTCTTTACGTCCATCGGTCCTGCAATCTCAACCTCGCCGTACTTCTTGTTGGCGGCGTCAGCCTTGATCTGCTCATAGCTGAGTGTGAGCGGGAACTTCTCGCTTACCTTCTCCGTGCAGTGTGTGAGGGCAACGCGTGGAACAGCCTTGCCGGTGATGCTACGGAATGTGTCGGTGATGTATCCCACGATGGCGTCAAACTGTTCGTATGTGGGGTAGGGGATAACTGCTGCGTCAGAGAAGAAGAGGAGGTGCGGAAGCTGCGGAGTCTCTGCGATGGCGATGTGTGTCAGCACACTGCCCTTGATGAGGATGCCACGCTCCTTGTTGAGCACTGCACGCAGGAGGTTGTCGGTGTTAATGGTACCTTTCATCAATACCTGGGCACGTCCTTCGTGTACTTCCCACACAGCTTTACGGGCAGCGTCGTCATCGTCTTCAGCGTCAATGATTACCACGTGTTCTGGATAATCGGCGAGAAGGCGCTTAGCCACTGCCTCTTTACCTGCCACAGCGACAAGGATAAAGTCGGCGATTTCTTCACGGATGCTACGCTCCACCACTTCTTCAGTGTGTGAGTCAGCAGGACATGCTACAGCTACTGTAACGCGTTTTCCAAGCGAACGCAGACGCTCGGGCAAGGATTTTAAGTTAAAGATAGGTTCCATATTTTTTGTTTAAGTGTATAAGAGTCTTGTCATGGAAATTGCGCAAATGACCGTTCATTGTGCAATCTTTGGCAAAGGTAGCAAAGGAACCGTAATTGGCAAAAAAAATAGCAGGATTTTTCTTTGTATTTTTATTTATATATGTATTTTGCAATCTCAATCTTACATATCGAACACAAAATACATCATTTATATCTCTCAGACATATTAAAAAGTAGTAACTTTGCACCCGCAAAACAATTATCAATCAACGAATAACATCTTTCATGACAACAGCCGAATTTATCGTTGCCCATCGCACCGACGATCCTCGCCAGCTTGCTCTTCAGGCATCGCGCTTCCCGGACGTAGACATGCCCTATGCCCTCTCGCAGATACAGGGATGGCAGGCGGCAAGACGCAAGTTGCCCTCCTTTGCCGCCAACCGAGACATCGTCTATCCGCCACACCTCTCCATGGAGCAGTGTTCCTCGGAGGCTACGGCGCTGTATAAGGCTGAGGCTGTTCGTCGGCTAATGGATTCGTTTAAGGGCGAGGAAGATGCTTCGGACAAAGGCTACGGGGATTCCATGACGGACCTTACGGGCGGCTTCGGTGTTGATTTCTATTTCGTTTCGCGCCACTTCCGCTGTGCGCAATACACTGAGCGCAATGCCGAACTGTGCCAAGTAGTGGAGCATAACCTCAAGGTGCTCGGTGCCGACAACGCCTCGGTGGTGTGCAGCGATGCCGTGGAGCAGCTTCAGACCATCGACCCGCAGACCCTTATATTCATCGACCCTGCACGCCGTGACGCCCACGGAGCACGAACCTTTGCCATTTCTGACTGCACGCCGGATGTGATGGAACTGCTTCCTGACCTCCGTCGCAAGGCACGCTTCGTGATGATAAAGCTCTCGCCGATGCTCGATTGGCACAAAGCCGTCTCTGACCTCCATCCTCTTGTCACCGACGTCGACATCGTGGCAGTGGACGGAGAGTGTAAGGAACTGCTGCTTACCCTCGACATTAAGCGCGGCGATGCGCATAAGGACGACAATACGCAAGCTGCCAAGCAAGATTACGTAGGCGTAAGATGCGCCGACCTCCCATCGTCCTCCTTCTCCTTCCGCTATACATCAGACGGCGGTTATGCGATAGACATACAGCAGCCTACTAATGCAGCCTTGCAGCAGGACCATGTTATGTCGCAGAGCGCAGCGTTGTCGCCCCTTCTCACTCCAGACCACACCCCCTCTTACCTCTATGAGCCTAACGCTTCGGTCATGAAAGCTGGATGTTTCCGTGAGTTGGAGCTTACGTTCGGCGCCCGTCAGATAAGCGACAACAGCCATCTCTTCACCTCCGAGCAGCTCATCCAGGGTTTCCCCGGCAGACGGTTTGCCATAGACGCCGTCACGTCCTTCAACAAACGGCAGCTGAAAGAGGCTCTGCGCGATGTCACCAGCGCTAACATCACCGTGCGAAATTTCCCCATGACCGTGGCTGTATTGCGCAAGAAGCTGAAGCTGAAAGACGGCGGCGATACGTATATCTTCGCCACCACCACAGACGGCGGCGAGCATGTGCTTCTCATAACGCATAAGGAGTGACATAAAGCAGAGAAAAACGGGCTTAACAGTCTAAAACAGCCTGAATAACAACAAATCTAAGACAAAGGTTCGTCCGTTTGGGCATTTTTCAGTATATTTGCAAATTAAGACATTACATAAGACTTTATAAAAGAAAGTGATACGGCTCCGAAACGCCCCAAGCATGCCGGAGCGATATATCAACAAAAAAGAAGAAAACAGCATGTCAGCAATAGAAATCAAGAAAGTGGAGTCGCGACGCGACTTGAGAACGTTCATCGAGTTCCATTACGACCTCTATGAAGGCAATCCCTATGATGCGCCTAACCTCTACACTGACGAGGTGAACACGCTCCGCAAGGACAAGAACGCAGCATTCGACTTCTGCGAGGCAGAATACTTCATCGCCTACCGTGACGGCAAGGTGGTAGGACGTGTGGCTGCCATCATCAACAACAGCGCCAACGAGAAGTGGCAGATAAAGGCGGTCCGCTTCGGATGGATTGACTTCGTGGACGACATCGAGGTGTCAACAGCGCTGCTCAAGGCGGTGGAAGACTACGGACGTTCCAAGGGAATGACCGAGATTGTAGGCCCGCTCGGATTCACCGACATGGACCCTGAGGGAATGCTCATCAAGGGATTTGAGGAGCTTGGCACACAGGCCACAGCCTACAACTACGCCTATTACCCTGAGCACATGGAGCGCATGGGTGGCTGGGTGAAAGACAACGACTACGTGGAGTATAAGCTCTACGTGCCCGAGAAGATGCCGGAGAAGTACGCCAAGGTGGCGGAGATGATTCAGAAGCGATATAATCTCCACATCAAGAAACTCAACAAGGACGAGATTTTCGGCGAGAACGGATACGGACAGCGCATCTTCGACGTCATCAACGCCACGTTCAAGGACCTCTATGGTTACTCTACACTTACACAGCGCCAGATCGACCAGTACGTCAAGATGTATCTGCCGATGATTGACCTCAGCCTTGTGTCGCTCATCGAGGACTGGAACACGCCCGACCATAAGCTCATCGGTGTGGGCATCACGCTGCCGTCGCTGACAAGAGCGCTCCAGAAGTGTCGCCGCGGCCGCCTCTTCCCCTTCGGATGGATTCACATCCTCCGTGCATTGAAGCAACACAAGACCAAGGTGGTGGACCTGCTTCTCGTCGGCGTCCTGCCCGAATATCGCTCAAAGGGCGCCAACGCTCTCCTCTTTTACGACCTCATCCCCAGATATCAGAAGTATGGCTTCGAGTGGGGCGAGACGCATGTCGAGATGGAGACAAACGAGAAGGTGCAGGGACAGTGGCAGTATCTCGAGCGTGAGTGCCACAAGAGAAGACGCTGCTATAAGAAACCCATCCAGTAAGAACATCAACATCCCGACAACTAACAAACAGATATGGAAGAAGAAATCCAGAAACCAACAGTACAATATACCGACGACAACATCCGACACCTCTCCGACATGGAGCATGTCCGCACGCGTCCGGGTATGTACATCGGACGACTCGGCGACGGCAACCTGCCTGAGGACGGCATCTACGTCCTGCTCAAGGAGGTGGTGGACAACTCCATCGACGAGTTTAAGATGAACGCCGGAAAGCGCATCGAAGTGGACGTGGAGGAGCGCAAGAGCGTTTCTGTCCGCGACTACGGACGCGGCATCCCGCAGGGCAAGCTCGTTGAGGCGGTCAGCATGCTCAATACCGGAGGAAAATACGACTCGAAGGCGTTCAAGAAGAGCGTGGGTCTGAACGGTGTGGGCGTAAAGGCGGTCAATGCGCTCAGCTCCCGCTTCGAGGTACGCTCTTACCGTGACGGTACGGTGAGGGCGCTCGTCTTTGAGCGTGGCGTGCTGAAGAGCGACGTCACGGAGCCAACGGAGGACGAGAACGGCACGTACATCTTCTTCCAGCCTGACCCTACACTCTTCGTCGGCTACTCGTTCCATGACGACTTCGTGGAGACGATGCTCCGCAACTACACCTATCTCAACTCCGGTCTGACCATCATGTATAACGGCAGGCGAATCATGTCGCGCAACGGACTTGCCGACCTGCTCACAGACACGATGACCACCGAACCGCTCTATCCCATCATACACATGAAGGGCGAGGACATCGAGATAGCCTTCACGCATACCGACCAGTACGGCGAGGAATATCATTCCTTCGTCAACGGACAGCACACCACGCAGGGCGGCACCCATCAGAGCGCTTTCAAGGAGCATATCGCACGCACCATAAAGGAGTTTTTCTCGAAGAACTATGAGTTTACGGACATCCGTAACGGCCTCGTGGCTGCCATCGCCATCAATGTGGAGGAGCCGATGTTCGAGTCGCAGACCAAGATAAAGCTCGGATCTTTGCAGATGGCTCCGGGCGGAGAGAGCATCAACAAGTATGTGGGCGACTTCATCAAGCAGGAGGTGGACAACTATCTGCACATCCATGCCGACGTGGCAGAGGTGATGCAGCAGAAGATCTCAAGCAGCGAGAAGGAGCGAAAGGCAATGGCTGGCGTCACGAAGATAGCGCGTGAGCGAGCCAAGAAAGCCAACCTGCACAACCGCAAGCTGCGTGACTGCCGCATACATTACTCCGATGCCAAGAACGACCGCAAGGAAGACTCTGCCATATTCATCACCGAGGGCGATTCAGCCAGCGGTTCAATAACGAAGAGTCGCGATGTCAACACGCAGGCTGTGTTCTCTCTGCGAGGCAAGCCGCTCAACTCGTACGGACTGACCAAGAAGGTGGTATACGAGAATGAGGAGTTTAATCTGCTCCAGGCAGCTCTCGACATCGAGGACGGACTTGACACATTGCGTTACAATAAGGTGATTGTTGCGACCGATGCCGATGTCGACGGCATGCACATCCGTCTCCTCATCATCACCTTCTTCCTCCAGTTCTTCCCCGACCTGATAAAGAAAGGACACGTCTACGTGCTCCAGACACCGCTCTTCCGCGTCCGCAACCGACGCACGAAGATAAAGAACAAGAAGGTGGTGGCTGAGGCTGACGCGCGTCTCACTGGCAAGGAGCGCAAGAGCGACTTCATCACACGTTACAGCTACAGCGAGGAGGAGCGCCAGCAGGCCATCCGCGACCTCGGTCCTGACCCAGAGATAACCCGATTTAAAGGTCTTGGCGAGATTTCACCTGACGAGTTCGCTCACTTCATCGGACCCGACATGAGGCTCGAGCAGGTGACGCTGCACAAGACAGACCAGGTGCAGAAGCTCCTTGAATACTACATGGGAAAGAACACCATGGAACGCCAGAACTTCATCATCGACAATCTCGTCGTGGAGGAGGACTTGCCCGAGGAGGAGATTTTAAATGATTAACCCTATGATTTCCTCCTACATTTTAATGAGTAAAAAATGAAACGACTGAAATACATTCTTCTTATGCTGCCACTGCTTGTGGCAGCCATAGCCTCGGCACAGCACGACAATCCGCTGCGTAAACTGCAGATTGCCGAGCTTGCCATCAACCGTCTTTACGTCGATACGCTTAATGAGGACAAGCTCGTGGAGGACGCCATACGCGGCATGCTCAAAGGACTCGACCCCCATTCTTCATACACCACAGCCAAGGAGACGAAGGCGCTGAACGAACCTCTGCAGGGATCGTTTGACGGCATCGGCATCCAGTTTAATATGGTGAGCGACACGCTTCTCGTCATCCAGCCCGTATCGAAGGGTCCGTCCGAGAAGGTGGGCATCCTCGCCGGCGACCGCATCATCACCGTCAACGACACCACCATAGCCGGTGTTAAGATGGAGCGTTCTGACATCATGCGCCGTCTGCGCGGCAAGCGCGGCACAAAGGTCAGCCTTGGTGTTATGCGCCGTGGCGTGAAGGAGATGCTCCATTTCACCGTTGCCCGCGCCAAGATACCTGTCTACACGCTGGACGCATATTATATGATTCGTCCGCACGTGGGATACATCCGCATCGGTTCGTTCGGCGCCACGACGTACGGCGAGTTTGTCACAGCCACCGACTCCCTGAAGCGTGCCGGCATGAAGAGCCTTATCCTCGACCTTCAGGACAACGGAGGCGGATATCTGAAGGCTGCCGTCGACATAGCCAACGAGTTGCTACGCAAGGGTGACCTTATTGTATATACAGAGGGCAAGGCGCAGAATCGCATGGAATATAAGGCGGACGGAGGCGGCAAGCTGCAGGATCTGAAGCTCTGCGTCCTCATAAATGAGTATTCTGCCTCGGCAGCAGAGATTGTCACGGGTGCAATGCAGGACCACGACCGCGCCACGGTCATCGGTCGCCGCTCCTTCGGAAAGGGACTGGTGCAGCGTCCGATAGAGTTTGAGGACGGTTCGATGATTCGTCTTACCATTGCGCATTACTACACTCCCGCCGGACGATGCATCCAGAAGCCATACGAGAAGGGTGACCGTGAGGACTATGCCCATGATATCGAGAAGCGATTCAAGCACGGCGAGCTTTATTCTGCCGACTCCATCCGCTTCGCCGACTCGCTGAAGTGCCAGACGCTTCGCCGTCATCGCACGGTTTACGGAGGCGGTGGCATTATGCCAGACGACTTTGTGCCGTTGGACACCACACAGTTTACGGCTCTTCATCGTGCTCTCGTAGCCCGATCATTGGTCATCAACGCCACTCTGCGTTACACCGACGAGCATCGCAAGGAGCTTCGCCAGAAATACGCATCCTTCGATGACTTCAACGCCAACTTCCAGATTCCTGCCTACGTTACGGACAGCATTATGGCTGAGGCTGCAAAGGCGAACGTTAAGCCGAAGGACGATGCAGAAATGGAGAAGACCATGCCTATGCTCCGTCAGCAGCTGAAGGCGCTCGTTGCCCGAGACATCTGGGACATGAACGAGTATTATCGCATTATGAACGAGGAGAACCGCATCGTCCGCCGTGCGGTGGAAACCATCAAGGAATGGAATAAGTTCTGACGGCCGTCAGAATTAGGAATTTTGAGTTTTGAATTTTGAATTGTGCGCCAAGGCGCATTGTGAATTATTCAATTTTGAATTGATATTGTAATTTACCCTATCAATTCAAAATTGAATAATTCAAAATCGCAGGTGAAGCCGAGAATAATTCAAAACTCAAAACTCCTAATTCATAATTCGGATGGCGGATGCCATCCGCCATGCAAATATCGTACAAAAGAGTAAAAACCTGTTACAAAATAAAAATCGGTTTTAGAGATTTGTCTTGCTGTTTTTGTGGGGTTTTGCAGCGTTTGTGACACCCTGATTTATCAATACAGCCACTTTTGCACTCCAATAGTGCCACTATTAGAGTGCAAAAGTGGCTCTTTTATATGATAAAAGTGGCGCTATTGGAGTGTAAAAGTGGCACTATAGCAACCATACGAGGCTTGTTTAGCTCAGTCATTCATTGCACACTTCTCCTCTCAGCAGTATAATCAGCTGTGCGTCAGCATGATGTCGCTGCACGCTCAAAACTCGAAAATTTCGCACCAAGGATTTCATAGTGCGCTGAACGAGGAGTATTGAGCATTAGAAATGCAAATATTGTGTCTGTCGGCATGCTGTCCGCTTTCCTTCCTATTATCTGTAAGCAAAAACGCCTTTCAACTTACATATTCTAAGTTCTGAACCTTTAATTTTGTTTAAATGTTTTGTGTGTTCGGACACATACTATTGATATATATCAATAAAAGCATATAGTGTATAACTTTTCAATGAAAATGTTTTGTAGGGTGGCGAGAAGGTAGTAAATTTGCAGCGTCAAAAGGTTAATAGATTGTTTAGGTTAGTAGTAATAGATTTAGGTTTTTAGTTATTAGGTTTAAGGTAAATTGAACGATTGTTTAACAGGTAACCAATGAGGATTCGTGAGATTCTTCATTCAATTACGAAAAAGGATTTTTAGTTAAACATAGGCTTTACGGCGTTGCTCGGCGAGAGTGGTGCCGTATTTTTTTTGTGTAAAATCTTGAATATTCTGATTTATTGCTGTATCTTTGCCTAACGCTATAATACAATTAGTTATGAGACAATCAGAAGAACGATATATCAGTTTGTTGACTGATTTCGGCTTTAAGCGAATCTTCGGCACAGACCCCAATAAGGAGTTGCTTATCAACTTCCTCAACTCACTCTTTGATGGTGAGGAGGTGATAAAGGACGTGAAGTATCTCAATAGTGAGAATGTGGGTGATGTATATGCAGAGCGCAAGGCCATATTTGACGTTTATTGTGAGAACGAGAAAGGCGAGAAGTTTATTGTGGAGATGCAGAATGCCTATCAGACATTCTTCAAAGACCGTTCGCTTTTCTATTCAACCTTTCCTATCAGAGAACAGGCTCCTAAAGGCTCAGACTGGAACTTCTGTCTGAAGAAGGTGTATGTTGTTGCTTTGCTCAATTATAAGATGAGCGATGAGGCTTTCGACAGTTCGGACACAATCCATACTATTGCCTTGATGGATACGAAGACCAACAAGGTGTTTAACGCCAAGCTGATGTTTAAGTATGTAGAAGTAGGACGATTTGACAAGACCGATGAAGAGCTTATGTCATTGTCTGACAAGTGGATGTACGTGCTCAAGAATCTGTCGCGCCTTGACAACCGCCCGCTGTCTCTACGTGAAAAAATATTCACCAAGCTGTTTGATGCTGCGGCTATAGCCCGCTTCACTCCTACAGAGTTGCGCGAATATGAGGATAGCCTTAAAGCATATCGCGACATTAAGAACTCATTGGATACAGCGAAGGAAGAAGGCAGGGCAGAGGGTCGAGCTGAAGGCAGAGAAGAAGGCCGAGCTGAAGGCAGAGAAGAGGGAATAGAGGCAGGAAGAGCGGAAGGAATAGCAATGGTGGCAAAAACAATGTATGCTAAAGGAATGGATATTGAGACTATTGCGTCAATGACGGATATGGATAAGAACGAACTGGAAAAACTGCTTGGATAATGCCTTAATCCTAAAGAAATGATTAACTTTGCATCTGCATTATATCCCTTTTTTACTGAACATCTAAATTTAATTATATATATTCTACTAAAGCTAAAGCAATGAAGAAAATCACAGTATTGCTCTCTGCTTTGTGCATGGCTGCCATGATGCCAGCCACGTCGCAAGCACAGGGCCAGTTTAAGCTTGTCGAGCAGTCGCTCAACGATCCTGACAACACGCCTCTTCCCGTCTTTCCCGTTCCGAGCGAGCGTCAGGTGAAGTGGAACGAAACAGAGTTTTACGCATTCTTCCATTACGGTATGGACACATATACCGGTGAGGAGTGGGGTAGCGGACTTGAGAACGAGTCGACGTTTGCGCCCACCAAGGTGCCCAATCCCATGCAGTGGCTCAAGGCAGCACAGTCGGCAGGTATGAAGGGCGGCATTGCCGTGGTGAAGCACCATGACGGTTTCTGCCTTTGGCCTACAGCCACCACCGACCATTGCGTAACCTCCTCTTCCAGCGAGAACGCCAAGAAGACCAACGTACCGAAGGACTTTGCTGACGCTGCCCGTCAGTTGGGCATGAAGTATGGCTTCTATATTTCGCCGTGGGACATGTCGAGCAAGTACTGGGGCGAGTCAGACGGCAAGGGTGGCTATACGGACAACTATGCCAAGAAGGTGTTCCTTCCGCAATGCGTGGAGCTTGCCAAGTATGGCAACGAGCAGTTTGAGATGTGGTTTGACGGTGCGACGGGTGGCGACCACGCAGGTGGCTACGGCAGCAAGACCAGCACATCCAAGCGCACCATCGACGACGCGCAGACATATTATGACATCCCCAACCTACGCGACTCCATTCATAACCTCCTCCCCGACGCCGTTATGTGGGGCGTAGGCGGCGAGGCACGCTGGATTGGCAACGAGGAAGGTCATGCCGGCGAGACCAACTGGGCTATGGGCGATGCTGAAAGCGGCGACGAGAACGGATGGAAATGGCATCCTGGCGAGAGCGACGCCAAGGCCACCACGGGCGGCTGGTTCTGGAAGTCGTACGAGCAGGTGCTCTCCGCCGAGCGTCTTTTCCAGATGTATCTGGAGACAGTAGGCCGCAACGCCACCCTCATCCTCAACCTTCCGCCGGACCGCAGCGGCGAACTGCCGCAGGCAACGGTCAACCGTATGGCTGAACTTGGCAAGCTGCTCACAGACCGTCTCGGCACCGACCTTGCGCTGAAGGCAAACATCAAGGTGAGCGAGACACGCGACGCTGGAGCAAACCGCAACTATGAGGCCACGAACATGATTGACAGCGAGAAGGACACATATTGGGCACCCAACGACGGCACCACCTCTGCCACCATCACACTCACATGGGATGAGGCGCAGACCGTGCGTTACGTGTCGCTCATGGAGTATATCCGCCTCGGACAGCGCGTGAAGAGCTTCACCGTGGAGACAAGCGAGGACGGCGTAAACTTCACGCAGCGTGCCTCTAACGTCAAAACCACTACCATCGGTTATAAGCGCATCATTCCGCTTAACGGCATGACTGCTTCAAGCTACGGCACGGGCTACAAGGCAAAGGCTGTGCGCATCACCATCAACGACAGCAAGGCTTGTCCGCTTATCCACACCCTTTCCGTCTACTAATCCTTACATAATTCAATCAAGCTAACAAATCATGAACTTAAAGAAATATATATGCATGGCGGGAATAATCTTCCCGATGACCATCGCAGCACAGCAGGACAAGACTCTGTGCGACTTCGAGAACGCCGATTCATACGCATCGGTCGGTGTATACGACACCTGGGAGCAGTCGCCTTTCCGCACCGGAAAGCTCAAAGGCAACTGCCAGGTGGTCAGCAATTTCCTCAACCAGGAGGACGAGCAGCTGGGATTCGCGCCTAACGAATCGTCAAAGATTCTGGGCGTGCAGCGCTCACGCTACGGCAGCAACACGTTCGGCGCCCTCGTGGAGCTGAAGGAGCCATTCGCCTTGACCAAGAAGACGCAGTACGTACACGTGATGATGTATTCGCCTAAGGACGGCAACGTGATGCTCATCGGACTCGGCAACCGCGACGACCGTCCGTGGCAGTCGAAGAAGACGGAGCAGTTCTGGAGCACGCCGTCCTGCAAGGTGCAGGCTGGCAGGTGGGTGGACGTGGTATTCCCCATCTCCGGCGCTAACGGCATCACCATCCACAACCTCCTCGTCGTTGTAGACCGCAACTCTCCCCACAACCTCATGGAAGACTTCGCCGTTTACGTGGACAACATCGTTCTCAGTGCCAAGCGCGATCCGTTCTTCTCAACGAAGGTCTATCCCATCAACTATGAGGACAACACCAAGCACACACGCACAGACCGTTATCTCAGCACCATAGGTCTGACGAGCAGTCACGGAGCGCAGACGGTTGATGTCAACCAGTCGTCTGTTGGTACGCTCTACGTCAACAAGATGGACAACTGCCTGCTTGCAAAGCCTGGTGACGAAATTACGCCGAGCTTCACATGGAAGGGTAGTTGGATGTGCGGATACGTTTATTTGGACAAGGGCAACGACGGCGCGTTCAACGTGTCGTACGACGACAGCGGCATAACCGACATGGGCGACCTCATGGCATACTCATACTTTAAGAACTATAACAGTGCCGGCAATTACGTAAGCGGCGAGCCTCAGGTGACGCCGCCAGCATTCGACCTCCCCGCAGACCTCAATCCGGGCTTCTATCGTATGCGTTATAAGGTGGACTGGGACTGCGTAGATCCGGGCGGCAACACCAGCTCTTCCAATATGATAACCAATAACGGCGGTGCCATCGTAGACGTACGCATCAACGTGCATGCCGACAACGTAAATCTCTTCAGAGCCACGGAGGCCAACGGTGGCGGTCTGAACGGTGACATCCTCCTCGCCAACGGCAATGCCGTGACGGGACAGACCACTCCGTTCAATAAGGCGTTCGCCATCAAGGCTTCGCCTGCACCCGGATTCGAGTTCGATTATGTGAAGATTGGTCATGGATATAACCTCGAAGGTCCTGCCACGGTATGCGAGAATCTCCAGTGGGAGGAAGTTACGGTTAAGGCATCGCAGTTCACCAACGGCGAGTACACAGTACCTGCAAACCTCGTTGACGGCGACATCCGCTTCGTGCCTTACTTCAAGAGCACCACAGCCGTGACCACGGCAAAGGCTGACGAGGCTCTTACACTCGAGACGGTAAAGGGCAAGCTCCTTGCCAAGGCAGCAGCGCCGCAGGAGCTGAGCGTAGTGGACGCTGCCGGACAGACCGTCTTTCACGGCACGGTTGACGGCAGCCGCATCATCCCGCTCCACAAGGGGGTGTACGTTGCCAATGGCAAGAAAGTGATGGTGCCATGATGAATTAGGAATAGCAAACCGTAGGAATGCCCGCAGCTTCTACGGTTTGCTTTTTCTTTATTTTTTCATTTCTTTTTCCTAAGTTTGCTTATATTTCTTTCCTTTACGACGTTATTTATCAAAAAATATTTAAAAAACGGCGAAAAGGACGCTTGTCTCTTTTTCTTTCATTAACTTTGTATGGTATATGAGAGCTTGTGCAGTGTGATATTGCGCAACGAACGTAATTTGCAACATAATATCTTTATTTATAACAATTATTTTAACAATGCAGAAAAAGAACTTATTATTCCTCTCAGCAGCTTCCTTGCTGTTGATGACATCGTGCTCTAAGCTTGGACCTCTGTCAGCAGACAACTTCACAGTAGTTCCTAATCCGCTGGAGACACAGGCAGGACAGGTGCCCGCTACCATTAACGGCACATTCCCCGAGAAGTACATGAAGAAGAAGGCTGTCGTTACCGTAACACCGGAGCTGCGCTATGCAGACGGTCAGGTGGCTAAGGGCCAGAGCGCCACATTCCAGGGCGAGAAGGTAATGGGCAACGACCAGACTATATCATACAAGGTGGGCGGACGCTACACCATGAAGACTGCTTTCGATTATGTTCCCGAAATGCAGAAGAGCGAAATGTATCTTACTTTCGACGCTCGCATCGGCAAGAAGCAGCAGAAGGTACCTGCAGTGAAGGTGGCTAACGGCGTTATCGCTACATCTGAGCTTTACCGCAAGACTCTCGCTTCTGAGAACGGATGCATCGCTCCCGATACATTCCAGCGCGTTAACGAGAAGAAGCAGGAGGCTAACATCAAGTTCCTCATCAACCAGGCCAACATCCGCAAGAGCGAGCTCAAGAACAACTCTGTACAGGAGTTCGTGGAGATGCTCAAGAAGATCAATGCTGACCGTGAGGGCTTCAACGTACAGAACGTAGAAATCCAGGCTTACGCTTCACCTGAGGGTGGCGTTAAGTTGAACGATAAGCTCGCAGGCAACCGTAAGAATGAGTCAGAGAAGTATGTTAAGAACACTCTGAAGCGTACAAAGGTGAATGCAGATATCGACGCTCACTATACAGCTCAGGACTGGGACGGCTTCCAGAAGCTCGTTGCAGCCAGCGACCTCCAGGACAAGGAGGTAATCCTCCGCGTGCTCTCTATGTACGAGGATCCGCAGGAGCGTGAGCAGCAGATCCGCAATATGTCAGCAGGCTTCCGTGAGCTCGCTGACGGCATCCTCCCCGAGCTTCGTCGTTCACGTCTCATCATCAACTATGAGACAATCGGTCGCTCAGACGAGCAGATCAAGGCACAGTACAGCGAGGACGCATCTAAGCTCAGCGCTGACGAGCTTCTCTATTCTGCTACACTCGACGAGCCGGTAGCTAAGCAGGAGGAAATCTACAAGAAGACAGCAGAGACATATCCTAACGACTACCGCGCTTACAACAACCTCGCTGCTCTCGCTCTCGCTAAGGGCGACACAGCCAAGGCTCGTGAGTATGCGCAGAAGGCTGCAAGCCTCGGTGCCAACACTCCGGAGGCTCAGGCCAACCTCGGTCTGCTCTCTCTCATCGACGGTAACGTACAGGACGCAGAGCGTGCCATCGCCAAGTCTTCAGGTTCAGAGTCTGTAAACCAGGCCATCGGTACTCTCGCCATCGCTAAGGGCGACTACGCTCAGGCTGAGAAGGCTTTCGCTAAGGTGAACAGCAACACAGCAGCTCTCGCACAGCTCCTCAACAAGAACTATGACGCTGCTGCCAAGACTCTCGACCGCGTAGAGAATCCTAACGCTATGACAGACTATCTGCACGCTGTAGTTGCTGCACGCCGTGGCAACAAGTTTGCTGCTTCTTCATACCTCAAGGAGGCTCTCCAGAAGGATCCGTCTCTCAAGCAGTATGCTGAGAACGACCTCGAGTTGCAGCTTCTCAAGTAATGACATCACTCTTGCGGACAACCGCAAAGTAAAACAATAACAGACACAGAGGACGAGCAGACAAGGAGATAAGCGAAATGCCTCTCCCTTGTCTGCTTGTCCTTTCTTTTTATATATTAAAGTGAAATGAAGACCATCACACACGCCCTTTTTACCCTTATAGCCGTAGTCGCCATCGCTGCTCTTGCGTCGTGCGGAACGGACGGCAACCATTTCAAGATAGACGGAAGACTGCTCAATCTCAATCAGGGCGAGTTTTATGTCTACAGTCTTGAGGGTGGCGAGAAGGCTCTCGACACCATAAAGGTGCAGGCTGGACGCTTCACTTACGATGTGGAGTGTACGAGTCCGAAGACTCTGATGATTGTCTTCCCCAACTTCACCGAGCAGCCGGTATTTGCGCAGCCCGGCAAGTCGGTGGACATAAAGGGCGATGCGTCACATCTTAAGGAGATGACCGTGAAGGGAACGAAGGACAATGAACTGATGAACTCCTTCCGCGAGCAGATACATAGCGCCTCGCCGTTGGAGCAGGCCAAGTATGCGCGTCAGTTTGTGGAGGACCATCCTGCCTCGCTTGTCAGCCCGTATCTCGTCCGCCGCTACTTTATCGCCAATGTCCGACCAGACCTCCGTACTGCCGCCGACCTTCTCAAGCGCATCGAAGCGGCTCAGCCTGACAACGGTTACGTCCATCGTCTGCAAGGAATGATAAGCGGAAGAACCATTATAAGCGCCGGCTCCAACCTCCCGCAGTTCCGCACATCCACCATTGACGGCTCCTTTATATCTTCCAAACAGCTCCTTGCTGCCCCCAATGCCGTGGTTGTGGCATGGGCATCGTGGAACTTTAACAGCCTTAGTATGCTGCGTATGCTCTTGCAGAACCAGCAGGACAAAGCCGAAAAGCCGCTCATCGTGAGCATCTGTCTCGATCCTTCGGTGGAGACTTGCAAGAAGACAATGGAGCAGAACAACATCTCTTGTCCTACAGTCTGCGACGGTAACATGGTGGACGGCACGCTCTTCAAGAAGCTCGGACTCTCCTCCGTACCAGACAACATCCTCATTCAGAACGGAAAGATAACGGGAGTGTCGCTCAGCAATGAAGAGTTGTCAAGTCGTTTGAATTAATTTAATGTAGGATGTACGGCTTCAAACCGTACCACTCAGCCTAAAAAGCATATATAATGATATTCCTGAAGCTCTTTATCATCTTTACAAAGATAGGCACATTCAATTTCGGTGGAGGCTATGCAATGCTCTCACTCATCCACAACGAAGTGGTGGTGAAGAACGCATGGCTCACCAATTCCGAGTTTACTGACATCGTAGCCATCAGCCAGTCCACGCCGGGACCAATCGGCATCAACGCCGCCACCTACGCCGGCTACGTGGCTGTGCTCAATCAAGGCTATCCTCAATGGCTTGCTGTGGCAGGCTCCGTCATTGCTTCGCTGTCAATAATCTGGCTGCCTTTCATCATCATGATTCTCATCTCGCGTTATCTCATAACGCATAAAGACTCGCCCGTGGTGAAGAGCGTCTTCTCAGGACTGCGCCCTGCCATCATCGGACTGATTGCCGCTGCAGCCCTTCTGCTCATGAACGCTGACAACTTCGGTTCGTGGCAGACTGACCAGTTGCGCTTCGGCGTAAGCGTAGCACTCTTCGCTGCAGCCTTCTTCCTGACGCGAAAGCTGAAAGCCAACCCCATACTTGTGATGATAGGTTGCGGACTTGTCGGTCTTGCAGTATATTAATCACAAAATAATTGTGTAACTTTACATCCCGAACTATATATACTTTACATCCCAAAATCCTATACAATGAAAAGAAACATAGCCGTTATACTTGCCGGTGGCGTAGGAGAACGTCTCGGCATGTCCACACCAAAGCAGTTCTTCAAGGTGGCTGGTAAGATGGTAGTTGAGCACACTGTCGACGTCTTTGAGCGTAATCCGCGCATTGACGAGATTGCCATCGTGTCTAATCCGATGCTCATCAGCGACTTCGAGAATATTGTCTTGCGAAACAAGTGGCGCAAGGTGAAGAAGATTCTTAAGGGCGGTAAGGAGCGTTACGACTCGTCGTTGTCTGCCATCCGCGCCTATCAGGACGAGGACGTCAACCTCGTCTTCCACGATGCCGTGCGCCCGCTTGTCAGCCAGCGCATCCTTAACGACGTCATCGACGCGCTTAAGGACCATCGTGCCATCGACGTTGCCATTCCTTCTGCCGACACCATCATTGAGGTGGACGACAAAGGCTATATCTCTTCCATTCCCGACCGCTCGAAGCTTCGCCGCGGACAGACTCCGCAAGCGTTCGACCGTCAGCTCATAGCCAACGCTTACGAGCGTGCCCTCAAGGACCCGCAGTTCAAGACAACGGACGACTGTGGCGTAGTGCGCAAGTATTCTGACGAACCGGTCTTCGTGGTTCGAGGCGAGGAGAGCAACATGAAGCTCACCTATCGTGAGGACACATACATGCTCGACAAGCTTTTTCAGCTGAAGAATACGGAGCCGCAGGACATCTCGCACGTCGGCGATATCTTCCGTGACAAGGTGGCTGTGGTATTCGGAGGCAGCTACGGCATCGGCAAGAACATCGTGGAAATGCTGGAGCAGAGCGGTGCCCGCGTATTCTCTTACTCGCGTTCTGAGAACCGCATCGACGTGGGACAGCGTGAGGACGTGGCACGTGCACTTACCGAGGCGCACGAGCAGGCAGGACGCATCGATTATGTTATCTGCACCGCCGGCGTGCTCAACAAGGAACCGCTCACCACTATGGACTACGCCACCATCCAGGCTGCCGTACAGACCAACTATCTTGGAACGGTGAACGTGGCTCTTGAGGCTCATCCTTACCTGAAGCAGACCGAGGGCAAGCTCGTCTTCTTCACCTCAAGCTCATACACACGTGGTCGAGCTTTCTACAGCATCTATTCTTCCACAAAGGCTGCCATCGTAAACTTCGTGCAGGCTGTGGCGCAGGAGTGGGACGGCGACGGCATCAAGATAAACTGCATCAACCCTGAACGTACCAAGACTCCTATGCGTCAGAAGAATTTCGGCATCGAGCCGGACGACACGCTCCTCATGCCCGAACGCGTGGCAGAGGCAACGCTTCGCACCCTCGCATCAGACTGTACGGGTCAGGTGATTGACGTGAGAAGAAAGGTTGAAAACTGATAATTGTGTGAAATCTATGGATAATCTCGAACAGTTTAAGCTTACGCAGTTGCGACGTGCGCAGCTGAAGCAGCTCACCATTCTGGAGGAAATCGACCGCATCTGCCGCAAACACTCCATCCGCTACTGGCTGGACGGAGGCTCGCTGCTTGGTGCGGTGCGCCACGGCGGCTTCATCCCTTGGGACGACGACATCGACATTGCCATGCCTCTTGAGGACATGCAGCGCTTTGTGGAGATTGCTCCGAAAGAACTGCGTGAGGGTCTGCGCTTGCAGACTCCCGAGACGGAGGACACGAGAGAGCCTATTGTGAAGGTGCGCGACCTCAACTCCTTCTATGTGGAAGGCAATGAGGACTTCTCGCTCAGCTACAGTAAGGGACTGTTCGTGGACATCTTCCCGATGATTGACTATCCCAACGTGTCGAAGAAGTTCTGCAAGAAATATGGCAAGGGAATGTCGAAGTGTTACTCCATCCTTCATCATTCCCACCGCTATTCATGGCGAGCCGTAATTGAGCTGTTCTATTTCGGCGCTAAATACATGTATTATAAGTTGATGTGGAAGTTGGCGTTTGCCACTCGCAAGACGGGCACCTTCTTCTCCAACGTCCTCATCAACAACGGCTACGGCATCATGCACCGCCGCGACCAGCTCTTCCCTCTCTCCACAATAACCTTTGAGGGCAAGACGTTCTCGGCTCCGCATGACACCGACGCTTACCTCCGCGACCTTTATCGCAACTATATGGCTATTCCGCCAAAGGAAAAGCAGAAAGTGCATGCCGTGTTTATTCTGCCGGAATTGATGAAAGAATAGGAGAGATATTTAAGCATACAAGGCAAACATAGGAGGCTATGGCCTCCTATGTTTGCCTTGTATGCTATGAATTCTGGGCTTCCCTTTTCCCCTTCAGCGCCCTAAACACAAACCATGCGTGCATGGCGAGGGTGGTGAAGAGTCCGTAGTGGTGTCTCATCACCTTGAAGCGTTCTATCAGCGATGCGCGGTGGTTCTTGTTGGTCATGCCGCCGTCCAGATAGTTAGCCACAACTTCCGGCAGACGGAGGAGGGGCAGGTTGTTTTTCTCTGCACGCTTCATCACACGAATACACCAGTCTACGTCGGCAGAGAAGCGGTAGCGCAGGTTGTATGGCTCCGCCTTGGCGATGTCCGTGCGGGCATAGAAAGCCTGATGGCAGACCAGCATGCCGTGCTTAAACGAGCGCCATGTCAGATTCTCCGGCGGTGCCAGTCGTCTGGGATGGAGCAGTGTGCCCTCGTTGTCCACGATGTTGGTGTCGCCGTAGAGCACACCGGGCAGCTTTCCGTCCGATCGCTCGTTCACGTCGTTGGAGATGTTCTCCAGTGTGTTCTCGTTGGGGAACACGTCACCTGCGTTGAGGAACACCACGTAGTCGCCGTTGGCATACTTCAGTCCCTTGTTCATAGCGTCGTAAAGACCGCGGTCAGGTTCGCTGACCACCACGATGTCGTGTTCCGTTTCTTCCTCTGCATTCCGTTTTCGGTAGGCTTCCACGAGTTGCAGGGTATTGTCTTTGGAAGCCCCGTCTATTATCACGTGCTCTATCTGCGCCCACGACTGTGACAGAACGCTCTCAAGAGTGCGCTCCACAACCTCCGCGGCGTTCCACGTGCAAGTAATTATGCTGAATTTTATCATGATTTTTTTGATTGAGGCTGAGCCTAACTGGGCCTATTTAAGCCATTGGAAATTATACAATGTATCTCTTCAGTGCTATCATTTCGTTATACACCTCGATGTATCTCATAGACACGCTTTGCTGCGAGTAGTCGTGCGCCACCTTGTGTAGGCAGGCTTTATGGAGGCTTTGCTGGTCGGCTTCGTTCAGCGTCCAGCGTATTCCTTCTGCGAGGTCGGCTGTGTCCTTGAACTTTGCGAGATAGCCGGTGCGGCGATGCTCTATCATTTCCGGTATGCCTCCCACGCGGAACGCCACGCTTGGCACGCCGCATGCCATCGACTCCATTATGGTGTTGGGGAGATTGTCCTCCAGGGAGGGCAGCACGTATACGTCGGCAGAGTTGTATATGCTTACGATGGTGTGCTCGTCGCTGACGTAGCCGAGCGGGAATGAGCGAACCTTCAGGCGCTCGCATATCTCCTCCGCTGCACCTCCGAGCATCGCCACCGATGTGTTTTTGGCGAACTCCTGGTCCTTGTCGGCGAGCATATTGATGGCGTCAATGAAGAAGGCGGCGCCCTTTCTCTCGTCCGTCACTCGCTGCGACACGAAGAGGATGATGCGTCCTTCGGCTGGCAGACCAGCCCGGAGACGAGCCTCCTTGCGGTCTGTCGGGCAGAACACGCGCGTGTCGATGGTGTTGGGGATGGACGTAATGCGCTGTCCGGTCATCAGAGCGCTCTGCTTGGCCTGGTCCTCCAACCATCTGCTGCACGTCACGAAGTGGATGTTGGAAGAGTGGTATAGCCGTTTCTTCTTGTCCCATATCTTCTTCGAGAGGTCGTTCATCGAACCGCCACCCGGCAGCAGATGACAGTTATGACATCCTGAGCGGAAGTAAGGGCACGTGCGGGCGTAATGGCAGATGCCCGTAGCCGTCCATAGGTCGTGCATGGTCCACACCACCGGCTTGCCGCTCTGCACAATCTTGCGAATGTCGCTGAGCGAAAGCATGCCTTGGTTAATCCAGTTGAGATGTATGATGTCAGCCTCCTTAAACTCCGGCAGCCCCGTAATGTCCGTACCGGATGAGGCAGTATCTATTTCGAAGAGATGCTTTCTTGAGAAGTACAGTCGGCAGAAGATGCTCAGCCGTTCCCAGAGAAAGTGGAAGCGGCGCAGTCGTTGGTGGGGTAGCGGCACCACTGTGAGCGTGTCGGTCTGTTTCTCACCCACCAGCATCTTCGCCTTCACGCCGTTGTTGTTCAGCGCTTCCATGAGGCGGTTGGCAGCCACAGCCGCCCCGCCCGTCTTCTCGCTTGTGTTTACGATAAGTACTCTCATTTGCTATTATGTTTTTATTAGATTACAAAGATAATGTAAATAATTGGACATCGGGCAGTTTTTGCTATTTTTACATTATCGCCAGTATTGAATAAAGCGGATAATTGGTCATCCAGTCTTGTTCGCGATACGGCGACATGGACAGACGGACACCATGCAACTCCGGGTTCTTATCTATGAACGAGCGCAGACTCTTGGCTTGCAGGTTTTCTTCCGCCTTTACTTCTATGGGTATTATGTCGCTGTCGCGCTGGACGAGAAAGTCAATCTCGCCACGTGAAGAATCGGCAGACCAGTAGTAAACGGACAGCTTCGAGCTGGTCTTTAGTTGTTGCATCACATACTGCTCGGTCAGTGCTCCCTTGAAATCCGTGAATAGAGCGTTGCCGTTTATCAGACTTTGTGGCGGCAACTTGCTCATGGCTCCCATCAGTCCGATGTCAGACATGAAAATCTTGAATGCGGCGAAGTCTTCGTAAGCCGCCAACGGCATTTGTCCCTTCTTGCATCTGTTGACCTTATATATCAGTCCTGCGTCCTTCAGCCATTCTATGGCAAGTTCGAAGTCCTTGGCTCGTGCTCCTTCCTTCACTACGCCATAGATGAATTTTCGGTTTTCCTTTGACAGCTGTGCAGGAATAGACTGCCATACCATACGAATCCTCGGCACCTCTATTGCCGGAGCATGCTTCGAGAAGTCGCGCTCGTACGAATCCAATATTCCGTTCTGTAGGGTTCGCACTCTTTCCAGATTGCCGTCCTCAGTAAAAGCCGCCACAACGGCAGGCATTCCTCCTACAAAGTAATACTGGCGCAGACGTTCCTCAAACTTGGCGCGGAACATAGTTATGGTCTGCCAGTCCTTCGACATCAGAAGGTCCACCATCCGCTTCTCGCCGACTGCTTCCAGAAACTCGAAGAACGAGAGAGGATAAAGATACATGAAGTCCACCTTGCCGACGGGGAACGAGTCGTTGTGGTGCATGGCTATGCCCAGAAGCGAACCGGCTGCCATGACATGATATTCAGGGGCTTTCTCCTGAAAGTATTTCAGTGCGGTTATTCCGCGCGGCGCTTCCTGTATTTCGTCAAGGACAATCAATGTGTCGGTGTCAATAGTCACGCCCGTTGTCCATTGGATGCTGTTGATGATACGTTGTATGTCGAAGTCGTGTTCGAAAAGTTGACGCAACATATCGTTGTCCTCAAAGTTAACGTAAGCGCACTTCTTGTAGGCTTCTTTGGCAAACTCTTTCATAAGCCATGTCTTGCCCACCTGACGTGCTCCTTGCACGATGAGGGGCTTTCGGTCTGCGCTCGCTTTCCATCTATACAGTTCTTCTATCGCTTTTCGTCTCATAACTTTCTGATATTCTAAATGTTCCGTATTGCAAAGATAAGGTTTTTATTCTTATGACAACAAAAAGTGCGACTAAAAAGTGTGAAGTTTCGCAAAAAGTGCGACTAAAAAGTGTGAAGTTTCACAAAAAGTGCGACTAAAAAGTGTGAACGTGCAAGAAATGTTTCCTGGAGGTTCTGCTATTGCGTTAGGCAGGGCTTTGACAAAAACCTTTATCCACAAGCCTTTTGTCAAAGCCCTGCCTACACAATATTTGCATTTCTGATGCTCAATACTATGAGTTGAGCGCACAACAAAATCTTTGGTGCGAAATTCTCGAGTTTTGAGCGGTTAGGGGCAACATATTAATACACAGCATGTTATGCGGTTCCCCGACGAAGCATTATGAAATCAGGCTCTCAAACGAGCCACTTTTGTATGCAATAGCGCCACTTTTACACTCCAATAGTGCCACTATTAGCATGCAATAGTGCCACTTTTACTGTCTAATAGTGGCACTATTGGAGTGTAAAAGTGGCTCTATCGTATGGCACGGGTGCTGTTTTCACAGCAAAACACCGTAAAAACAGCAAACCGGAACTCTAGAATCAATTTTTATTTTGTAACATGTTTTTACTCTTTAGACAATATTTGCATGGTGGACAGGAAGATATATTTTCAGAGAAAACTTGTTTTGCATTACTTTAAACACTATCTTTGCAAAAACAACCTTTAAAGACTTTGCGTATGAAAAAGCATTTACTCATTATCATGCTTCTCTCGCTCTCCACATTGCTCAGTGCGCAGGAAGCAAAGAAGTTTCTGACTGAAGGAAAGGTATGGAAATGCATCACCAGCAACTACAGTCCGCTGCATGACGAGGGCGACACGCCCTTCACGGTGAAGGTGGTGGGCGACACCATCTGCGACGGTAGAACGATGAAGAAGCTGCACATAGAATACGAAGAAGGCGTCAAGGGATTCTACTCGCGCTACATTGGCGCATACGAGGAGGGCGGAAGGTTGCATGCCTACGACAGCGACAACGAGGTTGGTCCAGACATTATCCTCATCGACATGAACATGAAGGTGGGCGACCCGATTTGGAACGGCTACTATCACGTAACCGCTGTGGACACCATCTGCGTGGACGGCATAGCAAGGAAGCGCATCACGCTCGGCGTTGATGAACAGTCTCAGATTATATGGGTGGAGGGCATAGGATCGAACATCGACTCATGGTTCACCTCAACTATCAAACACATCGGCGAATACTCGATGCTAATGGAGTGTTACGACAACGGCAAGAAGGTATTCTCCAACACCGACTTCTCTCTCCCTGCCACCAGCAGCATCAACCAGCCGACCGCCGACCCCCTCAAAAACGGCAAAGCCTACGACCTCTCCGGACGACGGATTAATCCAGCAAAGCACCACGGGGTGTATATAAGGAATGGGGTGAAAAGGATAGCGAAGTAGGCATGGCGTCTCGCCGTAGCCACGCAGCCTCCCATAGCATACCATCAGTCAGCGCCGTGTCCCGAGGGGACACGTATTCATCAGAAACCCACTGCAAGCTCCGAAGGAGCGCAGCTGTGGGACGAGCAGACTCCCTCTCACCATCTCTTGGTTCCGCAAAGCGGGACCGACTATCCTCCTCAACATCATTGTGGAAGCGTCAGTCCACCTTCGGGGAACTATATTTAGGTGGAGGTCTCTCATGTACCCACAGCTGCGCTGCTTCGCAGCTTGCAGTGGGTTTCATGACATAGGTCCCGCTCTGCGGAACCCGCAGCTTATACTCAATCTGCTTGCATTTGTGGGTGCGTGACTATGGCGGGACGCCATAGCCTCCTGGGTTTGTATCAGCCTCGGTGCGGTATTACCCTGACAGTTACGTTGTTAGCGTACACGCTTGTATCAACTGTTAAAATGTTTGCACAAAAAAAACTTTCGTGGCTATTGTTTGTTAAATACGATAATTTGGTGTATATTTGAAATCTAAAATCCACAAGGGGATTCAATGTGTTTATTAACTATAATATTAACTTTTAACATTTAGTGGTATGAAGCATGTGTTACTTTTACTAAGTGTTCTTGGCTGCTTGTCTTCTGTATATGGTCAGAAGGTTGATACAACTTTAATAGGTAAGCAACAAACTGCGATATTTAATCGTCCTACTTATGGCTATTCAATTAAAGCCCCTAAAACCACTGATGACAACCAAGACTTTCAGAGTTTGGATATAACGTCTCATGGAGGAGATTTGGCAGATGTCTTGGGGGACAACATTTATAATGTAGACTCCTTGGTGGTCAGAGGAACTGTGGATGATGCTGATATTCACACGCTTTGGGATGCTTCCTTAAACGGAAGACTTTCAGTCATAAATCTTGAAAATGCCGAGATAGAAAATGGCATTATTCCAGAGAAAGCCTTTTGGCATCAAAAAGAACAGTTAGACCCAAGTGGAGAATTTATTAACACCATACATCTAAGGAGAATCATCCTGCCGAATGGAGTAAAGCGAATTGAAGAAATGGCATTCTCTTACTGCGTCAATCTTGAAGAGACAAACATACCCTCATCCTTACAGTATTTGGGATCAGACGCATTCTCGGATTGTGTAAGTCTCAAGACTGATCCTCTGGTGTTTCCTGAAGGTTTTGAAAGGTTTGGAAAATTTGTTTTCTCAAATTGCAGTAGCTTGAAAGGGCAAGTAGTGTTGCCGTCTACCATCAAAGAAATCGGTGACGGTTGTTTTTTCAGGTCAAGGATTTCGTCTATCATTTTACCGGAGGGACTGGAAAAGATTGGTGATGTAGCTTTTTATGCTTGCCGTCTGAAGGAGGTATGGATCCCGAACTCATGTCAGATCATATCCGGTTCAACCACTTTTCAGCAGAATTATCCTTTGAAAAAGATACATTTGCCAGAAGGATTGGAAAAGATACCTGACAGTTTTGCAAGCAGTTGTTGGAATTTACAAGAGGTAAACATACCATCCTCTGTAAAAACAATTGGTCATGATGCCTTTGACCGATGCGAATCATTAAAGAAAATAGAATTGCCAGACGGACTTGAAACGATAGAATGGGAGGCCTTTTGTGGTTGTGACTCGGTGGAACAGATTGTCTTTCCTGCTACATTGAAACAGTTGGGGCAAGAGAGCTTTTGCAATATACCAGAATTAAAACGCATCTATTGTATGGCTGAAGAACCTCCAGTATGCGAGGAATGCACTCATCATCCGGGGGAATCTCCGTTTGGTGAATACAATTCTGATTCTAATTCAAGTACTCCCAATGACATTCCGGTTTATGTTCCGATGGGTACTGCTGAAAAATACCGTAAGGCTTGGGGATGGAATTATTTCACTAATTTTATAGAGACAGATGATTTCCCGACAGCAATACGTAATGTCACCACGGAGCACACTGATTCCAAGAGCCGTATTTATGATTTGAATGGCAGAAAAGTGATAAATCCGCAAAAAGGACAAGTGTATATTAAAAACGGAAAGAAGATAATATTTACTCGTTAGACACAATCAGATTATAGTAACTTAGTTGAAAATAAAAAAAGAAACAGATGCAAGAACCATGCTCAACAGCAACGGTCCTTACATCTGTTTCTTTATGTTATGCTAATTCTGCTTAGCTTATATTATAATGTAACCTTTACGCTCTGCTTGCCCACCTTAACGATGTATGTGGCATTAGCAGGAACGCTGAAGCTTGCGGTCTCGGCGCCACTCATGTCGCTTGCCACTACAGCGCCAGCAGCTGTGTAGACGTAAACGGGAGCCTTGGCAGGATTGTTGACCACGAGGCGGTCGCCATCCATGCGGACAGTAGCTCCGCTGAACTTAACGTCAGCATTGTTGATGCCGGTGGGGCAAGCCTCTGCCATGACGAGCTTATAGTCAGACATCTTGCTCTCGAGATAAGATGTTCTCTCGTATTCGCTCTGGGCAGCCTGCTTCACTCTTACCGACTGTGCGCGGTGATAGATGTCCATGCCCTTGAGACGATACGGAACAGTCACGTCCACAGATGTGCCCTCCAGGAAGTTGCCGTAATAGAACGGGTCGTAGAAGAACTCGCCAGCCTTATAGTTCTGCGTGATCTTCAGCTCCTTGATGTAGAGGTTAGTCCATGTGTAGGTGCCGTAGAATCCGATTATGCTGCGGTCTGTACCCTTGGTCAGCTCCACAGTCTTTGTCTGCCAGTCGTTGCTGAGATCCTGCACGTATACAAGCTCGGTCTGTACGAAGTCGTCCACACTCTTGTCGTAAGAGAAAAGAGCCACGGCGCAACGTGTGTATGCCGTTTGAGCGGTGCCATTCTCGTCATAGTATGTACACGGCTCTGCAGCCGCTGTCATTTCGATGTTGATCTTGCCGCCGTCCTTGCTGAGGTCGAACTCCGGAGAGATGAGTCCGTCATCGTCCTTAGCCTGTGTCATCCAGAAAGCGTCGAGCACGAGTGCGTCCTTATATACAGCATAGTGTGTGGCACGCCATCCTGCCTGACCGTTCATCTGCGGATAGCCACGGTCTACAGAATGGTCGTCTGGTTCGTCCTTAGTGAATTCCACTGGAATCTCCGAACCTTCGCCGTATGTCGATCCCGGCATCCAGAGATGTGTGACGGTCATCTTGCCGTCCTCCTTAGCCACGTTCTTTGCTGCCGCCACGTAGTTGTAGCGCTCGGCTGTCGGCACCTCGTTCCAAGAGGCTGTGTATGTGTCGCCGTTAGTGGGGCATTCGTCAGCAAGCGTCGGAGCCTCCACGTCCATAATCTTCACCGGTGTGCTCGGCATAGAAACCTTGTCGCCCTTCATGCCCTGAACAGTATAATAATATGTGTCGCCCGAGTCAGCGTTGTCAACCACAAATTCGGTTCCCGTCACCTTCTTGTTCTCCACGATATAGTCGAGAGGTGTGACGCCGTCGCCCTTTACGGTGTAGACGTTAAGCAGGTAGCTGTCGGCTCCGTCCACTGCGTCCCAGCTGAGATTGAAAGTCTTGCCGGTGTAGAAGCGGTGTTTGTGACCAGCCGGTGTGCCGACGTACTGCTTCACCTGATAAACCTCGATGTCGTCGATGAGGATGGCAGCGTCCTGCGGGCAGATGTTGATGAGCGTTGTGGGACCGCCGTCATGGAACATAAACTCATACTCGCGCCATGTATTGTCTATCTTCTCCACCTTATAGTTCTCGAGGAAGCGCCATGTGGCTGTCATGCCGTTGGTCTCGGCACCCTCGATGACGGTGTAGTTAGACTCTGCGTCCTCCTCGAATGTGCGTGCGCGGAACTTCACGAAGAAGATGCCGTCGTTGCCGGTGAGGTCGAGAAGCGGAGTGTTGACCTGGCCGCTGTTGATGTAGAGACATCCGCCTGCGGGATAAGCGCCGTGTGAGCCCCATCCGAACTCTTTCGTATAGTCGCCCGACATGTTTATCCATGCGTTGTCGTCGTTCTGGTAGCTGATGTCGGTGTCCTCGTCAGGTTCAGCCTCACTGCCGGTGGTCATCTTTGAGAAGTCCTCACTGATGATGCTCACCACCTCGCCATAGTCAGAAGGATTGATGCTAATGGCTTTCTGTGGGGCCGGTGCAGCGTTTTTTACAAAAGAGCCTGCGGCGGCTGCCTTTGCCTGAGACACAACAGTGGTACGGGGCAAAAGCTGGGTAGCCATCTGCTGGGCGGCTACCGGTGTGGCGAGGGCTATCATGCCTGCCACAACCATACAGTGAGTAAAGTGTTTCATATACGAATGGTTTATGTTAATATGATTATTAATGTATGTTCAGTATCTAAGTGTAACCTATTTGCGAATTGTATGCGCAAACAGCACCACAAGTAATAGAAAACATTGCAAATGTACAAAAAAACTTGCATTTTGAAATAATAATTCGATATAAAAATGTATCTTTGCACAAAATTAATGCTGTAAGCAAACAGCAAGACTAACATTATTATAATCTATATTTCCACGAATATCATATCCAATACAAAAAACAAATCGGAAGATATGTATAACAAAATTCTACTATCCTTGGCTCTTGCCATGGCTACACCTTTTGCCGGCACATTCGTTGCCGCACAGACCACATCATCAGAGCAGGCACCTTATGTCTACGACATCGCTGACGGCGAGGCTGACATCTACGGATACCTGCGCTTTGACACGCGTCTGCGCGACTACGGCGTGATGCACTTTGCCTCGAACGCCCCTGACTCTTACACGATGACAAAGTCGTACGGCATGATAGCCGGCGAGTCGTCAGTGTTCACGGCTGGCACGATGGTGGGCGACAAGATGGTGGCTTACCGCGTCACCTATTACGCCAACGTGTTCATGCCGGAGGGCATCTGCCTTGTAGACCCAAAGAAAGGCGAATATGAGATGAAGTGGAACTACGTGGATGACGGATCGCACCTCATCATCGACGAGATGACGTACGACCCGAAGACCAACCGCATCTTCGCGATGCACTATGACACGAACGCAAAGACCACCGACCTCTATGAGGTGGACAACACGACATACGCACTGAAGCGCCTCGGCACCATCAAGGGTACGGCGCTCATGACGCTTGCCGCCGACAACGGATGGCTTTACGGCGTCTCTTATTCCTTCGACGGCACATCTTACCTTATGAAGATTGACGAGGCTACGGCTTCGCAGCCTACAGCAGTGAAGGTAGGCGCAGAGGAGATTGACCTGCTCGTTGCCGACTATTCGCAGTCGATGGAGTTCGATAAGACCACACATCGTCTCTGGTGGGTGGCTCAGGCTATGGACGACAATTCGTACCTCGTGGAGCTTGACACCAAGACAGGCAAGATGCTGTCAAAGAAGCTGATAAAGGGCAATCCGCAGATTCTCGGTATGGCCATTCCTTATCAGTACGTGGCTGACAATGCTCCTTCGTACGTAGGATCGCTTGCTGCCGCTCCCACATCGGAGGGTGCCAACGAGGTGCGCCTCTCATGGACCAATCCTTCAAAGGACTATCGTGGAGGATCGCTCTCTTCCCTTTCCTCATTGAAGGTCTATCGCAACTCATCTCTCGTCACCACCATCTCTGACGCAAAGCCCGGTGAGGCTGCCACATGGACAGACAAGAACGTGCCCAGCGGCTCATATATATATAAGGTGGTGCCTGCCAACGCTTCAGGCGACGGCATCTATCGCGAGAGCCGCACCTTCGTGGGCTATGACGTGCCCGCAGCTCCGCAGAACGTTACGCTGAAGGCAAGCGGAAAGAACGCCACCATAACATGGACAGCTCCTACGGAAGGTCTTAACGGCGGCACATTCGAGAAGGCTTCCTTGTCGTACGACGTGGTGCGCATGCCCGACAACAAGACCGTGGCAACGTCGCTCAAGCAGTGCTCCGTAACTGACGAGGCTCTCGAGCACGCCGGCTATTCATACATCGTAACCGCGAAGAACGCGCAGGGCAAGGGTGGTTCGGCACAGTCAAATGTTGTGGCGTTCGGTCCTTCATACGGCATACCGTTCGTCTCGCCGCTCAACACGAAGGACGACTTCGGAGTATGGACCTCGGTGGACAACAACAACGACGGACATACATGGGCTTTCGAGCCGTACGACAACGTGGCTTTCTATGACCGCAGCGAGACAGAGGACGCCGACGACTGGCTCTTCTCGCCCTCACTGCTCTTCGACGGCAACAAGGAATATCAGCTGCGCTATACATATTACTCCACCAACTGGGTGACCGAGTCGTTCCAGGAGGTGAAGGAGAAGATGGACGTGCGCTACGGCACAGAGCAGACACCTTCTGCCATGACCACCGTGCTGAAGGATCTCGGCGAGTTCCATACAGCTTCGGGATATTATCTCTACGGCAAGGATGTATTCAAGCCGCAGAACGGCGAGGGATACATAGCCTTCCACGCCAAGTCAGAGCACAAGCACGGACGCATCTTCCTGAAGGACGTATCCATAAGAGAATACAGCGACAAAGACCTCAGCGTAACCGATTTCACGGGTTCTGCCACTGTAAACTGCGGCGTCAGCCACATCTTCACAGTAAGCGTGCGCAACGAGGGCAAGGCTGCCGTATCGTCATACAAGGCACAGATCATCAATGCCGAGACGGGCGAGGTGCTCGCTGAGGCTGCCGGCAAGCCGGTAGGCAAGGACGATACAATGGACGTGCCCGTGGAGTGGACTCCCACTGCAGAGGGCGATGTGAAGGTTACGGCACGCGTGGTGCTCGACGGCGACACCTATCCTGCTGACAACACAGCACAGACCACGCTGGACGTGAAGGTGGCTCCAGCACATGCCGACCGCTGGATAACCGTCAACAAGGACGAGACAGAGGGATGGCTCGGAGCTTTCTATATGAACGACAAGCACTGGGAGGCACAGGCTCTCTTCCTCGAGAAGGAGATGCAGAAGAAGGACATCGACATCACCGGACTGCAGTTCGCGTTCAACGGCAAGACGGACGGCGCCTACACCTTCCCCGCTAAGATATTCATGAAGCAGACACAGCTGGACAACCTCATCCGCAAGGAAGGTAGCATCATGGGCGTGTTCGAGCTGAACGGATGGACCAAGGTGTTCGACGGCGAGCTTACCGTACAGGGAGCCGGCGACAACAAGGACTTCTACGTCAAGCTTGACAAGCCATATCATTATGCTGGCGGCAACGTCAACATCCGCTTTAACATCGACATTGAGGGCGACGTGATGCCTTCTGCCGACCTGCCCGTATGGCACCTCTCTTACACCACCGGCAAGAACCGCTATGCGTTCTATCGTGGCAGCAAGGAAGAGGCTCCGCAGGACGAGATATTCACAGCCGAATATATGCCGTACATGCTCTTCTCTTACATCGACAATACGTCAGGCATCGGCTCTACTCAGACTGATGACGCTGTGAAGATAGGCTTCGACGGTTCGCAGATTGTGTTCTCACAGCCGGTTGACCGTGCCGAGGTGTTCACCATCAACGGAGCAACAGTGATAAGCGTAAGCGCCACATCAGCCATCGGCACGTCAATGCTGCCCAACGGCACATACATCGTGAAGGCAAGCAAGGGACAGAACACCGTAGTGAAGAAGATAGTAAAGTAAAGAATAATTATTACTAACAACTAAATATTAATAATCGCATGAAAAGATTTTACGCATCAGCTTTTCTGCTTGCGGCAATGACAGCGCTCCCGGCGTCCGCACAGAAAACAAACGTGTTTCCTGCGTTTAAGGCTCCAGTCGCTCCTCCGGTAGCGGCACAGTCAGAAAACCCATGGCATGCTACAAGTAGCATCGACGACAAGAAGAAGGGTGTTACTGTTTATGCAGGTGAGACAGCTGACCCCGGTAAGAAACGTGGATGGGTGAAGTTCCCGATGAAGGACGCCTACAACTCCATGGAGAAGGTTTACGTGTATCATCCCACTGACGACCAGCAGATTCTGGGTATGCGCTGTGGTGCCTTTGACGGTGAGAAGTATCACGCTCTCTTCACACGTATCTACACTCTCACAGAGTATCCTGACTTCTATGGTACCATCGACGTGAAGAGCGGTGAGGTGACCGACTCGGTACGTGTATGGCGTGACTGGACCAACGCTGCAAAAAACGGCGAATGGCAGAGTCAGTATGATATGGCATACAACCCCGCTGACGGACAGACATACGTCTTGGGACAGAACTTCGAGAACACAGACCAGGCATTGACCGACATCTATACAGTAGACAAGAACGGTAACTTCGAACTCGTTACAACACTCGACTGCATCATATTCAACTTCTGCTTCGACTACGACGGCACAATGTGGGCCATAAGAGCAAAGGCAGACAAGAATTTCAATGCAGTGGGCACAGAGCTCGTTAAGTTCAATCAGGACTACGAGGTGGAGTCTGTTATGGAACTCCTCAAGGAGAAGAGCCCGATCATCCAGGGTACATTCGGTTCTATGGCATTCGACTATTCTACGGGCGACCTCTACTGGTATGCCGTAACTTATCCTAATGCTTATGCTTATCTCTTCCGTGTTCCCACAGAGATGAAGAAGTCATGCGAGCTTGAGTATATGGGTGGTGTTGCCACCGGCACAATGCTCAACGGTATGTACATTCCTTATCTTACAGCAGACAGCCGCGAGGCAGCCGGCAGAGTAACTTCCATCGCAGCCGTCCCTGCTGACAACTCTGTAAGCAAGAACACCGTGTCATGGACCAACCCGACACTCGCTTGGAACCGCACAGAACTTTCTGACCTCGCTGAGGTCCGCGTTTACCGCAAGAAGGCTGACGCTAAGGAGGCCAACACAACAGCCGAGCTTCTTTCTGCCGACAACGCAGAGCTTCTCGCCACACTTCCTGCTGCTGGCAAGAAGGGCGAGACAATGGAGTGGGAGGACGCTGCTCCTCTGAACGGCATCAATACATACTACGTTGTTCCTTGCCGTGTAGCCGGCGAAATCGGTATGCCTGACAGCGTACGTTGCTTCAGCGGCAATGACGCTCCCGCTGCTCCGGTGGACATTAAGGCTACAAAGCTCGGCGAACAGAGCATCAAGGTGGAATGGACTGCTCCTAACATCGGTGCAAACAACGGTTATGTAAACCCGGCAAGCATTAAGTATATCGTAACACGTCAGCCCGACAACAAGCGCGTGGCTAATACTGGCAAGACCTCATTCGTTGACGAGACCATCACTGGTGATGACAACTACTACTATCAGGTACAGGCTTACACCGAAGAAGGTGGTAAGGGTGGCGTAGCCACTACTGAGAAGGTTCGTGCAGGTCTCGGATGGGACACTCCGCAGAAGTTCAACCTCTTTGAAGAGAACGAGGCTAACCGCTGGACTGTAGAGGACGCTGGCAAGAGCGGCGCTAACTTCTCTTACACTGGTCCGCTGGATTATCAGGGCTACACTCTCTGGACATCAGCTTCTCGCGAGACTGACTCTTGGGCATTCTCTCCGAAGCTCAATCTGAAGAAGGGCAAGACATATCGCTTCACTTACACCGTTGAGGATCGTTATCCGAAGGTAGAGTTCAGCTATTATTCTGCCATCGCTACAGAGGCTTCTAAGGATAAGGTGGTGCAGACCATCGGCTCACATGAGTTTATGTACTCAGAGACCAACTACAACAAGCACACTTACACCGATACATTCACTCCGACAGAGGACGGCGTTTATCACTTCGGCTTCAACGTAAAGACAGAGGACGCTGACGTATTCTGCTTGTATAATCTGAATGTTTCGGAGATCTTCGACAACGACATCGCTGCCATCTCTATGACAACATCTTCGGATGCTATCACTGACTACGAGAACACAGCAACCGTTAAGGTGGCTAACCTCGGCAAGAACAAGATTGAGAAGAACAGCTACGTGGCTCGTGTAATGCTCGATACCGGCAACGGTCTTACACAGATCGGCTACAACAAGTGGCTCCCCGAAATCGCTGCAGGCGACACTGTAAGCGTAGAGATGAAGTATACTCCGACTCTCGAGGGTACATTCAATATCTTCGCTACTGTGGAAATGGAAGGCGACCAGGAGTTGGGTAACAACAAGACCAACACCGTAAGCGTAACATGTGAGGCTTCTGCTTCTACTCCTTGGACAAACGTGGTTACTGATCCTGCTACAGAGTGGGTCAACACACACGCTCCGTTCGAGTGCTACGGCAGCAACGACCAGTCGCTCATGCTTTACTATCCTGAGGAAATCAATGCCACTCCGGGTTCTAAGCTCATGCGTATCGGCTTCGAGTATGACGCTAACTTCGACGAGACTTCTGAGGAGCAGAGCATCCAGATCTATATGAAGAATACCAAGGAGCGCGAGTGCGAGGACGGTCCTATCTCTACCGAGGACATGACTCTCGTTTACGACGGCACCAACTACTTCGTACCTGGTCAGAAGAACATCATCTCGTTCGACCTTGACACACCGTTCGAGTATGACAACACTCAGAGCCTCTGCATCGTGACATTCCGTTCTGGTAAACGTCCTGCAATGTTCGGTTGCTCATGGCGCACATTCAACGCAGAGGGAGGTACATACCGCTCTATGCACGAGTCGCAGAACACTCCGTACAACGGCACCAACTGCTGGGCAGAGGATCAGGTTCCGGTGCTCTACATGGCATTCGACAAGTATGTAGGCATTAAGGATATCAACGTATCTGAGGAGAATAACGAGAATGCTCCTGTATATAACCTCAACGGACAGTATGTCGGCAACAGCACCAAGTTGCTTAAGGCTGGCATCTACATCCAGGGTGGAAAGAAGATTGTAGTTAAGTAATTAGATATAAATCATCACTCTCAGGAGGGGTGGCAAAATGCAGTCAGCGGGATATCGCTTCCTTATGGCTTACGTTTGGCCATCCCTCTCTTTACGTAAAGTGACTCTAATAACAAAATCATAAAACAACAATGAAATCATTTAGAAAAATCGCTCTTGCCGCAGCGCTTGCCGCAGCTCCGCTTACCGGACTGATGGCTCAGCAGCAGGCTAAGGAGAACAACTTCATCCTTGGATGGTGTAAGACTCAGTGGGGACAGACCATGCAGGTGCAGCGTAGCGCTGACGACGTCTATGCTCACCAGGTGCATGCTGCTGCACACTTCTCGCCGAGCGTCACCAAGAAGTATAAGGGATGTCAGATCAAGTATGTCGACTTCGGTGTGGAGCCCAAGCAGGGTTCGTCTGTACGTGTGTTCGTATCCACAGACGTAAATGATCCCAACGCCACAGTGGCTGCATCGTCCACAACGGAATGGGAAGAGGGATGGAACCGCTGCCAACTGGAGATTCCTTACACCATTAAGGGCACTGAGGACCTCTATGTAGGCTACGAGGTGCTCATCGGTGAGAAGGAAAGCATGAACACCATCACGTACGACAACTCGATAGAAAGCGAGCCGGATCGCAACTGGTATGGTGCTGACGGTCTGTGGTATAAGCTCAATCCCGCTCAGGTGCCTGCCAACTTCCGCGTTCGTGGCATCCTTACCGGCAACGCTCCCGACTGCGACGTCGCTCTCGAGAAGGTCACCTCCACAGAGGACTACATCGAACAGAAGAACGGTCTTTGGAAGCCTACTCTCCGCGTACGCAACTATGGTAGCGAGCCTATCACGTCTTTGCACATTCAGGCAACTGTGAACGGTCAGGTGGTAAGCGAGGCTGACACCGATGACGACTTCGAGATTGCAAGTAGCGAGGTTACTGACGTGGAGATTGCTGGTCTCTCATTCCCCGACCTTGGCACTGCTGACGTTACGCTCACCATCACTAAGGTGAACGGCAAGGACGACCCCGATATGGCTGACAATGCTCAGACTCATACCGTCTTTGTTTATGCAGAGGGTGGTAAGGTGTATAAGCACAACGTACTCTTCGAGCAGTTCACTGCCGAGTATTATAAGGACGCACCTGCCGCTGACGAGCTTTACGCTAAGGAGATTGCTGACCGCAATGACGTTATTTGGGTGAAGCACCACCGTCCTTACAAGGGAGTGCCCGACCAGTTTACTGCTGAAGGCGAGACCGAGTATGACAAGCTCTTCGGTTCTGCCCGTCCGTTCGTGCCTGGCGTATCCGCTGACCGTCGTATCTTCGTAGGTCAGGAAGACCCGGGTCCGGTTTACTTCATCGCTACATCTGGCGACGTTACCGGCATGGTAGGTGCTGCACAGAGCATCCCTGCCTTCGTAAACGTGAAGGTTGACGTTAAGAAGTCGGCTGACGGCAAGTCGCTCGACGCTACCGTAAGCGGCGTTTCCACCACAACCGTACTGCAGCAGCAAACCGATCTCCGTCTTACTGTATGGCTCGTAGAGGACGGCATCAAGAGTACATCGCAGGAAGGTCGTGACGAATACATCCAGGACGGCGTACTCCGTTCCCTCGTCAATTCGGCATGGGGCGAGTCACTCGACCTCACCTCTCTCGCATACAATCGCACTTACCAGATTCCTCTCAAGGAGGGATGGAATGCTGACAAGATGCGCGTCGTTGCCTTCATCAGCAACTACAGCACAAACGAGAAGGAGTGCCAGGTCTACAACTCTGGTCAGGCATTCGTAAGCTCTTCTACAGCCATCACCGACGTTATGGACGCTGCTCAGTCTATGGCATATTGCCAGGACGGTAAGGTTCTCGTTGCAGGTTCTGGTTTCAGCGTTGCAGGCGTATACGACGTGTCTGGTCGCGCAGTGGCAAACGCCAACCTTGCCCCCGGTCTCTACATCGTTCGCATGACCAACGGCAAGACAGAAGCCACACAGAAGCTGTGCGTGAAGTAAAGCTTATTTAGTTGAGAGTTGAGAGTTGAAAGTTGAGAGTTATGATAACCTATAATTATTATATTACAGACAGAACTTGCGAAAGTTATAGATATATTTTATTTAAAGGACATATCATAACTCTCAACTCTCAACTCTCAACTCTCAACCCTCAATTCTCAATCCTCAACTCTCAACTTTTTTATTAAAAAATCCTCTCTTACTGCCCTAAAAACTTTCTCACTTCTGAAAATTTTATTAACTTTGCATCCGCAATAAAGCGAGATATGCGGCAATAGCTCAGTTGGTAGAGCACAACCTTGCCAAGGTTGGGGTCGCGGGTTCAAGTCCCGTTTGCCGCTCCAATTTAAAGAAACAGGCGCCGCAATGGTGGAATTGGTAGACACGAGGGACTTAAAATCCCTTGGCCAGTAATGGCTGTGCGGGTTCGAGTCCCGCTCGCGGCACTTAAGGAATGTGAGATGTGAGCATAGCAATATGTTCACATCTTTTTTTGTTTATATAAATCCCAATCTATGACATACCACGACATCTGCCAGCGGCTCACACCACTGTACGGACAGCAGGAAGCAAAGGCAATGACACGAATGCTCTTGGAAGACCTTTTCAGCCTTTCCTTCGCCGACATTCTCTGCGGAGCCACGGAGCATCTCTCCGATGCCGACACCTTGCGATTGCAGCAGTCGGTGGCCCGTCTTCTTGATGCCGAGCCTTTGCAGTACGTCACCGGCACAGCCTTCTTCTGCGGTCATCCCTTCCATGTCGCTCCAGGCGTACTCATCCCGCGTCCCGAAACGGAATGGATGGTAGATACGGCTGTCAACCTTGTCATGTCTTCCGCGCCACGCATCCTCGACATCGGCACCGGCAGCGGATGCATTGCCATAAGCATAAGTCTTGCCCTTGCTGACAGACAATGCCACACCGAAGCGTGGGATATCTCGGAAGACGCCCTCCGTATTGCCACCGACAATGCTGCCCGCCTTGGAGCAGAAGTGGAGTTCCGCCGTCGTGACGCGCTGAGGCTTGAGGTGGATTTTCCCGCAGAGGAGAATCAGGGTGGGGCAGAGGCGCTGAGCGACACCAATGCTGCCGCTGAGTTATGGGACATCATTGTCAGCAATCCTCCCTATATCTGCAACCGCGAAGCCGCCGACATGCACGCCAATGTTCTCCGGCACGAACCCCACCTCGCCCTCTTCGTCCCCGACACCGACCCGCTGCTCTTCTATCGTGCCATCGCCCGCTACGCCATGCGAAGCCTGAGGAGAGGAGGCTGGTTGCTCTTTGAGTGCAACACGCTCTACGCCCACGATACAGCACAACTGGCGTCGGACATGGGATTCGCAACAAGCGTAGTCGAGGACGATTGCTTCGGCAAGCCACGATTCGTAAAGGCACAGAAATAATAACATACCTCACACATTATATAATATGTATCCATCCGCTAAAAAAGTCCCCACTGAGCAGGAAGCCCTTCTCCGTCTTTCCTCCCTTTGTTCACGCAGCGAGCATTCTTCCGGCGAGATGCGCGACAAGTTGCGCCGTTGGGGAGTTGATTCCGACACCAGCGAGCGCGTCGTTGCCCGTCTTGTCAGCGAGCGCTTTGTCGACGACGAACGTTACTGCCGTTTCTTTGTCCGCGACAAGATCAGGTTCGACCGTTGGGGACGTCGCAAGATAGAGCAGGCGCTATATGCCAAAGGCGTTGATCAGGACATCTCCGCTGCCGTGCTTGACGAGGTGGATGACGAGGAATGGACCGAGGCATTGCGTCCCTTATTAGATTCAAAGCGACGCATGGTTAAGGGAGCAACCGACTATGAACGCAACGGCAAGCTTATCCGCTTTGCCATGTCCAGAGGATTCGGCATGGACATCATCCGCCGTTGCATGGACGTAAGCGACAATGACGAGGAGGACATCTTCTGACATGCTTACCGACTTCTTCTCACCCCGTAGCTGCTGCGTTTGCGGCAAGCGCATCACCGAGGACAGCCTTATCTGCATGGAATGTCTGCTCTCCATTCCCTTCTCCCGCGACAGTCTTCGTCCCGAGGACAACGACACAGCCCGAATGCTGTGGGGTAAGTTGCATGCCGAGAAGGCAGTGGCTGCCGTACACTACCTTCCGCAGTCAAAGATGGCTCGACTCCTATACCTTATTAAATATGGCAAGCGTCCCGACGTGGCGCACCTGCTCGGACGTATTGTTGCCGAACAGCTCATGCTTCACGGCTTCTTTGACGACATCGACATTGTCATTCCCCTGCCTCTCCACTTCAAGAGGGAGAAGCAGCGCGGCTACAATCAGAGTCTTTTCATTGCCAAGGGCGTCTGCGAGGTGACCCGTCTGCCCATTGCCGCCGCCACCGTCTTCCGCGTCCGCGACACCTCCACGCAGACTCGCCTCTCCGCTTCTGAGCGCCTGAAGAACATGGAGGGTGCCTTCCGCCTTGCTTGCCCCGAGATGATAGAAGGCAAGCACGTCCTCCTCATTGACGACATCTTCACCACCGGCGCCTCCGTCACAGCCTGCGGCAACGAACTGCTCACCGCACCCGACACCAAAGTCAGCGTGCTGACCGTAGGAAAGTCGGACAGCAAGTAATGTAACGCTTTTGTAACATGTTTGTCATTGTCTATTCATCCCTCGTTAAAGTCTGTAAAATACGGAAGTCTTAACTTTGCAACCGCAAACAATAAGACAATATGATGATACGAAACAGACAATTGGTCGTGACAGCCGCATTGCTCGGCGCCGCCATGACAGCAGCGGCACAGAGCGCTGACGAACAGTCACCCGTGAATGTTCACGGAACAATACGCAGCAAGTATGAATATCAGACCGAGGAAATCGAGGGACGTTTCGAGGTGCGCAACGCCCGCATCAGCGTAGACGGCAATCTCTCGCCCGTGATATCATACAAGGCTGAGATCGACCTCTGTGACGAGGGCAAGATAAAGATGCTCGATGCTTACACACGCTTTAAGCCCGTCAGAGGCTTGCAGTTTACGATGGGACAGTTCCGCGTGCCCTTCACCATTGACGCCCACCGCTCTCCGCATCAGCAATACTTCGCCAACCGTTCCTTCATCGCCAAGCAGGTGGGCAACGTGCGCGACGTAGGTGCTGCCCTCGGCTATACTCTTAACGCTGGTTTCCCCATCATCCTCGAGGCTGGACTCTTCAATGGTTCGGGCCTCACCAATCAGAAAGACTTCTGGACCAACAGCGTCAACTTCTCCGCAAAGGCGCAGTTCTTGCTTCCGCGTGGATTCAACATCACGCTCTCCACGCAGAAGATAAAGCCCGACAACGCCAGCGTGATGATGTACGATGCCGGTGCTTACTGGCATTCTCACGGATGGCATCTTGAGGCAGAGTATCTCTACAAGCATTATGCCGCCGACGCCTTCCGTCCCGTCCACGCCTTCGATTCGTTCGTCAGCTACGACATCCCCGTGAAGAACGAACGGTCCCTCGTGCGCTACGTCACCCCGCTCCTCCGCTACGATTATATGAGCGACCACAGCGACGGCATGCGCTACGTTGATGGCAAGGCAAACACCGAAGGCAAGCTCATCGTCAACGACCACCAGCGCTCACGCCTTACGGGTGGTCTGACGCTAAGCCTGAAGCGTCCTTTCGTAAGCGACATCCGACTGAACTACGAGAAATACTTCTATCGCAACGACGGAGTGGCAAAACCGTCCGAGAAAGACAAGATAGTAGTAGAGATAATGACAAGATTCTAACGGTGCGATGTCTGCTTGTTAGGCGTATAATGTTAAATATTTAGGGTTATTAAAAAATAATCAAAAAATATCTTTCCTTTTTCAAATAATTAATTTAACTTTGCAGCGATATTAAATCAGACAGCTAACTCGGACATTATCCGACCATTAAACTTAAAAACCAAAAAATAACCATATTAACTAAAACAAAGAATCACATGAAGGTGAAATCTACACTCCACGCGATGTTACTCGCTGGTATGCTCTCAGGTTCTTTCGTACCTGCATTCGCTGCCGACGACACAACGTCATCATCAGTTTACGACTTCAGTGGATTTAGCGACACAAAGCTCATGCAGCTTTTCTACAACGCTTACCAGAACGGTCGTAAGTATCCTACAGCTGAGGAGTTCGCAGCTGCTGGTATTCAGCAGAGCGACATCGCATTCATCCGCTCACACGTACGCAACAAGGGCATCCTCGACCGTGCAGACCGTCTTATCAAGGACACATACGAGAAGCGCGACCTCTGGATGAACATCCCGATGGACGCAGGTAAGGACGGAGCCGTTGGTCAGCCCAACAAGACTTTCCATAGCGACGTATTCTCTATGTGGAACTACACCAACATCTTCGGTGCTTGGAACCATGGAGTGTTCTCAGCTCCTTCTGCATGGACTGACGCTGCTCACAAGAACGGTTCGGCTATGTATTCTGGTATCAAGTTCTTCGACACCACTGGCGGTCGTCCCGAGGGCGCAGCAGGCTGGATGAACTTCATCACAGACCGTAACGATGACGACTCGTTCAAGTATCTCGAGCCGATGATCAACTGTCTCATGTACTTCGGCTTCGACGGTATCAACTATAACTGGGAGGATTCAGGCTATTCAGATGAGGATATCGTAGAATTCCACAAGGGTCTCTACGCTTCTGCAAAGAAGCACGGCTTCGACGACTTCCACTGCGGTATCTACACACTTTCGTCTGGTCTTTCTGCATACGAGGCAGACGCTCTCTTCGGCAACTCAGAGGGACGTACACACGACCTCATGCTCAACTATGTTAGCGGCGACTTCTCATACCAGCTCACTTCTTCTGCAAAGCAGGCTATCAATGCAATGGGAACCACCGAGGGCCTCTACACCGGTGTTTGGATTGTAAGCCTTAACCGTGGATGGACCCGTCTCAATGCTGACGAATATGCCAAGCAGGTGAGCCTCTGTATGTGGGGTGAGCACGATCAGAGCCGCTTCTGGTCATACAATAGTGGTACTGACGCTTACGACGCACAGACCAACTATCAGTACCTCCTCGAGCGCTTTATGTCTGGCGGTACACGCAACCCGCTTGCACGTCCCGAAATCCGTAACAGCGGCAACGATTGGGAAGCAAGCAACGGACAGAAGCCTCTCCAGACCTTCGCTGGTATAGCAACATGGATTCCGGAGCGCTCTTCTATCTTCGGCAACCTGCCTTTCGAGACACACTTCAATCTCGGCAACGGCGACCGCTACGCATACAAGGGAAAGAAGACTGCAGGCTCATGGTACAACATGTCTAACCAGGACTACGTTCCGACATACCGTTGGCTCGTTGTTAAGCCGGGCACAGAGACTGCTTCTACAGACATCGACGCACGCTTCTCACATGACGACCAGTATATCGGTGGTACCAGCCTTCTCCTCACCGGTAAGGCTACATCAGAGGGCACAGACCTCGTACTCTATAAGACCGACCTCAATGTCAGCGCCGGCGATCCCTTCGTAAAGGTGGCTGTCAAGAACGGTAAGGAAGGCTCTAACGCTTCCAGCCTCTATGTCATCCTCAAGAAGGCTGACGGATCATGGGTGGAGACACCGGTAGGAAACGTTGAGGGCAATAACTGGAACGAGAAGACAATCAGCGTAAGCGGTCTCTCACAGAGCGACGTCATCAAGGCCATCGGTCTCCGCGTTAAGGGTGCTGACGACAACTATAAGATGTACGTAGGCGAGCTTCAGGTCAACGACGCTGTCAAGACCAACCCGGCTCTTGTTAAGGACCTCAATGTAGAGGTGAAGGAAGAGACCAAGACTTCTATGTCTGCCAAGCTCTTCTGGAATGTTGACGCAAAGGCTGAGAAGCGTGCCGAGTGGGATCTCGTTTACAACGACGAGGCCAACATCGACCACTTCGAGGTGCTCTATAAGAACGGCGAAAACGGTCGCGTTTCTGAGCTTGCACGCACCTCTTCATGGGGCTGCTATGTAGGCGACATCCTCTTCGACAGCGCTGACGACGAGCCGTACATCGGTGTACGCTCAGTCTCTACAGACCTCAAGACTTACTCTCCGGTAGAGTGGGTGAAGGTTACACGTGGCGACCAGGCTTCGCTCCCCGTACGTGTTGACGACAGCTACGGCATCTCTCAGATGGATCCCTCTTGCAACGGTGCTGACATCGCTCGCCAGCAGCGTTACGTTACAGACGTAACCACAACCGGTGCTGACCAGAACCTCAACTACCATACTGACCATCCCGTACTTGACGGCACACAGTATGACAACCAGACCGACAAGGTCCTCAAGGTTAAGCAGGGTCAGGAAGTTACTCTCTTCGTTAAGGCATTCGACACATCAAATGCTACATACAATGGTTCGAAGAAGACCGACGGTCTCCGCTACTGCTTCGCTGGTGGCTGGATTGACCTCAACGGCGACCACAACTTCAACCCGGACAAGATTGCTGACAATCCTGAGGAAGGCGAGCAGCTCTTCTTCGTAGGAAAGATCCGTGCAGCTTCTCCTGAGATCGAGACAGAGGGCATCACATGCAAGTTCAAGGTGCCTGAGGACGCTAAGACTGGCAAGTCACGTCTGCGCATCGTCTTCTCTGACGCATGGTTTGCAGGTGCATTCCTCCCGACTGGTCTCCACAACAAGGGCTTCTCTATGGACTTCGGTGTAGAGATTTCTGGTGACAATCCTGAGCGTCAGGGTCCTGCCGACCTCCACGACCAGGGTGTTGCTGACGAGCCGGCTAACCTCGAGGGCAATCTCACAGCCATCAAGACCGTGAAGGGTGGTGCTTCTACAGTAGAGGCTGCCAACGGCGAGCTCAACTTCCAGAACTGCGAGAAGGCATGGATTTACGACGCTAACGGAGCATTCGTTAAGTACCTCGTATCTCCCTCTTCATTCCAGACATCTTCACTCGCTGCAGGTGTTTACCTCGTAAAGATGCAGCAGGGTCACGTATTCCGCTCACAGAAGGTGGTAGTTAAGTAATGACCACAGCTCTAAGCTGAAACTATAATTCTCTCGACGGCGCTGTCCTAATCAATAGGGCAGCGCCGTTTTTTCGTATCATCGTTTCCCATCATGCAAATATCGTACAAAGAGTAAAAACCTGTTACAAAATAAAATTTCATTCTAGAGTTCCGTTTTGCTGTTTTTTCGGTGTTTTGCTGTGCAAACAGCCCCCATGCCATACGATAGAGCCACTTTTACACTCCAATAGTGCCACTATTAGACTGTAAAAGTGGCACTATTGCATGATAAAAGTGCCACTATTGTAGTGTAAAAGTGGCGCTATTGCATCAAAAAACGGCTCTATTGCGAGTCTGATTTCATGACGCTTCGTCATAAAATCGCGTAACCTGCTGTGCGCAAACGCATTAGCTCAAACCGCTCAAAACTCGAGAATTTCGCACCAAAGATTTTGTCGTGTGCTGAGCTCATAGTATTGAGCATCAGGAATGCAAATATTGTGTCGGACGGCAAGGCGTCCGAATTAGGAATTAGGAATTTTCTCTCCCAACCCCTAAACTCTCAACTCCCAATTCTCAACTCTCAACTATATATAATTAATGTGTTGCTGTTTTCGGACACAGCTTTCAGTTGAGGTATATCAATTTCAGCCCTAAAAGTGCAGATTTTCTTAACTTTTTTACTCAAAAGTTTTGGAGATACGGAAAAAAGCTATACCTTTGCATCCGCTTTCGAGAACGA